>JAEEGG010004334.1_pt1 | contig 34557 bp, 29 predicted proteins | sample 9134161 | NCBI WGS metagenome assembly JAEEGG01 (sample SAMN16246543, study PRJNA631951) | gut metagenome | biome: gut microbiome; feature: rumen; material: CR-attached | host: Bos | place: Iran: Karaj | collected 2018-10 | reverse complement strand
AGCTTCATAAATATTTGCGCCGATAGAGGTACCGGAACGACCGATCTGGTTGGAAATAACGGATTCATGCTTCATTTTCAGTTCTTTTACAAGATTGATGATTTGCACAGAGAAATCCATCGACAGGTCAGCCAGTTTGTTTTCTTTCATATCGGGAAATCCTTTCTGTTGACTATATCAATAATATGTCAGAAATGATTAAATGTCAATGATGTCGCCGCCTTTAGCGGCTGATGATGTATCGGCTGGCGCCGAGATGATGTTGCGTCACTTCGTGGCGCAATGATGCGATGTTTGCCCTATGTGCCCGCAGGCACACATCATTGCCGAAGGCAACATCATATGCGAAGCACACATCATTTGCCCGACAGGGCAAACATCGTTCAAAAAAACGCCTTTTGCCGGTGGACAAAAGGCGTTTTTTTGTTGGTGGAGACGAGGGGAGTCGAACCCCTGTCCGAAAATCTATCCACACCGATTTCTCCGGGCGCAGGCGCATATTTGGATTCCCCGGTCACCGCCGAAAAGCGCCGTCCTACGGACCGGGTAGCTTCATAAGATCATGCCGCGCCGCAAAGCTTAGGCGCGTTCACGTTCACTGCTGAGTGACGCCGTATCCCGGGCCGCAGTGCTCCCGGGTACGACGGCGGCCGCGCTTAGGCGGCTGCTGCTAATTTGTTGTTGTTAGCGTTTATTTTAAGTTTACGTTTTTTATGGAAGTCACGCTCTTCCGCCCGCTTACAATGCTTCAAAACCCCCGTCGAAACCTTTACGTCCCCGCGTTTGTTTTGGCATTGCTATATTATACACGTTTTTTTGCGCTTTGCAAGTGGTATTTTTTGCTTTTTTCCTTTTTATTTATATTCGCCGAGCTTTATGAGCAGTTTGCGTATTTGCTCCGGGCATTCTGCCGCGAAATTATCGAGCATTTCGACCGTAATGAATCTGTTGACGTGGTCGGGGTCGCCGTGGTGCCGCGCAAAAATGCCGGGCAGCTGGCGCAGGCGCTCGGTCAGCGCGTCTTTGGAAAAATAATCCAAGTAAACGTTATCGAACTTTTCGATCCCGTACAGCCCCTTGAGCGGACGGAAATCGGGGTGCGTGTCGGCAAACGTATAGTCGTAGTTGAACCAGTCTTTTTTTATTGACCACGGGTCGCGGTGCCACTGATCCATATTGGCGTGGATCACGGGCATGACGAAACCGTCGATATAGAAGGTGTCTACCACGATATGGATAAAATATCCCAGGTAAAACGACCGGCGGTAAGGATCTTTTTCGCCCTTGCAGTATTTTTCGTAAAAAAGCATGTTGCTTTGCAGTCTGTCGGGCAGGTTCTTGTGCCAGTGGGTCAGTTCCTTGGGCGGATCATAGCCGAAATCGCCTATCATCCTGCCGCAGTCGGGCGCCAGAGTCCCCACGTAGAACGGCGCTTCTATGACGCCGAGCTCGGGCGTGCAGAGTTTTTCGGCTATGCGCAGATGCATTATCCAAGCCGCCATAAGTTATCTTTCCTCCCTGCCGGCGCGCTGCATTTCGCGTTCCGCCGAACGCTTGGCCTCGTCTTCGCGCTTATCGTAAAGCTTTTTGCCTTTACACAGCCCCAGCTCCACTTTTACCCATTTTCCGCTGAAATACAGCGAAAGCGGTATGAGCGCGTACCCCTGCTGCCCCATCTTGCCGAAAATTTTGAGTATTTCGCGCTTATGCATGAGGAGACGGCGTTCGCGGTAGGGATCCCGGTTGAAGATGTTCCCCTGTTCGTACGGGCTTATGTGCATACCGTACACTTTTATTTGGCCGTTTTCCACACGGCAGAACGAATCCTTTAAATTCACCCTCCCGGCGCGCAGCGACTTGACCTCGGTGCCGCAGAGCTCTATGCCCGCTTCGTAGGTTTCGGTCACGAAATAATCGTGATACGCTTTTTTGTTGTTGGCTATTATCTTTTTGTTTTCTTTCATTTGTTCCCTTTTTTATTCCCCGCGCGCAAAACGCACGTCGGCTTCGAAACAATGTTTGCCGGTGCGTCTGTTCACGCCACAGACGGCGGAGCCGTTTTGCGCGGGCTCGGAAAATATATCTATAACGTCGCCGGCGAGCGCTTCGCCGGTGAAATTTATGCGGCAGGTCTTTACGCTGCCTATGTCGGCGCCGCAGTGGTCGAACACGAGGTCGGCGTAAACGGTGTTGTTGAGATGCCGGTTTTCGTCAAGCGCGGACCAGCGCACGGTGTAGGGTTCGGCGGCGGAAGGATCTGACGTGTCGACGGACGTCCGGCGCAGCAGTTCGACTCCTTTGATATCCATCCCCGCGGGATCGCAGGGGTAATTGAGCGCCGAAGGGCGCAGCGGCATACGGCGGGAATAGCTCATAAGCACCCAGTGCGTGGTGGCTTCCGCAACGGGCAAGCCGCCGCGGTAAAACAGGTATTCGCGCACGAAGACCACGCCTTCTATGCGGTTGTTCACCGTGAGGATCTCTATCTCGTCGTACTTGCGCACGGGCTGTAAGAAATTAATGCCGAAACGGATTATAACGAACACCATATCGTCGGCGCGCATCTTTTCGTATGTGGCGCCGGTGCCGGCGATATCCGAGACCGCGAGTTCCTGCATATATTTCATAAGAGCGGAAACCTTTATTTCGCCGTTTTCGCCAACGTCGTAACTATTTATCTTTATCTTCTGCTTTAACATTCTTTTTTCTGCCTCTGTGTGCAAGCGGATTCGCTTCCATAGCGTTTTGGATCCTGCTGTCGGAAACGTGAGTGTAGATCTGCGTGGTGGAAAGCTGCTCGTGGCCTAAAATATCCTTTAACGTGAGCACGTCCACGCCGCCTTCGTTATACATAAGCGTGGCGGCGGTGTGGCGCAGCTTGTGAGTGGAAAGTCCCCTTCCCCCGAGCCCCGCGCGGTCGATATACTTGTATACCAGCCATTCCACCGTCTGCGGCGAAATGCGGCGGTTGCGTTTGGAAAGGAAGAGCGCGTTCTTTGAATCGCTCGCCAGCGGCACGCGGCATTTGGAAGATCTCTCTTCCCTCACCGGCAGATACGCGCTGATGGATTCGCGGCACGATTCGTTCAAGTATATCACGCGCATTTTATCGCCTTTGCCGGTGACGCGCAGCTTGGAAAGGTCGGAATCGATATCGGTGAGGTCGATGCCGACCAGCTCGGAAAGCCGCATCCCGCAGTTCAAAAACAGCGTGAGTATGCAGTAGTCGCGCGCGTAGTCGGGCGACGCGGGGTCGACGGTATCGAGCAGGTCCACGGATTCGTCCAGCGTCATATACTTGGGCAGCGCGGGGCGGATCTGGGGCGCGTCGATATCGCGGGCGGGGTTTTCTTTGACTAAATGCGTCTTTGCGGAATGGTACTTGAAAAACGATTTTATCGCCGAAAGCTTGCGCGCCACGGTGCGGGACTTATCGCCGCGCTGCTGCGAAAGATACAGCAAAAAAGCATAGATATCGCCGGGCTTGACGCTTTGGACGAGCGATTCGTCGAGCGACGAAATATCGCATTCTTCCATAGAGACCCCGGAACGCTGCGATATGACGAATCTGAAAAACATTTCAAGGTCGCCCGCGTACTGTTCTACAGTGAGCGCGGAACGGTTCTGTATCGCCTGCTTGTACGAGACAAAGCTTAAAAGCAGTTCGGGCATTTCCCGCATAGGCGAACGCCTCCGTTAAAATTACTGGTGCAGCTTGGGCAGCCATTCGCGGAACACCGCGAAAGTCTGATCCAGCGCTTCGTCGAGTTTGTAATAGTTCAAAACGTAATTCGCACCGTCCTGGCTGACGTAGTCGTTGGCGGAAAACCACACGGCGACCTTGATGTTGCGGCAGAAACGGTTCGCTTCCGCCTGATTGTTTGCAAAGCATTTGAACATCTCGCGGCACCAGGTCGCCTGCTGCGATTTGCTCCTGCCCTGAACGGTGTCCCTGTAAGACCGGCTGCCCCAGTCGTAGACTTTGGCGCCGCCCGCGCCGCAGGCGAATTCGCCTATCATCCACGGGTAGTCTATAAAGTAATCCTTATACTCGTTATAGGTCTTGGTATACATATTCTTGAACGAATCCATTGACGAATTGCCCGGTTCGTAATAGGTGAGCCCCAGCATCTGGCAGTAATCGGCGCCGGGATAATAGCAGGCGAATTCGCCCCAGTCGCAGTACGGGCAGGTGACGGTTATGGGGTTGAACACCCAGATGCAGTTATCCACGCCTTCTTCTTTGAAAATGTCGTAGAGCCGGCGCCAGGTGATGACGAAGATATCCGGATCGAGCAGCGTGACTATGCCGGCGTAGCTCGTCCAGTCGGTGTTCATCTCGTTGTTCAGACGGAATATCACCGGCTTGCCGTACGCCTTGATATCGGCGGCGAGGCGGCGGAAATGATCGTCGTATTTGCCGCGCATGATATCGAACATGGGCGTGTAGCCCGCAATGGAATTATTGGTCGTGGTGAACTGATAGGTGAGATTGAGCACCGGCTTGCCGTTGAATCCGTTGCCGCCCGCGTGCTTTTCGATAAAGTCCGTTTTTAAATACGAAAGCGTATCGTACCAGCCGATATGCAGGTAGGTCATGAATATCTCGGGCGTGTAATCGAGCGCCTCGGGCGACTGCATCCAGGCGATATAATCGTCGTTGTTGCCTTCGTAGAAGAAGCCCCAGTCGACGTCGGTCTGATTCATGAGCTTATCGTAATACGCGCGCGTCTCGTCGTTCCACTGTTCGGGGATCTTGAGCTCGTACTGCCCGGCGTAATGGATCTTTTCGCATTCTTTTGCGAAAAAGTCCATGGAGGCGATCATGCCCTGGAACTGTTCGGTGGCTTTGTTCTTTGATTTCATCACCACGAGTATGCAGTCCTTGTACTGGTCCGCCTTGCGGATGATGGCGATATTGTAATACGGATGCTCTATGTTCTTTGATTGCTTGATGAACATATGGTATTCGATTATCTCGTAGCCGTCGATGACGTCGGTGAGGACTTCCTTGCGCGAAGAGCGCATTATGTTGTTGGCGTTGAGGAAATCCAGGTCGTCTATACGCGGGACGAGCCATTCGGTGAGATACGTTTCCCAGCCGCTCGCTCCGTTTTTGTAATAGGGGTTCTGATCTTCGTAAGTTATGTTTATGACCGCTTCGGACGTGACGAGCTTGGTACGGAATTCGCCCAGCGAAAGGTCGCAAGCGACGTCGGCGTAAGGCACGGTGAGCATATAGCCGTCGGCAAAATTGACCACGCGTGAATTTTCTTTGCCGCGGAACACGAAACGCGTATCGCCGGACTTGTAGTCCTTGGAATAATCGTTTGTGAGCGCGCCGTCAAAATAATAATCGGCGCCGTAGATATCGTCGGGCGAGCCGAGGCCCGAATCCGGGTCGGCGAATCTTTCCTGCCAGATAAGCTTTGCGTTTTCATCGGGTACCATGGGCTTCGACTCCTCTTCTGAACTTTCTTCCGAAACCGGCTCCGCGTCGCTTTCGGCAGCGGAACTTTCGTCTGTCTGCTCGGGCCCCGAAACGTCTTCTCCCGCGCACGAGACGAGCAGCGAAAGCAGCAGGGCGAATAATATAAAAACGGATGCGATCCTTTTCATTGTTTTCCTCCCGGACATTCTTTTACATATTGTATTATATCACAACGCTCCCGCTTTTGCAATATGTTTTTGCCTTCCCGCGCATCACGCGGAAGGCCGGAAAAGGCGAAAATTGTCGTTTGGCACGCGCTTATGCTAAAAATTTGCGAAAATTGTTAGCACTCATATGCATATTGTGCTAACTATTTACAATTTGTTCACACATTATGCGATTTTACGTGCTATAATCATACACGTAAAGAAAAAAGAGCGCAAAAGTGTTCCGGCGCACAGCCGGAGTGCCAAAGCGCCGCACAGGAGGTAATAATTATGCTTAACAGAAATCATGCAGTGACTTGCTGGGACCCGTTCCGCGATATGGACGAATTTGAAAAACAGTTCTTCGGCTTTCCGGCAAGACCTTTCGAAGCCAACGGATTCGGCGCGTTCAAGACCGATATCAAGGACGAAGGCGACAAATACGTTATCGAGGCCGATATGCCCGGCTTCAACAAGGACGATATCAAAGTGGATCTGAACGGTGACGTCATGACGATCTCCGCCGAACGTCATTCCGAACACGAAGACAAGGAAAAGAAAGGCAAGTATATCCGCTGCGAGCGTTCCTACGGTATGTACCGCAGACAGTTCGACGTCAGCGAGATCAATGTCGAAAATATCGACGGCAAGTACGAAAACGGCGTGCTCACGCTGGAGCTCCCCAAGAAGGCGCCCACCGCACCCGTTTCCAGAAGACTCGAACTCAAATAACGCATGGCAAAAGCGACGGCTGACGTGAAAAACGTCAGCCGTTTTGCTTTTTATTTTTGTTTTTATCAGTTTATCTTTACCGCGGGGACGTAGGCGTAGACCTGACCGGGGTCGAGCTCGGTCTCTACCGTGAAGCGGTAAAACGGGACGCTGCCTTCAAAGCCCGGTATGCCGGATTCGCAGACCATCTGGCAATCGAAAACGTATATGGGCGCTTCGATCGCTTCGGGGGTCTCGCCGTTCGAATCTATCCAGTTGCCGTTCGCCAGTTCTTCCAGCGCCTGAGCATAACTCAACGTGCCGGGAGACTCGGTCGTTTCCCACTGCGTAACGGAAGTTTGGCGCCATTGAACCAGATACACAGGCGCGGCGGTGGGGTTCTCGAACCGGTATTCATACGCGACGTAGCCGTCGGAGCAAATGATTACATATCCGTCCATAGCTTCATCCCAGTCTTCGCCTTTTATTATCGCGTTCCACTGTTCGACTGTCCCGGCATAATAGATAGTACTGAGCTTTGGGCAGTCTTTGAAAGCAAAATCGCCCAGTTCTTTAAGAGACGCGGGCAGCGTCGCCGAAGTGAGCTCGCGGCATTCCGAAAGCGTAAGATAAATAACCGTTTCCGGGACGGCGATCCTTTTGGCGTTTGCGCCGGTTATTGCCACCATATTGACGGGAAGCCCGTTGTGAAAGGAGGGTAATTCGAGTACGGGATCATTAACGGCGACCTTCATATTCAGGTTGTAGCCGCCGTAGCCGTTAAGACTATAGCCGTAAATATCGCGCTGCGCGCCGTATACGGAATAGTATTCGTCCGCCTCTTTTCCGGTGAGCACGCGGGTATCGGAAAGCTTTGCAGTGACAGTTTCGCCGGACGCGAACGTTACGATCATATCGCCGGGGTCATAGCCGTCCAGACCGCCGTCGGCGTCGAGATTCACAGAATACACTCTCGTAACGTCGCCGATCCGGTCATCCGGCACGGGCAGCGAGCGGATATTCCCCGCCCTGTCGACTATCATATACCAGATGCGCGTTCCGTTTCCGTAAAACTTCAGTACCAGATACTGATTGTCGTAGCTGTTGCTGGCGTACTGACACACTATATGGCGCAGCGTTTTTTCGGCTTCGGGGACGCAGAACACGTGCGTTTCGTTATAGTGGACGTTGTCCGCGATATACGAGCGGTAATAGGTATATACTTTGCCGAAAACGTCTATGTTGTGGAGATCCGACGCGGAATCCAGCATCCCGGCCAGCGGGATGATCTCGGGAGCGGCGTTCGGATCGTTTTCGTTTTTATAGGTGACCACGATATTGTCGGGAACGACCCGGTTAACGCCGTCTTCGCGCACGATATAATCGGCGACGTACATATTCATTTTCCCTGTCGTTGACGTGCTGCCAACGCTTACTTCTTTGTATTCACGCTTTATAGTAAAAACGGGATATTCGTTTTCCCCGGGGAAAACGACCACTTTTTTTACGCCTTCGAGGTTGGAATTCGGGTCGATAACGCCTTTATAGATTATTTCGGGGACCGAATCGCTGCGCGAGGATTCGTAGAAATAATAGTAGTACGTCTCTTCGTCGTCGGCGAGCACGCGGGTGTCGCGCAGGTTGGCTTTGAACGTATTGCCGTTTTCTAACGTCACTATGACCGCATCGGGATCGGAGTTTGATTTGTCGAATTCGACGTGCGAAACGCTCCAGCGCTGACTGTCTTCAACGGGCAGAGTGCGGATATGCCCTGCAGAATCGTATACTCTCCACAGCGGCCAGTCGGGAATGGGCACCAAAGGCATGCCAAAGCAGACCGCGAAACCGCTGCCTTCGTTGAGCAGCACCTGATCGCCGTATTCGCCGACCATACCTATACCGGTGAAAGGAGCGACGACCGATTTGCCTTCGCCTTCGCCAAGCCCGTGTTCATCTTTGTAATCCACTATGACAAGCTCGCCCAGGATCTCCGGTACGTCTTCTATACATCTATAGTAAGCAATCTGCAAGTCCACGACTGCGTAAGTGCGTTTTGGATCGAACGAGCCGTCTTTGCTACGGGTATATCTTCGTCCGCGGTAGACGCGGTACAAATATTCTTCGCCCGGATCGGTGCATTCCGCGTCGATGACGAAGAATTCCTTAAGGGTCGCCAAGCCGCCGGTGTTTTCGGTCTTTATCACGGCCGTTTTGCCGGGGAACGTTTCGCAGGTGTAGTAAATATTCCCGCCGTCGACGCTGACGAAATCGCTCACTTCAAGCGCGGGGATACTCTCGATGGGAACATCGTCAGTGACGGGGCCGTCGGAGCAGACGACGCAGCGGTCGAGACGTTTGACATCCCACGGCCATTCCGACGTCAGGGCTGCCCATTGTTCTTTGGTGCCGGCGTAATGGATCGTCAGTTCGGGGTCTTCGTCGGGGATAGTCAGGCAGAACGTATTTTCGTTTATCGCCTGTACTGAAACGGGGATATACAGATCTTTGAGATCAAAGCATTTTTCGCACAGACCCATACCCAGCGTCGTAACGCCTTCGGAAAGCGTGATGGTACGTGCTCCGCTTTCGGCGAACGCGCTGTTGCCTATTTCGGTTATATTAGACGGGATCACGACGTTTTCCGTCCTCACGCCGGCAAGCGCCGCCGGCCCTATGCGCTTGACTTTTTCGTCCGCGGGGACAGTGCAGTAAACGGCGGAACCGATGATGGTCCCCGTGGCGTCATCTATAAGGCACCCGCTTACGGCGCGGTATCTTTCGTTGCCTTCGTCCACCTCTATCGTTTCGAGCGAGGGGCACCACGCGAACGGGGATACGCCTATTCGGGCGACGTTTTTCGGGATCTTCACGGACTTGAGCTTGATGCAGCCGACAAAAGCGCTTTCGCCTATTTCGGCGACCGAATCGGGCAGCGTAATATCGGTGAGCGACGTGCAGTCTTTAAGCGAGATCACGCGCGTTACGGTCTGAGGCAGTACTATGCGCGTTACGTAACGCAGGTCGGAAAGCTCGACCGCAGTCACGGCGGCGCCTTCGTGTTCGGAAGGAATGACGAGCTCTTCGGGAGTTTTTTCGCTGTAATCGAGTTTTACGCAGTAAGTGCCGTCTTCGAGCAGTTCGTATTTGAAGTTCTTTTCAAACACCGCGGGGTCGCTTTCGTTCGTGCAGACCACGTTCAGGTCATAATACGTCCCGTCGGAGCCGCGGTCCCAGCTTGCGCTTTTTTGAACGGTCTGCCATTTGTCAGCAGTTGATCCGTAAAGTATTTCAACAAGTCCGCCGCAGCCTTCGAACGCAAAGGATCCTATGCTTATAAGACTGCCCGGAAGCGTTATGCGCTCTAAACTTTCGCATTGGGCGAACGCGCCGTAAGGAATGCGTACGCACCCTTCGGCCACGACCACCTCTTTAAGCGAGCGCGGTATGAATTCATATACTTTTTCGGCTTCGCCGAACTGCGTTCCGAAAATATGCCCGATATAGCCCTTTGGTAATTCGGTAGGGGCGGGAGTTTCGCCTATAAAGGGAAGCTCGATCTTCTGCAGCGAATCACAGCCGCCGAAAGCGCCGCTGCCGATAAACGTCACGCTTTGCGGTACGATGAATTCGGAAAATGCGCATTTTTTAAACGCGCCGCTGGCGATAGTTGTAAGTCCCTGCGGCAGTTCGACATTTACAAGCGAGGTACAGCCGGAAAATGCCATTTTGTTTATGGCGATAACGCTTTCGGGTATCTTTACGCTCTTGATGCCGGTGCGGTCGTAAAACGCCCTTTCGGCTATCTTTGTGACCGGCTTTCCGTTATAAGTTCCGGGGAGTACGAGCTCTTCGGGCAGGTCGGTACGCTGTTTTGCAGCTATTGAGTACGTGCCGTCCGAAAGCTTTGAAAACTCAAAGTATTCGTAAGAATCAGATTCTTCGGAGCTGTCATCGCTTTCATCAGAACTCTCTTCTGCCGAGTTTTCTTCATCCGGACCCTTTTCTTTTGGGTCGGTCATAAGGCAGACGGCGAGCACCGTGGTCAGCAGCAGCGCCGCGATAAGGATCCACAGCGTGGGCTTTTTATAGCTGAGCACCTTTTTGATGCGCTCTTTTACGCCGACTTCGCCGAAAGCCAGCGGGCACGCCGATATCATGCGGCGCGGGCGGTTGAGGTCGAGCAGAGTTTGCGAATAGCCCGCCTTGGATTCGGTATCGAGCGTTTTGACTACCTTTTCGTCGCAGGCGATCTCGATATCGCGGCAGAAGAATATATATGCGAGCCACATGAGCGGATTGAACCAGTACGCGGCGAGCATAAGGTAGCCGAGCGGTTTCCACAAATGGTCAAAACGCCTGAGATGCGCTTTTTCGTGCGCGAGCACGTAAGAACGTTCGCGCCCGTTCATCCCCGAAGGGACGTATATGCGCGGTCTGAAAAGGCCGAGTATGAACGGGGTGTCGATGGTATCGCAGACATACGCGCCGTCGGCGCCTTTTATTGAGCAGCGCAGTCTGAGCCGCAGGCGCAGGTACGAAAACGCCGCGTAAGACGCCATAAGCGCGGCGCCCGACGCCCAGATCCAGAACAGCACGGCGCCTATATCGCCGGTCTGTTCTTCGCCGGTATACGCGCGCTCGGTTTCGGCGGCGGATATGGTGTTATCTATGGCGGGGATGCCGGTCTTTATGACTATGCGCTGTATCTGCTGATGAGCGTTATCCGTCTGCGCCGGGTCGACGGTGCCCGGTATTGCGGGAGGCGTGACGGTCTCGGTATACGCGGGGCGCGAGACGAGCTCTTCCGGCGCGGAATGTTCCGACGGCGAAACGTATCCCTGCGGCGAAGAAACTTCGGCAGGAATTGCGGTCTGCGGCGCGGAATATTCATCGGGGACCGAAACGGGATCCGAAGAGACGGGCTCGGTCACCACGCTGACTGTATTGACGCTGGGGACCACGCTGAACGGGCTTTGTACCGAAAACGGCAGAGCGAGCCGCAGCGCGACCATTGCCCAAAGCACGCAGAACACCCAGCGCGGCGCCTTTTTGAACACAAGGCGAAGCGCCGCCACGGCAAGCACCAGCCAGCCGGCGGCGATGCTCATATTGAGCAGTTTGAAAAATACGTTGCCCATATCAGTTCCCTTTCTTATAATTATCTATAAGCTTTTGCAGCTCTTCGACTTCGCTTTGCGAAAGCTCGCCGTTGGCGGCGAACGCCGCGATGAACGAAGGAAGCGAGCCGCCGAAAGTTTCGCGCACGAAGCGCACGCTTTTTGCGGAATAGAATTCCGCGCGGGTGATAAGCGGGCGCACCACGCCGTTTTCGTTTATAAAGAGCCCGCGTTCGCACAGCTTGTGCAGCACGGTGTAGGTCGTGGATTTCTTCCAGCCGAATTCACGGGCGCAGAGCTTCACCAGCTCGCCCGTGGCTAAGGGAGAATTTTCCCACAGCAGGTCCGCAAAGCGGGACTGTACCTCGCCGAGTTCAATGTTTTCCATAAAGCGCCTCCTTGGTCTATTCTCTATAGACCATCTGTAGTCTATCACCGATAGACCGATTTGTCAAGAGGTTTTTTGAAAAAAAGTGAAAAAAATTACGGGGGAGCGCGTTTATGCCCCCCGCAATTTTTGCGTAAATATCAGTTTTCTTTGTGGCTTTCTACGTATTCAACGATATCGCCCACGGTCTGGAAATTGATTATATCCTCGTCGGGGACGACCACGCCGTAATTGTCTTCCATGGTCATGAGAAGCTCCATGACGTCAAGGGAATCGGCGCGCAGGTCTTCGGAAAGCGTGGTCTCGAGCGTTATGGACTCTTTGTCGCGCTTGAATTGTTTAGCAAGCTCTTCACGGATCTGTTCAAACATTTTGCATATCTCCTTTTGTATTTGAATTTGAATTTATGATCGCCTCTATCTCGGGATTGAGATCGTTTTTGACCGCGGTGTACGCCTGCTCTATACATTTGGCTACGCCTATGGCCTTGCTGCTGCCATGCCCTTTGATCACCACTTTTTTGGTACCGAGCATCACGCTGCCGCCGTAATTCTGATAATTGAGCTTTTTGAAGTTCTTTTTGAGCGTGCTCTTCAAAAGCAGCGCGCCCATTTTGGCTTTGAACGAAGAGGTGAGTTCTCTCTTGAGCATTTTCAAAAGCTCTATGCAGGTGCCTTCGGTGGTCTTCACCAGCACGTTGCCGCTGAAGCCGTCGCACACGATAAGGTCGTAATTGCCGGAAAGCACGTCGCGGCTTTCCATATTGCCCGCAAAGTTGAGCGCCTTGCATTCTTTAAGAAGCTTATACGCTTCCTTGTGCAGATCGTCGCCCTTTCCTTCTTCCACGCCCACGTTCAAAAGCGCCACGCGCGGATTCTTTACGCCGCAGACCCGCTGCATATACAGACTGCCCATCAGCGCGAACTGAAGCAGCCTGTCGGGAGTGCATTCCACGTTGGCGCCGCTGTCGCACACCCCCACGACGCCGCCGTCGAGGGTAGGCATCACGGGGCAGAACGCGGGGCGTTCCACGCCGGGCAGGCGCCCTATGCGCAGCACCGCGCCGGTGAGCAGCACTCCGGTAGCGCCCAGACTCACCATCGCCTGCACCGAATCGTCCTCGCGCAGCATATTGACCGCGCGGACCATTGAGCTGTTCTTTGCGGAGCGTATGACGTCGGTCGGGCGGTCTTCGCCGGTGACGGTATCGGGGGCGTCGACTATTTCGAGCCGCGATTTATCGTATTCTTTGCCTTCAAGCAGTTTTTCTATTTCTTCTTTTCCGCCGGTAAGCACCAGAGCGATATCGCCGTTGGCGTTGAGCGCGTCGACGCAGCCGGCAACGTTGGCGGCCGGGCTGTTATCACCGCCCAGGCAATCTACAACTATTTTGACCATAACGCCACCTCACAGCTGTTTCACGAACGCGCGGCGGCGTTTGTGTATAACGTTTCTGAAATGTTTCCACTGGTTCTGGATCTGGTAATTGTCTTCCATATTCAAATTAGTCTCGCAATATTCTATATCGCCCTGCAGAAGCATTTCCTGCAGCGCCGACATGAACGCCGAACTTATGCCGCGGTTAAGGTATTCCGGCAGCACGCCGACGAGCGCGAGATCGAGTATCTTGGGCCGCTTTATGGCTTTGAGCAGCCGTATAAGGCACGCCGGGGTGAGCTTGCCTCCCGATTTCTGCACTGCTTTCGCCAGCGAAGGCATCATGAGCCCGAAGCACACGACGCGGTCGTTTTCGTCGACTATGACGGCGGTGTATTTTATATCTATGATAAGTTTGAAATTATCGATAAGCAGCTTTTTAACGCCCTCGGTAAACGGCACCGTACCGTACAGATCGGCGTAGGTGGTATCGAGCAGTTCGAATATCTGATCCTTGTAGTGAGCGATGAACTCCTTGGTGTTCTTCATTTCGGGAACGTGGAGCTTATAGCGGCGGAGCATGAATTCCGAAAGCTGCTTGAACTTTTCGTCGAGTTGTTCGGGCGGATATATCTTGCGTTCCAGCCAGTCGATCTCTTTGGCGTAGCCGCAATTTTCTATGAGGCGCTGATAATAATCGTAATTGTACTGTTCTTCAAAGGTCGAAAGCTCGTCAAACCCTTCTATGAGCAGGCCTTCGCGTTCCTGGTCGGAATACCCGAGCGGACCGCAGATCGTGTCCATTCCCTTTTTTCTGCCCCAGTCTTCCACGGCGGAAAACAGCGCGGAAGCGACTTCCTCGTCGTCTATGGAATCGAATCGCGTGAAGCGGACGCGTTTTTCATTGCGCTTTTCGTTGCTCGCTTTCTGAAGTATTCCCGATATCCTGCCCACGACTTTGCCGTCGCGGTAGGCCAGGAAGAACGAATCCTCGCAGGTGTCGTGGTAAAGATAATCCTTGCGGAATATCTTTTTTTCGTCGCCGTAAAGGGGCGGCACGAAATACGGGTTGCCCTTGTAGAGTTTTAACGGAAAAGTGAGGAATTGCCGGCGCTGACGCGCGGTCTTTACCTCTTCGACAGTCACCATTGTTACATATATCTCCTTGTTTTGCTTATCTCGATATTGCGTGGAAGCACACGCCCACGGTGCCGGGGCCAGCGTGGCACACGACCGTGGGATTGGTGGGAACGATGATCACGTCGGCGCCGGGGTATTTTCCCAGGATCAACGCTTTCAGTTCCTCTGCCGCCTCGGGAGCGTCGCAGCTCGCCACGAGCACGCGGTGCGATTCCACGCAGTCGCCCAGAGATTCCATATAATTCAGCAGACGTCTGTTAGATCTGCTCTTGCCGCGTTCGGTGCCGATGCTTACGAGTTTGCCTTCTTTAGACATCATAATGATCGGTTTAAGGCCCAGGATGTTGCCCATGAGGGCGGTCAGGCCGCTGACTCTTCCGCTGCGGCGGAAAAACGAAAGATCGTCGGCATAGAAATATGTCGCAAAATGCTGTCTTTCGTTTTCGACCCACGCGATAATCTCTTCGGGGGCCGCGCCGTTGAGTTTCATCTCGCCCGCTTCGCAAAGCATATTCAGCGCGCATATGGAGATGGCGAGCGTGTCGACCGAATAAAATTTGCGTTCGGGATATTTTTTGAGCAGCTCGTCGACCGCCGGCTGCATATTCTTGAACGTTCCGCTCATCTGCGAAGAAAAGTGGATATAAAGAATATCCTCGCCGTTTGCGAAAGTCGGCTCGAAATAGCGTATGTATTCAGCCGAGTTGAGCGCGCTGGTGGTGGGCATTGCGCCCGCGCGGAGTTTTTCGGCAAAGCCGTGGAAATCGAATTCCCTGAACCCCTGATAGGGATATACCATTTCGCCTTCTATCTCAAAAGGCATGGGAAGTATGAAGTAGCCGTATCTGTCGGCTATCTCCGGAGTGATGTCGCAATCGGAATCGCTGAAAAGTCTGTACATTGTCTGACCTCCTGTAGATGAGTTCATCCGAAGCTCGCCGTGTATTCGACGGCGATTTCGAAAGTATAATCTTCCTGCCGGTCGGCGCCGCCGGGAACGTAGGGCGGCGTATCGGCAAGTATGAGTTTGAAATTGAGCGTCATCCCGGCGATCCCGCCCGACGGGTCGGGTATGAGCGTGAGGGTCGCGGAATGGATATTCGTGAGGTCGCGGCGGGGTTTGTCGAGCAGCGCGACCGAGTATATGCTTTCGCCCAGAAACGGGAACAAAAGCTCGGTGGCGTCCTGCAGTTCGAAGACGTACCCTTTTCCGCTGCCGGTGGAAACTTCTTTTACCGAATTTATATACTTTTCGTCGGGGACGAACGGCTGCAGGAACAGCAGCTGCCCGAAAAATTCGGATTCGGTCATTTCTTCGCCGGTGGCGCCGTAGACGCCGTCTTTGTATTCGGCGTCCAGCGCAGAAGGCTCGCCCAAGTAATTCTGCGACGCCTTTACGCGGACATAAGCGCCGTCTGCGCCGCGGCTCGCGGAATATTCGCCCTGTGAAAACAGCAGCGTGTAAGTCCCGTTTTCAAAAGTCATATTGAGCCTGAACGCGGCGGTAAACGACGTTTTTTCCGCCTGCGCCGCGCAGCATGCGCGAACGCCGGAATAATCGGCGTCCGCCGAGCAGGCGCAAAGCGCAAACAGCAGAACGGAAACGAGCAGCAGAACGGTCACGCGTTTCATTTGGTCACCGGCTCGCCGTTAACGAGCTTGATAAGGTTGTTTATGACGTTGGAAACGTCGGAATACAGCACGTAGAATTCGGATTCCTCGCCGTTGGTGCAGTAGATGACCTTGGCGGGCGAGACGCGGTAGAACTTGATCTCGGTATCCTTGATGTCGGAATGCATGGTGAACGTGAGTATGAGATTTTCGTCGGTAAGGTCGCCTTCGGCGGGCGAATAGAGCCCGGCGCGGTAGCATTCGAGCAGCGAGACGTACAGCGCGCGGAACGAAGAAGTATCTATGACTTCGCCGTCGCAGAGGACGGTGTCGAGCTTGCCGTTGCCGTCGGTGTCCTGGAGGTCGAAATGATACGCGCCGTCCGGCAGTTCCATATCTATGGTGTCGATCTTATCGATATACATCGAAAACGCCGAACGGTCGAGCAGGTCGGAAGGTTCCCAGTCGAAATACGACGCGGTGTTGTACAAAACTTTGGCGATTATCTGCGGCGAAACGTTGACCACGTTGCCTTCGGAATCGGTAAAGCTTATTGAAGAATAGGCGTAGAAGAAACGTTCGCCGTTATCTTCGAACATGCGCGAAGCGTAGATATACGAACGGTAGCCGTTGAAATAATACGAGATAGCCATGTTGGGCGAATCGAGCCCGTATTTTTCGAGCCGCGCGCGGACTTCTTCCTCGGTGCCGCGGTAGATGCTGCGTTCCACGACTTCGTCGCCCACGAGCGACACTATTTTATAAAGGATATCCGAAAACGCCGAAAGATCCGGCACGGCGTAGTTGTATCCCTTCTGGATGAACGATTCGGGCGAGACTATCTTCCACGCGCCCGCGACCGATTCGTTGGGGATGGCGTCCTTGCCGTCGGCGTACGAAGTGACTTCGTCGAGCACGAAGTATCCGCTTGCGGCACCGGAAAGCGTAAGGCGTATATAGCGCACGCGTTTTTCGGTATTGAACGTGAGTTCGTACTGTTTGTACGATTTGTCGCCCTGTTCGAACGTGTTTATCCGCGCCGCTTCGATCCAGGCTTTGATATCCTGGTCGTAATACGAGACCGCGGCGGAAGACGGGAGCACGGCTCCGGCGGAAGAATCGCGCACGACGCCGAATTTTACGGCGTAGTCGCCGGTGTCGTCGGCGTAATTGGTGAGCTGCAGCTCGAGCACGATATCGCTCGACGCGTTCTGCGCTTTCATCCCGGCGAACGTCTTGGCGTCGGAAGTCCAGCCGGAATAAGTGCCGGAAAAGCGGGTCTTGTCGTGGAGCACGGAGGCGAGAGTCTGGCTCGCGTTGACCGGGTCCGCGTTATATACCGTAAGGTCAACCTTGCGCGCGATATAAATATCGGTATCGTCATTGAAATACTTGATGAGCAGGTCGGTGACGCTGTAAACGTCGTTGGTCTGCGAAATGGTGTAGCCCAGCGTGCCGTTGAGGAACGTTTCCGCCGGAAGCATGACGCTGGAAGCGTAGCTGGTGTCGAGCAGATACACGAAATCCTTGGTGTAATACTTGGCGTAGAAGCCGCCGCCCGAAGGCACCAGATCGCCTATCAGTATCTTATGGTACGCGCCGTCGACGGTGTAGACTTCTATTATCGCGTTGGCGTCTTCGTCGGAAGCCAGCCCGTAATCGGCTAAATCGCCGTGCTCGCGTATCTTGCCGTACGAAAGCATATAGGTGCAGTCCACTATGAGCGACGCGAAACGTTCCTGGTCGTAGCTGCACAGTTCGGAATCTTCAAAGTAGAATTCGCTCGTGAGCGTGCCGTCGGTCTTCCTTGCGCGGTAGACTTTGTACGAGCCGTACGAGTTGGTTATTACGAAATACTCGACGTCGGAACGCGTGATGTTGGGGTAAACGAACGGCCTGTTGCCGCTGCCTACGACGTCGCCGTCGATATCGTAGCCCGGCATCGCCCAGTCGCTGAAACTTTCGTCGCTTGCGGGAAGGCCCGCGACTTTGAGCGCGGCTTTGCCGAAAAGCTGTTCGCCGTAAAAGACGTACCTCGCGCCGTTTTCGAGCCTGCCGAAGAAATCGTCTTCGCCGTACGCGACTTTTTCGCCGCCGCACGCGACGGCGCAGAAATCGCCGCTCGCGCCGTATTCGACGTTTATGCGAGGCACGAAATGTTCGAACGACTGCGCGTAGAACGAAACGTACTGCAGTTCGGGGTCGCTTTCGAGTTTTTCCTGAGTCTGCGCAAAGCGGATGGTCACGTCTTTATCGAGCGCTTCGAGCGCCGTGAGACCGCTCTGCGAGATGGCGTAATACTGCGAATCGGGATCTTCTTCGTTTTCGGACTTGCTGAAAACGAGGAAATACAGCGCGAAGATCACCGCCGCGGCGACCGCGAGCGAAACGAGCAGTATTATCTTCTTTTTGCCCGACCAACCCTTTTTGCGCGCGGATCCGCCCGAGACTTCGTCGAACGACGCGAGATATTCGTTTTCGCCGCCGTTTTCGAGTTCTTTCAGCGAATCGCCTTCGAAATAAGCGCGTTCATAGTAATCGTGTTCGCTCTGCGGCGCAGGCGCGTTGTTTTCGTTGTTTTCGGGTCCCGTGACCGGATTTTTGTTGTTGTTTTCTTCCATTATATTTTAGCTCCGCAGGAAATTACAGGTGTCTTCTTCTGAAAAAGACCGCTATGCCTATTATGACTATGAGCGCGGGGACGGCGGCGGTTATGACGATGGTAAGAGTTTTGGCTGCGCCGCTTTCGAGCGTGAGCGCGGTCTTTTCGAAATTCTTGGCGCGGATGTTGAGCGTGACGCGATCGGTCGCCATCGCGCGGTTGATGGAATACATTATGCTTTCGTTGCCGTAGGTGTTGTTGAGGAATTCGTTGGAAGCGAACTCGGTGGAACCGCACAGCATAACGTACTGATATTTGTTGGAATTGTAGTTGTAATCGTCGTTGCCGTAAGAATGCTCGACCGATATCGCCATGAGCGGATACGAGCCCTTTTCGGAAGACTGTTCGCCCGATTCGTTTTTATGCGTGGCGACCGAGTTTGCCGAAGAATACAGCGCTATGCTGACGCTGCCGGCGCCGTAGCCGCCGGTCTGAACGTCGAGCGCGACGCAATCGGGAAGCACGGTGGGCACCTTTGCGGCGGAAGCGCGGCTGACTACCGAATAAGACGCGGTGTTGCCGTTTTCGCTGCCGGCGTAGAGCGCCACGAGGCTTTCGCCGTTAGAGCCCTTGAGCGACGAATCGTCGTCGGTTATCTTGTAGTTGGGCATATAGTCGAGACCCCACTGCTCGTACAGATAGTCGCGTAAGTTAGGCAGGTCGGGGGTGTCGGCGTTGACGAACACCATAAGCGAATTGTAGGTGCCTTTATCCGCCATAAAGCGGGTGAGCTTGTCTATGGCTCCGCCGGCGCCGTAGGTGAAATCGTACTTGGGGTCGCTTATGACGATTATCTTGACGTCGTCGGGGATGTCTTCTTTATCCAGGTCTATTTCGCACACGTTCATTGTGGAAAGCTGGAAGATCTCCTCCAGACGGCCGCTGTGCGATTCGCCGTGGCCGGTGGTGAACGCCACCGTGATGTTTTCGGCGAGCGCGCACTGGATCATAGCGGCAGTGAATTTGTTTTCGGCCTGGAACTGATAGAGCGCGCCGGTGTCTTCATCCGTGAAATAGCAGGCGTCGAACGCGAGCACGCGGTAATATTCGGTGTTGGAAGTGTTCTGTATGACTATATTCTTCCAGTTGATGGTCTCGAGCTGCGCCTGCTGCTTGAGACGGTTGGCTTCGGCGGGGTCGGCGTTGATGTCGATATAGCGCACCGTCACCTTGCCCTTGCCGCCGGTCCCGTCGTAGAACTTGGCGTATTCTTCGGCTATGTCGCGCACCGAGGAATAGTATTTGACCGCGTCGGTGCGGCTCGAATCGTAATATTCGAAGAGGTCGCGGGCGGCGCAGAAGGTTATGGTGATATCGAAATCGGCGTATTTGTCGCCGAGCGCCTTTTGGAGCGTTTCGTCGGTGGCGTCGGAAAGCGAATAAAGCTTGCTTTCGGTAAGGTCGAACCGCCAGTCGTATTTGCGGTCGAGGAACGAGACGACGAGGTTGAGCGCGATTATGAGCGCCACGACGACGGCTATGAACACCACGGCGTAAGTGCCGTATTTGAACTTTTTGGAAGTGAAAATGTTGGTTTTGTCAGCCATTGCGTTGCCCTCCTTTCACGACCAGCGGCGTTTTTCGTAAACGCGCACCGTAAGGAACAGGAACACCGCGGTGAACGAGACGAAATAGATTATGGCGGGGATATCGAAATACCCCAGCGTGAACGGCGCGTAACGGTCGATGACCGAGAACCACTTGAGGATCACGCGGAAAAATTCTTTTTCTATGGTGTCGGCGAGCAGCGAGATCAGAAGCAGCGCCACGATCACCGCTATGGAGGACACAGCGGCGATGAGCTGGTTTTCGGTGACCGAAGAAAGGAACAGCCCTATGGCGATGAACGACGCGCCGATGAGGAACAACCCCAGTATATTGGAAAGTATGACGGCGGCGTTGGGGTTGCCGTAGATATAAAGCAGTATATAGTTAAGCGAGTTTACGAGCAGCGTCGCCGCAAAAATGGTGAGCGCGGCGAGATATTTTGCTATTACGACGCCGGTGAGCGACACGGGCGACGTGAGCAGCAGCTGTTCGGTCTTCTGCTTTTTTTCTTCCGAAAGCAGTTTCATGGTAAGCAGCGGGATAAGCACCGAGAAGACGAACAGCAGGTACACGAAGTAGTTGCTTATCTTGGCGTAGGAATACGAACCGGAGTTATCCGCCGAAAGCACCAGCCACGAAAACAGCAGTCCCGAGACCGTGAGGAACATACCGGCGAAAACATAGCCGATGGGCGTTATGAAATAAGAACGAAGTTCGCGTTTGTATATCGCCGTCATTGTTTTTCACCGCTCCTTTTCCCCGCTTCCGGCGCCTGGGGCGCGTTCCTTCTGCGTTTTTCGGTCTTTTCTTTCTTCTGCGGATCGACCAGCCGCATAAAGATATCCTCAAGGTTGAGCTCGTCGCCTTCCAGCCCTATGAGCGGATACGACGCGCGCGCCAGCGCGTAGAACAGCGGCTTGCGGATATCTACGTTTTCCTGACTTTCTATGAGATAGCTGACCGAGTCGGTGTCGCGGCGGCCCAGTTTGTCGGCGAACTTGACGCCCTGCGTGGAACGCAGCAGCTGCAGCACCTGGTCTTCGGGCCCCACGATCTTGGCGACGAGGCGGCGGGTGCCGTCCACAGCGTTGACGAGGTTTTCGGTCTTTTCGTTGGCGACTATACGTCCCTTGTTGATGATGACGATACGGTCGCAGACCGCCTGCACCTCGGGCAGTATGTGCGTGGAAAGTATGACGGTGTGGTTTTTGCCCAGATGTTTTATGAGGTTGCGGATCTCGATTATCTGCTTGGGGTCGAGCCCTATGGTGGGCTCGTCGAAGATGAGCACCTTGGGGTTGCCTATGAGCGCCTGCGCGATCCCAACGCGCTGACGGTATCCCTTGGAAAGGTTCTTGATGAGCCGCTTGTTCACGTCGGCGATCTTGACGACTTCGCCTATCTCGTGCAGGTGCTGTTTGCGCGGGAGCTTGCAGCCCTTGAGCTCGTAGCAGAAATTCATATATTCCGCCACGGTCATATCGGGATACAGCGGAGGGATCTCGGGCAGGAAGCCGATGAGTTTTTTGGCTTCGAGCGGCTGTTCGAGTATATCTATACCGTCGATCTTCGCGCTGCCGGAAGTGGCCGAAAGGAACCCGGTGAGTATGTTGAGCGTGGTGGATTTTCCGGCGCCGTTAGGCCCCAGGAAACCCATTATCTCGCCTTCCTCTACCGAAAAGGATATGTCGTTGACGGCTAATTTATCGCCGTAGTTCTTACTTAAGTGAGAAATCTCTACCATATGCAAATCCTTTCTGCGGTCGTATCACTGTTTTATGGCTATGCCGAGGTCGTCGAGCGCTTTCTGCGGTACTTCCGCGGGGCTTTCGGTCATAAGCTCGCTGGCGTTCTGCACCTTGGGGTACGCGACGACGTCGCGCAGGCTGCCGGCGCCGAGCATCTGCATCACCAGACGGTCGAGCCCTATCGCCAGGCCGCCGTGAGGAGGCGCGCCGTAGCGGAACGCTTCCAGCAGATAGCCGAATTTCTTTTTGGCTTCCTCGTCCGTGAGCCCCAGCAGACGGAATATCTTAGCCTGGAGCGCCGGGTTGGTTATGCGGATGGAGCCGCTGGAAAGTTCTATGCCGTTTAGCACCAGGTCGTACGCCTTGGCGCGGACCTTGCCCTTGTCGGTCTCTAAATATTCTATACATTCGTCGAGCGGCGAAGTGAACGGATGATGCATGGCCACCCATTCGCCCGCTTCTTTATCGAATTCGAAGAACGGGAACTCGACCACCCACAGGAACTTGTAGCCCTTGCGTTCGAGCTCGAGCTTTTCCGCCACGCGCAGTCTCAGAAGCCCCAGCGTGGGCAGCACGTTGGCGTCGTTGCCGTCGGCGAGTATGAGCAGCACGTCGCCTTCGCTCGCGGCGGCTTTTTGTTTTATGGCTTCAATTTCTTCGGGAGTCACCGCTTTGAGGAACGAGCCCGAAACGCCGTCGTGACCGAACTTGAGCCAGCAAAGCCCCTTGGCGCCGCAGCCTTTGGCGTATTCGGTGAGCTTGTCCAGCTCTTTGCGCGTGAGCTTTTCTGCGCCGCCTTCGGCGTTGATGCACCTGACCGAGCCGCCTTCCGCAAGCGCGGAAGCGAACACGGGGAACGCGGTGCCTCTGACCGTTTCGGAAAGGTCTATAAGCTCCATACCGAACCTGAGGTCGGGCTTGTCGCTGCCGAAACGTTCCATAACTTCTTTATAAGTGTAGCGGGGGATGGGCGTTTCGATATCCACGCCGAGCGCCTCCTTGAACAGGCGCTTGATATACCCTTCCGCCATATTCTGGATGTCGTCCACGTCCACAAAAGACATCTCGACGTCTATCTGCGTGAATTCCGGCTGTCTGTCGGCGCGCAGGTCTTCGTCGCGAAAACAGCGCGCGAGCTGGACGTAGCGGTCGAAACCGGCGACCATGCAGAGCTGCTTGTAAAGCTGCGGCGACTGCGGCAGCGCGTAGAACGAGCCCTTGTGTATGCGCGAAGGGACGAGATAGTCGCGCGCGCCTTCGGGCGTGGATTTGATGAGCATCGGCGTTTCGATCTCGATGAATCCGTTTTCGTCAAAGTAATCGCGCGTGATCTTGGCGACCTTGTGACGGAAGATGATGTTGTTCATCAAAGACGGGCGGCGAAGATCGAGATAGCGGTATTTGAGCCGCAGGTCCTCGCTCACGTTGGTGTTATCGAGTATCTCAAAGGGAGGCGTTTCGCTTTCGCCCACGATCTTGAGCGAGGTGACGAAAATTTCTATATTGCCGGTAGGGATGTTGGGGTTCTTGGAAGAACGCTCGCGAACGGTGCCTTCGGCGACGAGTACGTACTCGCTCCTGACCGAGGACGCCTTTTCGAACACGGCGCGGTCGGTGGCGTCGTCGAACGCCAGCTGGACTATGCCGGTCCTGTCGCGCAGGTCGATGAATATGAGTCCGCCGAGGTCGCGGCGGCGCTGACACCAGCCGGCGACGGTGAGCGTTTCGCCTATGCGGTCTTCCCTGACGGTGCCGCAGTAAGCCGTTCTTCTGGAATTGCCTAAAAATTCAGCCATAACGTGTATATGTCCTTTCGTAAAACGAAAATAAATGTCATTTTATAGCCGCGGCGAGCGAATCCGCGTCGAGCGCGATTATGGTCTTTTCGCCGGTGCGCAGGTTTTTGAGTTCGCATTTGCCGGCGGCGAGTTCGTCGGTGCCGATGACCGCAACATACGTGTGCCCGCTTTTGTCGGCGTATTTGAGCTGCGCCTTGGCGCTGCGGCCGGTGATATCGGTCTCGCACTTAACGCCGCGCGTGCGGAGCTGCTGACACAGCAGAGTCGCCGCCGTAACGGCGTCGCCGCCCAGCGGAGCTATATACAGCGAACCTTCGCCGCTTGCCGGGAGCGGGGCTTTTTCGGCTTCCATAGCCATTATAAGGCGCGAAAGCCCCAGCGCGAATCCTATAGCCGGAAGCTCCGGGCCGCCGAGTTCGGCTATGAGCCCGTTGTATCTTCCGCCGCCGCCGAGCGCCGACTGGGCGCCTATGCCGCCGTGAACGAATTCGAACACCGTGCCGGTGTAATAGTCGAGCCCGCGGACGCAGCGCGGATCTTCAACGTATTCCACGCCCGACTGCGCGAGTATGGATTTGAGTTCTTCGTAGTGCGCGCGGCAGTTTTCGCACAGGTGGTCGGTCGTCCTTGGCGCGCCGTCGGCGATCGCCGAGCACACCGGCGACTTGCAATCGAGTATGCGCAGCGGATTGGTCTCGAGCCGCGAACGGCAGGTGTCGCACAGCTCGTCGTAATGCGAAGCGAAATATTCCTTTAAAGCCGCGCGGTACGCCGGACGGCAGTCGGCGCAGCCGATGGAATTGAGGTGCAGCACGCAGCCCTTTATGCCCAATCCGCGGATGACCGAATCGCCGAGCAGTATGGCCTCGGCGTCGGCCTGCGGGGTGGAAGGCCCGAAACATTCGCAGCCGAACTGGAAAAATTCACGCGTTCTGCCCGCCTGCGGTTTTTCGTAGCGGAAGAAATTTGAAAGATAAAAAAGTTTGAGCGGGAGCGCGCCGGCGTAGAGCCCGTTTTCGACCACGCTGCGGCAGACGCAGGCGGTGCCTTCGGGGCGGAGCGTCATGCTGCGCTCGTCTTTATCGGTAAAAGTGTACATCTCTTTTTGCACGATATCGGTGGTGCCGCCCACTCCGCGCGCAAAAAGCTCGGTGCATTCAAAGGTGGGGAACCGGATCTCGGAAAATCCGTATATCGCCGCCTGTCTGCGGCAGACTTCCTCGACGAACCGCCACGCCGGGATCTCGGCGGGGAGGATGTCGGAAGTGCCGCGCGGTTTTTTGATATTCATATCCTGCGGCCTTCTTTCCGTATGTTTTCGCGCCAGTCGAGGTCGCCGCGCTCGAGCGCGAAGATGAGCGCCTCGGCGGATGCGATATTAGTCGCCACGGGGACGTTGTTCATATCGCACAGGCGGATGATGTTCATCTCGTTTTCGAGATAGCTCATCTCGTGCGTGGGATCGCCGAAATACAAAAGCAGGTCGATCTCGTTATAGGTGATGCGCGACGCGATCTGGTCGATCCCCCCGCGCGAACCGGTGAGCAGTTTTTCTATTACCAGCCCCGTGGCGTCGGTGATATACTTTCCGGTCGTCGCCGTCGCGCAAAGATGATGGCGGCTGAGAATGCCGCAGTAAGCCATGCAGAATTCGGTGACTAAGAGTTTTTTGGTATCGCTTGATATAATGGCTATTTCCATATTCTACCTCCGGAATGTATGTTCACCCGTTTACGCGGGGATAACGTTTTTTGTTTTTGGGCGGGTCCACGTTGTAAAGGAGCGGGACGTTTTCGCCGGTGACGCGGCAGGCGATATTGTAAAGCGCCGCTTCGTATGCCGAAACTCTTCTTCTGCCGGCGCCGAACGCGGTGAGGCCGCGCTCCTGGTCGATGACGACGTTGTCGTCGCGCGGGATGACGCCTATTAGCCTTATCGCGCTGCCGTCTATCATCTGCGCCACGGTGGGAAGCTCGCCGGCGCGCGCAAGCGACGCGCGGTAGCAGTTGACCGCAAGGCGCACCGAGCGGAAACCCATATCCTGGAGCCTGAGCCCCGTCTTTTCGGCGGCGCGCACCGATATGGACTGGTGCATACACACCACGACGGCGTCGTCGGCGCAGGCGGCGAACGAAAGGTAATACGGCGTTTCTTCCGCCGAGGAATCTATTATGACGTAATCGTATTCTTCGCGCAGTTTGCGGAAGAGCGAAAGGAATTTTTCGCGGTCGGGAATCATATCGGGCTTCTGCGCCGGGGACGCCATAAAGTACAGGCCCTTGACCGAGCCGCTTTCGACCACGGCGCGCTCGGGCGCGCAGTCGCCGGCGAGCACGTCGGCGACGCTGTAAACGCAGCCGCTTTCGTCGCCCAGCGCCATATCCATACAGCGCATTCCCATATCGCCGTCGACGGCGAGCACACGGTAACCCATCCGTGCGAGCAGGGCGGAAAGATTTGCCGAAACCGTGGTCTTGCCCACACCGCCTTTAAAAGACGTAATAAAAAGCACGCGTCCCATAAGCAAACCTCTCCTTAATATATATATTCGGTTTATATTAGCATTTTTAGTTGATTTTGTCAAGCCGAAAGAGTTGTTTTTTGGTTTTTGCTATACATTTTTTACATTCTTGCAAAAAAGCGCAAAAATCCCTTGACAAGCGCCGAATTATATGATAATATCATTTACGACCTGAAACACATTCTTTAAGCAGGTGCAGAGACGCCGGCAAGATGTTATTCCAACGTGGTGACGAAAGTCTGCCGTTTTGCCGCGCCCTTGCATTCGAAAAGGGCGCGTTTTTTGTTGCTCTTTGGAAAGGAACGGTAAAATGGAAGAAAGATCCAGGATCATGAACGCCGAATCGGTGGACAGAGCGCTTATGAGAATATCGCACGAGATCCTGGAACGGAATCCGGATGCGAAAGAGCTGTGCATAGTGGGAGTGCTGCGGCGCGGCGCCACGCTGGCGGCGCAGATAGCCGAAAACTTAAAAAAGCTTTCGGACATAACGCTTTACACCGGCACGCTGGACATCACGTTTTACCGCGACGATCTGGGGAAACAGGCACTCGATCCGTCGCTGAACCACACGGATGTGGATTTTGACGTGGAAGGAAAGACCGTAATAATAGTTGACGACGTGCTTTATACCGGCAGAACGGCGCGCGCCGCCATGGACGCGGTGATAGCGCTGGGCAGACCGCAGAAGATCCAGCTCGCCGTGCTCGTAGACCGCGGTCACCGCGAATTGCCCATAAGGGGCGATTACGTAGGCAAAAACGTACCCACGTCGCGCAAAGAGATAATCGCCGTCCGCGTCCCCGAATACGATGGGCAAAAAGAAGTGGTAATTTTAGGTTAGAAAAGGAGAATAAAAAATGGACAAAGCGCAAAACAACCTCATCTACCAGATCAAAGACAGACCTCCGTTCCTATCCACGATCATCTTTGCGATCCAGCAGCTGCTCGCCATAATGGCGGCGACCCTCGTGGTGCCCGTCATCATCAACGGCAACGTTGCAGGCCTGATTGAAGAAGGCAAAATAACCTGGGAATTCACCGCTCAGATGAGCCCCGCCGCCGCTCTGTTCGGCGCAGGCGTCGGTACAATAGTGTACCTCCTGTTCACCAAATTCCGCAGTCCCGTGTTCCTCGGCTCCTCGTTCGCGTTCCTCGGCTCCATGACCGCTGCTTTCGCCGGCGCCGTTTCGATGTCGGTCGGTTATCTCGGCCTCATCATAGGCGCGATCTTCGCCGGTCTCGTTTATGTAGTCATCGCCATCGTAGTTAAATTCGCCGGCGTCAAATGGCTCAACAAACTTATGCCCGCGGTCGTTATAGGCCCCACGGTCGCCATCATCGGTCTCTCGCTCGCCGGCAACGCTATAGGCGATCTTCAGACCGCTCCCGCCGGCGGCGATTCCAGAATAGCGATCCTCGTCGGTCTCGTGACTCTCGCGGTCACTATGATCTGCTCGGTCTACACCAAGCGCAAGAGCATGTTCCGCCTTATCCCCTTCATAATCGGTATACTTGCGGGCTATGTGTTCGCGACCATCCTCACCCTCATCGGCAACGCGACCGAAACGCAGGCCCTGATGATAATCAACTTCGATCCGCTTAAAGCTCTCGTCGCCGACGGCGTCGGGCTCAAGACCTTCCTCACCGTCCCCGATTTTACCTTCCTCAACATCAAAGACGGCTTCAAAGTGCTTTCCGAAAACTGGGGCTATCTCGGCACCATCGCAATGGCTTACGTCCCCGTGGCGTTCGTCGTGTTCGCCGAACATATAGCCGACCACAAGAACATCTCCTCCATAATCAAAAAAGACCTTCTTGAAGATCCCGGTCTCCACAGAACTCTGCTCGGCGACGGCGTCGGCTCCATGGCAGGCGCGCTTTTCGGCGGCTGCCCCAACACCACCTACGGTGAATCGATCGCCTGCGTCGCCATCACCGGCAACGCTTCGGTCATCACTATCTTCACCGCGGCTATCGGCGCAATCCTCATAGCCTTCTTCGCTCCGTTCGTGGCGTTCGTCAACTCCATCCCCTCCTGCGTGATGGGCGGCGTGTGCATGGCTCTGTACGGATTCATCGCGGTCTCCGGTCTCAAGATGATCCAGAAAGTCAACCTCGAAGACAATAAGAACCTCTTCGTGGTCTCCGTCATCCTTATAGCCGGTATCGGCGGACTCGCGGTCAGCTTCGGCCAGGTCACGATCACTTCCATCGCCTGCGCTCTGATACTCGGTATCCTCACCAACGTGATGCTTTCCGGCAAAAAGAAAGACGAAGCAGAAGAAAAGCAGGAATGATCCAAGCAAACGGTAAATGAATAAAAACGTCTCCCGAAAAGCCAAACGGCTTTTCGGGAGATTTGTTTGTGTTTGAAGTTTTTATCACCCGAGCACGGAAAGCATGGCGTTTACGACCGCTTCCCTGCCGGCGCCGGTCTTGCTCGAATACAGCACTATGTTCGTGCCCGGCCTTATGAGGTCGGACTTGACAATGCGGTCGGCGCTCGCGGCGAGCTCGGTCTTGCCCAGTTTGTCGCACTTGGTGCAGATAACGATATACGGCGTTTCGGTATAATTGAGCCACCTGAGCATATCCGCGTCGTCGGCGGTTATGCCCACTTTGCAGTCGATAAGCTGCGCCACGAGTTTTAGCGCCGTATTGTTTTCGAAATACGACTGCGTGACCGCCGACCAGCGCGCCTTGTCTTCCTTTGCGCGGTGCGCGAACCCGTAGCCGGGAAGGTCGACGAGATAGAGCTTTTTATCTATAAGATAATAGTTCACCGTCACGGTCTTGCCGGGGTCCGAAGACACGCGCGCCAGCTTTTTGCGCATGAGCAGCGAGTTTATCATAGACGATTTGCCCACGTTCGACCGCCCCGAAAACGCGATCTGCGGCGTTCCGGCGCGCAGATGCTGCGAAGCGTGGCCCGCCACGTGCGCGAGGGAGACGTTATGCAGGTTCAGTTCCATTTTTCTTTTCCTCCAGCGCAAGCGAAAGCACTTCGTCTATGCGCGTTACGCCTATGAATTCGAGCCCGCTCTTTATGGCTTCGTCGAATTCGGATACATCCTTGAGGTTCTCGCGCGGGACGATGACTTTCCTTACGCCCGCTTTGAGCGCAGCCATGGCTTTTTCCTTGAGGCCGCCTATGGGAAGCACGCGGCCCGTGAGCGTGATCTCGCCCGTCATGGCGTACGACTGTTTGAACGCCCTGCCCGAAAGCTCGCTGACTATGGCGGTGGCAATGGTTATGCCCGCCGAAGGCCCGTCTTTGGGGATGGCGCCTTCCGGCACGTGGATATGGATATCGTATTTCTTGTGGAAATCTTCCTCCACGCCCAGTTCCTGCGCGTGCTTGCGGATATAGCTGACCGCGGCGCGCGCGGATTCTTTCATAACGTCGCCCAGAGACCCCGTGAGCTCGAGCGCTCCGCTGCCCGGCATGGAAAGCACTTCTATGCGCAGCATCTCGCCGCCCAGCTGTGTCCACGCCAGCCCGTTCACCACGCCGATCTCGTTCTGCGCGTATACGGTGTCCGGCAGGAATTTGCGCGGGCCGAGCAGTTTTTCGGCTTTGCCGGGTTCGAACGTGAACGATTTGAAGTTCCCTTCCACTATGCCGCGCGCCGTCTTGCGGCAGACCGACGCGATCTCGCGTTCAAGATTCCTGACGCCCGATTCCTTGGTGTAGCCGTCGATTATCTCGGTAAGCCCCGCGTCGGTGAAGCGCAGGTTGCTCTTTTTGAGCCCGTGGCGCTTGAGCTGTTTGGGGATAAGGTGGTTCTTGGCGATGGATATCTTTTCGCTGTCGGAATAAGAATCCATATCTATCATTTCCATACGGTCGATAAGCGGCAGCGGAATGGTCGCCGCGGTGTTCGCCGTGGCTATGAAAATGCATTCCGAAAGGTCCACGGGGATCTCCATAAAGTGATCCCTGAACGCCTTGTTCTGGTCCGCGTCCAGCACCTCGAGCAGCGCCGAGGTCGGATCGCCGTGCACGTCCTGCGTGAGCTTGTCGACTTCGTCGAGCAGTATGACGGGGTTGAAGGTGCCCGCCTGCTTGAGCGCGTTGATTATGCGGCCGGGCATGGAGCCGATATAGGTCTTGCGATGGCCGCGGATCTCGGCCTCGTCGCGTATGCCGCCCAGCGAAATGCGCACGTATTTGCGCCCCGTGGCGCGCGCGATGGAGCGTGCGACCGAAGTTTTGCCCACGCCCGGGGGCCCCACCAGGCAGAGTATCTGCCCGTTGAGTTCGGGAGCGAGCTGCTTGACCGCGATGAATTCGAGTATGCGTTCCTTGACTTTCTGCAGGCCGTCGTGGTCTTCGTCGAGTATGGCGCGCGCCTTTTTGATATCGGCGACGCCCTTGGACATCTTGCCCCACTGGAGTTCGAGACAGGTCTCTATGTAATTGCGTATGACCGTCGCCTCGGGCGAGCCGAACTGCATTTTGCACAGCTTGGCGTTTTCTTCCAGCAGTTTTTCTTCCACCTCGCGCGGGAGCTTGCGGGCGCGGATCTTGGCGCCGTATTCCTCGTCGGCGCCGTAATCGTCGTCCATGCCCAGCTCGTTTTCTATGGTGCGCAGCTGTTCGCGCAGGTAGATATCGCGCTGGGTCTTGGAAAGCCGCGTGCGCACGCGGTTGTGTATGGAGCTTTCGAGCTCCATGATATCTATTTCGCGGTCGAATATCTCGAGCAGGACGTCGAGCCGTTTTACGGGGTCGAGCTCCTGAAGCACGCGCTGTTTATCTTCGTACTTTACGATAAAAGCCGAAGCCACGCGGTCGGCGAAAACGCCGGGATCTTCTATGCTGCGCGCTTCTTCAAGGATCTCTTTGGAGGGCTTGGAAAAATAGCGCAGATACTGTTCGAGTTCCTCGTACACCGCGGCGATCTTGCTTTTTACGGCGTAATAATCGGCTTCGTAAACGGTGTCGTCCACCGCCACGCGTGAAACCAGGCAGCCGTCTTCCTCGGCCATGGTCTCGACCGCGGCGCGGCGGACGCCTTCCGCCATTATCTGCCAGGTGCCGCCGGGCAGGCGGAACGTGTATTTTAACTTTGCGAGCACGCCCACGGGGAACACGTCGGCGAGCGACGGCGATTCGACTTCGGAATCACGCTGGGTGACGAGGAAGATATCGCTGTCGTTTTCCAGCGCGCGGCGCATCGCTTTGACCGACGCCTTGCGCGCGATCTCGAACGTGGTGGTCACGCCCGGGAATACGACGATCCCGCGCAGCGCTATGGTGACGCAGGTTTTGCTTTGGATGTTCTGAGACATAAATTATTCCTTCCGAATCATTACCTTCCGAGCATGGCGGCGCCGATCATACCAGCGTCGTTGCCCAACGCGGCGCGAACTATTTTCGTGGTGCGTTCGCCGTGGCGCGAATACTGCTCGCGCGCGATTATTTCACGTACCGGATCGAGCAGATAGTCGCCCTGATTGCACACGCCGCCGCCTATGGTGATTATCTCGGGTTCGAGCAGATCGATTATATTGGTCAGTCCGCAGGCGAGATAATAAACGAACTTGTCCACTGCGCGCGTCCCGGCCTCGTCGCCGGCGCGCTTGGCGTCAAACGGGATCTTGGCGTCGACTTTGTCCAGATCGCCGCCGCAGAGCTTCCACATCAGCGATTCGGGATGCGATACCATCTCCTCGCGCGCCATGCGGATCATGGCGGTGGCGGAAGCGAGTTTTTCCCAGCAGCCTTTTCTGCCGCACTGACATTCGGGGCCCGAAGGGTCTATGACCATATGCCCCACCTCGGCGGCCGCGAAATTGAAACCGGTGTAGATCCTGCCGTCGAAGATGAATCCGCCGCCTATACCGGTGCCGAGCGTTATCATCACCGAATTGGCGTATCCCTTTGCGGCGCCCACCGCGGCTTCGCCTTTCGCCGCCGCATTGGCGTCGTTTTCTATGTAGACTTTCTTTATTCCGGTGCGCTCGCTTATCTTTGCGGCGAGCGGAAAATGCAGGAACGGGAACGACGAACAGTATACCATTTCGCCTTTTTCGCAATCCGCCGTACCGGGCGAAGCCACGCCGGCGTATTCGATATCTTCTGCTTTGAGTCCCGCTTTTTCTATGACGTCCAGCGATATCTGAGCCATGCGGTCGACGATATGCTCCGCCCCGCCGTCGACTTCGGTCGCCAGCTGATCCTTGTATAATATCGCGCCGTTTTCATCCACGACGCCCGCTTTGATGAATGTGCCTCCCAGATCAATGCCAAGATAATACATCTTTTAATTCCTCCGCGTTTTCGTTTTCGGTCTCTTCGTTCATTTTTTTAAGGAATTCCTCCGCCGTGTTGTAACCCATCTTCTTCTGACGGTTGTTCATGGCGGCTATTTCTATTATCACCGCAAGGTTTCTGCCGGGTTTCACCGGAACGGTGATAGCGGGGAGCGAAATGCCCAGTATCTCGTGCGTTTGGGAATCCAGCCCCAGCCGGTCGTAATCCTTGCCCTGCACCCAGTTTTCAAAATTGATGACGAGGTCTATCTTTTCGGTTTCCTTGACCGCGCCCATACCGAAGATACGCTTGACGTCGACTATCCCTATGCCGCGCAGCTCTATGTAGTGGCGGATGAGCGACGGCGCCGTGCCAACGAGCGAGATCGCCGACACCTTTTTGATCTCGACCGCGTCGTCGGCGATGAGCCGGTGGCCGCGCTTGACGAGCTCGATAGCCGTTTCGCTTTTGCCTATGCCGCTATCGCCGAGGATCAGTATGCCTTCGCCGTAGACTTCGACGAGCACGCCGTGGATGGTGATGCGCTCGGCGAGCTCCACGCTCAAATACGATGCTAGCGCCGCGGAAAACGCCGAAGTGGTCTGATGCGTGCGGAAAACCGGCGTGTTGTACTGTTTAGCCAGCTCCGAAAGCTCGTCGAACACCGGCAGGTCGGAAGTGACGATAAGCGCCACGATCCTGTGCTGCATAAGCTTTTCGAGCGACGATACGCGTTCGGCGTGCGTGAGCGACGAAAGATAGCCGTGTTCCATATTGCCTATGAGCTGTATGCGTTCGTTTTCGAAGTGCAGGAAGAACCCCGCGAGCGGGAGTCCCGGGCGCGAAAGGTCGCTGCGCGTGACGTAAATTTCGTTATAGTTGGCGGGCACGAATATGGGCTCCAGCGCAAAATGCTTCGCCACCGCCGAAAGCCGCACTTTGTATTTAAGACTTTTCACTCCGCGCTCTCCTCCCCGCCCGCGGGCTCCGGAAAAGTATCGAGCCCGAAAGCGTAATTTTTATAGTTGAAATACGTGACGAAACAGTAGAAAGCCGCAAGCAGCGCCGCCGCCGTGAGCGGAAGCACGAACATCATAAACGCGCTCGCCGGATTACGGTTCTTGAATAATCCCGACTTGGCGGCGTATTCCATTTCGTCGAACTTGCCCGCCCATATCACGTTGTATACGAGCAGGCCGATCATCAGCGCGGCGATCACCGTCCAGAAGATCGCGGTCCGCTTATATCTCCGCTTGGCGAGCAGCACGCTCTTTGCGGAATGCGCGCATTCGCCGGCGGAAGCGAAATAGGCGCGGCAGCCTTTGCCGCAGCAGAACGTTTCCCTGCCCGTGCGCGATTTGACGTAAGGTTCGTTTTCGGCAGCGAACGGAGACGAATCCAGCCATTCGACCGAATAGGTCAGCTCGCCGCCGCGTTTTTCGAAACGATAGGTGAACGGCGAGGCGCCGACGAGCAGATATCCTTTTGCGCCCATCGAATCCAGCCATTTTTCTTCCGCCGCTATATTGTAAAAGACGCGGTGCTTTTTGATTTGCATATTACGCCACACCTCCGTATGTTGTTCCGAATGCTATTATATATTATAAAGAGTAAAAAGTCAATCGGAAATAAATACAAGCGCAGCGTTTGAATGCGGAAAGCGGATTTTTTCCGCGTCAGCGCCCGCAAAAACGCCGGAGCGCAAAACGGAAAATTTTGAAAAACTGCCTATTGACAAACGCGATTTTGCGTGATATAATTACTTTCACCATCGAAACGGATGTTTAGCTCAGCTGGTAGAGCACTCGCTTGACGTGCGAGTGGTCAGGGATTCGAGTTCCTTAACATCCACCATACAAAAAAGTCCGCCAACAGGCGGGCTTTTTTCATCATTTATTATTTGAACGAAAAAGTCCGTGGAAATATCGGCAAGTTTGTTTTCTTTCATTTTCACGTTCTCCTTTTTGTTGAATTATATCATGTTTGAACGCAAAAATCAATGATGTCGCCGCCTATGGCGGCTGATGATGTATCTT
>JAEEGG010004329.1_pt1 | contig 34577 bp, 20 predicted proteins | sample 9134161 | NCBI WGS metagenome assembly JAEEGG01 (sample SAMN16246543, study PRJNA631951) | gut metagenome | biome: gut microbiome; feature: rumen; material: CR-attached | host: Bos | place: Iran: Karaj | collected 2018-10 | reverse complement strand
AAGGCCGCCTCGACCTCGCCGCCGCCGTCATGGCCGCCGAGCGCGGCTGGGACGACGCCCGCCGCCGCGCCGAGGCCGACGCCGTCCGCGCCGCCCGCACCCTCTGGTATCCCGCCCTCGCCGCGCGTCCATGAACATCCTCCTCATCGCCCCCCATCCCTTCTACCAGGAGCGCGGCACCCCCATCGCCGTCGACCTCCTCGTCCGCACCCTTTCCGACCTCGGGCACCGCGTCGACATCCTGACCTTCCCCGAAGGCGAGACCCGCGACTACGGCCCCCTTGTCCGCCTGTTCCGCATCGACGCCCCACCCGGATGCCGCAACATCCGCCCCGGCTTCTCCCTCAAGAAACTCCGCTGCGACCTCCGCCTCCTGCCGGCCGCGCGGCGCCTCTGCCGCGAAAACCATTACGACCGCATCCACGCCGTCGAAGAAGCCGCCTTCGTCGCCCGCCGCCTCTCCCGCGAAACCGGCATCCCCTACATCTTCGACATGGACTCCTCCATGCCCATCCAGATCGCCGACAAAATCCCCCTCGCGCGCCCCTTCCTTCCCCTCATGCGCGCCATCGAGCGCCCGGCCATCCGCGACGCCGAAGCCGTCGTCCCCGTATGCGACGCCATCGCCGACCTCGCCCGCGCCGCCGGCGCCAAACGCGTCGAAATCCTGCGCGACATCTCCCTCCTGCCCACCGACGTCCCCCCCGACCCCTCCCGCGGCTTCCGCGCCGGCCCCCCGCCCATCACCGGCACCACCCTCCTCTACGTCGGCAACCTCGAAACCTACCAAGGCATCGACCTCCTCCTCGACGCCTTCGTCCTGGCGGCCCCCGACGCCCCCGACGCCGCCCTCGTCATCGTCGGCGGCCGCCCCGACGACCTCGCCCGCTACCGCGCCCGCGCCGCCGCCCTTCCCGGCGACCTACCGACGCGCATCCACTTCCTCGGCCCGCGCCCCGTCGCCGACATGCCCTACCTCTTCCGCGACGCCGACATCCTCGTCTCCCCGCGCACCCAGGGCAACAACACCCCGATGAAGATCTACTCCTACCTCGACTCCTCCCGCCCCATCCTCGCGACCGACCTCCCGACCCACACCCAAGTCCTGACCCCCGACGTCGCCCTCCTCGCCCCCCCGTCCCCCCGCCCCTTCGCCGACGCCATGCTCCGCCTCCTCCGCGACCCGACCCTCCGCGCCACCCTCGCCGCCTCCGCCAAATCCCTCGCCACCGCCCGCCACACCCTCCCCGCCTACCGCGCCACCCTCTCCCGCCTGTATTCCCCTGACAAGTGAAAAGATGCGGGGGTGCGCCTGCGGGCGCAGAGACGAGTGACGAGTTTGCGGTGTGCCCGCGATTCGGGCGGAACGGCGACCGCCGAGACGGTTGAAAAGGTGAAAGGGTGAAAGGTTGAAGAATGGGCCTTCAACAGCTTCCTCCACTCTTTCACCTTTTCACCTCTTCACGCTTTCAACCCTTCAAGGCGGGGCGCGCGCCCCACGGCAGGGGAAGCGCTGGGCGCCCACTTTTCATGCGCCTTCAAACATGGGAGTGGAAGTCTTGGGCTCCACCCGCGAAAAAAGAATCTGCCGTGCCTTGGGCGTGCCCCATGCGGTGCCGGGCGGTCCGAAGGATTCCCGCGCAGAGGGCGTGGCCCGGCTGATGATCTCCGTCCGCTCGGACTGGAATGTTCCGCTTTCGTCGCGGCTCCTCCGGCGCTGGCACGGCATTCTCATGGCGGGCGACACGGACCGCGTGTCCGCCGGGGCCTATCGCACTTTTCCCGTGCGCGTCGTGCGCCATTGTTCCCCGTGGGGCCGGTCCGCAGGCCCGTTACGGACTCAACCACCCCGCGTTTGAGCCGATTGAGGGAATAAACGAGGGAATAAACGACGCCGTCCTCCGGCTCGTCTCGAACCACCCCGGACGCGGCGTCCCCTTCTTCCGTGCCACCCTCAAGGCGAGCCGTTCTGGCATCGAACGCGCCGTCGCGGCCCTCGTCGCCGCCGGAGCCATCGAACACCGGGGCAGCCGCAAAACCGGCGGCTATTGGGTCCGAAACATTCCGGAACGTCCACCGGCCTTGAGCAGTGACAAGTGACGAGTGACGAGTTTGCGGTGCGCCCTGAGGGCGGGACGAAGAAGGCCAGTTCAAGGTGACGATTCCACTTGCCGGAAGCCACAACCCGGAATCAGTTGAACAAAAAAATCTGTTTTCAAACAACTCGCAACAACTTGGGAAACAATAGAAAACAACTTTTGAAAAGAAGACAAAGAGGGACAAATTTGTTTTCTTTGGTTCGCAAAGTGTGCCTGGCGACGGCACGTTGGGGTGCAAACGGGGACAAGAAATCCGGGGGCGATTGAAGGCCCGAAGGACAATTTGTTCCGAGTTGACAGCCGCCGGGCGGAGTTGTCCGCCCGGCACTTTGAAAGAGTTGTCCCGAGTTGTTTGAGTTGTCTCCTCAAAAAATTGTCGGGAATTGTTGGAATTGTCTGACTGTTTTCCATTTTTGCGTCTCCGCTTCTCCGCGTCTCCGCGTGAGTTTTCCTCCCGCTCCCCTCCCGCTTTCCTTGTTGTCCTGTTTGTCTTTCCCGCAAAGGTCCGCCCGCAGGGCGCACCGCCCACTTGTCACTCGTCACTGCGCCCGCAGGGCGCTCCCCTTTGTCCGGTTTGTCTATTTCGACCCTCCCGCAAGCCCTTTCGCTGGGGCGCGACTGGAAAGTCGCACCTCCCAGATGACAATTCGATGGCCCTTTTCTTTGACAGGCGCCGCCCGGTTGGGCGGCGCACCTTGAAAGAGTTGTCCCGAGTTGTTTGAGTTGTCTCCTCAAAAGCATTGTTGGGAATTGTCTGAGTTGTCTGAGGGTTTTGTTCGCCGGTTGTTTTGTTGTCTATTTTGTTCTTTTTGTTTCCATAAACGGTGCCTCTGGGCGGAAAGTGAAAAGGGAAGCGTGCGGGCCGCCTGCGCTCCCAGTCGCCGCTCCGAGGAGGGCATGGATAGTCTGGATGGCGGGAATTGCAGGGATGGCACGAGTGGCACAAATCAAAATCTGGCTGGAATTCCTTGTGCCGCAAATAGTTGTCCGTCCGGGTCGGTCTGCCTGGCACGGTTTGGCACGAATTGGCACGAATCATCACGTCCGGACATACCAACCGCCGGATCGGTTGGTGCCCCTGTACTCGACGGGGCCGTCCGCCGCACCCAATTCCTTGAGGACGCGGGCCAAGGTCCTAAGAGGGATTTTCAGTTCCATGGATAGTTCGTCCCGCTTCACCCCAGGATGCCTTCCGATGTATTCGACCAATCGCGTGCGGTCCCCGGAAGTGTCACGCCTGGAGGGGTGCACCTTCTCCGTTCCGGAAAAGGATGCCAGCACCGTGGCCCGGAATTCCGTCCGGTGGTTCAGGTCAAAGGTGGCCTTCGGGTTGCCGTTGGCGGCGAGTTCTTCCTGGACTTTGGTGACGCCGCGGCTGAATTTGTTCACGAAGCCCAGCACTTTCATGGCTTCGGCCAGCATCGGATTGCGGTAGTCGTTGACCCGCGGGAAGTTGTCGGGCCGGGCCCGGCCGAAAAGGCCGCCCGGATTGACGATTTCGATGCGGCCCGAGGAGTATTCGTAGAATTTGGTCGGGGCGTTGCCAAGGAAGTAGTCGCGGTGGACGATGGCGTTCAGCAGCAGCTCGCGGAGCGCCCAGGCCGGATAGCGCGAGCGCTGTTCCTCGCGCATCGCGGAAACGGGCACCGGCCGCGACGCTCCGGGCCCCGTCTTCACGAACACGTCGAGCTCCTGCACGACCCGCACGAGCGGACCGCGGAACGCCGTCTCCTGGAGCACGTCCCCCGCCACGTCATCCCCCTCGAAGCGCGCGTACTGCACGTAGGCCGACGGAATGAACCGCTCGGGATGGCGCGCGAACAGCAGTACGCCCAGATTCGTCGGACAGCCCCGCTCTTCGCTGTAGAACTTCAGCGCCGCCATCTGTTCCTGCACCGGGCGGTCATCTTCCTCGGCAATCCGGGCATCGACGGCCTTGGGCAGGTAGCCCAGACGGAACAGGTCCGTGTCCAAATCCTTCAGCTTCGCCGTTTCGCAGGGCAGTTCCTCGTCCCGGATGCCGTACCGCGCCCGCCGTTCGAGCAGGATGCGGACATCTTCTTCCGTCGCGACGGCCTTGCGCGGCCCCACACGGACCCACACCTGTCCGGCATAGCGGATGGGCGGATAGCGGGACGGCCACACCGTCACCACCACCACGTCCCCTTCGGGCAGCTCGACTTTGTCAATGGCCATCGACGGTGGCGGCAACAGGTTGCCGTCCGTCTTGAGGCCGCCCAGCGACGCCATGGCCCGGTCCTCCACCCGCTTGCCCGAAATGCGCCCGTCGTTCTCCACCCCCATCAGCAGATACCCCGGCTCGCCCGTTCCCGACAAATCGTTCGCGAACGCGCATACCGCCTGCCCGATCTTGTCCGCCCGTTCGAACGCCCGCGTCCGCTCCACCCGTTCCCCTTCGGGGCACGCCAGCAGTTCCAACAGTTCTTCCCGGTTCATTGTGCCATGCCTTTCACGATGCAGTTTCCACCCTACCTCCGACTCTCCGCCGGTTCAAGCGATTTGAAGGTTTCCCACGGGTTTCGGGGAAACAAGGCGATTTCGAGATTTGGAACGCACACGTTCCCAATCTGACATCTTCGTTTGTACGTTTGGATGCACGAGGAGCTGAGGGGCAATTGCCGTTCGACATGCCGATGGTGCCGATGATGAGACAGACGGGAGAACTACTAATCAGACAACGCCCCAGACAGGCCCTTGGATTGTCCGCCCGGCACCGTGAAAGAGTTGTCTTGGGGGGGCTGAGTTGCCGCGTTCTTTTCCTCCCGCGCTCCATCCACGGTGGCGCGGCAGGATGCCGCACCCCCGGAAGTGGCGCGAGAGCTTCTGGAGACGCATCGCGGGCGGCGGCCGGAGGTGCGGCTTCCAGGTGCGCCGCTGGATGGGAGTTTACGGGAAACATTGGGGTTTTCACTTGTTTTCCGCTTTCCCGTTGCCTCGCGGGAGGGGGGGCGCGCCGACAGGACAGGCGCAGCTTGAACGGTTGAAAAGTTGAAAGGTTGAAAGGTTGAAGAATGGGCCGTCAACGGATTCACACGCCATCCGCCGGGGCGCGACTTGGAAGTCGCACCGTCCGGCTGGGGGGCGATGGCTGTCTTTTCTCCTTGGATTTTTCTCTCCAGCCGGTAGGATGGTTGCAAACTGAGGCACCTGGATGCAAGAGAATGCACTGAAGAAGAATGACGCCGTTGCCCGGCCCTTCTATCTGGAACAACTCCGTTCCCGGGCATGGAACGGCCAGGCAAAAGTGGTAACCGGCATCAGGCGGTGCGGGAAGTCGTTCCTGCTGAACCGGCTGTACCGGGACGACCTGCTGGCGTCGGGGGTCCCGCCGGAGGACATCCGCTGCATCGCCCTGGACGAACGGCGGAATCTGGCCCTGCGTTCCCCCCTCGCGCTGGCCGACGAGGTCGAGCGGTGGATGGACGGGTTTTCGGGCAAGCGCTACCTGTTCATCGACGAAATCCAGTTGTGCGGACCGGTGCGCAACCCGCACGTGCCGGATGGCGCCCCCGTCACCTTCTACGATGCCCTGAACGAATTCCTGCACGACGAGCGCCTGGATGTCTATGTGACCGGCTCCAATTCGCGGATGCTCTCCACGGACATCCTCACGGAGTTCCGGGGGCGGGGGGACGAAATCCGGGTCCATCCGTTTTCGTTCGCGGAATACTGGTCGGCGGCGGGAGGGGACCGGCGGGACGCCTTTGCGGACTACGTGCGGTTCGGCGGGATGCCGCTGTGCCTCTCCCGGCCCGGCGATGCGGCGCGGGAAGCCTACCTCCGGTCGCTGTTCTCGGAAGTCTACATCCGGGACATCGTGGAGCGGCGGAAGGTGGAACGCCCCGAAATCCTGGAAAAAATCCTGGACTTCCTGGCCTCCGCGGTCGGGTCCCTCACCAACCCGCACCGCATCGCGCAGGCGCTGGGGGGAGCGGGGGCGGAGGTCTCGGTGCACACGGTGGCCAAGTATCTCGCGCACATCAAGGACGCGTTCCTGTTTTCCGAGGCGCGGCGCTACGACGTGAAGGGGCGGACGTATTTCTCCTATCCCGACAAGTACTACTGCGAGGATCTCGGCCTCCGCAACGCGCGGCTCTCCTTCCGGCAGCAGGAAATCACGCACTTGATGGAAAACGCCGTCTACAACGAGCTGGTCCGGCGCGGGTTCCCGGTGGACGTGGGCGTCGTGCAGGCGGTGGAAAAGAACGCGAAAGGGCAGTCGGTGCGCGTGCCGCACGAGATCGATTTCGTCGTCAACAAGGGCGGGGAACGGGTGTACGTGCAGTCCGCCTACGCCATCCGGTCGGAAGAAAAACTGGCAAGCGAGCGGAGGGCGTTTTCGCTGGTCGGGGATTCGTTCCGGAAAATCATCGTCCGGGACGACGTCCTGCACCGCTGGTTCGACGAAACAGGGGTCCTCCACGTGAACCTGCTCGATTTCCTTCTCGACGAAAGCATCGTTTGAACCGGCGCGCGGGCGGGGGGCGGAAGGGACGCGCCTGCGCCGCGAGGGACAAGTGAACAGGGACAAGGTGCGGGGCGCGCGCTACGCGGGCGGGGAGTGAAGAGACAAGCGGGCGGGCCGCCCGCGCTCCGACAGCCCCGATCCCGAGAAAAATGTTCCGGGCCTGTCAGATGGGGCCGTGCGGCGGCGAGTTAGTCGGTGAAGGGACGCAACGGTGCGGACCTCCGATTCCCCAACCACCCCCCACCCAAGGACTCGCCATGACCAAAACCTCTCCCCGCCGCGGATACCGGAACGACATCGGCTTCGGGTGGCTCCTCGAACAGGCCATCCGCTGCTGCCGGAATCTGGTGCACAACTGGCAGGAGTCCATGGACGACTCCGATGTGTTCGTCCTGTTCGCCAATTCACCCCATTTCGGCAAGAAGGACCTGAAAGACCTGGTCCTGAACCATTTCGGCCCGGATGCGCCCTTCTTCGAGGGCGAACCCGGCGTACCCGTGCCGGAGCGGCCCGCCCGCAACGGCAAATCGAAGCGCGTGCCCGAACTCCCCGAAGGCGACGACCCGCTCGCCAAGGCCGTCCGCCACATGCAGAAGCGGCGGATGCGGCTCCGCGACTGCGGCGGCATGGCCGACACCATTCTCGACATCTGGAACTGCGAGGCCCACCGCCCCGCCTGCCGGGCCATGCTCGAAGAAGCGTGCGACCTTCTCCTCGCCCGCGAAGTCCGCGCCAACCGCAAGCGTCCGGCCGACCCCATGGAGGCGCGGGTGGATGCCATCGCGTCGTTCCTGGGCTTGGACCCGGTGGCCCGCGATGTGTTCGTGTATGCCGCGGTCCGCGACATGACCCATTACATGGCCCTTCCCCGCAGGCTCCGCACCCCGCAGGAGCGCATCGATTTCATTGCCATGGCCACGGACCGTCCCGACAGCGAAGTCGCCCGCGCCCTCCGTGCCGACGCCCCCCTACGCCGGTTCGAGGTTCTAGACGAGGACACCGACCTCGTCCACGGGACCCCCATCTGGGAATGCCTGCAAAATGGCGGGGAAACCCTCATCGAAAGCCGCTTCTACAAACGCACCGCCATCGATGACGCCCTGCCGCTCTCCTTCCACGGCACCCTCGCCGAGCGGCACGCGGCCATTCTCAAGGCCCTGCTCTCCGCGCCCGCCGCTGCCAACGGGCACGCGCCCAACATCCTGTTCTACGGTCCTCCCGGAACCGGCAAGACGTCCTTCGCCAAGACCCTCGTGCGCGAACTGGGGTACGACCTGGTCGAAATCCGCCAGGGCGACGCCAACGGGCACATCTCGCCCACCGCCCGCTTCACCGGCATCCGCCTGTGCAACGAGCATTTCCCGGCGGGGCGCGTCGTCGTCCTGGTCGATGAAGCCGACGAACTGCTGGGCACCGTCGGGGAAGGCCTGTTCGGCTTCCTTTCCCGCGACCAGGGGCGCAAGGGGGTCGTCAACGCCACGCTCGACGACGCGAAGCTGCCGGCCATCTGGATTGCCAACACCCCCGCCGATGCCCTCGACGAATCGGTTCGCCGCCGGTTCGCCTACTCCATCCGGTTCGAGCCCCTCGACGGGCAGAAGCGGCTGGCCATCTGGCGGAACACGGTCGGGCGTCTCGGCCTGGAGGGCATCCTGCCTTCCGAGACCGTCGGGCGGCTGTCCTCCCGCTATCCGGTCAATGCCGGCGGCATCGCGACGGCCCTCGAAAGCCTCAAGCGCATCGGCCCCGCCCCGGAGGAGGTGGAGCAAACCCTCTCCGCCCTCCTCGAACCCCACTGCGAGCTGCTGGGCATCCGGGTGCGGGACGAATCCGCCGCCGACTCCTCCGACTACTCCGTCGAAGGGCTCAACGTCGCCGGGGAAATCCCGCCCGAGCGGGTCCTCGCCGCCGTGCGCAAGTTCCGGGGCGAAGGCGCCCGTTCCTGCGCCTCGCCCGACCGGCCCCGGCTCAACATCCTCCTCTACGGCCCTCCGGGAACCGGCAAGACCGAGTTCGTCCGCCATCTCGCCCGCGAAAGCGGAGCCAAGCTGGACCTGCTGACCGGGTCCTCCCTGCTGGGCCCCTACGTCGGGGAAACCGAGGCCAAAATCCGCGAAGCCTTCCACCGGGCCGCGGCAAACGGCTCCATCCTGTTCCTCGACGAGATGGACGGCCTGATGATGGACCGCGCCTCCTCCCACCACCGTTGGGAACTGACGCAGGTCAACGAGCTGCTGCACGGGATGGAAGACTTCGGCGGCATCTTCGTCGGGGCGACCAACTACATGGACCGTCTCGACCCGGCGGTGCTGCGGCGGTTCACGTTCAAGCTCCGCTTCGGGTATCTCGACGCGGCCGGGAAGCGCCTGTTCTTCGAGCGGATGTTCAAGGCGCCCCTGGACCCGGAATCGGCCGCCCGCCTGGATGCCATCCCCTCGCTGGCCCCCGGCGACTACCGCACCGTCCGCCAGTCCTTCCACTACCTGGACGACGAGCCCTCCGCCGCCCGCCTCGTGGACGTCCTGGAGCGCGAATCCGCCCTCAAGCCCCCGGCCATCGCGGCGGAAAGACGGCCCTTCGGGTTCGCGCCCTGCGGGCGCAGTGACAAGTGAAAAGTGACAAGATGCGGAGTGACGTGTGACGAGTTTGCGGTGCGCCCTGCAGGCGGTGGGGCGAGCTCTCCGAGCGAGCCGCGCGGAAGAGGGAGGCGTTTGCGGGGCGTTTGTCAAATGTTGTACCCAAAGGAGTTGCCAGGCGAAAACCTTGCAATTTCTTGTCGGGCCCTGCCTTCGGTAGGGCCCGACCTCCGGGCGGACCGCCATGGGCCATCCTGCCACACGGTCCGCCCGGTCGGCCGCACCATGCAAAAGAGGGTTGACTGAACAAGCATTCCATGGTGGAATGGGCCCCCATGAGAGCATGGAACGGAAACAGGATGGAGGAGTCGATGGCAAAGGCGTACAAATGCGCGGTGGATGGCGGCGGGTTGCCGCCGGGGAATTCGGCGGCAGGGTCCGGCTCCGTGCCGCAGCAGGGGCATCCGGGAACGGAGACGGGTCATGTCTAAGCAGGAAATCGTGAAAGCATTCGGTGGGCGAACCATCCGGTCGGTCTGGGACGACGAGACGGAAACGTGGTATTTTTCCATCGTCGATGTCGTGGGGGTGTTGACCGAAAGCGCAAACCCGTCCACCTACTGGAAGGTCCTCAAGAACCGCTTGAAAAAAGAGGGGAACGAAACGGTTACAAATTGTAACCGGTTGAAACTGCGTGCGGCCGACGGAAAGATGCGCATGACGGACGTGGCGACGGCGGAGCAGATGTTCCGCGTCATCCAGTCTGTCCCCTCGCCGCGCGCGGAGCCGATCAAGGCGTGGATGGCCCAGGTGGCGGCGGAACGCCTGGACCAGTTGCAGGATCCGGAACGCTCCATCCATCAGGCATTGGCGGATTACCGGCGGCTGGGATATTCGGAGAAGTGGATTTCCCGACGGCTCAAATCCATCGACATCCGCAGGGACTTGACGGACGAGTGGAAGGCGCGGGGACTGGAGGACGAGCGCGACTACGCCAGTCTCACCAACACGATCTACAAGACCTGGGCGGGCATGACGGCCAGGGAATACAAGCAGTTCAAGGGGCTCAAGAAGGAGAATCTCCGCGACAACATGACGAACATGGAGCTGATCCTGAGCATGCTTGCCGAGGAATCGACCCGCGAAATCTCATCGGCGACGAAGCCCCGGACCATGACGGAACACCATCACGTTGCGGCCGGCGGAGGCGGCGTGGCGAAGACCGCACGGATGGAAATCGAGCGCAAGACCGGACGCAAGGTCATCTCCCCGGACAATGCAACCAACATCCGCGCCCTGGATGCCGATTCCACCGATTTGCTGCAATCAAGTGACGAGTGAGCGCCCACCTTGCAGTGACAAGTGAATAGTGACAAGTGACAAGATGCGCTGGCGCGCCTTCGGGCGCACGGAGACGAGGGAGGAGAGCACCCTGCGGGCGGGACGAAGAAGACCAGTTCAAGGTGACGATTCCCCTTGCCGGAAGCCACAACCCGGAATCAGTTGAACAAAACAAATCTGTTTTCAAACAACTCGGGACAACTTGAAAAACAACTGAAAACAATTTTTGAAAGGAAGACAAAGAGGGACAAATTTGTTTTCTTTGGTCCGCAAAGTGTGTCCGGCGACGGGTGCCCCATTCATGGGGCGCCCGTCGCCGGGCACGTTGTGTTGCAAACGGGGACAAGAAATCCGGGGGTGATTGAAGGCCCGAAGGACAATTTGTTTCGAGTTGTCTTTCAATTTGTTTCGAGTTGTTTTCCTGTCAGCCGGAGCGTTTGCGCAGGCATCGGGCAAATCGGAGTTTGTTTTCGGGGATTGTCGGGCGGCGGTTGTCAGATTCGGGGGGCGGGGGACGAGTGGAGAGGATGGAAGGAACGAATGATGAAACGAGAGGATGGTTGATGGTGGGTTGATTTGTACGGGAAAACGGGCGCGCGGGGCGCGGTAAATCGGTTTCGCGGATGACGCAGTTTTGGCTCGCCAAACGGCCGGGCAACGGGGTATCCATGGGGATGCTCGCCAGACCCCGGTCTCCGGTTGACCGGCCGCGGCGGCCAAAACTTACCGATTCACGCAAGAATGAGAAGTGGCTGCTTTGAGAAACGTAGGAAATTTCTTCATCGGCAGGCGGCTTCGCGTTGGTGCGCTTCCACGCACGCGCGTCCCGCTTTCCCGTCTGCCAATGGGCTTCCTACGGCCTCTCAAAGAGGCGGGGACGAGGCGCGCGCTTTCCTTACCCCCTGAGCCAAATATGCAGCTGGAGAAGAATCAATGCCCATAGATGTTCCGAGCTTCAATAACAACATCCGGGCCCGCCTCCAACATGGTGAATCGCTTTTCAGAATCGCCCTTGAGTTGGACAAGGAGAGCATCGCGGCAATCAAAGACTATGCAGACAGCCTCCCGGATTATCCCCGGGAAGCAAGAATGGCGGCGTGGTTTGCCGACTTTTTCAATGCAGATTCCCAACGACAACGGATGGGGCACGATTATCTCCTATGCAGTTGGGGGACTGTGAGGGGACAGCAAAAACAGCAAATCCAGCAATGCTGGCAATCCGTATTTGTGAATCTGGGCCTTGATTCGCACAATTTCAAGGCGCACTGCTGGGCCGTTGATTGTACTCAAGGGCAGGGGAGAGGAACCAACCTTTGGCACGGAATTGACCAATGCTTGAAGCTTGATTCCGATCAGTGCTTTTCCATAGGAAACTACGAGAATCCGCCGCGGTGTTTCCAGCTTCTTCTGGAGTCCTACAACCAAGGAGAGGCGACCGGCAACGATTTTGCTGAGTTCATTGAGAAATTCAAGGCTGGCGATGAAAATGGGTGGTGGAAACGGGTTTATAATTCCTGCCGCGCGCGCCTTGGGCCAGTAACCAACCGGGCCCGTGTTGGCGTGTACCTGCGTTGGAACGGAAAAGCACAACCCGATGCAAGGACTCAAGGCCTGTTCTTTGGCATTGACCGAATCAAAGGGTCTGTTTCGATTGCGATAAACCCCAAGGGGAAAGAAAAGGAAACAGTGCAGGAGGGGCGCAGATTCATTCGGATGGGGGAAAACGTGGAAGAAATTCAGCTCCCAAATGAAGGGACAAAAATGTCCCTGCCGAAAAGCCTTGCAGGCGTCTATTACAAATACAGCGATCAACCGTCCCAGGCTGACTGGTGGAAGCGCATAGACCCACCACCTGTTTCGGACGAGGACAACGAGCAGATTGGAGAAAGAATCATTCCAGTCCGGGGCAAGCAGGTTCTGGTATGTCTGGAAGAGGGTGCGGTTTCCGGCTGGCGACTATCCCCCGGAAGGCACACCACAAATGATGGCGCGATCTTTTATGTGGATGACCCCTTCGTGATGGTGTGGCCTCAATCAAGAGCGAGAGCTCAACGAAGAAGCTACCCGGCCCTCAGAATCACTGTTGTGTTGAGACCCACGCGAAATGTCATGCTGGACATCGCCGAAGGGGTAAACATTGTCTTGGCAGCAAGATCTCCCCATATAGAGGCCGAGTCGGACGCCCCATCCAATTTGGAGTTGGAGGACGGCGGGCAAGTATGCGCGGGGGAGATTGCGCTCGGGGTCACTGATGGGACGGATGATTGCGAATATTGCTGGGAGGTGGACAATGAAGCGATTGATGGAAAATCCAAAGAGTTGGACTTGTCATCCGACCGCTTGGGCGACTGCATCCACTGGCTCCGAGTGCGTTGCCGGGTCCGTAATCGCCAAGACGGGAAGCAACGTTTTTGCCTGAACAAAACAATTCTTTGGCTGCCAAGCAAAATTGCCCAACGACTTGCGGGATCCAATGACCAGTCGCCACCCCCAGGATGGCAAATCGCCCCCACAGAAAACCGAATCCAGCGTTACGAGGACCGAATCAACAACCAGATTCGATACTGTGTCACCGACCCGAGAGGGCACTTCGCAGAGATATTAGCGCCAGCAACCAACATGGACTATTGGTTTGTCCAAGGTGATGCCGATTACGATGAAGCCACCGAAATGAACCAGAGAAAAATCTTTAAGTCCAACATTGATATGGAAAGCTGGGAACGCTGGACGTTGGTTGTACCCGGCAATGGTGTTCCGCGGGGAAGGATGGAATTGAAAATGGGGGGAATCCCCAGAGATGTGGGGAGATACAAACCGGCAGACGAGGCGAATGGCATGTGGCGGATTCCGCTTGGTGAGGTCTGCTCGTTCCAGGCAGGGGACGCATTCCAATACAGCGTTGAGAGAACACGCAATGCCATTCTCTCCTGCAATGGAATCAATGTCGCGCAATTCAGCAAATATCTTCCTGAAAAGGATATATTGTGCAAAGACACAGAAGGGAATTGGGGCGTTTTGTTTTCAAGGGTCCATGACCGTTGCTGGGTTGCGGTTTCAACGGACAATACAGGCAGTCCGTTGTTCGAGACCCCCGCCGTTTACAATGTCGAAAAAAGCGGTGATGCGCCTTTCACATCAATCCAGAGATGGATTGAAAAGATCACGGCGAACGATTCAATAGGCGAATTGGTTTTGGCCTTGTTGCCACGACGAGCGGGCCAATCCGATTTCCCCACGGGTATTACCGATTTTCTGGAAGCGGGTTGCCAAGTCGTGTTTTTCCGGCAGAAAGCAAACACCCCTTACAATGCAGAGCAATTCGACTTCGCTCGATTGCGGAAGTGCAGAGCCAATATTGAATGGAGACTGCCTTCAGCTCATGTTTTCACCCAAGCACGATTGCTGACTAGCCCCTTGGGACTACCAGACCTACCAACTTGGTTGGGGATATGGAGTGAGTTCTTCAACGCACAAGATCGCAGTCCTGCATTCTGGAGTGAAATTGGCAAGAGAATGAAAAGCTCTCTATCTGGGGGGTACAATTTCTTGGCAGATTTGAGGTGGGTGAAGAAAGCCGGGAGTTGCTGGGTAAATTGGATGCAGAAAAATCCAGAACCCGACCTGCGTATGCGCTTGGGAAAGTGGATACCATTGCCTGCCGAAAGAGCATTCTATAGTCTATCGCCAAATAACGGACAGCAAAGTTTATTGCCATATACAATAAAGATTGAAGAAGATAAATGTCTTGATCAGATTCTCAAGCGATTCGGCGGCAATCTGTTGGACTCTATCCGCGACAGGCCAGAAGTTTCACCAGAGGATTTGATTGGCTTGGCTGTTGGGGTCGCTGAATGGGCAAAAAGTCTGAAGCATGGACTGTCAGATTTTGTCGAGAATCTGATGAATGGAACCATAAAACAAGGACGCAATACGAACTGGAACCCCGAGTCAATCATCCTTTTGACTTCCCTGTCTCTCGGAATCTGCAACTCCTTCCGAAGCGTCAATGATGACGCTCGCCCCGTTGGTTGGGGGAGCGCTGCCTATGCAACACTTCTGAGTTTGACCCAATACTGGTTCGATAAGGTATATGCAGACAACATGCGCGAAAACACCGGCGCTCCAAGCTGGTGTATTTGGAAGGTTTTGATGGAACAAGTTGTCAAGACCGCAAAGCTTCTGAATCGATTGGACTCCTTGTCATTGGAATTCTAAACCCACTCCACAATCCGAAAGGAAAAACGAAATGAATCCGGCACAAACAGAACGGAAACTCAAAGAAAAAATCATCGGTTATCTTGACCGCACTTTGCCAATCAAGCGGAAACTGCCACAAGAACTGAGCCGGAAATTTGAAGAGTTCCAGCAAAACGGGATGTCGTTCGTGCGCTCACCGTACATCGAGACATCCAAGTCATATCAATTCTCGGACCACAGCTTGCGGGACATGGTTGATGAAGGCTTGCTGGAATTGCCTGTTGCCAAGGCTTTCGCGTCATACTGGGGAGGGACAATCGAAGGCATCAAACCGTATCTGCACCAATACCGTTCCGTCGAGGCGGTACAGAACGGACAGAATCTGGTGGTTTGTACCGGAACCGGGTCGGGCAAAACCGAGTGTTTCCTTTTGCCGGTAATCAATTCAATCTACCGGCAGCACCAGCAGGCGCAAAGGGAGGGCACCGTCTACCAACGGCACATCCGGGCGATGATCCTGTATCCGATGAACGCCCTTGTGAACGACCAATTGAACCGGTTGCGGCGAATCCTCAAGGAGCTTCCCGAAATCACGTTCGGGCGGTACACCGGCGAAACGGAAAAGGAAATCGCACCCGTCGATGTGGCGCGGGAACGCGTTGAACAACTCAATGCCCGTTGGAAGGACTTGCCCAAAAGCGATGGGCACCTGCGGGACGAAGCGGCATTGCGCAATGAGTACCGCGACAAGAAACAGTGGGTGGCCAACCGCGCCGCCGGGGGCGGAGGTGCGGACATCCTTGTAACCAACTTTGCGATGCTCGAACGCTTGATGTTGGTGCCAGGGAACGGATTTTTCGATGAATGCTGGGATTTCATCGTTCTTGATGAAGCCCATTGCTACACGGGCTCCTCCGGGACCGAAATCGCCTGGCTCATGCGCCGCCTGGAGCGACGTCTGCGGGGCAACGGCGAACCGGGACACATCCAGTTTCTGGCAACCAGCGCGACTCTCTCCAGTGATGACGATGCCGCCAGCCAGGAACGCGCGGCACGGGTTTTCGCATCCAAAATCTTTCCGGCAGAAGCGGATACCTTCCATGTCGAATTCGGGGTGGAAAACGTACCTCAACGAGCCACCTGCGGAGAAGGGGTGTTGGCCCAACAGGGCGTTGCCGACTTTTTCCGGGGTCCGGGAAACGAGGCCCTGTACAACGATACCATCCAGTTCGAGAATCGCAGGCTCCAGCTGAAGGCCGGCGAAAGGGATGCCGAAATGATGGGGAAAATCGACGGCGACAACCGTCTCCCGGCCAAGATGCTGTTGGATTTGGCTCCGCATTTCGGTTTTCCGCAGAGGGACCGAGGAAACAACCCCAACGACATTATTGTGGATGAGTCCGTCAAGTTTTTGGCAGATCTCGCTTTGTTGCAGGGGGATGATGCGACTGCATGGCGAAATGCCTGGAGGGACTTGTTGCACGATCCCATGTTGCCAGGGATGAGTCCGATCGAGGGAGACAACGACCCCATGGGACGCCGCAACAAGGGAAACCGACTGGATATCCTCGACACATGGATGCGCATCCGAAGACGCGATCCACAATTGCAGTGCGTGGATTTCGACTGCTTTTATTATCTGTATTTGGCGGCTCTCCAGACCATCCAAAAAAGCTACGCACTCGCGTATGACATCCCGATGCTGCTTGTCCGCCTTGGCGAGGAGAAGGCAGGTGTGTTCCGGGGTGCCTCGACCGCATTGGAAGCAAAGCGTACCGAGCTTCGCGCCGCAGGTGAGCAATTGGGAGAACGATGGGGCATGGCTCTCGGACTCGAAGGGAGGGCGCCCATGGCCGATTACCATGCTTTGCTGGCCCTGGCCTTGGCCGGAAACCCGGACTATGGTCGATATTTGGAGTGCTGCGCTAACAACTCCGGGCCTATGTCGTTTGCCGACATGGCCGAGAGGATGGGCTGCGGGGAGGATGGCTTGACCCAATTGTTCAATCTTGGGGCATTGGCCGTCCCCGGCGGCCAAGCCAAGCCACTCGTCGATGTCCGGTACCACCAAGTCATTCGCCAAATCAGCGATATTGGCGTGTATTTCCCAGGAGGGGACTTGGAGCGGGCCACTTTCGTACGGAACAAAGACGAATTTGCCGAGAGCGGGGAGAAAATCTTCACGCTTGGGATTTGCCGTTACTGTGGAGCCCCATATCTTCTTGGATTTGCCGATACCCGTATCGATGGTGGAGTCATTGGAGGAAACAACCCTGTTGTCTTCCGAGCCGAGACATCGGACTATTGTTGCATGCACGCTTTCTCCTGGCTGGCCGACGAGGCCTCTGCCGAAGAAAATCAAGACCTGTTTATCAGACAACGGCAGCCGGATGACGGAGCCGTGTGGTTGAATCTTCAAACGGGCGCAGTGGCTTTTGTTATAGACCGCCCCGATGGCGCGGGATGGCAACAAATGCAAGTCATGGTGAGACCAGAAGGAGAGAATGCCTACCTGAAAGAATGTGCGGACTGCCACACTGCAACACGGCAGGTCGCAAAATACGGAATCATTACGCCCTACGAGGCAACGGCGGAATACTACAAGATGACCGTACTGAATGCATTCGCCGAACTGGCCGACGAGGAACCCGATGAAACACGGCGCCGGAACATGACGGCCGGGGGAAGAAAAGTGCTGACTTTTTCGGATTCACGGCCGGGGGCCGCACGATTGGCCTATCGCTTCGAGGCACTACAGGAAACCCGGTTGATGGACTGGTGGCTCACAAACCGTGTCAACAATTACCAGCCTACGCTTACCCAAGAAGAAGGCGAGGAACGACTTCGGCGCATCGCAAGCATTATCGCGGAGGAGCCGGATCAGGAGGAGTGTGCCCGTCAAAGGCGTCGCATGGGAATGATTCGTGCGCAGATGGAAGACAATCCATCGCTGAACGAGCTTATTGGCCCTGGAGAGGGAAAACTGCACGATTATCTCGCTGACAAGCACTACACCCAACTTTTGGATTTCGATGTTCCCAATGTTCTACCCCCACCGGCTTCCGTTGTTTCCAAATTCATCTTGTTGCGGACATTGCGGGCGGGGACCCGCTACAATTTGCTGGGACGCGGACAACTTGTTGCCATGTCCCGCGCGATTGAAAATTCGGGGCCGGAGGTGTGGCACGACTTGGCAAGCTCTGACTTGGGGATTGATGCCGAAACAGCCAAAACAATTGTCCGAAAAATCTTCCAGTGGCTTGTGAGAGGGGTGGCGATTGCATTCAACCAGGAGCACCAGTATTTCCAGGGACAGTTGGATAAAATTTTGTGGCGGAAGCCAATTACCATGCAAAGATTCTGTGCGTGCAGCATGAATCATGCGGTTTACAAGATTGTCCTGGAGGTCCTGGGCAGGAAGCCTGCAAGAGGAGTCAACAATTGGTTGGAACGCGTTTGGCGAAAGTTCACAGGACTGACGGTAGATGGTGGCTGGGGGATTCTATTTGGCATGGGAAACGATTACAGTTTGAATTTCGAGCGGCTATGTGAAGATTTGCAACTCCGTCCGGGACCAGATGCCCAAGACTTGCCTGAAGAAACACCGTTTGTCATCCAAGAACACACTGCGCAAATCGGCTCGAAAACAGGCGCGGTTTACCAGCGGCATTTCATGGATGGGAAAATCAACATTCTGTCCTGTTCGACAACATTTGAAATGGGCATTGACGTGGGTGGTCTGAACAACGTGTTTCTGGCGAACCTGCCCCCCGAATCGGCGAATTACCGACAACGGGCCGGACGGGCGGGGCGGCGTCCGGGCGCAGCGGCCTACATCCTGTCTTTGGCGGGAAACACCGTGCATGACCAAGAGTTTTATGACCACGTCGGGGAACTGTTCTGGGGAACCATCACCCCGCCCGGAATCTATCTGGACCAGGGCATTTACGCCGCCCGGCATTTCCGAGCCGAAGCATTGCACGATTTCTTCGAGTATCTTGAACGACATGGATGCAATTCCTGGCAGACGATTTCCTCATTCATCCTGGGCTGGCGATTCGTGCGGCCCCACCACCAACCGGGCATCGAGCAAACCAACACTTGTTGCGCCGACTATCTCGCCGCCTGGCGGCGGGATAACGGGCCGAAACTGGATGAATATCTCCGGGGAATCCCCGGTTACGATGTCGTGAGCGCCCAGTTGGGAGAAGGTTATTCGGCCGCAACCGATTTGTGTTTCCAACTGGGAAACGACTTTGAACACATGCCCGAAGATATCCACGACATCACACAATACCAGTACTACCGGAATCTGGGGGGCTGCCGGGTTCCTGAATGGGATGATGACCAACATGCGATGAGGGAAAGCCTCTCGGAAAAGCGCATGGGGCTGAAAGAACGACTGTCGGCCCGTCTTGAGCATTATTACAATGGTACACCGCCCGCCGACGGGAACTGGGGGGCCCGCAATCAGGATGGACAGCCTATTTACCGGCCGAGCATCCGACAGCAAAAGTTGTTGACGGAACAGACCATCAATCTTCTCAGCGAGACGTGCATCCTGCCGAGGTATGGATTCCCGACCGACCTCATCGAGCTTTTGCCGAATCCCGAGGACCCCGCAGGTGATGGGGTCAAAATGCAACGGCGTCTTGAACAAGGCCTGTTTGAATTTGCCCCGGGGCAGGTTGTGATTTGCAACAAGCGGTTTTACCCGTCGGAAAGAGCCGTGTTCAGCGTGCGACCACCTGCCCAAGGCGAAAACCCGGACGCAAGGTTCCAAAATTCGTTGGCCGGCAAGATGAGCCAGAGAACGGGATATTGCGGTTCATGCAGAAAAATCGTCGATTTGACAAGGCCTCCGGTGCCCGGACAGCAACCCCAAGAACAATGTCCGGTGTGCGGGCAATTGCTTTCAATTCGGAGTTACATCACGCCGGAGATGTTCTTCGCCGATTTCAGCACGAAGGACGGATTGCTTCCAACCGCCGATCCTCGCATCATCCATTGGGGCGGGGCCCTCATTGGCGAACGGAGATTGAATCGCCTGGCATTGTCCACGGGGGAATCCGGGGATCGAATGCTACAATACATCAATCCCGGAAAAGGCTTCCAGGGGTTCGACGGGGATGCAAACGGACGGCGTTTCTGGTATGTCCACGAGGTGCAGACCAATATCGCGGTATGGAATTTGCACAGAATGGTGCCTGAATTTGCCCAAGATGCCGCCAGAATATACAAGGCCAACCTCAGCGCACTCTATGCGATCAGGCGGAGCATAGCGGCTGTCCTGAAGATTTCGAACCGTGATTTGGGGTGTCTCCTCAAGCAACGCGGGGATGGAGGGTACAGCTTTGTCTTTTACGACCGTGCTGATGGTGGCGGCGGTTGCGCTTTGGATTTGGTGAAGCAATCGGATAATGACTTGGAAACGGAAGCACGTATTGTTGCAATTCTGGAACATGCCAAGGCAACGCTGTCTGGGTGCTCCTGCCGTTGCGAAACGTTCAGGCCCGGGAATGGTGAGTTGACCGATGAAGAAAAGCTCTATACACCGATTCCCTTGCCGGAGTTCAGGACCAATTCCAGAGATGGGCAGCGGCCCAGTGTCGCTTGTTACCATTGCTTGAAAGACTACGACAATCAAGGCATCCACGATCAATTGGATCGGTGGGATGCGCTGAAGGTGTTGGAGTCATTGAACGTCGGGAAAGCATGGGAGGACTACGACGGGCATCGGCCATTGAGTTTGGGGTCATGGTACAAAATTGAAGGCGGTCCCGATGAGGGTATCCAGTACACTGCGGACAAAGCGGCAGAGGCGGACGGCTGGGTCGTTGTCGCGCAGGAAAAGGAGGGTTGAGCAATGGCACCGAAAATGTATCCGCATTATGATTCCGACGGGGCAATCCAAGCCCAAATCAAATCGGATGGCGCGACTGGTGAAATCGAGGTCTACAAACTTCTCAGGAGTACTTTGCCGGACGATTGGGTGGTCTTGTTCAATACACACCTCAAGGCCTTCAAGAAATCCCAAAGCGATTTCTACGTTTTCGTACGGGGCAAGGGAATCGTCAATGTCGATGCAAAGGGATACAACTACAGCTACAAGGACAACAGCTTTTGGCTGAAGGAGCCTGGTAGTGCCACGGCGAAATCCATCGACATCATCGACCATGCGGACAAGGCGATGGCCAATTTGTCGGCATACATCAAAGAGACGCTTTTGGGGCTTAAGCCACGGGAACAATGGGGAGCCTATGCCTCGCTGATCGTATTCGCCTGCCAAGACATCCAGGGACGGGAGAACTTGCCGGGGGGGTACCCCTGCATTTTCCGCTCGCAGATAGATGCCGACAAATCAATCATCAAGCGCAAGATTGAGTCCGAACTAGAGGCGGCCATCAGAGAACATCCGAGTTGCGAGGGGTGTTTTACGCGGGAAAGGATGGAAAAGATTGTTGAGCACTTTATTGCCAGACACTTGGGAATCATGAGGAGTCTGGATTTCAAAAACAACGACGAGCGTCTTCAGTATCCGTTGACCGTTGTCCAAAATGACATTTACAACACCATTCTTGACCGCCGTTATGTCCATGTGTGCGGAGGAGCAGGGACCGGGAAAACCATGATTGCCATGGCGGTAGCAAATGATATTGCCCGTGATTCCAGAAAGAGGGTCTTGTATGTATGCTACAACGTGAATTTGGCGGAACGTGTCGCGCGCGATATGCACCGCACCAATGTGAAGGTTTTGAATTTCCACAAGTTGGGAAGCTTGGTGGGGCGGCGTGATTTGTGCGTGTTTGACCATGACGGAAGGATGGACCGTGCTCGCAGCGATGCCAATATCCATTCTGTCTTGGCCAAGACTCTGCCGGGGCGAGACAAATTCGATGCTTTGCTTATAGATGAAGCGCAGGATTTGACCGCCGACAATCTCAAGTGTCTCATTGGCCTGGCCAAACGAGAGCGGCATGTCGCGGTCTTTTCCGACGAGAATCAAACAATCTTTTCTCTTGAACCGCGTCATGGAGCACAAAAGGCATGGGAATTCCCCAAAACAGAAGTGTTCGGCGCCGAAGAGGTAGTCACTCGTGAACTGAGTACGAACATCCGCAATACAGATCGGATTTTCGAGGTCTGTCGGCAGTTGTCCGATGAGCGGACTCGACCAGGGCATATCATTGAGGGTGTGGAGGTGGCCAAAACCTCGGAACCATGCAAGGAAATAATCGAGAGATTGCGGGAGAAAAATCACTATTCGCCTGGCGACATTGTTGTACTGGCTCCCAGGAAAGAGCTATTGCCGACAGGTGACGACATCTTTACCGATAACTTGGATGTGTGGTGGAAGAATTGCAAGGTGTTGAGAGCCACCATTCAGAGTTTCAAGGGCTTGGATGCCAATTGCGTGATTTTCCTCGGTTCAAAAATGTGCACGGATGAGCTCAAGTACGAGGCCATGAGTCGAGCCAAGTACGAGTTGTACATCGTGGAGTGAGATAGAGGCTTTAAGCGCCGCCCGGTTTGGGCGGCGCACCTTGCAAGAGTTGTCCCGAGTTGTCCAAGTTGTCTCCTCAACAATTGTCGGAATTGTCTGACGGTTTTGTTCTCCGCTTGTTTTGTTGTCCTTTTTGTTCTTTTTGTTTTCCAAAAGCGGCCCGAAAATTTTTTCCAATCATTGGAAAACTGCCGAAAAATTTTTCCAATCGTTGGAGAAAACGGGCGGAATTTTCCAACCATTGGAAAATTATTTTCCAATCATTGGAAAACTTGTGGTTTGCCGGTGGGCCAGCGGGCGCCTGCGGCGCGAATGGCAAGTGAATGGTGAAAAGTGAAAAGATGCGGGTGGCAAAACTACAACACTAGTGTTATAGTATTGCCATGAAACATTTCGACGAGTTGTACAATATGGCCGAAGGCAATTTCGGGCTCGTGACGTATGCCCAGGCCAGGGCCGCAGGGTTCTTCATCCAGGAGCTGCATCGATGGCTGGCCAAGGGTTGGCTGGAAAAACCGGCCCGGGGAGTGTACCGGGTGTCGCGGTTCCCGTCGTCGGAATGCGACCCGTATGCCATTGCGGTCGAATCCGTGGGCGCGGATGCGTATCTGCACGGGGAGAGCGTGTTGGCGCTGCTGCATCTCGTGCCGACGAATCCTTCATGGATTTACGTGGCGTCGCCGCGCCGCGTCCGGCGGAAGGTGGGGGATGGGATTGTCATCGTGCGCGGGGAGCCCGGAGGCAAGGCCACGAATTATCTCGGCGTCCGGTCGCAGTCCCTCGCGGATGCGCTGGTTGCGTGCGCACCGACGGTAAGAGGGGACCGGCGCCTGCGCGCGGCGGAGGAGGGGGTCCGCCAGGGGTATCTCGGAAAAGAGGATTTCGTCCGTATCGCCAAGGAGATCGAACATGCCCAAGCCTCCGCATAACGTCGCGGCCCTCGATCGCGCAATCCGCCAGATGGCCGGATCGGACAGGAACGCCGTCGAGGTGCGAAGGGGCCTCGCCAACGTCATCGCGGGGCAGTTCCTGGACGGAGCCGTCATGCGGGGTGGTGGGGCGCTGAAGCTCCGCTACGGCACGGGAACCACGCGGATCACGGAGGACTTCGACGCCAGCCGGAAGGTGGCGGAGGATGAGTTCGTCGCCTCCTACAACCAGCGGCTTGCGGAGGGGTGGGCCGGATTCACGGGGCGGCTCGTGAAGGAGGACAAGGCGCACCCCAGGGATGTCCCGGACGCTTACGTGATGCAGCCGTTTGAGGTGAAACTGGCCTACCGGAACCATCCATGGTGCACAGTCGATCTGGAGCTCTCCTACAACGAGGTCGGCGATGCCGACGAGGCGGACATCGTTTCCCTTCCCGAGGATGTGCGGTCGCTCTTCCCCAGGCTCGGCTTGCCGGAACCGAGGCCGGTGCCGCTGATGCGCATTCCCCACCAGATCGCGCAGAAGCTGCATGGCGTCACCGACCGCAGCCTGTCGCGCGTGCAGGATTTGATCGATCTCCAGCTGATGGCCTCCCATGAGGGAATCGACTTCGCCGAGGTGGACGCCATCTGCAAGAGGTTGTTCGCCAACCGCAAACGCCAGCCATGGCCGAGCCCCATCGTCCCGCGCGCCGGATGGCCCCAGGAGTACGAAGGGATGGGGCACGGCATGGAAGGGCTCCTTCCGTTCGAAGAGGCCGTGGAATGGGGCAATCGGTTCATCCGCGAAATCAGCGAGGCCGGGGACCTGAGGCCGCAGTGACGAGTGAAAAATGACGAGTGACGAGTGGGCGGTGCGCCTGTCTTGCGGGCGGAGAGAGGGTTGGAGGATGAATTTGTGTGGATGCAACATGCTTGCATGGAGCGGGATGTAAGTTTTGATGTTTGGGTGTGAGAGAGCGGCTGGACGGTGAATTGCAACCCCGCGGGGCGACTTGGGGCGGGGAGGCGGAAATTTTTTCGAGGGCGAGGGGAGGCGAATGATTGTGGATTGATTGACGGATGATTGATGATTGATCGGGTTTATGCCAGCGTTTCGGTGCAGACAATATCGGAGGGATGGGAAGGCGGGCGAAAAAAGTGAGGGGGAAGCGAAGTTCCATCTTGACAATTTTCCGAAAAAGCGTAGGATGGTTCGCGTTTTCTGGAAGAAGTGATTAAATGGATGCGTGGATGGAGAGAGGGCACGGGCCGATGACTTCGGAGTCGTTGCTGTTGGGGTTGGCGGAGTCGAGGGAGGCTACCTGGAGGCGGTTCGTGGCGCTGTACCGGCCGATGATGAGAGAGTTCCTCGCTTCGTCGAAGTACCAGGCGGTGGATGCGGAGGAGACGATCCAGGAGACGCTCGTGGAGTTGTTCCGGGCGATGCCGAGTTACCGGTACCGGCCGCAGGAAAAGGGCGCTTTCCGCTGCTACCTGAAGAAAATCCTGCGCAACCGGGCGGTCAGCGGGTTCCGGCAGGTGTCGCGCCGGGGTGTCCGGGAGATGGCCTATCTGGAGGAGCGCATCGCGGCCGGGGATGTCAGTCTGGCCAGGGATTGGGGAGCGGACGAGGAGGAGAATGCGGCCGCGCAGCTGTTGCTGGCCACGGGCGACGGGGAGTCGGAACGGGAAGAGCGGGAGTGGCAGCGGGCGTTGCTGAAGCTGGCCTTGCAGGAGCTGGAAAACGCGACGGGCAACAAGCTGCATTGGCGGATTTTCGAGCGGGCGGCCCTGGACGGGGAACCGGCAGGGCAGGTGGCGGAATCGCTGATGGTCAGCCGTGACTTGGTGTACCAGACGAAGAAGCGGATGGTCGAGCGGCTGAAAGGCATCGTGGACGGGCTTCTTGCCGTGGGCGCCGCATAGGCGCCCCAAAGGGGGGGGGCTTGATCGGAGGGAGAATACAACGGCAGGGTCCGCCCTGGCGGAATCAGGGATCGTTTTGTGTTTTCGCGAAGGAGTTCGACATGGGCGAGATGGACAGGACGGGCAATGGCGGGTCGCGGCGGAAGCGCTTGTTGCCGGAAGGGTCGTGGGCCGGGGAATGGCAGGTGCGGGGGCTGCTCGCGCGCGGCGGGAGTGCGGAGGTGTACTGCGCCTGCCACAGGGAGACAGGGGCGGCGGCGGTGCTCAAGGTGCTGTGGAACGACAAGCCCCACCTGAGGGAACGGTTCCGTCGGGAACGGGAGCTGCTGATGGCCAATCCGGGTCCGTCGTTCCCTACCGCATACGGGACGGGCTCGACCGGGGGACACCCGTGGATTGCCCTGGAACGACTGGAGGCGTTCGACCCGCTCCCGGAACGGGACGCGGACGTGGCCCGCTGTCTGCTGGAGGTCGCGGAAGGTGCAACCGCCCTCCATGCCAAGGGGTGGATTCACCGCGACATCAAGCCCGCCAACGTGATGCGGCGTCCGTCGGACGGCCGGGCGGTGCTGATTGATTTCGGGCTGGTCAAGCCGCTCGACGGCGGCGGGGCTGCGGTCGGGGCGCTTCCGGACGACGGGGAGCTCTCGGTGGTGGATGGCCAGGTGCTGGCGCTGGGCACGCCGGGATACGCGGCCCCGGAACAGCGGGACGGGGGACGGATGACCCCGGCTACGGACGTGTACGCCCTGGGGATGCTCGCGGCCCGCTGCCTCGGCGAGCGGATGCCGCGCGCCTGGAAACGAATCGTCCTGAAAGCCACCGCCGCGCGTCCGGAGTTCCGCTACGGGAGCATGGAGGAGCTGGCGCAGGCCATCCGACGCCGCCATTGGGCCGGGATTGCGCTGGCCGTGGCGGGAGGAGCGGTGGCGTTGCTGGGGGCGGCCGCGATGGCGTGGTTCCTGTCCGGAATGTGACGTGCTGCGGAAGGAAAGTGGTATCGAGGCCCCACGGTCCGATTGGAATCGTGGGGGGAAAGGGGGAAGACTGCCCCGGAGTGCAGGGGAGGCGGAGAGGCCATCCCTCCAACGAGGCGGATTTCCAAGAAGCGTCTGTCAGATTCCGCGTGTGGGCGGCGAGGATGAAGTGTGAAGGCAAGAGACATGCAACAGCAGGAAAGGGACAACATGGAAGACCAAGTCGTTTCGTTGGCGTATTACATCGACCGGGCGCGCCGGAAAGGGGCCGCGGCGGAGGCGTTGAAGGCGGGCGGGGATTTCCGCGACGTGCTGGCGGGGCACATCGACGTGGAGAAGGTACGGGCGAGCTGGAAGGAGATGTTCGAGGATGAGTTGGTGTCCCTGGTGGACATCGAGCTGACGGAATCGGACTATCTGGACATGGTGGACCAGGTTTACCGAGGGGTGAAGTTCACGGAGGCGCAGCGGTCGGGCGCGGTCCCGGCGGGACCGGCTCCGGCGGTGCACGATTATTTCGGGAAGTACCTGGCGACGGCGGAGCTCCGCGGGGACTCGCGGACGGGACGGGCGGTGGAGACGACGATGGAGCGGATCAACAAGATCCTCCGGAACAAGAGCGTGTACACGGCCCGCGTGAACGGGCTGGTCGCGGGCCGGGTGCAGTCGGGCAAGACCCGGAACTACATCGGGCTGATGCTGAAGGCGGCGGACGAGGGGTGGAATGTCGTGTTGGTGCTGACGAGCGCCATCCGCGCGCTGGCGTTGCAGACGCAGCAGCGCATCCAGGGGGTGCTGAAAGCGGTGGGGGCCGGGGAGGGCTGGGCCTCCGGGGAGCTGGATTTCCTGAACCGGACGCCCACGGCCATCGCCGGGGAAGAGGCGTTCCGCAACGGGTACTTCTATTGGGGTCTGGCCATGAAGGAAGGCACGGGTCTGGGCCGGGTGACGGAATGGTTCAAGAAGCCGGGGCAGCCGCTGAAGGCGATGCGGGTGCTCATCATCGACGATGAGTCGGACAACGCGACGCCGAACACGGAGGTGGGCGGGGATTCGCTGCTGAGCGAGGACGGCATCGTCGAAAGCATCAACACCATCCGCAGCCAGGATGCCGCGCTCGGGGCGTGGTTCGACCGGTTGCTGGAAAGCGAGTGGCCGAGGGAAGGCGACCAGACGGCGGACGGGGAGCTCTTCCGGGAAATCTGCGACCGCCTGCGCGATACGGGGCGGACGCCGGACCAGGTGCAGGGAATCATCGTGGGGAATCCCCGGTACCGGGCGTTCCTGAAGATGGAAGACGCGACGATTCCGCTGGTGCAGGGGTATTTCCAGAAGCGGAAGGGGGAACAGTCGCCGAAGAAGTTCATCCTGCTGCTGCGGTCGATTTTCAACCTGCCGCGGATGCGGAGCGCCATCAACCGCGCGGTGTGCGAGCTGGTGGGAAGCGACCCGGAGTCGGGGCACGCGCAGGGGTTCGGGTTCGAGCGGTGCGCCTACGTGGGATACACGGCGACGCCGTATGCGAACATCCTCAACGAGGGGCCGCAGGAGACGCCGCTGTATGCGGATTTCATCCAGGCGCTCGACGTGCCGCCGCAATACTTCGGCGCGGACGCGATTTTCGGTCCCGCGCGGACCGGCGTCGGGACGCGGATGCCCATCGTGCGGGTCATCGACCCGGGCGAGGAGGCCGCCATCCTGGACCAGCTGCGTCTGGGTGCGCCCTGGACTCTCGTGGATGAAAACCTCGTCTGCAAGGACGGGGCGCGGCGGGTGGAATGGTCCAGCCTCAAGGAGGCGGTGGCCTGGGCGTTCTGCACGGCGGCGGTCCGGCGGTTCCGGCGCCTGTCCACGCCCGAAGGCGTGGCCAGCAACGAGCTGAAACACTTGTGGACGACCGCGCTCGTCAACATCGACCACCGGCAGCCGGTGCACGGCACGGTCAAGACCATTCTGGAAATGTACATCCGCAACCGGTGCCGCCCGGAGAACCGCGAGGCGTTCGTGCAGGAATGCCGCGAGGTCTGGGACCGGGAAACGGCCCGGTTCACCCTGAAGGATTTCGACCGGCTGTTCAACGCGGATGCGGACGAGTCCCGGAATTACGGGAAAATCGCGGACTATCCGGCCTGGGAGAGTCTCCGCCGCCATCTGCTGTATTTCATGTGCGACCAGAAATGGCAGACCGTGGTCATCAACTGCACGGACGAAGGGAAGGACGGCCAGGCGCAGTACACGCAGTACAGCGAGGACGGGAGCCACCGGGTGGTGCGCTACGACGACGACCGGCTGTGGTTCATCAGCGGCGGGACGACGCTGGGGCGGGGACTGACGCTGCCGGGGCTGACGGTGAGCTACTTCGACCGCGTGCGGGCCAACACGAGCGTGGACACCCTGACGCAGATGGGGCGCTGGTTCGGCTACCGCAAGGACTACGAGCTGCTGCCGCGCCTGTGGATGAACGGCATCGCCATCCAGGAAATCAAGAACATCGCCCGGACGGAAATCGAACTGTTCAATTCCATCGAGGACAATTTCAAGCAGGAGTATTCCCCTGCGGACCCGGCCCACTACCAGCAGATCACGTACTGGGGACGCCAGCTCTCGGGACGCGCCCACGCGATGCAGGGCGTCAGCGCCGTCATCGGGGCGACGGGTTCCGCGGACGACTACCACGCGGACGAGGAGCACCGGAAGAGCGTCTTCAGGACCAGCTCGAATTTCATCCAGAGCCTCGGCCCCCAGACGGCGCGGTCGGCCGACGAGTACCTGCACGCGGACGTCCCGCTGTGGGAGAACGTCAGGCGCAGCGAGGTGCAGCGCTTCCTCGAAGCCCTGCTGCCGGACCAGCCCGAGGACTCGGCCCGCAAGCTGCGCGGGTTGCTGCGGGACATGACGGAATCGGACGGGGAGCTGCATTGGGACGTCGTGGTGGGGCATCCGACCCGGGATTTGGCCGGGGAGGTCGCCTTCGGCGGGTTGCAGGTGCGTTGCGGCGCTCCGGCGGCCCAGGAACGGGAAGGCGGCATCCTGCGCGTCCAGACGGCGCGCCTGCACCGGTCGTTCTATGCCATGGTTCCGACGCGGTTCATCAACAAGGCCAACGTCGAAGTGCTCTCGAAATGGCAGGGCACCATCGCGGCGGCGCTGGATGCGCGGCGGGTCCAGAACGGTGGGCGGTTGCCCGCGCACTACGACGCGGTCCTGCCGGGCAACGCCGGTGAACCGGTGGCGGAACGGTTGCGGGCACTCGTGGAACGGCTCGAAGCCGCGGACGGGGCGGAAGCGGTCCCGGCCCGCATCCACGACCACTTCGACGAGGTGTCGCCCGGGTTCCGCATCGGGTCGTCGGCGGAGTACATGGGGAACGTCCACCGTCTCGCCGGACACAAGCGGCCTGTGCTCCAGCTGTACCTCATCCGGCCCAGGGGATCGGCCCCGGATGCGACGCCGCTGGTCAACGTTTCGTTCTACTGGCCCGACCACGACCCGGACACGTTCCATGCGGTGGCCGTGGACGGGAGCGCCTATTTCGGGCGGCCTGTGGACGAGGCGACGTTCTTCCATGCCGTGGAAAACTTCCTGCGGGACTACAACTACCCGATGTCCGGCGCGGCCCTGAAAAAGCTGGTGGTCGGCCATTTCGCGGGGCGGTGCCCGGAGGGATACTTCGATGCGGCCATCCGCAATCCGCTGCATGGATACCACTTCCACAGTTTCCGCCTGCTCGGCGGGACGAAGGACGTGTACTGCATCGACGGCTGGGGAGACGGGGATGACACCTCGGACGAGGGGCTGCTCCGGGAGGAGCTGGTCCAGACGGCGGTGGCCATCCTGGACCGCACGCCCCACGCCCTCGGCAAGGAGGAATTGCGGGCACGGGTCTTTGCGGAGAAACCGAAACTGCAAGGGCTTTTCAGCGATGCGCAGTACCGGCACGTGATGACGGACCAGGTGTTCGCCGACGAGGGCATCCACGTCTCGGGCGACCGGGTCAGCGCGACGGGAGACGGCCAGTGAGCCGTCCCGGAGAGTTTGGAAGAACCACAACCAACGAGGAGCAGGAAACGATGGACACGAGGAACAACGGATACGCGTTCTACTGGGAACAGGTGCGGCGCTGGCGGGCGCTGGGATGGGATTGGGAGGACATCCTGGTCGGACACCACCGGCTGGAAAGGCTCCAGGAAAAGCTGGATGGATGGCGGGAAGACGGCCATCCGGGCATCCTGGTCGAAGAGTGGCAACGCATCGTGGAAGAATGCCGGGACGAGGACGAGGCCGCCCCCGAAGAGGAGGATGAGGATGCGGATTACGGGGAGACGGACGGGGAAGACACGGACGCCGGGGAAGAGGAAGATGAGGCCCAGGAAGAAGAGGAGGAAGAAGCCCAGGAAGAAGAGGAGCCAACCGACGACGATGGGGAAGAAGACTTCTCCGAAGTGGAGGAAGATGCCCGCCCCGGCGAGGTGCGGAGTTTGACCTTGCCGGGCGGCGCGCGGATGGAAATGGTGTGGTGCCCGCCCGGGCAGTTCACCATGGGCAGCCCGGAGACGGAGTTCGGACGCCGGGCGGAGGAAGTCCCGCACGAGGTGACCCTGTCGAGCGGCTTCTGGATGGCGAAATGTCCCGTGACCCAGGCGCAATGGCGGAGCGTGATGGGCGACAATCCCTCCTTCCGCCGGAGCGACTCGTGTCCCGTGGAACGCGTGTCCTGGGAACTCTGCCGGGATTTCTGCCGGATGTCGGGACTGGCGTTGCCCACGGAAGCCCAGTGGGAATATGCGTGCCGTGCCGGCGGAATGGGAGCGTATGGCTGGGACGGGCGGCTGGGAGAGATGGGGTGGTTCTTGGACAACAGCAACGGCATGACGCATCCGGTGGGCCAGAAGACCGCCAATGCCTGGGGCCTGCAAGACATGCACGGGAACGTGTCCGAATGGTGCGCGGACTGGTACGGCGACTATCCGGCCGGGGCCGTGACGGACCCGACCGGGCCGGAGAGCGGAACGGAACACGTCTGCCGCGGCGGGAACTACGATTCCGGGGCCCGCTACTGCCGCTGCGCAAGCCGCGCGACGCCGGTGCAAATGAGCAAGCTGGGATTCCGCCCCGTGATGACCCGGCCGTGGAAGGGCAAGGCGTAAAGAGTGCATGGCAGGGCCGGGTCAAGGGGTCTTGTGGGCAGGGAAAAGTTTTTGCACGTTGCGTGTCAGATTGTGGATGGCGGTAGCGAGTAATGTGGGCAGGGAGCGGATGCGATGTTTCCCGATGATGCGTCGGCGCGTGCCGGCGGCACGGGAATGGTCCGGTCCGGAACAAACAGGAGGTTGCAGGATGTATCTCACTTTTCCGACAAAGAACCAGGTCCATGTACACGACGACAGGACTGGGCGGGTGATAACGTCGAACTCGGTGCCTGGGCCCATCGAGTCGGGGCAGGTCATGGGGGAGGACCAGTTCGTGATTTACACGGACAAGCAGGTCATCGTTTACCGGAAACGGCCGGGAAGCCCGAGCTTCTCGCAGGTGCAGTGGAGGCCGAGGTAGCGCCCGCGATGCGGGCGCAGTGACAAGTGAACAGTGAAAAGTGACAAGATGCGGTGCGCCCTGCGGGCGGGTAGTGGCAGGAAAGGCGGGCGGGCCGCCCGCGCTCCGACAGGAGGGAGATTTTTCGCGGAGGGTGTCAGATGGGGGGCGGCGGCGGCGAGTAATGGGGGTGTGAGGAGAAGCATGGACGAAGCAAGCGAAGAACGGAAACGGAGACTGCCGGAGGCCGAGCGGCCGAAGCAGGGGACAACGGTGCTGCCGGATGGGCGACAGGTGGTTTACGACGGGGATTTGACGGTGCTGGACAAAGATGGGAATGTGGTTTCGTGGGTCTCCTCGGACTTGCTGGCGGTTTTGTGGGGGGATGAGGAGGAATAGGGGGAGGCTGCCGCCTGAAGGGGCCGAAGGTAGTGTGCGTGGAAAACAAAAACAACAGCAGAACAATGATTTTTCTTGACAATTCGGATGATATGGACTAAATTTCGCGCGTCACATCAAGAGAGGCCGCGCAAGCGGCCCGCCAACCGAGACGGAACATCCACGGTGGTATCCGCGACTTGCGGAGATGCGCTTCCCACGGCGGGAAGACAAGGTTCCAGCCTGCGGCGCCATGCCGGGGTTCTCGGGGATCGGGGCTCTCGATCGGACGCAAGGAGTGCGGTATGAAGGCGACGAAGGTGCGGTGGTTCCATCCTGATGGGGAGAAGATGCCGAACGGGGTGTTTTTCCAGCGGGGCGGTTGGTTGGCGGAGTGTGCGGAGAACGCCAGGCGCTTTGCGGCGGCGGATGGCGTCGGTGTGCTGGTATTTCCCACCGGGGCGCATGTCGAGGGGGCCGGCAAGGCGTTCGCGGGGAGTTATGTGTCGGAGGGTGGAATCCAGTATGACAGCGGGTCGCCGACACGGACGCTGGAAGGGGTGTCGGGACGGGAACTCCTGAAACACGCAGCCAAATTGGCGAAGGCATGGGGGCAACCGGAGGTGCTTGTTCGCGAGGCTGGCGGAAAGGATATTTGGGTGGTGTGTCCGGTCAGGGGCGGTGCCCTGTGGCGGGAGGAGTCCGCGGGGGCGGCGGCGCCGATGGCGCCGAAGGTCCGCGCGGTGACGCTGTTGCAGTGGCTGGGGCCCCGGTCGTGGGCGGACCAGGCAGAGGAGCGGCGGGTGCCGGAGCGGTTCGAGAAGGTGCTGCGCGAGGGGCATCATGCGTGGTTCCGGGTGGCGACCGGGGAGGGCGTGCCGACGTCCCGGTGCTGGATGGTCTTCAACGAGCCGGGGTCGTGGAACTACTGGCGTCGGTACGGAGTGACGCGGGTGCTGGACGTGTGCCCGGAGGGTTGCCGGGGCTACTGGAGCGCGGACGGCAAGCAGTGGTGGCAGGTCGAGGCCTGCGCCCCGCGCGGCAAACGCGTGCACGTGCGGAACGCCAAGGCGGCCTACCGTGCGGCGTGCGGAGAGATGCCGTGGGCGGTGCCTTTCTTCGACGGGAGCGAAAAGAACCGGGAGCGCCTGGAGAGGATGTACGCCTACATGGCGGGCGTGCTGGGCCGCGCGGGGCTGGAGGCCGCGACCGAGTCCCGTCGCCTGGAGACGGCGGCGACGTCGCGGTCGGGGTTCAACCGCTGGGCGAACCGGGGAATGCTGTACGGCGGGCGGTTCGGCTGGGAGAAGGGGGAGGCGTGGTGACGGGAGGGTGCACGGGGGGGGGCACGCGCAAAACGTCACCGCGTACGTCACCAAGTCAAGGAAGCAATCCGCAAATTGCGCCGAAAGCAAAACAAAACAAGGCGTAAAAGAAGTGGTACCCCGGACAGGGATCGAACCTGCGACCTGCGGTTTAGGAAACCGCCGCTCTGTCCAACTGAGCTACCGGGGCGACGCGGGGGACATGGGAACACAAAACGCCGGCGGGTGCAATGCGATTTTGCGGGGGGGGCGGCGGGCGGCGGGTCAGACGTAGCCGAATTTCTTGAGCATCCAGTAGTTGCGGGTCCAGTTGGGTTCGACCTTGACCCAGAGGTCGAGGTGGTGCGGGGCGCCGTAGATGTCGCGGAGCTCGCGCTCGGCGGCGTGGCGGATGTCGCGGATCATCTTGCCCTTGTTGCCGATGACGATCGGGCGCTGGGTCGGCTTCTCGACGTAGATGGTCGCGGCCGCGCGGACGGAGCCGTCGGGCTGCTCTTCGATGCGGTCGGTCGCCACCGCGATGGCGTGGGGCAGCTCGTCCTTGAGGCGGGCGTTGATCTGCGCGCGTATGACGTCGGCGACGAAGAAGGGCATCGGGTCGTCGGCGATCTGGTCGGTCGGGAAGGCGGGTTCGCCGGGCGGCATCGCGGCGCGCAGGGCGTCGAGCAGCGCGGGCAGGCCGTCGCGCGTCAGGGCGGAGAGTTCGTGCCAGCGCCAGGGGGGCGGGGTCCAGGCGGAGTCGCGTTCGCGGTGCCGAGCGGCGGTGGCGGCCCAGGCGGCTTCGTAGTCGGCGCGGCGGCATCCGCGGTCGGTCTTGTTGAGGACCGCGAACACGGGCGTCTCTTCGCGGGCGAGCTTGTTCATCCAGCCGAGGTCTTCGTCGCGCGGCGGGAGCGAGGCGTCGAGGACCAGCAGGGCGGCGTCGGCGCCGGTGACCAGCCCGCGGGCGGTGCGGTTGAGCAGGGAGCCGAGCGAATGGGTGGCCTGCCGGATGCCCGGGGTGTCGAGGAAGAGGATTTGCAGTCCGGGTTCGTTCAGGATGCCCCGGACGGCGCGCCGGGTCGTCTGGGCCACGGGGGAGACGACGGACACCGTCTCGCCCAGGATGGCGTTGAGGAGGGTGGACTTGCCGGCGTTGGCGCGTCCTGCGATGACGACGGTGCCGGAACGGAAGGGGGGCGGGTTGGTAGCGGATTCTGTCATGGAGGGGATGAAACGGCGGATGGGGGAAAAATGCAACCCAAGAGTGCGGGAGGGCGCGAAAGGGGTGAGGGGGACGTTGTCCAAGATGATCGGGAACGCCGCGGTTGGCTGCACTCAGAGGA
>JAEEGG010004327.1_pt1 | contig 34578 bp, 28 predicted proteins | sample 9134161 | NCBI WGS metagenome assembly JAEEGG01 (sample SAMN16246543, study PRJNA631951) | gut metagenome | biome: gut microbiome; feature: rumen; material: CR-attached | host: Bos | place: Iran: Karaj | collected 2018-10 | reverse complement strand
AGTCCATCGATGGGGAGAATGCCGAGACATATCGAATCGTTCTTGATGGGAATAAAGTCGGCGGCGTTGTCCTTCGCATCGACGCGGGGGCGGCCAAGGGCGAACTGGAGTTGTTGTTCGTGCTGCCGGAAGTCCACAGCAAGGGCATCGGCCAGGCGGCCTGGAGGGCGGTGGAGGCGATGCATCCGGAGATCCGGGTCTGGGAAACCATCACCCCGTATTTCGAGAAGCGCAACATCCATTTCTACGTGAACCGCTGCGGCTTCCAAATCGTCGAATTCTGGAACAAGTATCACCACGGTCCGGCCGTCCCGGAAGCCGAGGAAGGCAACTGGAGCGCAGACGACGAGATGTTCGTGTTTCGGAAAGAAATCAACTGACAAGAGTGGCAGTGATGTGCGTGTGATGGGCGTCTCTGACGCAACCCGATTTTCACGGAGCGCGCCGACAGTTGTCTGTGCGCTTATTTCATCGATTCCTGCGCTCTGCGATTTTCGGTTTGGTGTAAACGTAAGAAAGGATTCTCCTCAAGTACCAGCCCAACTAATCGAATTAAGAGCACCTTCACCTATCGGTTCAGGTGCTCTAACCATTCCTAACGGTCAAGATTGATCTTGACCAGCATTAATCCGTTGCAAAGATAATGGTCATTTTGATATTTCGTCCGACAAAAAAGCAATTTTTGCGGGGAAGAATTGCAGGTGTTCCCTCCGGTCCGCAGGATGGACCGGAGGGAACGAATTACTGGGGTTATTGCGCCTTCGGGTCGTCCAGAATGATCACATTGTAGATGTTCATGGCGCGATGTTTTTAGAATTACATCGCAAAGATATGGGGGCGGGGGCGGGGGCGCAAATGGGTGCAAGGCTTGCAGCCGCATGCAATCAAGGCTGTTCCGGCCCGGGGATCACCATCGAATCCTTTGCGTAGCGAATACCATAGGACACGTCGCGCAACCTTCCCGGCTGGGGAATGAGAATTCCAGCCTCAACCAAATGCTTGATGTCTCTTGCCGCGGTGTCCAAAGATACCTTTGAAAGATTTGCCCAGTTCTTAGCGGTCAGTTTGCCTTCAAAACCATCCAGATAGACATTCAAGACCTGCTGCTCCCGATCTGAGAACGGAATGCCTGCATGTGTCTGCCAGAAAACCGCCTTGCAAAGAACACGGGAAAGGAGCTCGTCGGAGGCATGAATGGCCCTGGACATACAGTCCAGATACCATAACAACCATGCGGTTATGTTTCCGTCCTGTTTCTGGGTATGCTCCAGGATTTCGTAATAGGATTTCTTGTTGGCATTGATCTGCCGGGACATGCTGAAAAACCGCATCTGGCTGTCGTCGGACTGCGAAAGCGACATGTCGGCAATGGCCCTGCCGATGCGTCCGTTCCCATCGTCAAAGGGGTGGATGCTGACGAACCATAGATGCGAGATGGCTGATTTGAGATACGTTTTGGGCGTACTCTCCGCATTGAACCAATCCAGGAAAATGTCCATCTCTTTCTCTATCCTGTCCGGAGACGGCGCGACATAATGGACCTTTTCCTTCCCGAGCATACCGGAAACGACACTCATCTCTCCTGAGCGGTACTTGGCAACATCGATGACCGCCAATCCGCTGCGCCCGTTCGGGAATAACGTGTTGTGCCACGCAAATAGGCGGCCGTGGGTAAGTGGCTCCTTGTAATGGACCGTGGCATCCAACATCATGTCCACGATACCGTCGATGTACCGGGAAGAGTCCCTGCTCTGCGGGATATCAACCCCAAGACGACGGGCCACTGAAGAACGCACTTCGTCGGTGTTCAAAACTACCCCCTCAATTTCGGAAGAAGACACAATATCGTGGGTGACGGTCTCAACGACCGCCCCCATCCGTGCATCCAAACCGATTGCACTGAGCCTCCCTGCCAGAAAGCCCGACTCCTTATTGACCCGGACCAATGCATCGGAAACCTGCTCGTGGTCCCAAGAAAAATGCGGCCATTGTGGGGTGTCGTAGATATACTTCATTACGTGTCTTTTTCGCAAAGATAATGTTTTTCGGTCTGTTTGCAGCTATTTAACCGCAAATTTTGCGGTTTATTAGCCGCGTCATTCTCCGCCGGGCATTTTTGTCGCAACCCGATATTCACGGAGCGCTGTCTCCCCATTTTCGGGACTCTCGTTGGCCCATTCTTATGCGCTGCGAGGCCAAATGGCCGCACGGAGCGTGGCGATAGCCGTCTCGTGCACTATTTCGTCGATTTTGGCGCTCTGTGATTTTTGGTTTGCCGTATCATTTGGGAAAGCCCTGTCGGGAAGGGAATTGACGATGGCTTCCACTTGTTTCTTTAGGATTGGAACGTCCACGAGGGCGGTTTGCCAGAGTAGTTCCGGGAGGATGGTGGCGTAGCCGTGGACTAATACATGGCGCATTCGGATAATGTCGTTCCAAGGCATCTGGCTATGCTTTTCTTTGAATTCGAGAGATAGCATAAAGGCGGCTTCTCCGATGATTTCGACATTCTTGACGACGGCGAAATACCGTAGCTTATCGGCCAGGAGTTGTTCCTGGGAGTATCCTTCGGTAAACGCAGCTATGTGGTCGGCAGCCTGGATGATGTCTCGAAGACGCCCATAATCGCGGTCAGGGTCTCTCATAGATCAGGACTTTATCGCGGTTGATGGTTTGTTGGGCGAAGGGTTTGACGGAGCCGGTGGCTACGAGATCGACTTTGCGTCCGAGGAGGTCTTCCAGGCGGTTGATCATGGCGGCATATTGCAAGAGGCCCATGGAGACGGATGGGTCGAGGTCGATCAGGATGTCGATATCGCTGTTGGGTTTTTCTTCCATACGGGAGAAGGAGCCGAAGATCCAGGCTCGCAGTACGGGCTCTTGGCGGAAATAATCCTGGATGGAATGGACGGTTGAGACGCGTTGGGTGTCGACCCGTGCCAGGCGGCTTTGGATTTCTTCTTTTTTCCCTTTTCTGCCGGCATAGCGGAGAAGGCGGGACTTGTTGACGGGATACAGTTCGAATGCGCGCTGGAACTCTTTTTGGATTTCGGCGTCGCCCAGGGAGGCGTATTCCTTGTCGGAATCGCGGTCGACCAACAGTTTCTCCAATTCCGGGACAGACACGCCGTTGTCTTCATAAACCGGCGACTCTGAGATGAGGGGTTTGACCAGAATGAAATCGTGCAGGTCTTCTATCATGGGGTAGGCATTACGGATCAGGGCTACATCCGGGAAATGGCGCTTCAGCTCAGTACGGACATCCTCGCACATTCCTTTGGGAACTTCTACGATGATGTTCTTACGTGTGTCGGTAATGCAATGATCCATTCCTAAGAAGGAATCCATCAAAACCCCCGAGACAGCCCGCATTATCGGCGATATATGGCTCTTATATTCCACGGCGTCAGCTTCCTGTGCAAAGATATAATATTTTGGCAATATTTCAAATAAATTGCCAAATGAATGCTGGGGAAGCGCTGTCAAGAAGATGGCGGGATAGGGGGGTCAGGAGGTGAAGTATCTTTCGAGGATCTGTTCCTGTTCCTGTCTTGAGAGTGTCTTTTTCATGGCTCCAAGAACGGCTTGATATTGCCGGTTTTTCTTCGTGAAGACACGCTTTCTTTCCTTGCCGTCGACTGTCGCGTAAAGGTGGATGTTGCCCGAGTCGCTCATTTCGAAACGGATCAGATCCGAAGGGGCGACGGCCGGGGCAAAGACATCCGGAGAGAGTTCGCGGAGGCGTGACGCGATGATGTTGATGAAGAGAGGTGCAACACCATTTGCTGTAGCCCGGGAGCTGAAGTCCTTGAGCGATTCCTTCACTTTGTCGATGTACTTCGCGGGATTCTTGATATCGTTCTGGGCGGCGAAGGCTAGCAGGTCTGTGATTGTTATATCCTCGAACTTTCCCCGCACGGAGAATTCGTGACGCCTCTCAGGAGTTGCGGCCGTCTTCAAGATGAAGCAGAGGTCATAAGCCGGAGAAAGGTGCCAGGAACCGTCCTTCTCCATAATGAAGGAGAAGTTCTTGGCGTGGTCATCCGTATTGTTGGAGAGGATGTTGAACACCATCCGGAGGAAGAGCTCGTTCAGTTCATCCTGGGGAATGGAGAGCTGTCTGCAGGTGGAGAAGAGATCCTCATAGCAATAGGCCTCCGGGTTGACGGCAGCGAGCGTCTGGGTGAACACCTTCTCACCGGCACGGCGATCGAAGCGCTCAGTCAGGAAATGGCTGATTCCTTCCACTTTGATCAGGCGGGAGGGCATCATCGTGATCCCGGCCCGGGTGGCCAGATCGTACCAGGTCTTCTCAATTTCGGAAAGGCAGAACTCGGGGGTATTGAACTTGAGGATAAAATACTTCCTGTCCCCTCGTGCCGAGGTCTGGCCGGAGAAGATGTTTCCACCTTCGTCCATTGCGATGATGGCCTTTTTGAACCGTCCGCCGGCTGATGTTCCGACGGCCATCAGGGCCTTCTGGGTCAATGTCTCTTCCGGGGAAATGATCGCGTGCTCGCGGTCCTGCTCGATCTTTTTCGCCAAATCGTACAGTTTCGGGATCATCAGCTTTTCGTTTGGGCTGAAAGCGTCTTCGCTGCAGGGGACGAATTCGAGTGCGCCCATAGCGCGGCTCCCGACAAAAGACAGTTTCGCAAGCGGCGTCTTGTCTTTCTCGTGATAGTGATGCTCCGCGAACCACTGGTCAAAGAGGGTATTGCCCCAATCATCCGGCAGCGAGTCCGCAATGAACGGGGGCAATTTCTGATACTTTGTGGAGTCCGTGTTGCCATAGATGGCGAAACGGGCCGTGGGACTCTTCGAAGATGCGGTCAGCGGCGCGATGTCGAGCCCCGATGAAAGATACTCGGGCGAAAAGAAGAAATAGGAGTTGCCCTTCGCCGGATTCCAGCAAAGTTGACCGATTTCCTGGCCCCAAAGCCTGACACTCAGGCGGCCGCTGTCGGTATTCCTAGCCATTGTTTTTCCTCCTTACCCTTTGTTTCTGGTGCTCCTGGGCCGTCAGATATGGATTTGCCGGCTGCTCCGGAATCAGGTCGTCGAACCGGTCCAACAGGCCGACCGGCCGGAGCAGGGCCATCAGGTTGGTGATGTTCATATTCGTGATCGTACCCGTCTCGAATTTGTGGACGGTGGAGACGGAAACGCCCGCTGCCTTGGCCAGGTCTCCCTGGGAAAGGTTCATCATCAACCTGTAATCCTTGAACCGCAGCCCGAGCATTTGCAGGATCTGGGTGTTCGAATACTTTTTCAAGTCCATAGCGCATCAATCTTCGTCGATGCAAATGTAATTAATTATAGTTAAAATTCAAAATGCGCTATTAAACTTTACAATATTATAGTTTATGATTTATGGTTCCCCGTCGCGATTGGCCTCTTCGAGGAAGGCGGCGAGTTCGGCGTTGTGGAGGATTTGGTCGCGGAAGCGTTCTCCGAAATGCGCGGCGAAGGTTTCCGGGGTCTGACCCTTGTAGAAATCGGCCGGCAGGTCGGTTCGGACGGTCCCGCCGCCATAGTTGCCGGCGGACCATCCCGGGGTATAGACATCCTCCAGCAGATAAGCGCCTTCGTCCGAGAAGCACAAGTATAATTTCGCATACTCGAAACGCTCCTCGTCGCGATGATCTGCCAGGAATATGGCGGGATGGAGGCGATGCTTTTTCATTGGATAGTATTTCTACAAAGATAATCGATTTTCATCATAATCGGCTCGCGCCACTGCCGGAAAGATAGCCTTACCGCAGCCCCCGGCACGGAAATGGGCAAATCTGTGCCCCGGGTGGGCGGTAACCCGGAGATTTTCGTTATCTTTGGGTTGGGAAAGCCAATGATTGTATATAACGATAATAAGCGGCAGTTCGTTGAGGACGTGCGGAGCGGCGATATTGCCGGGAAGATCCTTGCGCTTGTCCGGGCGAAGGGATTGAATGCCGGGCAGGAGCGTGAGTTCGATTCGTGGCACAATTCCATGCAGTTCATGCGGAATATCGTGGATGACCGCGAGATCGACGACGAGGTGCAGATTGCCATCGAGTACAATATCCCCCAGACGTCCAAACGGGTGGATTTCATCATCATCGGGGGCGATGCGCAGGACCGGGACAATATCGTGATTGTCGAGCTGAAACAGTGGGGGAAAGCCGAGGTCGTCGACGACCAGATGCACTATTCCGTGCGGACTTATGTGGCCAACGACAATCGGATCGTCTGCCACCCGTCCTATCAGGCCTACTCGTATTCGCGCTTCCTCTCCAATTATTCCCAGTATATCCAGGAACAGGAGATCGGCTTGCATCCTTGTGCCTATCTGCACAATTACAAACCGGAATATCGCTCTGTTCTGTCATCGGAAATATACAAAGAATGGTACACGGCGGCCCCTTTCTTCATCCGCGATGAAAACCGGCAGTTCTCGGCCTTCGTCAAGAAATACGTCACGAAAAAATCGAAAAGGGGCGACCTGCTTTACCTGATCGACGGGGGCCGCATCCGGCCGACCAAATCGCTGCAGGATGCCCTGTCGGAAATGGTCAAGGGCAATCCCGTATTCGACCTCCTCGATGAACAGGCGGTCTGCTATGATATGTGCATCAAGACGATGCTCCAATGTCAGAAAGACCGGAAAAAGCGCACACTTGTCATCCAGGGCGGCCCCGGCACAGGCAAATCCGTCCTGGCCGTCAACCTCCTGATGGCCTTTATCGGACGGTCATTCAATACCGCCTATGTCACCAAGAACAGCGCGCCCCGACAGGCCTTCGTATCGCTCCTTACCGGCAATAACGCCCATCGGGTCGTCGATATCGAACATCTGTTCCGTTCCCCGTTCGGCTTGTCAAACATCGCTTCCAACTGGTACGATTGCCTGATCGTCGACGAAGCCCATCGCCTCGTGAAAAAGATGTACGGCGACTGGCGCGGCGAGAACCAGGTCAAGGAAGTCATCGAGGCCGCCCTCTTCTCCATCTTCCTGATCGACGAAGACCAGGCCGTCACGACCAAAGACATCGGCAGTGTAGGGGAGATCAAGAAATGGTGCGACGCCCTCGGCTCCCGGATGATCCTCAGCGAGGAAACCAAACTCGTCTCCCAGTTCCGCTGCAACGGCAGCGATGCCTATATCCAGTTTATCGACAACCTCCTGCAGCGCAACCAGGAACCCGTCCCCATCTCAATCCACGAACTGAACTACAACTTCCGAATCTTCGACAGCGCCGTGGAAATGCGGGAAGCCCTCCGGGAAAAGAATGCCATCGACAACAAAGCCCGTATGGTGGCCGGCTACTGCTACGACTGGAATGTCAAGAATGGCCGTGGCCCCATCGACATCGAACTCCCCGACGGCTTCCAGGCCAAATGGAACCTGGCCAACGATAAAATCTGGGCCATCAACCCCGCTTCCTTCGAACAGGTCGGCTGCATCCACACCGCCCAAGGTCTCGAATTCGACTACGTCGGCGTCCTCATCGGCCGCGACCTCTCTTATGATCCCCACACCGGAAAGATCCTCACCGACAAATCCCAAATCTCCCGCGACGACAAATCCTCCGGTATCCGCGCCGCCTCCGAACCCGTCGCCCGCCGCCTCATCCTCAACACCTATAAAACTCTTCTTACCCGCGGCCAGAAAGGCTGCTATGTCTATTGTGAGGATGATGATTTGAGGGAGTATCTAAGGCGGATGGTGAGGTAGTGGTTTTGTAAACACAGCAATTGAGAATGTCGTCCTCTCCGCTGAAATGCCTTGCAGAACGGTTCTGCAAGGCATTTTTAGTAAAAAGTATCCCCAAAAATATCCCAAAAACACAAAAATGGCCCAATAAAAAGTTACTCGCAGGCCAACACCTTTCAGCGAAGGATGGAGTAACCGGGGTTATAGGGATTTCACCTCTTTCAAGAGAGATTGTTCTCTTTCTTTTCGTTCCATTCTTTCCCGGCGATACTCTTCCCGCGCTTTTTTTCTATCTTCCTGAACAGCCCGATAGTTCTCCCCGTTCCGGACGATCTCAGCAGCTACTCGGTCGATCGTCTCTTCAAAGATTGCCTTTTTCAGCTGGCACTCCCAAACGATGATGACGCTCCAGCCTTTCGCCTCCAGCTGTCGCCATACCTCCTGATCACGTTCCTGGTTTCGCGCGACCTTGGCCATCCAGAACTCGGTATTGGTCTTGGGGACTGTATAATACTTACAGTCCTTGTGGCCATGCCAAAAACAGCCGTGCACGAAGATAACCGTCCTGAACTTTGGTAGTACGATATCCGGGCGGCCAGGAAGGCGCTTGTCGTTTACCTTGTAGCGAAAACCTTGATGCCATAGACAAAGACGTAGAAGTCGTTCCGGGCCTGTATTCTTGGCTCGATTGTGCGACATACATTTGAAACGCTGTTCGGGTGTCATTGTAATATGAGCTACACTGTAAATTTACACAGAATCGGATGAAAATGATTAACTTTGACCCAAGCATCCCTACTCTATGATTTTCAATTACGACAGGACCGACAAATGGTCTATCTTGGAGTTCAGCAAGAAACTCCTTGGTAAGTCTTTAGAAGAGGCCGTGGCGCCTGATGTCATTGACCCCAAGCGCGGGAAAGGCCAACTCGGTCAGTTGGTCGAGGTCTATTTCTTTGGCATCGACAACAATAGTCGCCAAGAAGCAGACTTCCCTGAAGCCGGACTTGAATTAAAAGTCACGCCCTTAAAAGAGTTAAAGGATAAGACCCTTGCAATAAAGGAGCGCTTGGTCTGTACGATGATTGACTTCACAAAAGACCAGAGTGTTCCGTTTGAGCAATCCCACATTTTTTTGAAATGTGCCTTTATGCTAATCCCATTCTATCTTCATAAGGATGGGGTACCTGTTCAACAGCTTAAGTTTATCTATGATGTTCTGTGGCAAATTCCAGACAAGGATTTGCTTATTATGAAACAGGACTACGATAAGATTATTGATAAGATTAAAGTCGGAAAGGCGCATGAATTATCTGAAGGGGACACCACTTATCTAGGAGCCTGCAGAAAGGGACAAAAGGGAGATGCTGATGTTCCCTATACCCTTTTAGATGGAACAGACGCTGAAATCCCCGCCCCAAAGCGAGCTTTTTCTCTGAAGACGCATTATATGCGAACTATCTTAGAATTTGCAAAGAAAACCGGAGGACAAGGGACTTACAATACATCTGCCCTAGTACGTGGATACAGGTCTAATCTGATTGAGGAATCAGAGCTACGTGAGAAGAGTTTCGAAGACATTCTCCTTGATCGGTTTACCCCCTATTACGGCAAAACCTATGATGAACTGGTGGCCGAGCTCCATGCGCCCACGACTGGGGCTAAGAGCAAGTATTTCCTCATCGCCAACGAAATCCTCACAGAGAGAGAAACCCGCGGTGAGGATGTGACGAAATCTGACGAATTTGTCAAATCAGGTATCGTAATCAAGACCATACGGCTCAATAAGAAAGGCCGCCCTGCAGAAGCGATGTCTTTTGAGAACATCAACTACTTTGATATCCTTCAAGAAGGCGATTGGTATGAGTCCCGGCTCTATGATATCTTCACAGGCCGCTTCCTGTTCATCGTATTCCAGGAAGGAGAGGACAATCAAGTTCGCCTAGAGAAGGCCTTTTTCTGGACGATGCCAGTGAATGATTTAGAAGAGGCGGCCGGATATTGGCAGAACATCAAGGAGGCCGTCAAGGAGAACCACATTGCGCCTGAGTACTTCTACAAGGAAAGCGAGCACCGGAAGTTCCATGTGCGCCCCAAGGCCAAGAACGCAGCAGATGTTGCAATCAACCCTCATGGCGGCACAGCTAAGAAATACTGCTACTGGTTCAACCACGATTACATCAAAGCAATTGTTGAGAATGCCAAATAGAAAAATGCGGGGCTCGACACCTCGCATTTCATTTATCCTTTCAATCTGGCTTCAAGTTCTTTCCCTACCCGGGTAATAATTCCGCAAACTAGAGCATTACCCATCAAAAAGGCTCTCTTTCCATCATCAACGCCTTCCAGTTTAGTATGGTCTGACGGGAACATATTCAAGCGCTCTAGCTCCACGGGAACTAATCGACGCAGGCGGCCTGTCTGATCTTTGATAACATGCCGACATCGATCCGGGCTTCTGCCTCCCTCCGAGGTGATAATTGTCCGAGAGGGCTTGTCTATTGAGTCCGGGAAATCCATGCCTCCTTCAGTGTAATAGTACTGACCGCCGTCTTTTCTGGTTCGAAGCTCGCGTTTAGAGCCTTTGTAATACAACCAGCGTGCAACCTGTTCTTCTGTGATATAGAACTCCGTGGGGACCTCTTCAGGAGAAACCATAATGTCCCGAATGGTTACTGGTTTTTCATGACACAATGGCGTTGTGTCCATGGAATAGGCATAACCCTTAACCATTACCCCGCTATTCTCAAAAGGACTAGCTGTCTTCTTTTTCTCGGAATCCGTCTTCGGCTTGTTAAACAGCTCTGTGATGTCTAATAGACGATCTCCATATTTCTTCTTACGAGACAGGCGAATCGCATTAAGTGTTGAGACATCCTCTCTAGCAACAGGAAAAGCCTTTGCAAAGATACCCGAGTTAAGGATCCAGTCCGCAGGAGATGTGAATCCACGTGCGATAACACTATCTCTCTTGTAACCGACGATATAAGTTCTACGCCGCCTCTGAGGCATAGCATAATCGGCAGCATTAATCACTCTCCACTCAACAATATAACCCAATTGATTGAGGCATTCCAAAATGATGGCGAAATCGCGACCGCGTTGGGACGCAGGAGACAGTAGTAGGCGATCGACGTTCTCAAGGAATACAACTGATGGACGTTTCTTGCCTTTCTTCTCTTTCAATATTCGATAAATAGACCACCATAGAACACCTTTTTTCCCTTCGATTCCCTTGGAATTGGAGAGCGTTGTTGCCACTGAATAGTCTTGACAAGGGAAACCTCCGACAAGCATATCGTGGTCAGGAATACTCTTGGTTTCGACAAGGTTAATGTCTTCATTTACAACACTGCCGACACCAAAATTTTTCTCGTAAACCATCGCCGCGTGCTGGACTTTTGTAGCGGGCTCCCATTGATTAGCCCAAATAGTCTTGAAGAAATCCGCGTCAGCCCTGTCAAGACCGACTCGGAACCCACCGACACCCGCGAAAAGTTCAATAACTCTGACCTCGTTCATACGTTTTCTTTGCAAGTTCAAAGTTACAGAGTTTTTTCTTTCGATCCAAATTTTTGATGTCAAAGATTCTCTACACGTCTTTGTATACCTTCCATCAACGCTTAATAATGTGCAATCTAGACATAATTACTACACTTTTTTTTGTTAACTTTACCTGTTTTTGGAAAGCAAGCCTTTATTCATGTTAGTCTGCCTATTCACTCAGATGGCAGTATCGCGCGTTGTTTTGTGCCATAATTTCGGCAAGGGCAACAGTATTAGAAGTATTGGATTGGCAAATTTGTCTTTCTGCAGAAGATAATGAACTAGAAACCATTCTATTACAATGGGAAAAAGAGTCGTTAAGAATTATCCCTCTCCTAGATTGATGGAGACAATAGGTGCAACGAACCAATCGCCTCAAGCAGCGATTGGAGAATTGGTGGCTAACTGCTTTGATGCGAGATGGGGCGAAGAAAAGCTTAATATTTCCATCGACATGAGGAACAACCAGATAGTTGTCTTGGATAATGGGAAAGGTATGACTTCCGAGATTCTGGAGAAAGCTGTCTGCATCGGTGAAGATATGTCTAGGTATATTGAGAGAGGCGAAGGTACTAAAGGCCACTTTGGAATGGGGTTCAAAACATCTTGCTCTACGCTAGGGGATTATTATGAAATCTATACTAGGCCTGTTGGTGAGAATGTAGAGTATCATACCGCTTTCGATATCAAAGACTACAGTGTTCGTCCGTCTGGTTCTGATGCGTGGGATATTGCCATAGAAGATGGTAAGCCTTCAATTTACTCGCCGTTAAAAAACGCCCCTCATGGGACAGCTTTCGTTATAAAGAATCTGAAGATAAACGAATTCCCCATAAGCGCTGTGCTTGAGTATCTCGGAGATGCCTTCAAGGGACACATCGAAGGTGGTGATATCATTACTGTGATTGATGATAATGATAGTTATCCCGCCAAGCCCAAGACCTATAGTTTCGTCAAGGGAACAAAAGTCATAATTGACGAAAAGTTTGGACCAGGGAACAAATACCATATTACAGGATGGGTCGCCATTGACAAACAGACACACAACGATGGCCTATATGGTTTTAATATCTATCGCAGAGGCCAGTTAGTTGTCTCGCATGACAAGAGCTGGTTCACCGCTCACTTGATGACTAGCCGCATCATTGGAGAGGTGAATATGGATTTCCTCGACGCAACATTCTACAAGCAGGGTGTGCAACAGTCTGAGGACTGGGAATTCGTGAAAATCCATATGAAAGACTACCTTAAAGGCGTAGTGGCGGCCTCTCGTAATCTTAGTAGAGGACATAACATCAATAAACCGTCTGAAAAGAAAGCTGTTCTTGAGCAATTAGACAAAGAGTATGTAATCGAGAATGAAAGTGCTGAGACTACTGTAACAGAGTCAAACAACGAAACTCGCGAGGACACTAAACCGAGCGTTAGTATTAACGACTCTGTGAAAAGCATTGTGACGGAAAGGTCGCTCTTCTTGGAGGATGGGAGTGAAATCCATATTACTTATCTAGAGAAGGAAGAAGATGGACACGAAGTAGGGCCCTTTGATTACATTCTTGATATGTATCAGGAACCGCAAGAACTACAAGTCCTTGTCTATAAAGACCATCCACTCTGGCGAAAAAAGATTGATGGTGAAGTGCGTAGGATAATTGCAACTTCTGATGCTATCTATCGCTCACTTGTAGAGGAATTGGATGTCGATAGCAGGAAGGCATTAAAGATTAGGAATGAATGGGTCTCACAGAGGACTGAATCAATGAGGTAGCCATGGACAAAATTGATGCGTTAGAATTAATAAGAAAGACTTGGGATTCGGAGAATCTGAGTCTAGAAGAGAAGATTATTACAATCTCTGAAGCTTTCTACTCGGTCGGTCTTGACATAGCTACCACAGCCAGCTTTATTAAGACCACCCCTGCCGAACTCTATGCATTTTTGTCTTTGAGCAATCTCGACGAAGACATGATTCGGTTGATTTCTGATGCAAATCCTCCTAAGACAACTTGGCCATTATTATCAAGTGGCAATGATGACGAGATTAAGAAGGCTATATCCGCGCTGTCTGATACATCCAGATCAAAGAGTGAGTCAGTCAGTGAGTTTATATATCAACAGATGATTGAAGTGGCCGGATCTTCTTCTGAACAGCTACTTTCTGAAATTACAGGAGGAGAAATGTTTGCCTTGGCAAAAAAGGCTAAGAATTTCACGTCTGTGAATCCAAATACCATTAAGTTCTTAAATAGCTTGGCCGGGCAAAAGAAAAGGGGTAAAGCATTAAGTGAAAGACAGATAGCCGCTTTGAAGGTTATTCTTAATAACCTTGCAGACAATAAAGTCATTCAACGCAACAGTATTGATGGCGACGAAGAGTTGTGTGATAAGGTATTGGACGCTCTCGAAAGATAAATATGGGGCTCAAGGACATAGATATCAAAGTCAGTTATGCTGGCAAAGGCGGAGACATTCTTAAGAGTTTTCTCTTGCCTTCGATAGATGCGAGTGTCCACTATGACCGCGTCACGAGTTTTTATACTGTTGAATCATTGTTGGCCATCTCCCAGGGAATAGATTCCCTATACCGGAAGCATGGAAGGATGAGGTTGATAATTGGTATTCACAGTTTCCCCGGAGAATTCCTAGATGCTGTAACGAGAAGGAGATTCCTTGAAGAACAAATAGAGGAGATAAGGGCCAATCTGAGATTAGGTATAGAATCCATCAAAGATAGTCTAGAAAGACAACGGCTGGCCACCGTAGCCTGGATGATTGAAGATGGCCTTCTTGAGATAAAGACGGCAGATGTAATAGGAGAGGGTATTTTCCATCCTAAGACATTGCTATTAGCCGACGAGAGAGGAGATAAAATTGTTGCGATTGGTAGCCCCAATGAGACGAGCTCTGGATTAGGCGGTAACTTTGAGCAAGTCATGGTCGCTAAATCTTGGGATCAACCAGATGCTGTGGCCGTCCAAGAAGAATTCTTTAATTCCCTTTGGAATAACAAACTTGAAGATGCCATTACGCTTGATGTTACGGAAGGTACCGCAGAGATTATCAAGCAAGGATTAGGCACTTATTCCAACCCGTCCAAGTCAAATCAATCTTCGAAAAATGATTTGATTAAGGTGTCCTCGACCATGTTGTCGAACTTCTTTGTCTCGGGAGACATCCCTGCTTTGTATGTGCATCAGGAACGTGCAGTGATAGATGCCCTCTCTAGATGGCCGGTTAGAGTGTTATTCTCAGACGAGGTTGGCTTGGGAAAGACTTTCGAAGTTGCAGCCACAATGGCTTTCATGGTGAAGTATTGTGGCGTAAAGAGGGTGATTATACTGACACCGAAATCAGTTTTGAAACAGTGGCAGGATGAACTGAAAGAGCATTTTAAGCTGAATGTGTGGAGGTATGATTCCGGCAGCAGGTCTTATATTGATTCCTTCGATCATGTAAAGTATGTGACCGGTTCAAATCCTATTGGGAAAGGGTCTCCAGACATAATATTGATGTCCGCTCAGTATGCGAGAGGCTCCGGCAACAATGGCGATATCTTCTCCAGAGACGGTGCCTGTTTGCCAGAATTGCTTATTCTTGATGAAGCACATTCGGCGAGAGTAAGTAAGGACATCTCGGGAAGCAGTAAGAAGACGCAAATCTATGCGATGCTGGAGAGGGTCTCGGGGAAGATTCCTCATATGATATTAGCGACAGCCACTCCAATGCAAAAAGAAGCCGGGGAGTATCATTCGCTGCTTAAGCTCCTTGGTTTGCCGAAGGCATGGCAAAAGGCTCCGGCCTATATGAAATCGTTGGATCTAATCTCATGTTCCGAGTATCCAAGTCTCACAGACTTGAGTAGTGCGGCGAAAATGCTCAATATGACGATGGAAGGCATGAAGCCATCCATTGATAGATTAAACGAAGAACAGGACCGCGTATTAAACCGAGTGATTGAACTCAAGGATGGAGACGTAACAATTCTTACTGACTATGTACGTGACAATTGGCCAACCATACGTCAGCTGCTCATTCTCCTGCATCCGGCCCATCTACTGACGGTCAGAAATACAAGGCGCTCCCTATCTGAAAAAGGTTACAAATTCCCTAATAGGAAGTTGACCCCTATCTCAATTCCTGATTCCATGGAAATAGAGATGTTCTATGACCATGTAAACAGCTATCTTTCAAAAAGATGTTTCTCCATAGAGGAGATTCTTTTCCCTGATAGAAAGATTTCTATCGGCTTTGTGCGCGTGAGTTACCAGCAAAGGGTCGCATCCTCATTGTATTCTTGTAAGAAGAGTCTGGAAAGGCGCTTAGAGAAGATAAACAACCTGAACAAGACCCTAGAACGATATCTTAATGCTAATGGGGCTTCCCTTTACAACCCGACAGGTCTTGATGAGGTCGATTTCGAAGATTTGCTTGATGAAGGTTACGATGACACGTTTGATGTAAATCTTTCCAACGTGAACATCCCGGAGCTGCGCCAAGTCATCGCTCTTGAAGCAACAGCGATTTCGCCTCTCATAAAGCGAGCAGGGGAATTGTTGGATAACCGGAAAGACCTTAAAATTAAGGAGTCAATTGCTCTTGCTAAAAAGAGTCTAGACGCCAATGATAAAGTCTTAGTCTTTTCCAGGTATACTGATACAGTCGATGCCCTTCTTAACGAATTCAATCTTGCGGGGCTGCATAAGTTCTATAAATACGGTGTTTACACCGGAGCAACGTCCTGTATCGTCTGGAATGGGGAAGAGTGGCCTTGTGACAAGAATGACCTCAAACGGGGCCTATTCTCAGGAGATATAAAAATCGTATTCTGTTCTGATGCTGCATCAGAAGGCTTGAACCTTCAGGCTGCAAGAGTTTTGATTAACGTTGATGTTCCCTGGACCCCAGCCAGACTTGAGCAACGAGTTGGCCGTATTGCCCGTTTGGGCCAGGTCGCGGATGAAGTTGTCATTTACAATGTATGGTATCCCCATAGTATTGAGGCTCGCATGTACCATAGGATACAGACACGCCTTGAGAATAGCAACCTCGCAATAGGAGAGTTCCCTGATGTTGTTGCAAAGAAGATTAGGGCAGCAATCATGGAAGACGCCGATAGTGACAACCTGGGCCTAAATGAGTTGCTCGAGATCCGTAATTCTAAACAGGTGGCCGCTCTTGAAGAACTATGGAGTCGAACTGGTAATGGGACCGAGAGTGACTTGTTTAGAGAGCGTCTACTGAAAATCTGTTCTAGGTTCCTCAAAGAAGCGGACACGGAATTGGGAGGAATAATCAAGGTGTTTGTAGCAACGGACGGGACACTATTCAAGTTGTCAGCAAAAAGTGGCTTAGCAGAAAGTATTTCTCTAAAGGCCAGAGTCTGGGAACACATAAAGTGTTTTGACGATTCCGTATCCGTAGTGAAGGATAAGAATCTCAGACCCGCATATTTCACCATCAATAATGATGGAGTGACAATTGAGTTGAAGCATTCAAGTATTTCCAAAGTCATCCTAAAGGAAGAGCTCGGCGGAGAAGATGTGTTGATGGGCTATCCTCCGATGCTACCAAATAGCAAACGGTTGGATTTATCCTATGCCGTCGAATGTGACATAAAACCTGCACCCGTGTACTGGGTTGAATAATGCCGTTATTATGAAAACAAGATTATTGGCAAGCCCTTGGACGAAACCTCAGCTAACTCGTGAAACTGCAGAAGCAATCGAACTTCTCCAGGACGATGTGTGGAAAGAAGCCTCTGTATTGTTTGCTGCTGAGCGTGATGCGAAATTACGGTCCGGTCAGAGCGCCCCCAAGGGAATGCAGCGGTATTTGAATGACGTCATTACTAAGCGCTTAACATCAAATGGATGGATTGGTGAAGCTGGATACTTCTTCAAAGAAAAGACCTGGGTAAGAGTCACATTTAGGCACCAGATGAGTTTGGGAGCAGATATTCTCGATGCCATCAAAGTGTGTAAAAAAGAAGGGATGCAACAGGCTGTCATCCTTGCAGCAAATAGAAAAACGCTGGATCTGATTACACCTAATGACGCCGCAGCGATTGTGTCTTTTGAGAAGTTGGAAAGGGAAATCATGAGTCTCAATGGCGCACTTGATATACCCTTGTTGTTCGGTGAACTTACGCCGATGTCCAGTGCATCAAGCGACATCAATGAAGAATTAAAGAAGGCAAGGCCGAGAGACATTTCTGTGCCTCGGCACTAGAGGGGATAGCTTTGGCCGATAATCTCGGCGTGCTCTGCTTCTGTCGCCTTGGCATTCTCTGTTTGAGACAGAAGAGGCGACCAACTGGCAGTTATAATTATTGTGACAGGCAGAATCTTACGTTTCTTCTCCTTCATTGACTATACATCTGATAGCCATGTGCCACAAACGGGTGCTTGTTTTAACACTACCTATTGAAGACATCTGACACGATAATCTTAAAATACGCCCATAACCGCTTGATGAGACAAGGGCGAGTCTTACTCACCCCGGCTCTTCTGTGGCTTCTTTTTCCCCTTTTAATTGTTCTATTTCCTCAGGCTTATAGAATGTTTCTAAAGGTAATCTTGGTAATGCCTGCCTTTGTATATACAAACCGTATCGTTCCGTGATATGTCTGATAAAGGGAGGTAATATCCTACCTATTTTACTATCCTTCACCTTGTCATACTCGCATATTGTTGTTGAGTGAAAAAGAATATTGTAAAACTTTTTCCCGCAAAGAGGACCTACTATGGCTTCATTGTTTTTCTCTGTGAAACCACCAAAGTCCTTTTGAAAAGACTCTTTTGCTTTGACGTTGGTCATCTGATGCGCTTCGACCAAATACACATTGGTATCCTTGCCTCTCGCCACACAGTCACAGGCCGGCCTGATATTGACATAGTATTTTGAACCTATTTTGTAGAAGTCTCCCGTTGTGGACGTTTCTTTGTTCACTCGCCCGTCAAAACGCTGCACCGAGAGCACATCCAACAAGGTCTCATTGTCTAAATCCGCTGCATCATCTTTGTCCAACTGATTCTTTTCTATGCTCACAGGAAGCATTCTGCCAAACACGTTTTGCGTGAGCAGCTCCATCATTTCCTCACTCTCCGGAACAGAATCATCATGGGCCGTATTCCACATAATGACGGGCCAGCTATGCGTATGTGCAAGACTTTTGAATGTTTCTGTCTTGGCGCGAGCCACGCCATTCTCCCATTCTTTCAACACGTAGATAGGTGGCATTTTGTCCACCCACTCACGAATTTTGTCCATCACCGTCACCACGCCTTGGGCGGACACCAAGTCAGCCTTATGTTTAATCAATATTGGCAGATGATTCTCTTTTATCTTGATATCAGCCTTGCGAAGTTCCCTGTCTATATCCTTCGAGGGCCTATTGCTGAATATAAAGATAGGCAGATAACACTTGTCCAAAACCTCTTTCATAAAATTCACAAGCCCTTCCTTAACCGTATTCGCCGCCTCCTGTGCTCCTTGTATGGGCATTCCAGCCTCGTCAGTCACACTCACCAACTCCCAATCCAGCAGGATAAAACTGAAAGCCCTGCAGTTTTCTCCCTTCAAATCCAGGACAGTGTCATACTTGGCCAATGGATAACCCAACGACTCTAGATAACTCACAATGTTAACGATGCTGTCGCCAGAACCATCAAAGACCTTATCGTCTATAACAAGGCCGGGGCCTTGAAACAACTTCTCAATCTCCATTGTTGTCACTATTGATGAATGATACCACGAAGTTTGCTCCGCTCAGTACAGTTTCTTCTTTTACATCTGCCAAGTCTATGGCATACCCGTTCCGCTCCAGCAGTTTTCTTGAAATATAAAGACCCAAGCCTCTCCCTTCTTCACCCTTTCCTGAATAAAATGGTTCAAATATGTAGGGTTTGTCATCAGAGTTTACGCCAGGACCGTTGTCCGAAAAAACCAGTAGACCTTTCTGCCCGTCAAGTGTTATTTCAATCTTCCTGTCCTTTGTCCACTCCAGCCAGTATATCGCATTGTCAAGCAAGTTGATGAGCAACTGCAAAAGATCGGCATCCGTACATTTTGCCATAAGCGGTGAGCCAATAACATTTATCTTGCAATCAATGCTCTTCTCGCGAAGTGTACGCTTGTAAATGGCAATCACCTTATCCAGAATCTCCTTCACCCTTAGTTGTCTGCGACGTTGCTTGGAGCTTGTAAACAGCATTTGCATATCTTTCATCTGATGCTGAACGTATGAGAACACGCCCAGCAATTTCTGCAAATCTTCCGTCAAATGGCTATTGTCGAAATTACTATATTGACTGTCTTCAAATAATGTACGTAGCTCTTCAACGCCCTTATTAAGCATCATCATTATATCATGGCTCGCTGTTTCAACGGAAAGCCCTACGGCAGCGAGTGATTCAGTCTGGTCAGCACGAGAGTAGAGGTATTTAGTCTCTGTCTTATAGGTCTTTTCTAATTGAGCAAGTATAGCCAGCGCAGTTTTATCGTCTTTTAACCTGTCTTTCAATCGGTTTATCTCACTGACAACAGCGTCTCTCTTCAAAGTTTCAATTTGCTCCTGCTTTTGCTTGTTCTCTAAATAGACAGAATATGCTCCCTTCCTCAAGAACGACAAGAAGGTCTGTATCACGCAAATAAAGTCTTCTGTATAATAGCCGTCTTCTATCAGCCCCTCTCGATTTGTTTTATCCTTCAAGTGGGGATTACCGAACTTGCTGATTTTCACCCGACCCACTACTTGGTCGTTGCTGAGAAAGTCACCGGCTCTCACAGTACCACGGCGCACCTCTATTTGGAGCCAGTCATCATTCGGGTCGCCGTAGGGCATCACGCGGATGTCATCGCGCAGCAGGTAGATTCGGTGCTCTTTTATGATAGACTTGGCTTCTTTAGGCAGCGCATACCGCGAAGAGCCCTTTGCCGTAAAATCAAAAACAAAGAAATCAAAGTGGAAATCGCCAAAATCTGAGACCTCCCGGTAATCTTTTGTCTTTTTGTCTTGGAATCGCGCACGATACACTGACGTACCTTTCAAATCATCACTGTCCAAGCTGATTTCTTTTTCAGTTCCGTTCTGTTTATAGGTGAACTTACGAGCCTTTGATTCATAATGACCATCTGTCACTTGAAGCACGCTCATCGTCTCCAGCAGGTTATGCAGCGATATGTCGCTTGTCTTGTTTTCAACATTCTGAGGCACACCATTCAGATACAAGCCTATCGTAAAACTCTTTTCTGAGCTTTGCGTGCCAGTCAGTTCAGAAAACAAATCTCCAAATCTCAGGAAGCTGTCTATAATTGGTTTCAACTTCGTTTCCGACCATGTCCCAGTCAGATTAGAGATTTCAATCCGAGTCCCATGATTGTTCATCTCACCTTCATATCTCCGACCTGCAACTACCACATCACGTTCAATAAAATACGACGGAGCCTCGTCAGTCAGGTTAAAGCGAAGTTCATCAAGATACATCCCTTTGGCGTCGTCCCCTTCAGTAGCGATGAAATTTTCATTATAATCACTCAGGTCAAAATTTAGGGTGTACTCTTTTGCACATTGCTCCGCAGAAAAGTTGAAAACACTGTTTGCTGATGGTCGGGTCGTCATTTTCACCGTTCTTCCCAATTTCAGCATGGCATACCTACCGATGCCTTTCTCTCCCTGTATGATTCGTCGGTAAAGAGGGGTTCTCCTCTCACTGCCATCTACCGAGAGTTTGTTGGGGGTCGCTGGGTTCATCCATGAATCTTCTATGATGCTTGCCGACATTCCGCAACCGTTGTCCTCAATGACAATCTTTGAATCCTTTGTTATTTCAAAAGATTCTGTAAAGCCTTCAAACGACACCTTCACCCAGTCGGCATCAGCGTCGTATGCATTCTTTATCAGCTCTATGACGGCTATTTGCTCATTCTTGATGAGTTGATCTCCCAGCATCGTAAGCAGCCGGGCAAAGGGTCTGATTGTAACTTTTTTATATCCCATACCTACTGTTGTTTTGCAAATACCACAAATTCCTCCGCATACACCTTTTTGCTGCTTGCATCAGGCATTGCGAACTTGCCATTTGCATCGCGGTAGGGTGTGAGAATTTTGTTTGATATTTTTCTTCTGTCAACACTTACGTCTCTGAAGCCTTCAGCAAACAGGCACTCGACAAGATGTTTAGCATTGTCTATCCGCACGCCTTTATACTCAGTGTTGCCAATCACAAAAAGACATGCCCCACCGGGCAGAAGCATCTTTTTCACCTTGTGGACAGCCTTTTGCATGTCATTATAATATTGCGCCACTGCTCTACTCTTCTTTTTGTCCACAGAATAGATTTTCATTACTATCTCCAGGCCGGTTTCATTCAGCATCTTCATGTTCTCGGTAAAATCATCTGAATGGTGCAAGCTGCCTATTGTTCCTTTGCGAAATGTTCTGAAATCATTTGTATAACCCAGCCACAACGTTGAAAGCTGATGTAAATCGGCATATTCGTATGATGTCACATAGGGAGGGCTTGTTACTACTAAATCCACAAAAGGCCCCTCTATCTCTTTCTCCAAAAAATTAACCGTTTCCACGTCCGCCGTCCCTTCCATGCTCGAGGTGTTTTCTGCATTGGCTTTTCGCATCATCTTCACTTGTTCCTTGAACGCGACCGCAACCGTTTTAGGGGTTTTGATGGGATCCACTTGCGGCTTGATTGACTTCGTCAACCACCGGGAACATGATTTCAGAATATTGGAAAATGCACAAAGGAAGAACTCCAGATAGGGTTCATCGTCGACAGCCGTTTTGATAGCTGTACGCAACCGCAGCAAGTCTGATATGTGTTGTTCGTCAAACCAGTAGTTGATACGCTCATTCTGAAACACATCATCTTCTTTGTCAACACCAATGTCGTCAAATGCTGTTAGAATTATCTTAAAAAACATCTCCAATCGACCATCATCGTATTTACGACTTTTAGCCCGAGCTATCAGTGTCGCTACGGGGTTAATATCACAACCCCAAAAATGCTTACCGTTGCTAACCGTCTCAAAAGCCACCGTTCCACAACCACAAAAAATGTCCCCAACGGAAGTCACTTGGTGTCCCCCCTCTTCTGCTATCTTTATGGCTTTTGTTGTAATAAACGCAGGGAATTTAGCTGGATAAGCGTGAATGCTATGCATTCTGCATTCTTGCTTCTCCGGCATATTCCATTCTGGCCGAATAGCTATCTTATCAAAGTTGAGCCCTCTGAAGTTTGACGGATTCACATTCATAAGATGTTCCTTTCGAAATGTTTAATTCTCATATTCTCTACAAAAATAACGATTCCTCTCCAGATTTGTCGCATATAAACACATTGTACCCCTCTTTTTTTTTTGCATCTATATACAAATGCCAGTTGGGCCTCTGGTCGGCCGTAATCATCTCAAAGACGTTGTATTCTTGCATTAAGGGGCCTGCTTCCCTCCAAAGGGGATACTTTTTTCTCGGCAGGCCAGAGCGTTTCCGTGATAATTGATGTGACACCTATGTAAACTTCGCCTTCGTCCAATAGAATACCACGACGCCAATCACAACCAACAGAAGTTCGAATACAACTAGTACTACAGCCAGGGTCTTGGAAGAGGCCAAAGGCCCTGCCCCGCCGCAATACTCTTCAGGTCATTCTTATATTGGGAAAAGAGTTCCTTCTGCTCCAGCTTGTATTCCTCAAGGGCCAGTTTCTGGTTAGAAATGAGTTCGCGATGAAGGTCATTGACCGTCAGAACGGACTTGTCGTCAAGCTGGACCGTGTACTTCGTCTCATTCATCCTCTCAAGAGCAAGGTCTATTCGATCCAAGGCCCACTTGATCTTCCAGGAGGCTTCCTGAATGGACGCCGCAGTTTCGTCCATCCCGAAAGCCTCGATGACCATCGTCTCAGAGACCAGTTCTGGATCGTATGTTCGAAAGAGGAGGCTGAAAAATGGTTCGTCCCGTTGCTGAATGAAGAGAGGCAAAAGTATTATCACGATGTGCTGAGAATGAACCTCGATCGGAAGCGACAGGATCCAGAGAATGCAGCGGCGTATGAGAAGATGGTTAAGCCCATCATCCTTTCCGTCAGTTTTGGAATGGCTATAGCCCTTTTTGTTTCTGCGATCATATAGTTATTGATACTCCCGATGAGTTTAATCGCTAACTTTGAAAAAAATTACACTATGATCCCCCTCACCAACAATGAAAGAAAACCCTTCGCCTCGATGAAAGTAGGCGATGATCTGACGGTAAGTCTACTCAATGTATTTTATGACAAGGCGCTGCTTTGCAAAAAGGAGTGCGAGAGTCTGGATGAAGACGAGGAAGGAAGAAAGTACTGTTCGGAGGGGACAGTGTTTGATATGCGCAATTATCAGACGCGGGCGCTGGTGGTGGAGTATCTGTGTGAGTTGGCTGCGGGGGCGAAGGACAGTGTGTGTTTATTTGAATACAAGTTCAAGGTAATTGACAATGAGGGATTCATCCACGAGGGACATATGTTGTGCGAGATGATGGACTATCCTCTTCGGTTCGTGAAGGACGGGCATGCGCTATTCGGTGGCACAAGGGCGTATTGTGTTCTCTTTTACCCGGATTTTCCCAAGGACATGCGGGTAAAGTCCATAGTGTTCGACTATTATACCTCTACCGGGAGGATCGACCTGGAGAACATCTCTTTTGCCGCGACGCCGGCAGCGGAGACGCCACGGCCGGCCGTGGCGCCGCCCGCGAGGGATGGGGGAGTGGCGGAGCGACTGAGCTTGCTGGAGCGGCGCGTGAGCTTGCTGGAGGAGCAGGTTCGCCAGCTTTCGGCGGGCAGGCTCGCGTCAGGAGCGGTGCCGGAGATTGAGCCATCGCCATCGCCATTGGCTGCACCAGCGAACAAGCCGGCGAGCATCAAGACGGTTTCGGAGCTTGTCGCTCTCGACGACCGCGCTTTCCGCGACATCGCCGTTCAGGTGCTGCAGCAGCAAGGCTATCGCGACCTCGAGATGCACTCCGATCCTGAAGTCGGCTATTCATCGATGCTGGCCTCCCGCTATGGAACCCAATACGCCGTATTTGCCGTTCCCGCCACGAAACAAATGCCCCAGATTGAGCCCAACCGCATCGACTGGCTCCTCAGCTTCCAGCGCGTCCACCATGCCGAAAAAGCCATCCTGATCACCTCCGGCAAACTGTCTCGCGACGCCGAATCTCAGGCCCGCATCAATAACGTCGAAATCATCGACAAAGACCGAATCACCTTCCTCCTCTCACTCAAGGACGACACCTTCGGTTATCGGCCGCTATAGATTGCCTTATCATTTTGCACGAATGCCGAAAAAGAAATCATCCTTAGGCCCCATCTGGGCTGTCGTTATCGCCGGCGCGCTGCTGCTGGTCGTAGTCCAATTCCTACCCGACAAAGCCAGAGCGCAGAAACTGGCGCATTTCTTTATTGCCATCGCACTGATTGCTGCGCTGGCCATCGGGTTCATGGATCGCAAGAAGAATAAGGAAGACGAATAGCGCATTCAAAGCCCGCCGGAGGGAAGAAACAATTCTGGAGCGAATTGGCGAAAAAAGGACGTGTGGGGGCCTGTGCAGGGAGCGGTGGCCGTAGGGGAGGGACGCCGTCCCTTCCAAGGCCATGACGGCGCTATGTTTGACGACCGTTACGGGACTTTAGGCCCGTAAAAGGGAGGAGTTCGCCGTCAAGCGACCGATGCCGCTCCCTTTTTCGCCATCTGAGCGAAGGAATGTTTCTTTCCGACAAGGGCTATGATTTGGGGATAATCATTAACTTTGTTACAAATAACCTGACTATGATCCTTACAACTACTCCCACCATCCAAGGACGCACCATCGTAGAATACAAAGGCGTCGTTTTCGGCGAAGTGATCGCCGGTGTCGTATTCCTGAAAGACATCGCTGCCAGTTTCCGCAACCTCGTCGGCGGCCGCAGCTCGTCGTACGAAGATGAACTCATCCAGGCCCGCTCTGCCGCCATGGGCGAACTGCTAGAGCGCGCCGAAGCCCTCGGCGCCGATGCCGTCGTAGGCATCGACCTCGACTATGAAGTCCTCGGCACCAACAACGGCATGCTGATGGTCACGGCTTCCGGTACGGCGGTAAAACTGGATTAAAGTTGGATTTGGCTATTAGTATTTCTGAGAGACATTGCCACCAGACGGTGTCAAATGATTTCTCCTGCCCAGAGGGCTTTAAAGAAGTCCGTTACATAATAATAGTCCACATTTCCGCTGCGACGGCTTATCCGATCCCTGGATACAAGAATCTGCTTGGTCTCAGGATGCTCCTTGGCAAACTCCATGAGACCCTTCTTGTCATCGTGGGCCACATGATCCGTGGATTTGATTTCAATGGCTATTCGGGCATCTCCGATGACGGCATCCACCTCCAGATTCTCATATGTGTGCCAATAAGAAAGCTCCTCATCACTGTTAGTGTAGCCAAGGTAGGCTATGATTTCCTGCATGATGAGATGCTCGAAGGCGTGACCATATTCGGGAGTCTTCTCCGCAAGATGATGGCGCCCTGTCAGGTAATTGGCAATTCCTACATCAAAGTAATAGAATCTGGGAGACTTAAATAACCTCCTCTTGATTACCTTTCGGTATGCTGGCACTTCAAACCCCAGTAGCGTATCTTTTAATATCTGATAGTATGCTTTGACTGTGTTGGCGGAGACCTCGCAATCGCTGGCCACTTTTTCGTAATTAAGAATTTCCCCATCCATGATGGCGGCCACTTCCATAAAACGGACGAAATCGGCCACGTTTTGGACAAGAGCTTCTTCAATAATCTCTTCCTTCAGGTAAAGCTCGATATAACCTTTCAACCTGTTCCTGGCATTGGCCACCATATAGTGGCGCGGAATCATTCCGTTTTGGACGGCGCGGTCTAGGTCAAAATCCGGAATTTCAGCGCTGACCAGCGGAAATAGCGTTTCTGGGATTGCCCGGCCACCCAAGTTGTTCGCTCCGCTCTTTTTGATTTTTCGTGCGCTAGATCCACTAAGGATAAACCATAGACCCTTATTGACCATCAGCCAGTGAACTTCGTCCAGAAGGTCTGGGACTTTCTGGATTTCGTCGACAATGACAAGCGTCGCGGGCGGATAACGCAGCATCCGCTCCCGGAACTGTTCTGGATGCTGCATAAAGCGATTTCTCACTTCTGAGTTAAGGAGATCAATGTAAACCGCGTTGGGGAAACGTTCTTTAAGGAGCGTCGATTTCCCTGTCTGACGGCCGCCAAAGAGGAACATTCCCTCATCCAGGCGATTCTCAATGTCAAATATCCTATGGTACATATTACATCTTAATATTCTCAATCTGTTTGCGGATATTTACGGAAAATCCGCAACGACACTGCGAATTTAACAATTATTTCCAGAACCACAAACTCATTTCTCATTCCGCCAAAGAATTCCTATATTTGTTACCGCATTAACCAGGAAGAAGATCCATGAAACGAACGCTATTTTCTCTCGCTTTTCTATCCCTTCTCTTCTGTCTCGGCGGCTGCAGCATCAAGGTGACCAAACCGATGCTGCGGATGATGACAGCGGGGACGAATAAGGTAAAACCGTATCCGGCGTATGCGGATTCCGTGGAGAAGAAACTGAACGTCGCTTATGTCAAGAATGGGACTCCGGCGCAAGTCGTCGATATCTACTACGCGCCTGCCGATGTCCGGAAAGACGCCGTCCTGATCGATATCCACGGCGGATTCTACGTGGCGGGGAAGCGGGAGAATAATCGAGGGTTCGCTTCAGTGTTCCTGAAGGCTGGCTACGATGTGGTCCTGCTCGAGTACCGGGTAAACGACGGGGTGACGGATGTGGAAGATGAGTTGCGCGACTGCGCAGCGGCGCTCGACTACCTGGCAACCTACGCCGATGAACTGGGTCTCAATCCGGACCGGATGTTCCTCACGGGCGATTCCGCCGGCGGACATCTGGCCCTGTATATGGCCGAAGGCACGGAGAATCCAGCGATGCCCATCCGGCCTGCCGTCTTCAAATCCCGCGGCGCGATGCTCAACTGCCCGGCCTACGATTTCGCTTCGTTCGCCAAGGCGGAGCGGTTCTCGAAAGGTGCCCGCGCCTGGTTCCTGGGCCCGCGCTACGAAGACGACGCGTGGATGAAATCCATCTCCCCGCGTACCTTCATCGGCAGCTATAGCGGCCCGCTGCTCGTCTCCACCTGCCTCAATGACTTCATCCGCTCCGAAGCCGTCCTTCTTAAAGCCGACTGCGACTCGCTGGCCAGACCCCTGACCTTCGTCGATATCTCGTCGACCGATAAAAAAGTCGGCCACGTCCATAACGTCACCGCCCCTGACATCCCGGAATCCCGGAGCGTCAATGCCCGTATGATCCAGTTTATGAATGAATGTCTCGCCCTATGAAAACGCCCATCTCCCGGGAAGCGGCTCTCGAACTGCTCGAAAAATACAATAAAGACGCCTTCCATATCCACCACGCCCTGACCGTCGAAGGCGTGATGCGCTGGTACGCTCGCCACCTGGGCTACGCCGACGAAGAAGACTTCTGGGGCATGGTGGGCCTGCTCCACGACATCGACTTCGAAATGTACCCCGAAGAACACTGCATCAAAGCCCCCGAACTCCTCCGCGAAGCGGGCGTCAGTGAAGAAATGATCCACGCCATCTGCAGCCACGCCTATGGGATGCACGTCGATGTCAAACCGGAACATACCATGGAAAAAGTCCTCTTCGCCACCGATGAACTCACCGGCCTGATCGGCGCCGCCGCCTTGATGCGCCCCTCCAAAAGCGTTCAGGATATGGAACTCAAATCCCTCAAGAAAAAATATAAATCCAAAGGCTTCGCCGCGGGCTGCTCCCGCGAGGTCATCGAACAGGGCGCCGAAATGCTCGGCTGGCCCCTCGATGAGGTCCTCCAGAAAACCCTCGATGCCATGCGGGAATGTGAAATCCAAGCATAAACGATATGAGACAATCTGCCAATAACCCCCAAATCGAATATAGCACCAATTGGCGATACGCCCTGGAAGTCCTCGGTAAAGGGAAAGTCTGCGAAAAAGACCTCGACCGCCAAGGCGATAAGCCCGGAGACCGCGCCTGGACGGGGGAATATACCGGCGTCGAATTCACCAAAGGCATCACCGAAGTCGGCCCCGGCTTCCTCGAAGCCTTCCCGGCCCTCCAGTATATCATCATCCACTATAACGTCCAGTCCATCGCCGTCACCCCGCAACTCAAAGCGCTCCTCAAGAAAAACCACGTCCTCGTCCGCGGCTGGTACGACAGCTTCGGCGAACGCTTCGCAAAAGAACTCGGCCTCGAATTCCGCCACGCCGACATCTTCATCGGCTGGTACCGCGACGAAGAACACGACACCGGCACCCGCCTCGAAATCCGCTTCGATGACAAAGGGAAACCCTACCGCTACTATGATGACGTCTGCACCGGATGGGCCGCCAGCGTCACCGGCGGCGGTACCTATACCCGCGAACTCGACGAAGATTTCTACGTAGGCGAAACGCTCGAATCATTCGCTGAATGGTTCGAGCGCTTCCGCGATCCGATCTTGAAAAACCAAGACCTCAAATACTACTTCGAAACCGCCAACCGGCGGCATGCGAAGCGAAAAGGATAATCGCCCTGCCCATGCAAACCTTCTTCACGATCCTCCTCATTCTCCTCGGCATCGGCCTCGTGGCCATGATCGTCAGCTTCGTCCTGGCCTTGATCCACTCGGACGTTAAGGAGGATAAACCGCGGAGTTAGGGATTTACCCGCTGGAATACGGTGGGGATCAGGGACAGGTCGGCCGCGTGTGTGGCGTAGCCTTCGAGTTCCAGGCGGTTGCCGCCGTCGTAGATCTTGGCCTTCATGGTCTTGCCTTGGGGCGTAGGTTGCGGTACGAAGCTGAAGGTCCAATCTCCTTCTTTACAGAAACCATCCTCGCTCATAAATCCCGTGTCGTATTTATAGAGGGTCAGTAGCGGCGCATCGCCATTTCCTTCAACGGTATAGGCGAAGGATTGAACGAATTGGCGTCCCAGGAGCTGATAGCCCGTTCCGTCACTGCGGAAAACCCAGGTGTAGCGATTGATGCCGAATATATAGGCGGCGCTCAAGCCGGTTCCCGTCCAGCGTCCTACGATCGGGGACTGCTTGTCTTTTCCGGGATTCCCGTACTTCTGATTACCTTTCCCGCCCGAAAAAGGATCCGACCGCTTCTTGTACCAAGGATAAGTCACGAACGTAAAACTGCGGTCGAATGTCTGGGTAAATCCGTCGCGGGACCTGGCGGAAAACTCGATGGTATCGCCGGCTGCGAACCGGCAGAGGTAATAATAGCTGTGATAGGCGGAAGATCCGCTGCCATTCGTCCGATAGTCGGTCAGCCAGTACGTAAACGGATCCAGGGCGACTTCCCGTTTGCCGTCCTTGAACGTCTTCACGCTGCGCAGATAGCCCGTACCGTCCGCTTCAAAATGACATACTTCCGTCAGGGTGAAGGGCAGTTTGTCGTAGAGCGTCACCTGCTCGTCGATGTCGTCGTGGTGCAGATGCTCCCAGTCCGTCTGCCAGGTTCCCACGAGCAGGTTGGGGGCGCCTTCGGCGCTTTTCACCACTTGGGTGTCGATGATCAGCACGCAATTCACATCGCGGACTTCCTGAAGAAACTGATTGTAGTCCTGCAATGTCTTGAACTGGACATTTTCCCCCGAGGGCCTGAAAACGCACTGATAATCATCCCACAACGGACAGATCATATGGTATACCGTTTCGCCTTTCCATTGCATCCGGTACACTTGCGTAGGGAATGAGAACGCGAAGCCCTTGACGATCTCTTTCAACGGTTCCGGCAAACTGTCGAAGCGCGTATGGTTCACGGGAACAGCCCATTGGATGTAACACACTTGCTGGTACAGATCCGTGATGTCGAGCAGCTGCAAATGCATGTTGCGGTTTTCGATATAGAAAGTTCCGATGAGTTCCCCGTACGAATTGGGCTCCTCCGGTTTCTCGCCGCGTCCGTCCCCTTTGATCGGATCACAAGCGGCAAGCATCGCTGACAGGCAGCAAAGCCACAGAATCAGTACATGGATTGGAAATCGAGTCATGTTTATAAGTTGTCTTAATTCTTCAAATGCACGACCAGGTATTCGGAGCGGGAGCCGAGACGGACTTTGGGGCCCCAGAGGCCGAGGCCGGAGGTGATGTAGTATTGCGTTTGGCCGCGTGAGTGGTGGCCCCAGGCCTTTTCGAAGAGGGCGTCGGTGACCCAGTTGGCGGGCCAGATCTGGCCGTGATGCGTGTGGCCGCTGAACTGGAAATCAATGCCGGCCTGTTCGGCTTCTTCCAGATGGTAGGGCTGGTGATCGAGGAGAATGGTGAAGTCGGTCGCGTCGTCGCCCGCCAGTTCGGACAGGGGTTCCCGGTCCGCGTTCGTGCGGTCGTCCCGGCCGATGACGCAGATTCCGGCGAAATCCAGGATCTCGTCCTGCAGCAGCTTGATGCCGGCCTCTTCATAGAACTGCTGCGCGCGGGTCAGGTCGCTGTAATACTCGTGGTTGCCCGGGATTGCATAGACCGGCGCGGCAATGCGCCTGAACTCGGCGGCGAAGCCGCCTTCCTCGACCGCCCGGATGCTCCGGTCGATGATGTCGCCGCCGAACAGCACCAGGTCCGGCTGCTCGGCATTGATCAGATCGACCCAGCGGGCCAGCTCGGCCCGGCGGTTGTGATAGCCGATGTGCAGGTCGCTGGCCATGACGATTGTCAGCGGCCGCTCCAGCGGTTTCGCTGTCTGGATTGTCAGCACCTCGCGATACTTGTGCTTGTAATGTGCATTTCCGGCTACCAGAAGAACGGCCACCAGTGCGGCGGCGGAGAGCAGCCCCGCGGTGCTATCTCTCAGCAAAGACTTGGGAATCAGATGGCATAGCGACGCGATGTCAGCGACAACGAAAAGCAGAAACAGATAGAGGAAAGCAATCAGCCACGGTGCGCCCACTTCATACAAGACAGTGGCCGTCCGTATGGAGAAACGTTCAGTGAATCCAATTCCCGCCACAAAGGCCGCAAACCAAATGACAAAGAGCCCTGCCACGCCCAACTTCCCCTGCCACGCTGCAGGTGTAATCCGCCACAAATGCCAGACCACATACCCCAATGTGATCAGGAACAAAGCAACGGTCAGTATAAAACGGGCTTTCATCACGTGTGGCTTTTGTCTGTAAAGTTAATCAATTTATACGTGTGTCAAAACCTGACACTTTTCTCTTCCACCTTTGTATCGAAAAGATAAAAGCAACTGCCTTATGGTTACGATGACGTTTATTTATGTGTTGATTTGGATTGCAATTATTGACCTACTCGCCAATTACTTGTCCGGCCATCTGAAGGAGCGCAATTCGCAAAAGGGGGAGAACCGTCAAACCGGGGAAAAACCCAGCGCGTTCCGGATGTAGTCTGCCTGGCGCAAGAGGAACGCTTTCAGGAGATTCCCCTCGAGGATTTCGATGGAGTCGATCTGGCTCATCACGAACCGGCCGATGCCGTCCATCCCATAGACATCTCCTTCGTAGTACCAATTGCCGTCCTCGCCTTGGCTGATCTCCCGTTGAGACAGAGGATAGTTCTCCGTCATCAGGTTCTTGGCGGTCAGGTTCATCTTCAGTTTTACATGGATCGCTTTCTCCAGGCCTTCGCCGCCCACCCGGAAGGAGTCTGTCGGCGCGGCATGATGCGCCGCTTCGTGCGACCAGTCTTCCTCCAGCACCTCCACTTCTCCGATCCGGTCGACCTTGAACCGCTTGTTGGCTCCGTCGCCCGTGTCGAAGGCCCAGAAATCAATATAATTCGTATTGAACCGGAACGGCTCGACTGTGTAATCGCGCACCTTGCCTGAATGGGAGGAGGCATACTGATGCAGCGTTACACACTTTTTGTCCCGGATGGCAGTCGCCAGTGAACCGATGGTGGCCGAGTTGCCTTTGTTGCCGATATAGTCGCCGATGTTGGTGGAGTCATAGACGGCGGCCAGTTTGCGCTTCAGTCCTTGCTTCATCGCGTTGGTGCTGTCCAGCTCCTCGATCAGCGTCCCCACCACGTAGGCCTCTTCGTCAGAGAAATAGACGATTTTCGACAGGTCGATATCCTGACGCCGGTAGTTGGCCATCCGGTACACGCCTTCGCTGATACGCTGCACCACGAACCCGGCGGAACGGAAAGTATCGAAATAACGGTAAATCGTCCGCTTCGACATCTCCAGTTTGTCCGTCAGATCGTCGATTGTGTAATTGACGTTCCCGGTAAGATACTGCATCAGCCGCAGCATCCTCTCCACCTTGGGCTGGTCCATGATGATGCGTTTTCACAAAAGTAGTGAAAAAAGGCGAGAGGAAGTATATGAAAGTGGTGGAAAAGAGGAATCAACCAAGAGAAGAAAACAGTATATTTGTTATTCAGTCAAGAGTATTAATTATTTACAAAATAATCTCCATTATGAAAAACGTCGTCAGAATTCTTGTGGCCGCAGTCGCGGTCATCGGGGCCTTCGTCTCGTGCAAGAGCAACGAGGAAGGGATGCACATCGACTACGAGGAGTACACCCTCGACAACGGTCTCAAGGTGGTGCTTCACGAGGACCACAGCGATCCGATCGTCGCCCAGGCGATCGCTTTCCACGTGGGCAGTGCCCGCGAGAAGGAAGGGAAGACCGGTTTCGCCCACTTCTTCGAGCATATGCTCTTCCAGCGCTCCGAGAACCTTCCGCGCAATGCCTTCTTCAACAAGATCGCCGCGATGGGCGGCGACTTCAACGGCGGTACTTCCAACGACTACACGATCTACTACGAGTGCGTTCCCCGCGATGCCCTCGAAAAAATCCTGTGGATGGAATCCGACCGCATGGGTTTCTTCATCAACACCGTCACCCAGAGCGGCCTCGAGCGTGAGATCGACGTCATCTGCAACGAGAAACGCCAGACCGAGGTGAACAACGCTTACGGCATGATGAACGACGTGATGTGCAAGAACTTCTTCCCGAAAAAGCATCCCTACAGCTGGACCGTGATCGGGGAGTTCGACGACATCAAATCGGCGACCGTCGAGGACGTGAAGGAGTTCTACAGAACCTACTACGTGCCTTCGAACGCCACCCTCTGCATCGCCGGTGACTTCGATCCCAAGGAAGCGAAGGAACTCATCCAGAAGTATTTTGGCGAGATTCCCAGCCATCCCGTGAAGAAACCTGCCGTCTGGGATGTGACGCTAGACCAGACGAAGGAACTGTACTACGAAGACCAGTTCGCCAGCATGCCTGCCGTCAATATCGCCTGGTCGGCTGTTGCCGACGGCGCCGACGACGAGGCGGCGCTTGACGCCTTCTGCAGCCTTTTCGGCCGTGGCAAGAATTCGCCGCTCTATAAGAACATCGTGGAGAAGAATCTCGCTCCGCGGGTGATGGCCAGCAACCGGTCGCGCGAAAGCGCCGGCCAGGTCACCATCAGCACCACGGCGTATCCCGGCGTGGATATCGATCTGATCATGGCGGCCGTCGAGCAGGCTATGGCCGACTTCGAGCGCGATGGCGTGGACGAGGAAGAACTCGCCACGATCAAGGCCGAGAACGAGACTTCCGCCTACCGCCGGCTCGGCAGCGTGCTTGGCAAGGCGCAGATGCTCGCCCGCAGCAAGGAGTTCTACGGCAAGGCCGACAAGTTCATCGACGACATCGAAGACTTCAACAAGGTGACGGCCGATGACGTGATGCGCGTGTACGAGAAATACGTGAAGGGAAAGAACTACGTGGCCGTGGTGGCCGTGCCGAAAGGACAGATTGAACTGTCCACCGAAAGCAGCGTGCCCGCGAATCTCGTGATGGAAGACCAGAGCAAGCAGACCATGCGCAGCGTGGCCGGCGCCGTGGTCGATGACGATTACGAGCTGACACCTTCAAAGATCGACCGCAGCGTCGAGCCCGCCTATCTGACCAATGCCCCCAAGACGAATATCCCCAATATCTGGCGGACCACGCTTTCCAACGGCATCGATGTGGCCGGCATCACCCAGAACGAGATCCCGATGGTCAACTTGACCCTCTCGATCGACGGCGGTGCGATCCTCGATCCGGCCGGCAAGCGCGGAACGGCTTCGGTCAACGCGAGTATGATGAACGAAGGCACGTCCGAGCACACGGCCGTCGAACTCGAGCAGGCGCTCAAGAAACTCGGCGCCACCGCCCGTGTCAATGCCGGCACCAAGGCGACCACCATCACCGTGAGCGCGCTCTCCAAGAACCTTCCGGAAG
>JAEEGG010004326.1_pt1 | contig 34578 bp, 29 predicted proteins | sample 9134161 | NCBI WGS metagenome assembly JAEEGG01 (sample SAMN16246543, study PRJNA631951) | gut metagenome | biome: gut microbiome; feature: rumen; material: CR-attached | host: Bos | place: Iran: Karaj | collected 2018-10 | reverse complement strand
CAAGTGTTTTGCCCTGCCTCATTGAGGATGTATTGCAAAAACATGGCATCAAGCACAATGTCACGGTGGTTGGAAACAAAGAGATAGGGTTTCTTCTCGTCGATATTATCCACCCCCGACCAGTCGAACTGCGTAGTGGTTTTCTTCAACAAGCTCTCTATTACCTCTTTTAGCAACCCGAGTTGGAATTCTTCCAGCGTCCTGATGCTGCGAATCCTTTGGCGGAGCGCCTCAGCGGGTACGCCAAGATATTGTGCAATAGCAGGAATTGCATCGCTGTCGGCCATGCGTTGAGTGGCGGCGGGGATTTCGTCCGCATTGAAGGGTCTGATGTCGTCGAAATTGGTCGTCATTTGTTTCTCAAGTCGATGAATTTGATGGGTTTGCGGCTCTTGGCAGGATAGTTGATTTTTTGAATCTCCTCAACAGGATGTATCTCAATGGCAGGAGCTACGCGGATGCGGGAACGGAAACTGTCTTTCAAGGTCTTGACCACGTCAAATTCGGGTTCGTATTTCAACCCGATCTTCACCACTACGTCGTCGGTGCCCGCCTCGCTTTGGCGCACTTCAATGACATAGTTCTCGACAAAGTCAGTATTGTCCAACACATCGTTGATTGCAGGCGGATAAAGCGTAGTGCCTTTCAACTTAATCATGTTGTTTTTGCGACCTACCAGCGGGGTGAGACGATAAGAATTGCGCCCACACTTGCATTGGTCAACAATCTTGGCGGCAATGTCGCCAGTGCGGAAACGCAGCAACGGCATGGCTTCAACGCCGAGCGTAGTCACCACTATCTCACCAGGCTTGCCATCGGCAACGGGCAGGCCATCTTCCCCGATGATTTCAACGATGATGAGTTCGGGATGCACATGACCGCCAAGACCATACTCACACTCCGAGAAAGTAGCGCCCATCTCCGTTGACGAGTATGTGGCAAAGAGTTGCACATCCCATTTCTCCTTGATTTTACGACCCAACAAGTTGAGGTTGAAATCTTGGTCGCGCATGCCTTCACCGATGCCTATGATTCGGCGAACGCTGCTATTTTTATAGTCAATTCCATGTTCCTCAGCATATTGTATTAATTTGAGGATAAAGGAAGGCACGCACATGATGGTGTCGGGCTTAATGCGACGTATGGTGTCCCACTGCAGTTCAGGGATGCCGTTACCCACGCGGATGACGCCAGCGCCCAATTCGCGCAAACCAAGGAAATATGCCAATCCTGCCATGAAACGCTTGTCTAATGTAGTCATCAGTTGCACCACATTGCCAGGACGCACTCCGGCACACTCAAACGACTTCTTCTCGTTGTAAGCCAAGCGTTGCAGGTCCTTCTCGGTGCAACCAAAAGTGACGGGATCGCCCAGAGTTCCAGAGGTGGTGATGTAGTCGATAATCTTGTCCTTAGGGCAGCACAGAAACTCCTCGTTGAAGAGTTGCAAGTCTTTCTTCTCGGTGAACGGTATCTTCACCAAGTCCTCGATATGCTTGATTTTCTCAATGCGTATGCCATAACGGTCAAACATCCGCTGGTAGTAGGGTGAATGGGTGCTTAAATACGCCAAGGCCTTATGGAGCAGGTCTTCCTGGTAGGCCTTGATTTGTTCTACAGATTGGTATTCTATATCGTTGGTAATCATAGTTTTTAGTAACTAATCAAGTTTAAGTTGCATTAAAAACCCATTTCACGCAACCACTGAAGGAACGCCTCTTTCCATGCACGGCATTCCGGCGTGCCTCGATGTTCGCTGGCTCCAAAACTATGTCCTCCCGTTTGGTACTGGACATAGCGGTGCTCTATCTCGGCGGCATTTAGGGCAGAGTCGAAGACAACAGAGTTGCGGTAGTCAACCACAGGGTCGTCAACGCAATTGGCAAGGAAGATGGGGGGGCAGTCGGCAGGCACATGGCGCTCAAGCGAGAGCGAGTCGCACATTTCAGGGTCATGGTGGTGACGTTCGCTTAGCAGTCCACGGCGTGAGCGTTTATGTACAAAAGGTCTCACCATAGTGACAACAGGATAGATGGCTCCCGCAAAATCAGGGCGAAGATTGGCTTCGTTTTCGATACCCGCGTCTTTTAGGAAATCGTGGGCGTGGAAACATGCCGTAGACAAAGCAAGATGACCGCCTGCCGAGAATCCCAAGATGCCCACTTTGTCAGGATCAATGTGATATTCATCGGCATGGGTGCGCACCCATTGCAAGGCACGCTGGGCATCGGTGATCATATCAGGATGTTGGCGACCTCTAAAGAAGGCCCTATGTTTGTAGACGTATGCAATAATGCCAGCGGCGCGATACTCAAGCATAAACGCCGAGATGCCTTGGCTTTGCAACCACATAGCCACGCTGTCGCCTTCATTTTTTCTGTCGAGCCAATAGTAACTCCCGCCTGGACAAACAATAACGGCCGTTCCCGTTGGGTTGTTGTCGGCAAGATATGAGGTCAAGACAACCTTGTTGCCATGCCGTATATCCGTACCTTGCCAAATCTTTTCTTGCGCCGTAACCATCCCGAGAGTGAAAAATAACAATGCTGTGAAAACCCAAATGACTTTATGCTTCATTAACCAAGGATTTTTATGATTTCTTCCTTCGAAAGTTGCCGATACTTGTGTTGCATGTCAGCGAAGAAATCCACTTGAAAATACTCTTCGTCGTAAAACGAAAGCTTGGAATTTGTGTTAGGAGTACATTCCAAATAGACGATGTCTTCCAATTTAAGGTTTTTTGCCTCACAAATCTGGTCGGCCAACTTGCGCCCTGCATAGGTGACAGAGGTGCCTGGGTTATCTTGGTACAATTCAGTGACAATGACATATTTTTTCCCATCCACTTCCCTGATTTTCAAACCACAAGAAGATTCCATATCCCATTCGCCCTTGAAGGGGAAAATCTCGTCGTAATATTCTGGAGATACTTTCATGAATTCAAAATTGACAATTGATAATTGATAATTCAAAGAACCTCATTCAGCATTCTTCATTCCTCATTCCTAACGATTAGCTTTTGGCTTTCGGTTCTTACATTGACATTACGCTTGCTGCGGTCAACATCGCGACCAAACGACTTGTTGGCCAAGCGTCTGTCGCGCGGGCGATAGGTGCCGTCCTCCATTTCGCGCAGAGCAACATTACAGAACAGGCGGAACATTTTCTGCTCCTGACTCTCATCGGCATAGAAACTCTTCCAAGCATATTCATAGAGATCCTGCAGTTTCTCGGGGGTCATGTGCTTGGGTTGATATACCACCTGCCCTGCGTTGTAATGGTCCCAGTCGAAATCGAAAATGCGCCCTTGGCGCAGCAAATCGTCGTGACCCTTGGTGTGCGGAAAAGGAGCAAAAATGGTGAACTCGGCCAAATCGAGATCTATTTCACCCAAGAAGTCAATGAGCCGCTTAATGTCGTCTTCTGTCTGGTTGTCGAGACCGAAAAGAATGGTGCCTTCCACGCCAATGCCATAGTCATGATAGCGTTTCACGCGCTCCTTGATATAGTCAGAGGTATCGTAAACAGCCTGATAGACATACCATGCGCCCGCTTTGGCAGCCAAGTCAAGCACCTCGGGGTCGTCCTCGATAGTGTGGCTGATCCATTTCTTTTTCAGCGGCGCAATGGCACGGAAGAGGTCCATCTCCCACTGCTTGTCTTGTGCCAACGAATTGTCAACAATGAAAAGACGGTTGTTGTCGATGCCGGCCATATCTTCCACCACCTTGTCGACAGGACGCGGACGGAACTTGCGTCCGCCGAGATACGAAACAGCGCAAGGATAGCAACTGAAACGGCAACCCCGACTCGCATTGAAGAGGTCCACCATCTGCACACCTTTGTGGTTATAAAGCTCGCGCTTGTAAAGGTCGCGACGGCAAGGACCCACCATAGCAATGTCGGGCTGATTGCCCATGTAATTGTAGATCTTCTTCAGGCAACCATTTTTCCAGTCTAGAATAACCTGCTCGGAACGGCCTTCCGACTCGCCTAAAAACACACTGTCAACATGGTTGACCATCTCCTCTGCATGAAGCATGCTTGAGATGCCGCCAGCGATGACCGTCTTGCCGCGCTTATGGTATTCTTCAGCAATGGCCCAACCACGTTTCACCTGGGTGGTGAGCATCATAGAAAGGGCTACTAAATCACATTCTTCATCAAAATCAATCGGCTCAACATTTTCGTCGGTAAACGAAATGTCGACATATTCTGGCAAAGTGGCAGCAAAAGCCACTGGTCCGTGAGGCGGCAAGTTGAACGTCGTCTGACCCGGCAGTTTGTTCCACTTCGGATAAATAAGTTTCAGCTTAATCGTGTCCATTTCACATTGTTGAAATTGCAAAAATACAAAAAAATATATAGTCGGTTTTATCTTTTGTTGATTTTGCGTACAACAGCATTGGAACCTACAAGGGCCTCTACGGTTTGTATGGCCGTCAGCGCGACGCCACACATGCCATGGATGTTAACGTTTTGCCCTGTCAGGTAAAGGTTCTTAACTTTTGTGAAAACAGATAGTTGCGAGAGCATGATATTATGGCAGTCTCTCAAAAAACCATAATTTGAACCCTCTTTATTGCCGTAGTAGTCGCGAATGGTAAGCGGCGAGGAGGCCATGACAAAATCTATCTTCTCGCGGAAGTCAGGGTAAAGCCTTTCCATGAAGTCCAGCACTTGTTCGGTCATCTTCCGCTTCCATTGCTCATAAGAAGCCCCCCTATGGCCAATCTTGGTGTTTTCCCAAGGCTTAACCCACTCATATTCCATTTCTCCAATGATGACCATCGTTTCTGCATAGGGACCTTGCTGCTCAATGGCAGGCGTGTAATACATCAGGGCATTAGGCCAGTCCTGCTGAACTAGAGAATTGGAGTCGAACTGGACATTGTAATGCGAGAGGCAATAATTTGTATGGTTGAAATAAGGAAAAGCGTTTTCCTTGAATTTGACATAGACTTTGAACGACGAGCGCGTCTCGGGTATCGACAGAATCCTGGTCCTGAACGAAGTGGGAAATGCCTTGTCGCCCACCAGCCGCAAAAGCACATCGGGATGCACATCGGAGATATAGTTGTCAGCATGATAGACATTGCCTTTTTGGGTGACAACTTGGTTCACCTTGTGGTTTTCAACCTTGATATCGACCACTTCTTCGTTGGCCAGCACCTGACCGCCTGCAGTTTCTATTACCTCTTTCAGCAATTCGGCCATCTGTTGGCTACCCCCTACAAACTGATAGGTGCCGCCTATGTGCAGCACCCCAAGGAGGGCGCTCATGAAGGCGGGTGTGGTGCCCGGCTTGCCACCCATCAACGGGTTTAGGTAGGATAAAACCCCTCTGAGTTTGGGATTGGCGATATAACGGTTCATCAACTCATCGTAAGGTTGGATGGCATCTTCGGAAACCGACATGAAAACCTGCGGCTTTTGTTCACGCAAATAGAAGAGGTCTTCTTCTTCCGAAAGGGCGAACAACTTATCGACATAAGCCCTGATATGTTCTTTTTCGTCGGGAAAAACCTCACCTAAATAGCTAATAAAGCGTTCTTTCCCTTTAGGCAGGCTATAGGAACCCCCATCTTCAAGCACTTTAACCACATCGTAGCCATCCTCATCCATAGCACGAAGCGAGAGGCGGTCCATGATGCCAATATAAGAGAAAAGCTTGCGAAGTTGGCCTTCCTCGCCAAATCCGCCAAATACATGCATCCCCGTCGGAAAACTCACGCCTTTGCGTTTGAAGGTCTGCAAACCACCGCCGATGATGGCATTCTTTTCGAGCACTGTCACTTTGTAGCCTTCCTTGGCGAGCAAGGCGCCCGATACCAATCCGCCTAAACCGCCACCGATGACGACAACGCTTTTTTGGTTCGTTTCCATCATCTGTTGCCTGACTTTTGCTTCGCCCAACAGATGCTGGCACACGTTCATCGTGCCCACCAAAACGCCTAACATGCCGTGTGAGTTGATGTTTTGCCCAACCAAGAGCAAATTGGAGACCTTGGTCTTAAATGACACCCTGTCAGCGATGTTGTTCACGTTTTTCTCAAGGCCATAAATGGAACCTTCTGGCGTGGAAGTATAGTCACGATAGGTCAACGGGGTGGCCGAATAATACTCCTCCACGGTGTCGCGAAAACCTGGAAAGTCCTTCTCGACCACATCCAACAGGCGTTCAGCCATAGTTGTTTTGAAGCGTTCGTAATCGGCGCCCCTATGCCCGATGGTGGTGTTGCTCCATTGCCTGACAACATCCATTGACATGTATGCCAAAACCACGCCGCTTTTAGCATACTTTGGGTTGGACTCGTGGCAATGGTGCATATAAAGATAACCTTGCGGCCATGTATCGCCAATGTCTCCATCCATCTTCCACGGTGAATCGGTGCTAAAACCATAGAAATTGGAATTGAGATAGGGCATTGCTCCTTCTTTGAAACGGAGAAAAAGCGAGAATACCGAGGTGGTGTCAGCGATGCCTTTAATGCGCGACTTATACGCTTGGGTGAAGACACCGTCGCCGACCATGCCAATCATCTGTTTGGGGTTGACATCAGAGATGACCACGTCTGCAGTGAACTTCTCTCCAGCGGCCGTCACGACACCGGAGACTTTCTTGCCTTCAATGAGTATCTCTGTCACTTTTTGTCGGGTCAGCACTTTTCCTCCATGTTGCTCAAAAACTTCTGTCAACGCCTTGACGACGGTATCGCTGCCCCCAACAATTCGAAAGGCGCTCTTATTGTAAAAATCGAAGATAAAGGCATGTGTGGCAAAAGGCGTCTTGTCTTTTTGGGCGGCATAAAGCGACAGGTTGCCCACCAACACCTCACGAAGCAAAGGATCGGTGATGGTTTGGTCGATCACCTCGCTCAAACTCTGATACAACAATTTGTCGTCAATAAAACGGCTCGCATCGACAACGTGCTGCAGGTCGCGAAAAGGCGACAAAGAGGCCACTCGCTCTACAAGATTACAATACCGCTCAAGGTTATCTCTTTGTAAAGGGAAACGCTGTGAGAATCTCTCGATGAAGGCCTCTCGACCACTAGGAAAAGCGAATTGCTCGCCTTGTAAAGCTACCACGTCATACGCCTGAGGGTCTAACCGATTCAACACCACTTTATCTTTGATGCCAAGATAGTTGAAATAATGTGAAAGCACTTGTCCATCGTCAAGGCTGCCGATAAAGTGCATCCCTGTCTCAAACTTGACCCCATTCCTAGTGAAACATTGCAAGCAACCGCCTACCTGCGATGCCTGCTCCAGTATGGTGACCTCATAACCATTTTTGGCGAGAATGACTCCTGTCGACAAACCACCTAAACCGCTTCCGATAATGACACATTTTTTCATTTCATAAAATCTTGGTTATCAATTGTATATACACAATCTTGAAATACATCTCCTTCATGAACAAAATGTAGGTTCTCGGGGATGTAACTAGTATGTGAAGCGACGAGTTGCTTGTCATCGTCAGTTTCCACGGCAAACACCTGGGCATTGCGATGCACCAAGGCCACCGTCCATGCCAATTCGCCATAGCCGCTGTTTCGAATCAAAATGCTCTCATAGTTCAAGGCATTGATTTCAGCGGATTTTGCTTTTATTTTCTTTAAGTTTCTTCGACAGGCACGTTCCACTTCATTGCCTTTGTAGACATACTTGTACCGCACAAACGGCAACACATATTCGACGTTCTCGCGTTGGCGCCGGATTTCATCGAAATGCTGGATGTAATACTTGTGGAATTGCGATGTCAAGGCGCGTGAATCCATTGTTTGCACCTCTTCGGCCTTCATCCTCTTCCCTACTTCAACATACAATTGTCCTTCGCGCAGCACAAAGTCTTTTTTAGGCATCACATGACTCGCCCCATGGATGAAGACAGGCAGAATGTCAATATTCAAGACCTGTGCCAACGAAAAAGCACCTTTGTGGAAACGAAGGATTTCTCCCGTCTCAGAACGCGTGCCTTCAGGAAACACCACCACGGAATAACCACGCTCGACGAGTTTCTTTAGGCGTTCCACATTTTTGTCGTAACCGTCCGAAACAGGATAATATTCGGCATAGCGTATCACCAAACCGTAGATAGGGTTTTTCCATACCCAATCAGTAGTGAGCAACACCACTTTGGGATGCAGCATAATGGTGCAGAGCAAGTCCAGATGCGACTGGTGGTTGGCAATTATGATTGCTGGATTTTCAAAGGTCTCGCCATACTTGTTATCCAAATGGGTTTTCACGCCTGGCAACAGTTTCAAAGCCACACGCATGAATGTCGAGATAATCTTATGGAAACGGTAGCGCTTTTTCTCGGTGTTGGGACCCAATAGCATGTAAACCAAAGTGAACGGCGTGAAAATAAAGAGCACAAAGACAACGAAGACAAGAAGTGTTAAAATGGTATAAATCAGTCGTTTCAATGTCAATGGCACCTCGCGCAACTGGCCTTTTTTCTTGGTCAGCCAACCAAAGACGATAGGCGGCAGATAGCAGGCCATGAAGACCACTGTGGCCATGCCGATAATGGCCACCTCGGCTAGCGAGCGCATGGCGGGATGCTTGGCAAAGATGAGCGCGCCGATGCCGATGAACATGAGAATGCCTGAGAGGATGACGCTATTGCGGTAGTTTTTCAGCATCCGCTTGCCGTAGGCGTATTCGTAAAGCAATCCCTCGGTGATAAAAATGGTGTAGTCGTCGCCCTGGCCGAAGATGAAGGTGGCCAAAATAATGTTGACGATGTTGAACTTGATGCCGCCCAAGTGCATGATGCCCAAGATCCAGGCCCAGCCTACCGTCAGGGGCAGGAAGGCCAGCAGCGACAGCTCCAAGCGCCCGAACGAGAGGCAGAGGAAGAAGAATACCACGATACTGCACACATAGAGGATGTAGTCGAAGTCGCTGGATAGCGCACTCACCAAATTGTTGCCCACATCGCTGATGCTGAAGGCGAAGCCATTAGAAGCCGAGGTCCCTGAGCCCGTCGAAGGGTCGACCCCCTGAGGTCCCTGAGCCTGTCGAAGGGCCGTCATTTCTGAATTGCTTCTTCCGTTTTCACGGAATGATGCCTCGCAATGACGCGAAGCGACCACTTGCCTAATCTGTTCCTTCAACGCCTCAGAGTCCTTCATCGGCACTCGCACGAAGTTTACCACCCGCGCCAAAGAATCATGCTGCAACATATAGTTGCCACATAAAACCGTCAAAGGCTCCATCTCGCTTTCTCTCAAAGGCTCATAGTTCTTGGTAATGCCATAGGTGAAGCGTTCAAAAGCGTTTTCGGTGAAACCAGCTTTGACTGCCTCAACCTTGACTTGCTCGACCAAACCAGCATGGCTCTGCCAGAACTCATGCCACATTTCAAGCGACTTTTTTTGTCTCTCCACCGAAGGCAGCAAGCCATCCATGCCAGAGATGCTGTATTCGATGCTATCGGGAACTGAATGCCGCAACCCTACCATCATTATTTCATTTTGCCTGATGGCTTCTTGGATGTCAGCGGCTTCAGAGACGACATAGATCAAGTCAGTCTCGCCTTCCTTCTGCAGCGATTCGCTCAATAAGGCCAAGTCTTCCTTTTGTTGGCGCGTCATGTAGTTGATATTGTGCAAGTCGGCATCGAAGGCGGTGTCCTGGCTGAAATAAGCGAGTATCAATGTGAGGATAACCAAGGGCCAGAAAGCGTATAACTTGACTTTGCGCCAAGTCTCCGAAGGTGCTTTGCCATCGTCGACGAAGAGTTTCTTGGTCTTCTTGGGCACTACGGCAAACAAGGGGAGGAAAACCATCACGAAGAGGATGGTGCCCACCAGCGTCAAGGCGCCGAAGAGGCCGAGGTCGCGCATGGCTTCGGCCTTCACGAAGACGAGACAGGCAAAGGCCGCCACTGTTGTAAGGTTGCCGATGACCAAAGGCTGGATGATGTCTTTCAAGGCCTCGCGCTTGTTGGGTTCCTGCTTGATGTGGTCGAGATAATGCAAGGGGTAATTAACCGCTATGCCGATAAGGACCGAGCCGATGCCCACCACGATGAGCGAGATGCTCGACTTGAATAGGGCGATGACCGCCAAGGCAAAGATCCAACCAAAGAGGATGGCGATGCCCAACCACAACAGGTTGCGCTTGCGCGCCATGGTAAACATCAGGATGCCGAAAATCAGCACAAGGGCGATGGCAAGCGAGAGGAAACTGTCTCTCTTGATTTGCCGGGCGTTGGTGACCGCTATGGTGGGCGCGCCGACTGCCGAGACGCGCACCCCAGGATGCTCGCTCTCGGTCAGCGCTACCACTTGATCAATCAGATTCACTATCTTGGCATTGCCTTGGGTGTCGCTGCCCGAGAAAGGCGATGAGAAGAAGGCAAAGCCTTTGTCGCCACTTTCGTTGAAAAGGTATTCGTCTTCAAGGCGGTAGTTTTGTGTGGGATTAAGCGCGTTGAGGCGCTGCAGGGCGGGCGAATAGAGGTTGAGCGGGTCGGCCTTGATGCCATCGACGACGAAACCGGCCGTGGGCATGGAGAGCATCCGCTTGATGTTGGCCATGCTGGTGGACACATGGTCGGGGTCGGCCAGCAACGAGTCCATGCATCGGTAGTCGGTTTCGGTGAGAAACAGGGCCTGGTGCTCACGGATAAAGTCCATGGCATCAAACACCTCGCTGCCATCGACGCGACATTGCAAATCGCTGACGATTTGTGCCGTGTCGCATTCCTTCCAATGGCTCTCAAAGGCATCCATGGCATCCATGATGGCGTCGATGGCTTCATCATTGGCCAATAGGGTGGTATCGGCAGAGAAAATGACCGTGATTTGGCCTTGGTTGCCCAAGTCGTTGTAGACCGAGGTGTAGCGCTCCTTCTCAGGGTCGGTGGGCAGGAAGTCGGCGATATCTTCCTTATAGTCCAGACGCAGGGCCGAAAACACACAGAGGGTCGTGACAACCAGCAATAGGGCTATCGATAAGGCTTTGTGTTTCGACAGGTAGTCGTAGATATTAAGGAAGAACTTGTTCATTAGGATTTCTTGTTATTTATCAAGAATGTTTTATTGTCAAGAATGTAGAGAAATCGAAGATTCAACGTAGTTAATTAGAGAATTTTTATTGAAAATCATTTGGAATTAGAGAAAAAATCGCAAGCGATTTTTAGGGTTAAACAGTTTGTGGATCAATCGCGAAGGCCAACCGTAGACGATGGCCACAAGGCAGAGAACGGTGTTGAGCACACTGATGCGGAAGAAGTCCCAAAACGGGCGGAAATGCGTGACGCGGTCTTCGGGATAAAACACATTGACTTTGATAGGCACGAGGTCGGTGCCGCGCCAGGCGGAGAAGACCAAGAGCGACAGTTCGGCCTCGTAGCGTGCGCTGAAGATGCGGGGCAGCCTTCGCAAAGGATAGAGGCGGTAACCTGTCTGGGTGTCGGGCAAGTTAATACCCGTCTGAATTTTAAACCAGAAGTTCGAAAATTTGTTGGCGAAGGTGTTCTTGCCAGGCATATTGTCCTGTTTCAGGTTGCGGCTGCCCACAATCAAGGCGCCAGGATGTTGCTCCAAGGTCTCAACAAACAGCGGGATGTCTTCAGGGAAATGCTGTCCGTCGCTGTCGATGGTGATGGCATAGTCGAAGCCCATCTGCTTGGCTTTCTTGAAGCCTTGTTTCAGGGCATAGCCTTTGCCTCGGTTGCGGCCATAGTCGACCACGGTGATGCGCTCGCCCAATGATGCCAAAATCTCGGCAGAGTCGTCGGTGCAGCCGTCGTTGACTACGATGACATCGTTGCAATAGGTCAGCACGCGTTCCACCACATCGCGCAGTGTGCCGCCATTGTTGTAGGTCGGCATGATGGTGCAGACTTTACGTTGCTGCATCAGGTTTCGTGTCGCTATGGCATCAGATGGGTTCATAGGTAAAGGTTAGCGACATTTTTGTGTAGACGGAAGCTTCATCGGCAATGACCACCTGGGCTTTGCATTCGGTCTCGTTCTCAACAAGATTCGAAAAAGTGTAGCGTACTTCTTTGCCCTCGGCAGGAACCAACACATTGAGGTATTTGATGTTTTTGGACGCTTTCAGATAGAGGGGGCGGCCCAACTTTCTTTGCAGCACCTCGCCGGCGGTTTGCAGCAGGCAGGCTCCTGGAGTGATGGGGTTGCCTGGAAAATGGGCTTGATAGATCAAATGCTCTGGGTTGCAGCATAATACTGCCATGAAGCCGTTTTCGATATCCGATATGGATTGAGTAACGAATAGGTTGTCCAAGAATTGCATCGTGATTTGGTAATTAAAGGGCAAAAATAGGAATTTATTCCTTTGCATAAAAAAAGGAGCATGTTTTATGCTCCTTTATACTCCCCATGCTACGGACTTGCAATCCCCTATTTGTATGATGGATAACCGCCTGTCCAGGTAATCTGCTGCAATTCCTCAATCTTTATTCCTTCACCACCTTCTTCACACATTTCCGTCCATCCTTGTCGGTGACGTCGACGAAGTAGACGCCCGCTGGCAGGCCATTGAGATCCACCGTGAGGCGTTCGCCTTCGCCTGTGGCGGTGGCAACATGCTGCCCGAGGGCGTTGAACGCTTCGGCGGACTTCAAGTCTTGGCCTGTGATGCTGACCAGGCCGCTGGTGGGGTTGGGATGGAGGGTGGCGAAAACTTGTTCAGCCCCATGTTCCTCTACGTCATAGTCGGGCATTGGAGTGTTGGCGTAGTGGATTTCTATTCGTTTGGCATATCTTGTGCAGACAAACTTGTTCTGCCTTTCAAGATGATCTTCTAAAAAAACAGAGAAACCAACCTTCCAAGTCCCATCAACCCATTCTGCACCATTCCATTTTTCAAACTTGACAACGGTCGGGTATCCTGCATCATTCAGTTCATAAACAGCTCTATTGGCATCAACAAAAGTTTCGTTCTGCCATGTCTTTATTGTAGCAAGGTAAAGATGCCCATTTATGTTATACGCGTATTCCAGCAATCTACTGTTGACCCAATCGCATCCGTCCAGTGTGCGTGTCAGGATGCCCGTGATGCGGTCGGCCCCGTCATACGAATAGGTGTCGGACTTGACTGGATTGCTGTATGACTCAGTCACAATGCCTGACAACAAGCCCCTCTCGTTAAAAGTTCTTGTCTCTTTATTGAGTTGAACCCAGTCGCCCCAGTTATCAAACTTGAGTCCTTCCGACGTTACTACCACCTCATTGGAACAGTATTCATAAACCGTGTGCTTGGCATAAACTAAAGATTCAGCGTAGTTCTTGTAGACCACCTCTTCCAATATCCTTCCCAAGGCATCGTATTGGTATGTGACACTGTCCAAAATGTGTGTTTCATCAAAAAAGTCTATTGTGTGCCTTGTGTATAATGACAGTTTGCCATCTTCATAAATATATTTGCTAATCGTCATATCAGGTCTCGGTATAGAATACGAGTATACTATCATCTTGTCTATATTATGGCTCAAATCATACTCGTATTCGGTCTTGGACTGGATTGGCGGTATGTCTCGCATAAACTCTCCCTTCATGAATTCATTTCCATAATGCTCTTCACATCGGGTGAACAACCCCTCGGCATTATAAGAATTGAACTGAAACATAGAGTCGAATTCGACAATTGAATTGTCAGCGTATATCAATATCGTATCTGGCTGCCAGACCTGGTTGTTCTGCGAATATGATGCTACAGAAAGTATCAACAGGAACATTGGAATTAAAACAAGCTTTTTCATGGTTGGTTGTTTTTGTGGTTGTTATAATGGCAGTTTTGTATGTATAGGTTTGAATTTGAGGCATCTGGAACGGAAATGACACGAGCGGAGAAGGAGATCCCCTCTGACAGTTCGAAGCCTTTATCAAGAATGATGTCCTGCTCTGCCCAAATGGCGGACGGTGTAGAGACATTGGCTACACAACCCATGCCCCCTAGTATGACATGGGGATAAACCTTGGTCGATTCATACGAAGGGGTAAAAATGGTTGGATGGTAAGTGTCCACATCGCCCTTTTCCAACTTATAGCATCTAAAATACTTAAAAACAGTCGACTCATTAGGCAAAGGTACGGTCGATTCTGTTGAAGGGCAAGTTAAGCTGATTATGATGATTGTTCGTATCATTTCTTCTATGTCAGTGCAGGTATATGTGTTCCAGTCATTCTCCCAACCGTCATGGAACTTTACATGTGTTGAGACCCGACCGTTAATATAGAATACCACTTCCTCAGGCAGTATTTCGGCGCCGAACACCACTGTCTTGCCAGTGATGGAATCGTTATTCTTAAAAGACAGAATGCTTGACAAAAAAGATTCTCCATGAATTGTATGGTCTCCATTATAACAATTTTGCCTTATTTTATATGGATAATCTGTATTGTTACCAGCAGTACGTTCAAACACGTCAACTTCATCATAATCAATGCTGTCGTTCAGCCTTCCTGTTGTCCACAAACATGGCCAATAATGATGGTTCTTAGGAAGATAGCATTCCGTTTCTATATACCCGTATCGAAAAATATTGTTGGATGACAACCATCCAGAAAGCAAGGCTGGACGAATACTATCTTTGTGTTGGTCATCTGTGTAGCACCAAATTCCATCAACGTTTTCGGTGACAGACATGACAAGACTATCATTTAATAGATGTATATTATTAGGATTGTTTACGTATCCAACTGTACTATAGAAAGATACGGATCTACGATTTGCTATTTTCCATTTGTCCAGATTGATTGTTGTACCATGGAACTCATCACTCATAACGGAGTCATACCTCCAACCTGGAGTTATTTCCACTATTGAAGGTTTATAATCAATGGTAAGATACTTGTAATGCTTCCCGTGACAATACCTTGAAGTGTCATGCTCCATTTGGTTTTGCTCTTGCGCCATTATGTTCATACTCAGCAACATCATGCCGCAAAGGTATATAAACTTTTTCATGGCTGCAAGCTATTAAGGTTGTTTTTTCATCAAACCATTTTCTTCGAGTGTCTCGCGGAGTTCTTTGATTTCCTGATGCTGTTCCTTAAAGGCCTCTATAAGAAAAACGGTGAGGGCTTCGTAGTCCACATAAAGACGCCCCGCTTCATCGGCAGTGACCGCTTCTGGCAGCACTTCCTTCACCTCTTCTGGATTGACCCCAGGATGTCTTGTCTCTACTTCATTCACGCCAGTTTTGCCGTCACCTCCATTGGGGACATACCAAACTCCAGTGATTTGGTCTAGTACAGCCATTGCTCCATTAATACTACCCAAAAAACTGCCTGAAACATTACTCCAACTGCCCTGTTTGAATACATAGCCGTTGCCCGTGACAAAGAATGTGTGTGTACCTGCGTCAGTACCGTATAATTTGGCAATAATCCAATGCTTCTGTAGCGAATCGTTCGCATACGACAGGGTAGCCCACCCCCATGGTGCATCCGATTGAGTACGAAAACTTGTATAGCCATTAGGGTGTACTTGTACACCATAAGAATGCGTAAGACTACCTATGCTCACATGTCCGTCATCATGCACCTTAATCTGCGCCTGCGCCGCCACTGCAAGCAGCACGATGGCCAAAGTAAAAAATGACCTCTTCATGATATTATATTTTAATTGTTAGTAATGGTATGTTTAATTGTTGTTTAGATGTCCAAAATCGCCCTCGGCATAGCCAAAGGCATTGCTGAGTTCCACGGTGTAGGTGCCGCTAGTGGCAAAAGTAATGGGGATGATGACCACCTGCTGCACGGAGGTGTTCACCACAGCGCTGTACGCCAATCCCCCCAGGCTGTTATAAATCGAAATGTTCACGAGGCCGAAGTCCTGGTTGAAGCCAATATAGACGGCCTCGTCGTTGGCACCGGCTACGACGGCGTTGGGGCCGATGCCTAGCATCAAAGTGCCGTGTAGATGTATCTTTTCATAGCCTTGAGGAGGATCTGCAATCTCCCATGTATTAATAGGTGCTAAGGAGGTCGTGTTTATGGCATGTGTTTCTCCAATGCATAGGCCTAAAGCGCAAAGTGCGATAATGATTAGTGCTTTTTTGTTCATAGATGAGATAATATTAAGTTTGACAAATTGATTAGATAACATGCATGTCGTGAATAAAATCACGATGCAAAAATAGGCCATAGGGAGGCCGTCCGAAATGCCGTCCGAACTTTTTCGGCGGTCATATCGTGTTAAGTTGTTTTATTACAAACTGTTACAACTTCTGTCGTCCAAACTTTTCAAGTCTGGACACCGAACTTTGAGGTGAAAAACACCGCGATTTTCTTGAAAACCGCTATCGTTTTTCTTCTTGTTCCACCGTCTTGCGGACCTTGGTGCGAAGCTTGTCGAGCACGCTGACGCTAACCCCGAGCAGGGCGGCTTCGTTCAGACGCGACAATTTGAGGCGCGACAGCATGCATACGCGACGCTCCATCTCATCCATGTCAGGATATTTCAGTCCTATGGTTTCCCACAGGCCGGGATAGAGCGAATCGAGAACCTCCTTCACGGCTTCCCAATGGTCGCCGTCGCCGAACACTTCTTTCTCCAAGTCCTTGGCGGCAATCTTGTCTATCGGGGTCTTAAGGCAATAGTCGAGCTTCAGCATTGCCATGAGCCTTTTATGAAGCATGTCTGAAAGCTGTTGAGCCGCGTCCTCCACCTTTTGCTCATGCCTCATGTTGCTTTCCACCAAAGCCTTGTTCTGTTGCATGAAGTGGAACAGGTTGGCGTTGGTTTCGGCTTCGTGTTTGCGTGTTCTTGCCAGTCGGATTTGCGAAACTGCCAATGCCCCGAGACCAATGATGGTGAATACTGCGAGCAAGGTGATAAGGCGTTGTCTCTGAAGGAGCTTTTTGTTCATTTCATTCTGAAGGCTTTCGTAGTCGAATTGCTTTTGAATTCTATAGATAGTCTGTTTTTGCCGCAAGACCATCAAATCATACAATCCCTTTTCGTGCAATTCACGATATTGTAAGGCTAAAGAGTCGTCGTTTTGGTCTTCTGCGAAACGGTAAAGCGCTTCGTATGCAGCAAGTACAGTCTCTTTTTTTACGTTGACCTTAGGTAGCACCAATTCTACAAATTGGTAGTATCGGGCGGCTGAATCCATCTCTTTCATGTCAAAATACACATTGCCTAAATTCAAGTTTAGCACAAACATGTCATTTTCGCCAAGATTTGGGTTGGCCTTCATTCGATGTAGGCAATCAACGGCTTGGTCATACTTGCCTTGGAGGCGGTATAGCACCGAATAGTTGTTGTGGATTTTACGAATGACTTTGTCGGAATGCCATTTTTCGGCCAGAATCATTCCACGTTGAAGGCAGGAATCGGCATCGTCAAATTGCCCCATCAGGATATAGATTACGGCTTCGCTATTTTCGATAGATGCTCTTTCGGTGTGATGGTTACCAATAAACTTCTTGGATTTTCGAAACATGTCTTGGGCTTCCTGCTCCATGTATTCATCAAACAGCATCTTCCCCATCTTGTATTCCGCCCGGGCCACGGTAAGGCTGTCGCCCGCCATCATGCCATATTGCTCGGCCTCCTTGAACGAGTGCATGGCGGCCTCCTTCTCGTCGAAGTACTGCTGCACGAAACCGCTGTAGAGGGCGGCGTGGGCGGCCTTGCCGTAGTCCTCCTTCCTGGCATAATAGGCGGCGGCGCGTTCCAGCTCGGGGCTGGTTGAGACGTTGCCACGGTCGTCGAAGAAATCGTCATCCATGATGGGGGATATGGTAGAGACGTTTCCTGAAACGTCTCCCAATGTATCGTTGTTTTTTGAGACGTTTCGGGAAACGTCTCTACAGCCAAACAGGGCCTCGGCCTGCAGCAAGGCCATGTCCATGCGCTCACGCTCGCTGAAGCTCGCGGGCATGCGCAACACTCTGTCGATCAGCCGCGCGGTGCTGTCGGGCAGGGTGTCGGCCAACTGCTCGGCACGCTTCACCATGCGGCGCGCCTCGCGCGTGGTGGCGTCGCAGGCGGTCAAGACTGCCAATAAGAAAACTAATCCTATGAAAAGGTTTCGCGGTTTCATCACCGCAAAGATAGTGTTTTTTCGCTTACTCTGCAAAGACTTTCTCCCCTATCGCCTCATTCAGCTTGATGTCCTCAAAGCGAATAGAGGTGACGTCGCCGCCAGCATCCTTGAACTCCACGCGGCTGATGCCCTTGGTCTTCTTGTCGAAACGAAACACCAGCTGGCTGAACATGCGCTTCATGTCGCGACGCTTGGGGGTCATCTCGGCACGCCAAAAAGTGTCGTCGTCGTACATCACGACATCGAACACCGATGTGTCGAACAGTTTCTTGCCCGATGCGCTACCCATAATGATGTCCACAATGCCTTGGTACATGCGACCCGTCTTACCCTCTAGCACCTCGGCCTTGCCATCGGTCACCTTCACGATGCGATCGCCATTGACGACCAGGGCGAAAGCATAGGGTGCAGTGTATTCCCAGCGCATCTTGTCGGGCGAGGCAAAGTGCATCGTGCCTTCCGACACCGATGGCTCCGCCAACATTGACGAAGTCTTCTCCTGCACAAAACGGCATTGCAGGGTCTGCATCGCAGCAGCGGCCTCGGTCAATTCGGCCACCACCTTTTGGGACTCGGCCTCAGTGAGAGGTTGGGCTTTCTGTGCCCAAACGCTTACGCCAAGCAGCGCAAGCATTAACATTAAGATGATTCTCTTTTTCATTTCATACTAATTAAGACACACCCCACTACGATAAGCACCACGCCAATCCATCGGGTGAAGGGTATGCTCTCTTGAAACAAAAAGAATGCCAAAAACATGCCAAAGATAAAACTAACACTAGACAAGGGATAGACCTGACTGAAATCCATTTTTTTCAGCACGTAGGCCCAAAGGGCAAAAGAAGTGCCAAAAAACAGCACCATCAGTGTAAGAATCCACCAATTGTTTATGGAAGTTGCCTTGAGATTTTGAAACGCCCAACCACCTTCGCCGAGTTTATCAACGAACAATTTGAACATCGCTTGCCCGCTTGCCAAAGACAATGCTTGAAGCACAACCAATAATATATATTCCCACATAGTGTTATGTTTCTAAAAGGGTGAGTGTATAGTCTTTTCCGTCGGAGCGGTTGAACAATAGTATGCAAGCAGGCTGTTTGCCTGAAACCTCGGTTTCGTTGACAAAGAGATGCGCTGGCACATGACCTGCACTGAGGCATTGTGCGGCAATATAAAAACCAAACCCAGAAGCAGTAAAGTTTTCGCCAAACAAGTGTTTGTATTTCAGAAGAGGCTTGTCACCGAAAAGGGTCTTGGCCTCGGCTATATAAGCAAGGTCACTTTGGTGGTTGCCGCTGATGCCTGTGAGAACGTAATCCACATCGGCCAAACTGCGCTGTGCCGATTGGAGCATGGTGGTCACCGCGTCCATCAGGTCGTTCATTGTGGGCCGGTGCAGCATCTTGAGACCGGTGAGGCGACACAAAGGTTGAGGTCCCTGAGCCTGTCGAAGGGCCGACCCATTAGACAATACCACAGAGACGGCCACTTCGCCGCAGCGTTCATCGTCTTGTCCCATCACACCGCCTTTTTTCATGATTCGGTAAAAGGTCTCCGTCATCTCGTCATGGCAGTTTACCAAAGCCGAGCCTATCTTGCCTAAACTGAACTGCAACCAAGCGTCATGAAGTGCGCTTTCAAATGAGATGCCTTTATGGGCATACGTGGCGTTGTAGTTGTAGTTCTTCGTCTGGATGGCCACCAACGAACTGATGGTGTTGTGGGTCGACTGCATGAAATAAGTAGGTTTCAGCAGTTGCTCGCCTTCGTTGGAGAGGGCATCGAGGAAGAACTCGGTGTTCTCGATGCAGCCAAAACCTGTTCCCGTCATGATGGCGTCAACGCTGTCGTACGCTGCCGTCTTCAAGGCATCTTTCGAGGTGGCCAAGGCACGCTTCAGGATGCGACCCATACGTCGAGCCTCAATGGGCGAGACATATTCCTTGAAACTTGGGTCGATGGAACGGCTGAAAGGCACATCATACATGATGGGATTCTCCATCCACTCCTCGCTCAGCGGCGACTGCATGGAGATTTGCTTGGCGGAGAGGACGAAGATGTCGTTCCTGCGCGTAGGAGATTGCGGGTCAAGCCCGCAATGACGCTCAACCGATAAGTCGTCTCGTGTCTCGCAGTCCCGCAGTCCCGCAGTCGCAGAAAGCAGCAGCGATGAGTCGTTGCCGCCAAAGCCGAAGGCGTTGCAAAGCACATGATGCAACGTTTTCTTCTCGAGTTTGGCGATAGGTACGATGCCGTCATCCATGGGTTGCGACCAGTTGAGGTTGACGGGCAGGAAACCCTGCTGCAAGGCCAAGATACAAAACACGGCTTCTATGGAACCTGAAGCGCTCGTAGTATGTCCTGTGAAAGGTTTGGTTGACGATACGGGAGGCACCTTCCCCTCAAAGAGGCGTATCATTGCTTGGCTTTCGCTGACATCATTGTTAGGCGTGCCTGTGCCGTGTGCGTTGACATAGTCAATGTCGGAAGGTTGAAGTCCCGCCAAGGCCAAGGCCTCTCTCATGGCCCGATAGGCACCTTCGCCATCGGCCGACGAAGCGGTTTGGTGGAAGGCATCGCAGGCGTTGCCGTAACCCGACAGCAAAGCCTGTGGTTTCACACCACGCCGACGCGCACTCTCAGCAGATTCAAGCACAAGATAGGCAGCACCCTCGCCCAGATTGAGACCATGACGGGTGGCGTCAAAGGGCCTACATGGTTCGGTATCGAGGATCATCAACGAATTGAAACCGTTGAGGTGAAACTTAGTAATGCACTCGCTGCCGCCCACAACCACAATGTCTGCCTCACCGCATCGAATCATGTTGGCACCTTGAATGACCGCGTTGGCGGCCGAGGAGCAAGCTGTGGCCAAAGTGGTGGCAAAAGCGAACCTTCCGAAATGGCCTGCTGTCATCTCAGAACAGCTGCCGCAATCGTAAACAGAGATATATTCCTTATGCGCGTCACCATTGAGGTAGTCAAGATAGAACTGCTCGCTCATATCCATGCCACCCACCGTGGTGCCAGAGATGAAACCCACTTTAGGCAGCATGTCGGGAGTAAGGTGCGCCTCTTCCAAGGCCTCGCCTAAGGCCAACATGCCCATCAGTGCTGTACGCGTGGTCACGGAATCGGGCGCGATGCCCAAACGCTCACGCATCTCGGCATCGGTCAGTTTCACCTCGCCTACGGGAAACTCTTTGTGTTCAGTCTTTAGGTATTTCAAGGGACCAACGCCCGAACGGTTGGCCAAAAGCGACTCCAAAGTGGCCGCTTTGCCAATACCAATAGCCGATACTACACCGGTGCCTGTAATGTAAATCGGTTCTATCATTTATTTGGTCCTATTCTTCGAGATGTAATCAGCCATCACGGCCACCGACTTGAAGATTTCCTTGCCCATGGAGGGGTCTTGCAGCTTGATGCCGTAGTTCTTCTCCATTAGCACGATGAGCTCAAGGGCGTCGATGGAATCCAGGCCAAGGCCTTCGCCAAACAAGGAGGCGTTTTCGTCGATGTCTTCGGGTTTCATGTCTTCAAGGTTCAAAGCCTCGATGATCTGTTGTTTTAAGGTGTAAATCAGTTCGTCCATTGTATTGTTGTTTAATTGTTGATTGTTGAATCGTTGAATTGTTGATATATTAAGGCTGCTTAACAGCTCGGTTTCTATTGATGCTATATCGTTAAATTGTTGTTTTTCAATTAAAAAGAGACGCGCCTCGAAGTGGTTCTCGTCATTGCAGTCGAGCCAACCACCGAGGATGCTTTGGGTCATTGGGTCTTGGAAGGCATTCATCAATTGCCGTGCCATAATTTGAGCGTCGCACGAATCCAGGACGATGAATGACGTCTCGCCGTAATATTTGTTTCGGATGGCAATTTCGCCTGTGACAATGTTGGGCAATGTGTAGACAAAAGCCGCAGGACTGGGGAAGAAGTTCTCTGGGTCTTGTATTGTGGCTTGGTAGTTGGTATCGGCCTGCAAGGATGCCGTCTTGTTGAACAGCACCACAGCACGATCCTCGCGCGGCACAAAACGTTCCTGGCCTTCATCCTTCAGCAGCATCTCGGAAGCCACAAAACCCAACTTGCTCAACGTGTCCATCTTGAAGAACTTGGGATAGTCGCCCACATAGGCACGATACAGTTCGGTTAACAAGGCGTTGCCTTGCTCGGCATGGTTCATGTCCGTGCCGTTGAGTTTCACGGTTTCAGGGGTGATGATGACAAAGTGTTTCAGCATGGCATACCTCCTTTCGCAAAAAGCAGAGCCGCATTGCAGCCGCCAAAACCCGAGAGCAACTTGATGAACAACCGCTTCTTTGTCGTTTGGTTTTGGTTGGAAAGCAACAAAGGATGTGTGACGCCCATGGTCTCGAAACCTTTGGTAGCCAATATATTGTTTTCGTTAATAGCGTACATTGAAAGGATGGTTTCAAGAATGCCAGCGGCACCCATGGTGTGGCCGTAGTAACCCTTCAATCCATTGACAGGAACCTGCGACAAACCAGCCCTTTCGATGGCCACTGATTCCATTTCATCGTTATACATCGTGGCGGTGCCATGTGCGTTAATGAATGCGATTTGGTCTGGGTCGACATCGCCAAGGGCAACTTTCAATGCCCTGTAACTGCCTTCACCCGTGCGGGATGGTCCGCTGATATGGTTGGCATCGTTGCGGATAGCGCCACGGCAAGCCACCCACTCGTCGGGGCCGACCATGTCTTTACGTGTATAGATGATGGTGGCGGCGGCATCACCGAGGTTCAAGCCGCAGCGGTTGGCATCGAAGGGCTTGCAAGGTTCGGGCGACAAGGCCTTGAACGACTGGAAACCCGAGACGATGAAGGCCGACTGGACGTCGCAACCTACCGTCACGACATAGTCGAAGCAACCGCTTTCCAAGTTGCGCATGGCCTCGATTTGTGCGCATACACCTGAAATGCATGCATTTGAAACCACAATCGGTGGATTGGGGTTATGGAAATAATCGGTCATCTGACGCGCTGCGGAACCCAACAACACCCTTTCTTCCGGAAAACCGTTTTCTCTCTTGTCCAACAAGAAAACGTTACCTTTGGTGGTAGAAAGGACGAACAGCACCCTTTCGGATTCAGTGTTGATGCCCGCTTCTTGAATGGCACGCGAAGCCGAGAGTATGATCATCTTCTCGAAGAAGGTAAACTTTTCGTTGTCTGCCAATGCGGCAAAGGCAATTTCCACCTTCTCGCGATCCACCAACGAAGCCACAAAAGGTTCAGGCAGACCCCATTTGCCTTCATAGCGCCTGAGCGCCGACTGCCCAGCCTTCACAGCGGCATAGTTCTCGGTGGTACTCATGCCCAAAGGCGAGATGATATTGTTAGCCACACTGACAATCATACGTTTACCTCCCATTTGTTCTTCCAATTCTCGTAAAACTCAGGACTGTTCAATACCAACTGATGCGTATTCTTGTCCATGAAGACTTGTACCGAATGGCCTGCAACATAGACTTCCTTGGTCTCAGGGTCGCGAATCTCGTAGTCGAAGACAATTTTGGCGGCTGCGCAGGGACGATAGACGATGTAAACCTCAGGAGTCATGCCATAAATCAGGGGTTGTTTGTATTTTATGTTAAGTTCCACGATAGGTTCAAAATAACCCTCGTCGTACATCATCAAGTACTCCAAGCCATACTTTGCGCCAAACGCCTCGCGAGCGTCCTCAAAGTAGATAACGTAGTTGCCGTGCCACACCACACCCATAGAGTCCACCTCGTTGAAGCGGATGCTGATGGGTTTTGTCAGCGACAATATGTTTTCTTTCTCCATGATGCTCAGTCTTTTGAATCGATATCCGTTAGTGCTATTTTCATGTTGCACTGCGCTAATACCTCGTTGCCGCTCTTGACCACGGCTTCAACGAGTGTCACTTGAAACACTTCTTCCAACAGTTTTATGGTCGTCACCAAATGCTCACCCACCATGGGTGTGCGTGAGATGTTCAAGTTGCTGATGGAACCAATGACACCGATTTTTACCGTCTCGCCGCTGTTGAGGTTGATGTAACCTATGCGTGCAGCACAAGTCTGGGCAATGTTTTCCACCAGGCCCGATGCTGTCATTCGTCCGTTGTCGACAAACAAATTGTCTGCTTTCACATCGAACTCTGTCACGGAATACACCTTGTCGCTCGACACCAACTTGTCAATCATCACGAAAGGGGGACGCTGCGGAATCAGTTCCTTCAAGGCTATGTCTTCAATTGCTCTCATGCTTTCCAAAAATCAAAATAGTTGAACCATTGCGTCGGGTAGCGATGCACGATGTCTTCAAGTTGGGTGGCGAAGGCTTGTGCCAGTTGTTGGATTTGTTCGCGTTTGTTGGCCATCCGGTCGCATTGTATGGCACGCACAAAGGCATGATAGGTCCTCATGCCCTCTTTCATCACGAAGACGGCTAGCACCTCTACTCCCTTCTGAACAGCCAAGGCAAAGCCACCCATAGGGAAACGCGCCGTCGCGCCAAAGAACAGGCATTCGACCGACTTTTGCGAGCCGAAGATACGGTCGCCAGGCATGCTGACAATCTCTCCGTTTTCGAGCGCCGCATTCAAGGCAAACAGATGCGAGAGGTCGGGCTTCACGAGAATCATGCTCATGTTGTTTTGTGACAGCAACCGTTGGCGGTTTTCCATTACTGTGGCCGTCTCGCCAGCAAACACCAAAGCATTGAATCTCTTGCTTTTAGGCTTTAATGAATAGCCTGCTATCTCATAATTGCCGATATGGCTGCTCAATAACATGAAACCTTCCGGATGGTTCTCCAACTCGTCCATCAACTCTTGACCTTCTTTCAGGAAATGGTATTTCTTGCCTGCATACACGCCAAAACGGTCCAAAATGATCTGGCCGAAGCGGAAGTGGTTGGCATAGACATACCAAAACGCTTTCCAAGGTCCCAATCCGATACGCTTGCGGAAAAACTGGTACATGGCTTTGTAGCCTTTCCTGCTGAACAGCATATAGAAAGGCACCACCATCGCCATGATGCCATAGGGCAGCCACAATGGTGACACACGGAACAACCCGATGAGCCCTCGCTGCATCCACGGCAATCCGTCGGTCTTGCCAGACCATTCGTTATGTTGCAAGGTGTCGGCCATGCTCAGGTCAGGCGGTCTTTTTCTCTATGTATTCGCAGAAATCGTTGAATGTCTTCACATTCGTCATCTCTTCTGTCTTGATCTTGAAGCCAAACTTCTTCTCGACGATGACCACAATGTCGACAAAATCGAGACTGTCGATGCCGATGTCTTCCTTCAGGCGTGCTTCCGGTTGGATCTTTTCTTCGTCAATCTCAAGGTCCTCAATGAGGAACTCCTTGACTTTTGCTTCTATTTCTTGTCTATCCATTTATGTTGAATTGTTGATTAACTTCGTTGAAATCTCCGATTCGGCAGAACCAATCTTCGATTTGTTTAACTGTTGAATTGTTATTTTGATTTTGTTCGGTTGCCACGATGTGACAACCCTACTCATAACTCCTAACTTTAAACTCCTAACTTCTTGCAAACCATAATGCTGTGACCGAGGCCGAGGGCGTCGTGAATGGTCTCCACCTCGAGGCCTGCCTTTCTGACCAATTCGGCCATGTCGCCGCTGTGGTACATCTTGCTGTTGCCGTTGGCCAAGGCGGTAAAATACAGGCTTGTCATGGTCAAGGCGAAGGCCGCGGAAGAATAACGCTGGCGATCCCAGAAGGTCTCCATGATGCAGAGGCGACTGTCCTTGTCCATAATTTTGGCGGCACGCGACACGATGCTCATGATCTCGTCTTCGCCAAAGCAGTCAAGGAACTGACTCATCCAGATGATGTCGTAATGCTTGTCTGTCGGGAACGGCTGGCTGTTGTCCAAAAGGTTAATGCCATAGCCGTCGATGCGGTCGGCGCCTTTTTTGCCTTTGGTGAACTCGCGCATCATCTCGAGTTGTTGCGGCAGGTCCATGATGGTCACTTTGACGTTTTCGTCATAGTCGACACAACGCAAAGCCCAGCGACCGGTGTTGCCGCCCACATCCAAAACAGTCTTGGGATGGTCACCAAAGAGCAACTGCAAAGCCTGGTCAAAGGAGTGGTCGGAATAATAATGGTCGAAACCAAACCAACTCTTTTGCACTTGTGGCGGCAATTGCGAGAGGCCTTCATAGATGGTCGGCCAGCTGCCAAAATGCTCCAGACCTGCCGGACGTCCTTCTTTCAAGGCTTCCTCAAGATGGAACCAACCTTCGTAGTTAACGTCGTGATTGAAGTCGATATTGACGCGGATGGCGGGGTCGGTGAGCAAGAACCAACCAGTCTTCGACAAGGTGAAACGTTCCGTCTCGGTGTTCACCAACACGAGACCGATGCAGAGCGAGCCTTCCATCAACACCTTCACCGCGTAGGGTGAGAGGCCTGTTTTTTCAACGATTTCGGCTTGGGTCAGGCCTTGCTCGTTGTCGCGCAGCATGTCCAAGATGCCAAACTTAATCATCAGGCGACCCACCTGGAAAATGATGGGGCCAAAAGCGATGAAATAAGCCAACTCTTGGGCTTCGCCTGCTTTCTTATGTTCTTTTGTATATGCCTTTTCAAGGGCGGGAAATAATTCCATAAAATCTATTTTTTGACTCGGGACACGGGACTTCGGGACACGGGACTTTCAATTCCAAGGAATAAAAAGTATCGTGTCTCGCGTCTCGCCATCTCGTGTCTTATACATCATCTTTTTATCTAATTTTTTTAATTACCAATGCACTATTCGTCCCTCCAAAGCCGAAGGAGTTGGAAAGAACCGTGTTTAAAGTCTTGTTGGTCGTCGTGTTGATAATATTGAGTCCCTCCGAATATTCGTCGGGATGCTCAAAGTTAATGTTGGGGGCGATAAAACCACCATGCATCATCAAGATGCAATAGACAATCTCGCTGGCACCAGCCATCCAGCACTCATGACCCGTCATCGACTTGGTCGAAGAGATGGGCGTGTGTGTGGGACCGAACATATTCTTCAGCGCCATGGCTTCAAACATGTCGCCTTGCGGCGTTGAAGTTGCGTGGGCATTCACATAGTCGATGTCTTCAACTTTCACGCCAGCCTCTCGCATGGCGCGAGTCATGGCCCGTTGACAGCCTTCTTCACTAGGCTGCGAGATGTGGCTCTCGCCATTAGAAGAAAAACCATAACCACACACTTCGGCCAAAATCGTTGCCCCACGCTCCACGGCATGGTCGTAGTCTTCGAGCACCAAAGCCGCGGCACCGCCGCTAGGCACAAGACCGTCACGGTCACGATCGAAGGGACGAGAGGCTTTTGTAGGTTCGTCAACGCGAGTCGAGAAAGCGCTAATGCCATCAAAACTGCCCATGGAGAGATAATTGGTTTCTTGAGCACCACCACAAAGCACCACATCCTGCAAACCATTGCGGATGAGCAAGGCACCTAGACCTATGGCATGCGAACCGCTGGCACAGGCCGCGCTGATGGTCATGTTGATGCCTTTGAGGTGGAAGATCGTGGAGAGGTTCATCGTCACGGTAGAATTCATCGACTGGAAGATGGCTGCTGAACCCACTAAAGTGGTGTCTTTCTTCTCCATCGTAATTTCGTGCGACTCAATGACCGCCTTCGCCGAGGAGTCATTACCGAAAAGCACACCAACTTCATTTTCAATCAGATATGCATCATCAATGCCCGCCTGTTGAAAAGCCTCCAACGTGGCCATATAGGCATACTCGCCTTCTTCCGCAAGATACATTCGCAGTTTGCGGTCGAGCTTGCCTTTCAACTGCGGCTTTTCCACAATGCCTGTCAACGGCGAACGGTAACCGTATTCAGTACGTATCGGGTCGATGCCGATGCCTGAACGGCCTTCACGCAAGGCGATTTCAACCTCTTCCTTGTTCTTTCCGAGGCAGGACCAGATGCCCATGCCTGTGATGACGACTCTTCTATTGTTCATAATTTGCTTTTTCAAGTCGGCCCTTCGACGGGCTCAGGGACCTAGGTCGTTGAGCCTGTCGAAACGCCGGTATTTTATGTATAAAGCCCTCCGTTAATAGAAATCACCTGCCCCGTGATGTAAGCGGCATCGTCGGAAGCGAGGAAACTGGTCAAGGCGGCCACTTCCTCGGGCTTGCCGAAACGTCCCAACGGGATAAGCTTTTTCAGTTCTGCCTCATCCAAGTCTTTCGTCATGTCTGATGCGATGAAACCAGGCGCAATGGCATTAACAGTCACTTTGCGGGCTGCTACTTCCTGAGCGAGGGCTTTTGTGGCGCCGATGAGAGCTGCCTTAGCGGCAGAGTAGTTGGTCTGTCCCGGCAAACCCTTCAATCCCGACAGCGAAGCCATGTTGATGATGCGCCCATTCCGATGGGTCATCATGTCTTTAAGCAGACGGCGTGTGATGTAGAAAAAGCCGTTCAGGGTGGTGTCGATTACCCGGTTCCATTGCTCCTCCTGCATGAAAATCATGAGGTTGTCCTGACGGATGCCTGCATTATTGACCAATACAGAAACATAGTCGTCGGGGTGTTTTTCAGACCAAGATTCCAAAGCCGCTTCAATAGCTTTGGCATCAGAGACGTCGAAAGGCAGCAACTCGCCCGTACCCCCTGCTTCTTCGACCTGTTTTAAGGTATCTTCAGCAGCCTCACGATTCGATTGGTAGTTGATGATGACAGCAAAACCATCCTTGGCCAAGCGCAAGGCGATGGCTTTTCCCAAGCCGCGTGAAGCACCAGTGATGAGCGCGTATTTCATTATTTCAATTTCAAGGGATTGTATTTCAGATAGTTCTCAACAGCAGCGATTTCCTTATAGAAAGGGGTATCCTCAATAAAGAGCGGGATGATTTCACGCACTTTGTCGTAAATCTTGCGTGAGGTTGGACTCAGTTTGTCGGCAATCTTCAGGCAATCAGTGGCCTGTGCCAAGGCGATGTACTGGATGGCCATCACTTGGAAGCAGTTCTCCACCACTTGCTTGCAGAGCAAGGCCGAGTTGGTGCCCATGCTGACGATGTCTTGGTTGTCGTTGTTGTTGGGGATACTGTGCACGTAGTTAGGCATGGCCAAGGTTTGGCACTCGGCAGTCGTCGAGGTGGCGGTGAACTGGCAGGCTTGCATGCCGTAGTTCAGTCCAAGCGTTCCAAGGTTGAGGAAGGGCGGCAGGATGCCGTTGATGCGGTCGTGGAAGAGATAGTTGAGTTGGCGCTCAGCCGTCATGCAGAGACGCACTAAAGCAATTTTCACTTTGTCTTCTTCCAACGAGATATAGTCGCCGTGGAAGTTGCCGCCGTGATAGACATATTCTGTCTCGGGGTCAACGATGGGATTGTCGCAAGCTGAGTTAAGTTCGTCCTCAAGGATTTGTCGGGTATAGTTCAAAGTGTCGTAGATGGGACCTAAAATCTGCGGCGTGCAACGCAGCGAATAATAGGCCTGCACCTTGTGCTCAAAGACCTTCACGTCGGAGTGACCGTAGTCGTAAAGCTCGTGGGCGCGTTTCTTGAGGCATTGTGAACCTTCTGAGAGTTCGCGCAGGCGGCGGGCAACAATCTGTTGGCCTTCGTGACGGCGGCAGTTGTTCTCGCCTTCCGACATGTAATCGTCGAACGATGAAGCGATTTCATTCATCCAAACAGCGGCGAGTGTAGCCCAGTCGAGCAAAGTCTCAGCGTTATGCTGGTTGACCACGCTGATGCCGGTCATAACTGAAGTGCCGTTGGTGATGGAAAGGCCTTCGCGGATGTGCATCTTGAGCGGAGTGAGTCCGTTTTCCTTCATCACCTCTGCGGTGGGTCGCCATTGGCCTTGGTAATGCACTTCGCCTTCGCCAATGAGGCAGAGGGCTATATGGGCCAACTGGACCAAGTCGCCACTGGCACCAACACTACCGTGCATGGGAATAAAGGGATAGATCTCGCGGTTAATGAACTCAACGAGCAATTTCACCACATCGGTATGCACGCCCGAACGGCATTGCAGCACCGTGCCAAGGCGGGCAATCATGGCCGACTTCACATAGATGTCGTCCAAAGGCTCGCCAGCACCTGTGGAATGGCTGCGGATGATGTTATATTGAAGGTCATTGAGATATTTGTCGTCGACGCGCCATTGCGCCATAGGACCGAAGCCTGTGTTGATGCCATAAATGACTTTGTCCGAAGCAAACCGTTCCAAAAAGCGATAGCACGCTTCCACCCGGTCAACCCACGCCTCAGAAACCTGTATCTTCTCATTGGAATACAGCACTTTTTCAACTTCTTCCAGCGTGATTCTGTCATTGAATGTAATCATATTAACTCCTATTTAAATAAAGTTGCAAAATTACAAAAAATAACAATACGAGCGCAATTCTTGTTGGTATTATTAAAAAACACATCATACCTATCATTTTAATTCCTATCTTTGACCCGTGAAAAACTAATTTTTATGACCGAAACAAATCATAAATGGCTGGTCGTTGTCAACCCAAAAGCCTCGGTAGGAAAATCCGGAAAGGACTGGCCTATAATAAAGCAACTACTTGTCGATAATGAAATTGCATTTGATGATGTACTGACCGAATATCCTCGTCATGCCATCGAAATCGTTCGTAACGCCATCGTTGAGAAAGGCTACCGTAGAATCATTTCTGTGGGTGGCGACGGCACCAACAATGAAGTAATTAATGGCATTTTTGGGCAAGATGTTGTTCCCACCACAGACATCACCATGGCGGCCCTTCCCATTGGAACGGGCAACGACTGGCGTCGTACTTTTGATATCCCTTTGGAATATGACGAAGTCATCAAAATCATAAAGGCAGGGCATACCTTTGCGCATGACATCGGTAAACTGACCTATTACAACGATGGCGACCCCAAGATCCGCTATTTCCTCAATGCAGCCGGTACAGGCTTGGACGAGATGGTGTGCAACACCACCAACCTGATGAAGCAACAAGGCAAGGGCGGCACCATACGTTACTTGATAAGCGTGGTGAAATGCTTGCTGAAATACAAGGTCACCCATGTGCAAATCGATGTGGATGACCAACAAGTGTTTGACGACAGCATCTTAAGCCTCTCAGTGGGCAACTGCCGTTTCAATGGTGGCGGCATGATGATGATGCCTAACGCCATCCCCGACGATGGCCAATTCGATATCACTGTCATCCGTAAAGTGTCCATCTTCAAGTTTGCCGCCAATGTGAAGAATATCTATGACGGCACTTTCATCCATAAGCTTAAGGAGGTTCAGACTTTCCGTGGCAAGAAGATTCGCATCGTATCCATCCCACCGCATTCCTTGAAGGTGGAAACCGAAGGCGAGACCCTCAACAACTCCCCCTTTGATTTCGAAATCCTACCCAAGGCCGTCAATATGGTCATCCCTAAAGAACCAGCTCAGAAAAAGACGAAAAAGAAAAACCGGTTCAAGAAAAAAGAAAAGAAATAATCATCTATTCATAAAAAATCAACTATTACCATGGTAAACATCGATCAAATCAATTTCGAAAACAAACGCGTGGTTATCCGCGTTGATTTCAACGTCCCGTTGGACGATAACTTCAACATCACCGACGACACCCGTATGCGTGCCGCCCTGCCGACCATCAACAAGGTCTTGAACGACAAAGGCATGGTCGTGCTGATGTCGCACCTCGGCCGTCCGAAGAAAAACCCCGACCCGAAGTTCTCCATCAAGCCGATTATCAAGCACTTGGAAGAGCTGTTGGACCGTCCCGTGCAATTTGCCGACGACTGCATGAAAGCCGCCGACCAAGTGGCTGCCTTGAAACCCGGTGAGGTACTCGTGCTCGAAAACCTCCGTTTCTATGCCGAAGAAGAAGGCAAACCGCGTGGCATCGAGAAAGGTGAAGAGGGCTACGACGAAGCCAAGAAAGCCGTCAAGACCTCGCAGAAGGAGTTCACCAAGACACTGGCCAGCTATGGCGAATACTACATCAACGATGCCTTTGGCACCGCCCACCGTGCCCACGCTTCCACGGCTTTGATTGCCGACTATTTCGATGCCGACCACAAGATGTTCGGCTACCTGATGGGTAAGGAAGTGGCTGCCGTCAACAAGGTGATGAACGACATCCAACGCCCCTTTACCGCCATTATGGGTGGTTCGAAGGTCTCCACCAAGATCGAAATCATCGAGAACCTGCTCACCAAGGTCGACAACCTCATCCTCTGCGGTGGCATGACGTACACCTTCAAACGCGCTTTGGGTGGCCATATCGGCAACTCCATCTGCGAGGAGGACAAGCTCGACCTCGCCTTGGAAATCATCGAGAAAGCCAAGCAGAAGGGCGTCAACCTCTATCTCTCGTTCGATGTGGTGGCAGGCGACAAGTTCTCGAACGATGCCAACACCATGGTCGTCGACCCGATGAATGTGCCCGACGGTTGGGAAGGCATGGACTGCGGTCCCGAGAGCCGCAAGTTCTACGCCGGCATCATCAAGCAATCCAAGACTGTGCTTTGGAACGGTCCCTGCGGTGTGTTTGAGTTCGACAAGTTCGCCGAAGGTTCGCGCGCCTTGGCAGAAGCCATCGTGGAAGCCACAGAACAAAACGGAGCCTTTAGCCTTATCGGCGGTGGCGACAGTGTGGCTTGCATCAACAAATTCGGCTTGGCCGACCGTGTGAGCTACGTCAGCACTGGTGGCGGCGCCTTGCTTGAGGCCATCGAAGGCAAGGAACTGCCTGGCATTGCAGCGATTAAGAAGTGATTTTTGACCCTTTTCACGTCATTGCGAGGAACGAAGCAATCCAGAGATTAAAGTCTTTTATCTGGATTGCTTCGTCGTTCCTCCTCGCAATGACGAAAAACAACAAAAGTGTTAATGATGAAAAGAATAGTATTTATAATTTTTCTTTTGGCTTTCGTATCAATGCTGAACGCCCAATGGACCAGTCCGGGCAATGGCACAACCTACACCATGAGCGAACTCGTCAATGTCACTGACGGTGTGGTCACTTTCGATGCCACCAACTACCATATCCATACCGACCTGACCATCTCGCAAAATGATGTCTTGAAAATCGACAACGGTTTTCAGAAAATCTATGTCGAGAATGCCTTGGTGACCATCAACGGTTCCATGGTTTGCGAAAACGCCAACCGTGTCTCTGTTATGGGTGACCCTTCTTTCAGTATGAGGTTTGAAAACGCCACGGACTGTGACCTCAAGAAGTTGTATTTCAGCGATGGAGCCGGCATCAAACTCATCGAATCGGATGTCCGCTTCGACGATGTCAAGTTTGTGTATTTCACCACCGAATACTGTCATTCCGCTATAGACATCTTCAACTGCAACCCCGTGATTGAAAACTGCTATTTCCTGTTGAACGAAGGGGCGGCCATTGGTTCGCCGGCCAACGGACAAAGTTCGCCGAAGATCCTCAACTGTGAATTCGACTCGAATGTCAACGGCGCCAACATACCCCAAATCAACCTCGGACCAGGCAGCGAAGATACCATCTTTGTTGTTGGCAACCTGATTGACGGCACCTACGCCCAGTTTCATACGGGTGGCATTTCCATTGCTGACCTGATGGGTACAGGAGATACCAAAATCCTGTTGAAAGACAACATCATCAAAAACAACAGATACGGTTACAACCAACAAGGTTATCATCTCACTTCAACCATCATTGGAAACCAGTTCATCGACAACTATCATGAGGACAACCCCATGAATGGCGGCAGCGGCATCAGCATTTACGGCATGAACGACAACAATCGTGCTGTAATCCGCGACAATGTCATTACCGGCAACCTTTGGGGCATTACCGCCATCAACGGTTTTGACATTAATCTCGGTACCGAGGAAAACTGGGGCAACAACCAAATCCATGATAACGGAAACAGCGGAGTAGTCTACGACCTTTATGACAACTCCAACTGTAACATCATGGCGGTTGGCAACGATTGGGGTACCACCGACGAACAAGAAATAGAAGACCATATTTATCACCAATATGATGACCCTGGTTTGGGTTTGGTGACTTTTATTCCTTTCGTTGGCTATGATGCCATTGAGGATACAAATACTGCATTATTTGAGTTGTCGCCCAATCCTGCACAAGGTCATTTCATGGTAGAAGGCCAGGGAAAAATGACCATTACAAACGCCCTTGGACAAACCATCCTCACCAAGGACATTGATGGCCAGGAATACATAGCATTGCCGCGTGGTCTTTATGTTGTGAGATTAGGCGATGCCACACGGAAGATGATTGTGGATTAACCATTGTGTCTGTAGGGCTGCCGTAATACGACAGCCCTACAACACAATATTGATAGATTATCAAACAAATTTCCTATTTTTGTGCCAAAATTATTACGCCATGTCGAAAACTATCGTTAACATCATAGACAAGAGCAACCCGTTGCCGGCTTATCTGTTCACCAAGGAATACTACGAAGAGGGCGACGAACTGTTGTTCATCTCCACTGAAGAGGAGGCTAACTGCATACAACTGCTGACCAAGCAACTCGAAGT
>JAEEGG010004325.1_pt1 | contig 34578 bp, 27 predicted proteins | sample 9134161 | NCBI WGS metagenome assembly JAEEGG01 (sample SAMN16246543, study PRJNA631951) | gut metagenome | biome: gut microbiome; feature: rumen; material: CR-attached | host: Bos | place: Iran: Karaj | collected 2018-10 | reverse complement strand
CGAAATTGTCCTTGAGGTCGCCCAAAGGATAGACGGGCAGCATGTTGTCTTGCAACCACTTGTTGGCGTCGACGGCGCTCATCTTCCAGTTGGAGTTGCAGTTCGAAACGATTTCAACGAAGTTGACGCCGTTCTTGTTCTCAATCTGGTTCTGGAAAGCCTTCTTGATGGCCTTCTTGGCGTTGCGCACGGCGGCAGCGCTGAACACAGCCTGACGAGTGACATAGCGGGTGCCAGGCAGCTGGGCCAGCAGTTGGGTGATCTGGAGCGGGAAACCGTTGTTAGGTGTTCCGTCGGGCCACTGAGGCATACGGCCGTAAGGCGTGGTGGCGGTCTTCATGCCCACGAGGGTGGTAGGAGCCATCTGGCCACCGGTCATGCCGTAGATACCGTTGTTGACAAAGATCATGGTGATGTTCTCACCACGGTTGCAGGTGTGGATGGTCTCGCAGGTGCCGATGGCAGCGAGGTCGCCGTCACCTTGGTAGGAGAACACGACCTTGTCGGGCCACACGCGCTTGATACCCGTGGCGCACGCCGGAGCGCGGCCGTGGGCAGCCTCGACGAAGTCAACGTCGAAGTAGTCGTAAGCCATAACGGCGCAACCCACGGGGGAGACACCGATGGTACGGTCGTCAACGCCAAGCTCTTCGAGCACTTCGGCGATGATGCGGTGCACAGTGCCGTGACCGCAGCCGGGGCAGTAGTGGAAAGGTTTTTCAGTCAGCAGCTTTGATTTTTCGTAAACCAAGTTTTCAGGCTGGATGATATCTTGTAATGTGATTTCTGCCATTGTCTTATTCTCCTATAATTTGTTTCTTCATAGCTTCGAGAACTTCTTCTGGGGTGTGGATGATGCCACCGACGCGGCCAAAGTGTTCGGCCTTGGCGCGACCATTGCAGGCCAGCAGCACGTCTTCGATCATCTGACCACAGCTCAATTCGACTGAGAGGAATCCCTTGACACCCTTGTCGATGAGGTTACGGATGGCTTGGGTGGGGTAGGGCCACAGGGTGATGGGACGGAGCAGACCGACCTTCAAACCGGCGGCGCGACCGAGTTGCACCGACTTCTGGGCGATACGGGCGCTGGAGCCGTAAGCGACAAACACGTATTCGGCATCGTCGCAGTCAATCATTTCGTAGCGGACTTCGTTCTTGGTCACTTCGTCGTATTTGCGTTGGAGGTGACGGTTGTGCTCTTCCATGCGGGCTGAGTCGAGGTCCAAGGAGGTGATGACGCGGTGTTGCGTGCCACGCTTGCGGCCGGTGAGAGCCCAAGGATACTTGGCTTTGATTTCCTCTTCGGTCATACGGGCTTTCTGCTCAGGCAGAACGACCTTTTCCATCATCTGGCCGATGGCACCGTCGGAGAGGATGCATACTGCCATGCGATACTTGAAGGCCAGTTCGAAGCCCAGCGGCACGAAGTCAGCCATTTCTTGCACTGAGGCCGGGGCAAGGACGATGTTACGGTAGTCGCCGTTACCACCACCTTTAGTGTTCTGGAAATAGTCGGCCTGTGAGGGCTGGATAGTACCGAGGCCCGGGCCGCCGCGGACGACGTCGGCGAATACGCAAGGCACTTCAGCGCCGGCGATGTAGGCCAAACCTTCTTGCTTCAGGCACACGCCTGGGCTTGATGAGGAGGTCATGACGCGCTTTCCGGCTGCACCGGCGGCATACACCATGTTGATGGCTGCCAATTCACTTTCAGCTTGAAGAACGACCATACCGGTGCGTTCGTAAGGGTTCTGTTCCGACAGATACTCGATCACTTCCGACTGGGGGGTGATAGGATATCCGAAATAAGCATCGGCGCCGCAGCGGATGGCGGCTTCGGCCAATGCCTCGTTACCCTTCATCAGTTTTAATTCTCCCATTATGTAAGATTTTTTTGATTTGTTAGACAATTGGTTGGATTACAGGGCTTTTTTGTAGACCTTGATGACGCCGTCGGGGCAGGTGATGCCGCAGCTCGCGCAGCCTATGCAGGCTTCGGGATTGGCCATAAATGCGTAGTTGTAACCTTTTCCGTTTACTTCTTTTGCCAGTTCGATGACTTTGCATGGGCAGGCTGTGATGCATACGCCGCAGCCTTTGCAACGCTCGATGTCAACGACGATGGCTCCTCTGAATTTTGCCATATTGATTTGATTTTAGAATTTGTTGTGTTCTGTTTTTTAATGAGCCACGAAATTAGGGAATTTCGCTCAATGGTTGTTCTACTTTTTGTTTATTTTCCAATTTTCTGCTTAATTTAGACTGATTTTAAATAGAAAATTCACTGTCGCAATCTGCGTCCTCGCAGATTGTATCGAACAATGAAATTTCTAAAATATTGGAATTAAGCAAATAATAGCATGTTGGTATAGCTTTTCCTAATCATTAGCATTTCTCCCAATGTTTTATAGATGGGTTCTCGTTTGGATAGAAAGTAATCACAAAGGAATTGCAGTACGATTCCTTCTGGGAAGATGATAGGGAAGATTTGCTTTAATATATCGTCGTTGTTTAGTAATTTGCGATATATGATAGGAGGCAAGTCTTTTATTTCTTCAAACACGATTTTTGCGTTACTATCGAAATTGATTTCGGGCATGTCTGGCAATGTGTCTTTCCATTTTTCGAGATAATCTAACATTTCATCCCAGATTGCTTCTTCAAAATCATCAATTTCCAGGAACATACTATTCCCGTAGAATAGTTTTGGCTCACACTTGTAATCATTGGCCATACTGTTCATTCTATCAAGGTAGTATCTCTTGTTCTTGACCAATGAATCGTCAATGAACCACATGATTGGGATGATTTCAAAATCATCATACCTTTGCGTCAGCGCGAAATACTTGTTCTCAAAGTTGTCAAATTGCCCGACTTTCTTTGTGCTGTCATGGTCGTCGCGAACCTTTTGCTCTATCATATATAGTTTATCACCTTTGCTAAAAAGTTGGTCAATGCTCAACTCGGTGCCATCGTCTGTCCTGAATCTCTTTTCATGTAAGATAAAACCACTTGCTTCGAAGTAGCGCTCAATAATAAACTCTAGAGCATCGCCAAAACGAATTTCATGTGATTGAGTGATGTTTTGAATGAGTTTTGTTTTGGGTTTAGTCGGACGAAACAGCCCGATGTACCTTTCGGGGTTATCTGCAATTTTGCGTAATAGGTCGCTATAACTATCTTCGAATAGTTTGCTATTGAAACTGTCCTTGAAATAATCGTATTGTAAAATCATAACTGGCCTCCTTCCTCGTTAGCTAAATAGCGGAGTGAATCAATGGTGACGAACTCACCTTTATATTCACACCAGAAATAATCCCATCCGTTGTTGTTTGTACGGTTGAGGAACATCGCCGACATTTTATGAATGGAAGTGGTTGTTTCACCAAATTGTACATAGCCGTTTGAACAGATTGTAGCACTGTGTTTTCTGTCTTTGCTATAAATGGTCTGTCCAACAGATAAATACCCCAATTCAATTAGTTGTTTTATCGAGAATCGAGGAGGCTTGACATCAAGTGTATTCTCGGTGAATTCAGATAACTCTAATTGAATGTTTTGGATGCGTCTTGTTGCAGCCTTGATATAGTCATCCTCTCTCTCGATTCCAACATAATGGCGGCCCAATCGTTTGGCTACTGCGCCTGTCGTTCCAGTGCCAAAGAATGGGTCAAGAACCAAGTCGTCCTTCTGGGTTGAGGCAAGTATTACATTGTAAAGGAGCTGCTCGGGTTTTTGTGTAGAATGGATTTTCTTTCCTTCAGCATCTTTTAGCCTCTCTGTGCCTATACAAATGCTTATGTCCCAAACACTTTTCATTTGTTTGTCGCCATTGAGATGCTTCATGGTTTTGTAGTTGAAATGGTATTTCGCCCCTTTGCTTTTTGAACACCAAATCAATGTTTCGTGAGAGTTTTGGAAACGGGTGCCGCCAAAATTGGGAACGGCATTGGGTTTAGACCAAATTACATCGTTTAGAATCCAGAAGCCCAAATCTTGCATGATATATCCTAACCGAAAGATATTCTGGAACGATCCGATTACCCAAATGGCTCCGTCATCTTTTAGGATTCTACGGCATTCAGAAAGCCATTGTATTGAAAATGCGTCGTAGTCTCGCAAACTATTGAATTTGTCCCATTTGTCGGTGACGCCGCTGAACGAAGAACCATCGGTTCGAAGCAATTCACCTTCGGTTTGCATGTTATATGGTGGGTCTGCAAATACTAAATCCACAGACTTGTCTGGGAATGTCTTTAAAATCTCAAGGCAATCACCTTGATAGATTGTGTCTCTTTGGATTTCTGATGACATAACTATTGCTATTTGTGCGTTATGCCATCTCTCATATTCAGATACTACGGCTAAAAAAACTGCGGGCAAACTTGCTCGCAGTGTGGCCGTAGGAATGCGCCAAATGAAAAGACAAGCCGCCCGCATTTACGGGGCGTTGCTCTTGCTTTTTCATTATTTGCGTATTCTTGAAATTTCCTACGTTTCACTGCGAATAGACAAATAGCAAACGCTATGATTTATAATATGTTAGTTTAATTCTTCTGTTTTTTCTGTTTTATTTGCTTTTAGTTCTTGTTCTAAAATGTCGTAAATGTATGCAGGACTTTGAAAATAAAGTCCTGTGTTCAAATTGTTGAGTGCTGTGTAAGTCTTTGAGTTATAGACAATCCCCATTGCTTCGCGCATCGAGAGGGATTGATCTTCCATCAAACGCACAATCAACTCACGCGTCAAAGTCTCCACCATAAATGTCTCTTTCCCGTTCATAGCGCTTTTAATAAACCGATTGCCCTATCAGTGGCAAACATGTATTGGGTTGTTATAGTGTGAAACTTGATCTCTTCCAAAAACTGCTCTTCGGTGATGATGCCTTCCTCAACGCGACGTATCTGATAGCCAACCACGTCGTCGGCAATGGGGCCGATGACAACGTCATAGTCGTGGATTTGCTGTCGGGTTCGATTCTTGCGGTTGTCCAAAACAAACCTGGCCCACTCCAGCGTGTATTCTTCAAATTTGAGCACATTAAGGTTTTGTGTTTCGGCTTCATCAAAGCTGTATCTATATACCTTTGCTTCGCCTTCGCCAAATTGCTCAAGTTTGCGGGCCGCTTGACGAATTGCTACTTGCTCGTCAGTTGTCAGATAGAAGCCTATACCGAAGTCTTTACCGACACGACTTTGATTAAGGTCGATACTTTGTATCGATGCATTTGTTCCGTGATAAAGTATCATGCCAAATTTCCTCCCATCCGTTTGCAATAGAGCGTCAAATCCTCCACCGTGTTTTCAAAGGAAAAAGTGTGCTCTACATCATAAAACTTCTCCACAAAATCAAGGCCTTTGTACTGCTGTAAATACTGATAGGCTTGTTGAGTGGTAATGTGATGAGCGGTGGCAAACTCCGTTATCAGGGCCACAATGTAATTGATTCTATCGATAATGGACTTGCTCATAATTATTTCATCGTTGCAAAAATACATAAAAAACTTCTAAATCGGATAGGCTTTTTCGTAAATTTGCACTATGATTGGTTTCAACCTTGGCAAAACAAAACGTCTCTTCATAGAGAAGTTGTCCGAGAAGTTCCCCCAGCGCGAGGCGGAACAGCTGATGCGTATCCTGCTCGAAGACCTCTTCGGCATCGACCTGAAACGCCAGCTGATGGATCCCAACCTCTGCATCGACGAGCGGCAGCATTACCTGCTCTCAGAGACGGTGCGAAGACTTCTGGAAGGCGAACCGGTGCAGTATGTGACGGGCATGGCCCGCTTTGGCGACCTATTAATAAAGGTGTCGCCCGCCGTGCTTATCCCTCGCCCCGAGACGGAAGAGCTTGTGCAAAAAATCGGCACAGGCTTATCTCGCAAGACAACCATCCAGCCATGTCATTCCAGCATGGGATCAGCAGCCATGTCATTCCAACGAGGGCATGTGCGGGAGAGGGAAATGCTAAGCATTCGACGAAGTCAATCTATGGCTGCGGTTACTATGGATAATCCTCCCAAGCGTATCTGGGACATCGGCACTGGCTCTGGCTGCATCGCCATCGCCTTGGCCAAGCGGTTCCCCGACGCTGAAGTCATCGCCTTCGACGTCTCGGACGAAGCCCTGCAAATCGCCAAAGAAAACGCCGAAAGCAATGGCGTAAAGGTGATCTTTGTGCACGACGATGTGCTGCATCCCCAATCCGACTATTTCAACCAGCCTGTCGATTTGGTGGTGAGCAACCCGCCTTATGTATGCGACAGCGAACGCGCCGCCATGGAAGCCAACGTCCTCGATTGGGAGCCTGGAACCGCCCTCTTTGTCCCCGACGACGACCCGCTTCGGTTTTATCGCAAGATTTTGGAATTGGCCAAAAAGCAGTTGAATCCAGATGGGCAGGTTTGGCTCGAGATTAACGAACAGATGGGGGAGGAGATGCTGCTTCTGTGTCGTGAGATGGGCTTTGCCGAGGCCGAAGTCTTGGAGGATTATGTGGGGAAACAGCGGTTTTGCCATGTGTGCCAGGCTTCGAGGAAGCAATAATTGTAAACCGTTTCGTAAATGGATTTCAAAAACAAAACAAACTGTAATACAATGAAGAAATTGATGTTTATGGTAGCCTTGATGTGCTGCATCATGCCAGTCTCGGCTCAACTATTCAAGAAGGCGCCGAGGTTTGCGGGACCTTTGAGACATGTGGAGCGTTTGACGGGACGCAATCCCACGATAAAGTTGGATAGCGTTACCTCGGAATGGTTCAAGTATTTGTGCGAATACGATGCCCGACTCAACTGCGTTCTCAGAACTGATTGTTATCTTGAATCCGATGGATGGGATGTGGATTGCACCTATGCTTATACATACGACGAGTTTGATCGCATGACCTCCCTGCTTTACACGAGAAGCATTTCGATGGAAAAGACGGAATACAGCTACAATGAGCAAGGCCTGTTGTCGGAAGAAATCCAGTCGTATAATTATTTTTATGAAGATAATATTTGGCATTTCCGTCACAAATACACCTACGGGTATGATGGTGACGGAAATAGAATACGCTACATAAAGTATCTCTATAATGACGTCAATGTGAGTGGATGGGAGGAAGGAATGTATCTGTTGCGGGTTACCGATAGGGAAGGACAAGTGAGTTTGGGGCGTTTGACGGTGAGGAGATAGTGAGATAAACAAAAAAACAGTATCTTTGCACCGCGATTCAGGCAGACTGTCGCGGGTCGGGAAAGCCGGCGCGAGGAAAGTCGGGACAGCACAGAGCACCATACTTCTTAACAGGAAGGTACGCGCAAGTGTAACAGACAGTGCCACAGAAAAATATACCGCCTTTCGAGGTAAGGGTGAAAACGCGAGGTAAAAGCTCACGCGGCGGGTGGCGACATTCCGCTGGGGTAAACCTTATGGGCTGCAAGTCCAAGTATAGAGATAATGGGGCCTCGGCCTCGAACGGGCTGCTCGTCCGTCGTCTCAGGGTAGGGCGCTTGAGCCTGCGGGCGACCGCAGGTCTAGAGAAATGACAGTCGCCCCGCAAGGGGAACAGAATCCCGCTTATTCGCCTGGGTCGTTACCATACAAGGGGTCTCGCCGTCGGCGGGATCCTTTTGTTTTTAGTTATAGGCATGCACACCGCCCAAAAGCATGTTCACACCGAAATAGGTGATCAAAACGCTTAGGAAGGCAAGGATGCCATAGATATGGAAAAACAATGGCTTTTGGAAGGTTTTCCATAGCTTTTCATGCAGTGGTGCAGCATAGATGAGCAGGGTGATGAGTGCCCACACTTCCTTTGGGTCCCACGACCAGTAGTTGCCCCATGAGACATTGGCCCAAATTGCCCCGATGAAAATGCCGATGGCCAACAAAGCCACTGCTGGATAGAGCATCGCCGTGCTGAGGCTTTTCAATCGTTCCATGCGTGCCAGGTCTTTCGGTTTGACAAGGGCGATGATGCTGACTACCACGATGCCAAGCAGCAAGGCGTATGCCGTGACGATGGTCGAAATGTGGAGGCTGAAGAAAGGCGAACGCAGCACAGGCAGTAGGGGATGGGTGAGCATCCTGATGTAAAGCACTACCATCAATACGATGAGTACCCCTAACCACGACCAAGTGACGGCAGGGAAATCCTTTCGCCGTTCAAAGAGTATGACCGTCAAAGCGGCGAAAAGCAACGCATAACCCGCATAGGTCACGCCGATGCCCCACGGGTCGCGGGCGACGTCGAGGATGGAGTTGCCTTGCTCGTCGTAGTCGTTCTGGTAGAAACGGTAATGCTTGTGTTTCAGGATGTGATTCATTGAGATGACGGCATCTTGATGGCTCTCGTCATCATTGAGTTGGAGGTAGCTCACATAATCTTTTGGCATTTCACTGTCGGGATATTTCTCAATCTCGAAACGGTCCAAGGTGAGGCTGAAAGGCAATGCTTCTTTCGTTATCTCCCCGTTGTCTTGGATGAAGAAGTGGCTGTTGGGTCGGTTGGGTTCGAGTTTCATCCTGCCGTGTTGCCCCGTGAGCATGGTGAGCAAGGCTCCTAACAAGATAAATAGGATGGACAGATGCAAGGCACTGACCGCCAATCTTTTCCACATGTGGCATTTCACTGCCATATAGACCATGAGACCCGCCACTAATGCCCATAAGCCCACAAACCACCATGTGCCGTACACATGGGCTAAGGCGAACTCCGAGCCGTGCAGCTTCTCGATGATGGTGCCTGCGGCAAGGACGGCGATAAGGATGATAATCAAAACTGATGTTATGTGACGAACATATTTCATAAGCTCAATATGATGTTGCAAAAATAATAAAGATGCGGGACAATGGTTTTTGCCCCGCATCGAAAACTAACTCAAAACTCATTCTATTAACTTGTGGCAAAAATCTGCTGCAAAATAACGACGGTTTTGAGAACTGTGAAATCCCTATGTGTGGCGATTTTCGGATGGGATTGTCCCCATTAATGGTGGATTTGTTTGGGAAAAAGATTTGGAGGATACGAAAAAAAAGCGACCCTTTCGGTTAGCTTTTGGTAGATTTCAATTGTGGCTGGAATTTAATCCTGGATGATGGAATCGGAGGGCGTGTGAAAGGCTTTGCTCCTCACGAGGCGGTATTGGGCATCGTACTCATAGGAATAAGTGACGCTATCAAAGAATGGCACATCAACGGCCACCATGCCAGCCAACACGGTTCTCGTGGTGGAGTCCGGATCTGGGTCGGGAGTCGGTTGAGGGCCTTTATTGCATGAAGAAACAGTCAGTCCGCAGATGAAGATAGCGGCGAACATCCATTTCAATGTGTTTTTTTATTGTTTTGATAATTAAAGATTTAATATTCAAGATCCAAGATTTAAGATTTAAGGATTTAAGGGTGTTTCAGCTTTCAACTCTTCGATACGTTCCGTGAGGTGGATGAGAGAGGTGAGGCTGTCGAGGGTGTAGGCGCGAGTATAGAAGGAGTTGGCGTCGGGAGGCGTACCCTTGGCTTCGCCCTTTTCCATGCGATCATTGGTGTATTTCATCACTTCCTGCTCAGAGATTCCGATAACGGACATGCTTTGCAAGTTGTAGTAGCGGAGGGTGGCGGCGGCATAGCGTAGCCAGCACCGACGATTGTGAATGGCTTTCATAGCGGTTCGCACACGATCGGAGTGCATCATCTTCATGGGGAGAGTGCTACCCTCGTATTTGTCAGAGTTAATTCTGACGTCGTGCAAGGCATCAGGCACTCCCATTACCCATTGGTTGAATTGCTCCTCGACACCATTGAGGGCTGAGAAACAGGCTCCCACATTGTCGATGAATTGCGCGTTGTTGACGTTCTTCCAAGTCTCGATGTGGTTGGAGAAGACGTTTTCGGCAGTGTGGTCATGGTTAATGGTGGCGACGTTGGTAGCTCGGTCAATTAGTTCATCGAGCTCATTCGAGGGAAGTAACTCGAGGTCTTCGTAGGACATGCAGAGAAGCCAGGCTGCAATGCTGTCGTTGGGAGCCATGCGCTCGGAGCGTTTCTCAAGGGTTTGGGCGAAGCTCTCAATGTTGCTCAGCACCATCATGGCGGTCATTTTGCGGTCTTGGACTTTTCGATTTCGCTGTATTAAGGCGTTGGTGCCGAAAGTGAGAATGATGGAGATAGTGGTACCTAAGATGGTACGCAACAAGCTTCCCCAGAACATCTTGCTGCCTTTCTCTGTCTGGTTCTTGGTGGATTCAACATCTTCCACTGTTTGGGTCAGAGGGGGTTCAATATTTTCCATAAAGACAATTATTTGTTGAAAATGGCAAAAATAGTTTTTTTTCTTTTTGACACAGGAAAAGAAAAATGAAAAAATCCCGCCACGGCGGGATTTTTTCGATTTCACTCTTTGGAGACGCAATGCTTGCGTCTCGATAAAAATCAAATCGCATCGATGAATTTCACAACCGCATCGCGGTCTTCCTTGGATAATTCGCGGAATTTCTCCACCGAGCGGCGGGCATCGCTTTGGGCGTTGCCGTGCCACATGATGGCTTCGATGACGGTTTGTGCACGGCAGTCGTGCAAACGGTCGCTGCGACCGGTGCATCTGGCACTCAAGCCACGGCCCCAAAGCGGGGTGGTGCGGCACCAACCTGTGCGGATGTCGTTCTCCATGTGGAGCTTGTGTTGGATGTAGTCGCTGTAAGGCCAAATCTTCTGGTTGGGATAGCGGGGCAGACGTGAATCGCCGTCGGCGAAGAAGCCAGTCGGGTCGGTGAACATGTCGTCGCCGGTCTTCCACGAGGGACGGTGGCAGTAGGCGCAACCCATGTTGTTGAAGAGCTCCTTGCCGTGCTGTATTTCGGGATCGTCCATGTTACGGGCGGCAGGGACGGCCAAGCCACGATGCCACACCATGAAGTTGACATAGTCCTCGTCCTTCATCTCGGGGACTTTCAAAGATTCGGGGATTTGGTCGTTCATCATCAGGTAGTTGTAAATGTCGGTCTCCACATTGCCCGTGAGGTTGTATTGCGGGAAGTAGTTGTAGAACTCAGCCTGCACGTCGGGGTCTTGCGAAGCCTTGGTGGCGTAGGCGGCGGTCATGTAATGACCCATCTTGGTGCGGTGCGTCACGTTGGTGATGTTCCAGATGGCGTTGGCGCCAGGGGCATCCTGCAAAGGACCACGCGTGAGAGCGTAGGTGTACTTCTTGGGATGGGTGGTGTTGCCATAATAGCCAGTTGGGGCAAAGTCGGAGCCAGCCCACATCGCGGGGTTAAGGCCGTTTTGCATGTAACCGTCATTGTATTCCTTTTGGTACTGCGCTCTCAGCGAGTCGTCGGGGATGGCATCGATTAAGCCAGTGCCGTAGATGCCGATGGTCGATTCGAGACGGCAGACGAAATCGCTGTAGGGGATAGGCTGGCCACCCACTTCGAGCGGCGCATAGAAAGCCTCTTCGGGGATGTAGACCTCGGGATAGGTGAGGTTGTAAGTCTCGCCGTCGGGGAACTTGTTGCCCCACTCGTCGGTGTAGCTTAGCCAGTTGATTTGGATTTGGGTCTCGTCCAAGGGTGCCTTGAAGGGGGCTACGGCCTTGGTTTGAGGCATGCCCGTGTAAGAACTCAGGTAGGTGTTGTTCTTGTCAGTAAAAACGAGCAGATAGCCGTTGCCCCAGTCGTCGGCGCGATAGCGGTCCATGCGCATACCGTGGCCGTAGCCAGGATGGCAGGCGATGCAGCTGCTGCGGATGTAAAGAGGGCCTAAGCCGTTAAAAGGCTCGTTGCTTTGCGTGTAGGTGCGTTCAAAGAAATACTCACCATATTTGAAGGCAGTACCCAAGCCAGCCTGTTCGACGGCAGGGGTGGGGTCTTCGTAGGCGGATTGGGAACTGTTGAAGGTGGTACCTAACTCGCCGCCGGCGTAAGTCTCTTCGCTGATCACCTCAGGGATGGGGTCCTTCGGATTGCAGGCGGCAAAAGCCATGAGACCTGCAAGGGCAATGATGCCAAAGTGTTTGTTATTTATCATGATATTTGGGTTTTGTGGGTTTCTGATTGTTTTGTAATGAGACTGGGAATCACTACTCAAACGTCCTCTGCCCTCATTGCGGGCTTGACCCGCAATCTCCTGAACGGAAGGGCGTCGTCTTCGCGCTCAGGAGATGACGGATCTTTGTCCGTCATGAGGGCAATCGCTCTATCGTGTGGTTCTTGGTTTCATGTGTGTCGTTATTACTTCCTGTCAATCTTTGCAAACTCAGCCTTCACTTCGGCCATCACGTCGGAGAGGTCTTGGCAGGCTTCCATGGCTTCACCAGCGCTGGCATCGGCATAGAACTGCACGAAAGGCGCCTTCATGGCTTGGATCTTCGTCATGGCGTTTTCGATGGCATTCATGGCCTTCGTGTCAAGCTCCCTGTTGTTGTCCTTGATATAGGTGTGTAGCGAGAGGGCTTCGTCGCGTTGGTTTTCCATGCCACCCATATAGGCGTTCTTGATGCTGGTGATGTTGTCGTAGAAGTCGGTGATGGACTTCTGGCTGTATGGCGATTCCACGTATGTCACGTCTTCACCTGTGTGGCATTTGCCGATCTTGGAAGTACCCACCTCGTCGGCGATGTCGAGGCAGCCGTCGGCTATGGCTTCGAGGGCGTTGGTGAAAGTGGCGAAGGTGCTACCAGCCTGACCGGCTTGGGTCATGTTCTCACCATAGGTGTTGTCGCCTCCGTTGACGGTGGTGTTGAACTCCAGTTCTTCCATCAAGTCCTTGTGGGCTTGAGGGGCATTGGCGTTCCAGCTCACTTCAAGTTGGAAGCAGCGGTTGCGCAGGTCGCGTGACACGGCGACGATGTAGGTCATCATGTCGTCAGTGATTTCGTTCACATTGCGAGGTTGACCTTCACGGAAGAGGATGAACTCGATGCCGTGGAAACCGAGTAAGGCATTACCGAGTTGCTCGCCGGCTACCATGCCGTCTTCATCGGTGGCGAGGGCAGCAATCATGTTGGGGCTGGCCATCAGGTTGTTGAAGGCGTCTTCGTCGAGGGGCCACGAGTCGATGTGCGGGTCGATGCCGAAGTCGGAGGCGGCACCAAAGAGGAAGGCCTCGCTCATTTCCCACCACTTGCGGGCCTCAAGGAAGGTGACCGTGGCGGCATTCACGTTGGCTTGGGTCTTGTTGGCCTTCAAGGCTTCGAGGTTCTCCACCAAAGCGTCTGTCTTTTCAGCCAAGTTAGCGTATGTGGGATACACCGTGTGGTTGAGGTACTGCTTGACGATGGCCTCTTTTTGTGCTTTGTTGGCTTCTTCGGTGTTGGTTTGAGGGTCCTTGTTGCAGGAGCTGAAGTTCACTGCGAGCAGGAGTGATGCAGCAACTATAGCTGCGGATCTGAATAAATGCTTCATTTGGTTATAGTTTTAAAGTTGTTTCTTGCTTTATTGAGTTTCCCCTTCGGGGAATGGAGTGCTATTTGTGTGATATATAGCGGCGGCCTCTGGTGTCTACTGACTTGAAAAGCCTCAAGCCGCCGCATTATGCAAACTTGTTCCACTCCATTCCCGCAAGGGAATCTGATTTTATAGTTATCTTGTGAAAAACCCACTATACGCCACACCCAACGAGAACATCGGTTCGTCATTGTACTGCTCCTTCAGGAAGCGTTTGGCATATTCCGCCTTGATCACGACCTGCTTGATGGGGTAGTAGTTCACGCCGAGGGTCATCACGTGACGGTCAGTCCATTGGTAGTCGGTGAGGGCGTTGGCAGTGGGGATGTAGCTGTCGTAATAATCGTAACGACCAAAGACATAGAGCTTTTGGTCGCCTTTGAGTTTCATCGGGTGCATGATGTCGTAGGCCACCTCGCCACCGCAGGCGATGGCTTTCTCTCCGACTAAGGAGCGCGGATAAGGTGAGAAACTCTGGTGGTTTTGGTTCTTGTTCCACGACGAGATGAGGTTGGCATCGCCGAGGTAGCCGTAGTCGAAGTTGCCGCGCACCACGAGGCCGTGACCTTTGTAGTCGAACTCGGCCGTGCCGATGACGACGGTGCCTTTCACATCTTTATATTGGCTGGTCTCGCTGAACTCGTTGGTGACGATGTCATTATTAAAGGTGTTGCCGATGTAGCCACTCACGCCAATGTGAAGGTTTTTGATGCTGTAATTATCGATGCGCAAGGCGCCAGCCAAGTTGTTGGCCACGCGGAACTCATAGCCCGATGCGGAGCCGTTCTTCACCCAGTTGGCGTTGTTGAACATGTTGGAGTTTAAGGCAGGCACCAAGATGGCTTCGTAGCGCCAGTTGCCCAATTTTCCCCACAGGCTGATGCCCGTCTCATGCCAGGTGCAAGGCAAGATGTTGAACTCGCCTTCGGGACGGTAACAGGTGAAGAACTCGGTGGGCAGGTGGGCGTTGTTGGTCTGTCCGACGGGGACGATGATGTGGCCCACGCGGATGTTGAATCCCTTGCCGAACGACTTTTGCAGCCAGAATTGTTCCAAAGCCACCTCGCCGCCGCGTTCGATTTCGTGCTCGAACTCACCCGTCTCTTCGGCCTCGATCTCTACGGCCACTTCACTGCCGCCATGCTCAAACTCGATTTCTGAACCCATGCTCCAGCCTTTGCCGAAGTCGTAGCCAAGGTTGATGACCACATGGGGCAAGTCGATGCGACCGTGGCCTTTGGCGTCTTTGTACCGCTCGGCGTGGGAATAGCGGAACATGTTGTCGCTATAGAAGTTACGGGTATAAACGGCTTCGCCGTAGCCGCCCACGGTAAGTCTCGACAAGGAGAAAAACTTGGTGGAGTCATTAGCTTTTGGTTCATTCGGATTTGTAATCCGAATGCTTTGAGCAGGGGATTTGAAATCCCTGGATTCGTTTCCGACAGATTGCAAATCCGTCGGAACTGCTGCTTGCATAATGCTGACACTCAGTGCCAAAGCCAATGCAGTGCATTTTGCAATCGTAATCAGTTTCATAGTTGGATACTATTAGGTCAAAATCGATTGCAAAACTCTTGGTTTTGTCCTTGCAGTCCAATCCCTAATAATTAGGGTTTTTGGAAATATGCCTAATTATTAATGAGGATAGGAGAAGAGGTTACTTTACCATCTCCTGATACAACTTAAACAACTCCGCCACGATTTCGTTTTCGCTCAGCGTGAGGTCAAAGCCGTATGCAACCATCACTGCACGATCATTCTCTTGATGCGCCTTGCGCAGTTCGGGAGGCATGGCTGCTTCGTCATAAAGGTCGGCAAGGCTACAATCGGGATACTTGGCCCGTGCATCAAGGATGGCTTGGGCGGTTTGTTCAATCTTTGCCTTCTGCTTTTCGGTAGGATTCGGCCATGGGAAGTTGTTGTAAACGATGGTGTTGCTGTAGCTGTAGTCGCTCTTCAATCGTCCGCATGTGGCTCGCATCCATGCCATGTGAATAAATGAAGTCAGAATGCCAAAATGGTAGAGTGTGGCTCCTTGCATACAAAATAGCTTGTCACCTGGAATAATCTCAGGAGATAAGTAATCCATCGGAATATATCGACGGTTTTCTGATGATACCTTTGGCAAAGCAATAAAGTTGTCTATACATTCAAAAGGAGCACCAAACAAGGTTGGATTTTCGGCAGCTTTTAGGGTACTAGAACGATCGCTTTTTAGCCGAAACTCTCGCACTTTTTGAACTCGTTCCATCACCCTATGGCATTGGCGTAAGACACTCGGATTGGCACCCTTCAGCCACAAACAATAACGAGGTTTGCGCTCGATAAAGTCTTTACCCATCATGAACGGACGAATCAGTGAAGCAGCTAGTGGCTCATGTGCCAAAAGCTTTTCCTTTTCTTCAATGGTAAGAATCAGATTGCCGTCATCAATAGGTTGCCCACCTAAGCAAATAGAAGGTACGTCACATAAGGGTTGTGTCCTTTTTTCGATAAACACATTGGGAGCATCCAACAAATATCCGTTGATATTGGAAACTTGAACAGATTGTCCGTCTGAAGTATAGATGATCTTAGGTTTTGAATAGGACTCAACGGAAAAGCCCAAAACCACACAATGCACATGCGCCTTAATGTCAGCCTCGCTGTCCCAACGGAATGTCCGATAAGCAAAAATTATTTGGGTATTGTATTGATTGAATAATGGCTTCCAAAGATTTGCTACCGAACCACCTTGACAAATTGAGTTAGTAGAAACAAGAGCTGTTCGAATGGCTGAGTTATGATTCATCAAGTCAATAGCCTTCTTATACCAACAACAAACATAGTCAAGGTCTCCGACGCCTTGCCATTTTGCGCCAAAGATGTCAATCACATCCTGCTTCTGTTCTTTGCTCATCCATCGAGCGCCCACAAACGGCGGATTGCCCATAATATAATTGAAATGAATCGGTTTTGACTCTGGCTTTTGTGGCTCTCCAGGGATGATTTGCTTGGCCTGAAGCTTAATCTCAGGAAAATCGTATTTTTCACTCGCCATCCAGTCGGAGGACTCTGGTTGAGTAAGATAAGCCCTTTCCGTTCGGATGGTAGGCATTTCGGGAACAATAATGGGAAGTCTTTCCCAGTCTATCCGCAAGGCATTGCCTTCAACAATATTTGCATAACTCTTCAGCGGCAAGAAATCAATGTCGTGCTGGACAATACGTTCGGTTTCGTTCAGCATCTGGGCTTCGGAAATCCATAAAGCGGTGGTGGCCACGGTAACGGCAAAGTCGTTGATTTCGATGCCATAGAACTGATGGATGCTTACCTTGACGGGATTGTTGAACTCGCCCATCATCATCTGTCCGTGATACCGCTCACGGAGCACCTCGTTCTCCAACCTTCGCAGGCTCAGATAGGTCTCTGTCAAGAAGTTGCCACTACCACAGGCAGGGTCGAGGAAGGTGAGCGAGGCCAACTTGTTTTGGTATTCGTCGAGACGACGCATGCGCGTTTTTTCCACTTTCTCTTCCAATATAGTATCCAGTTCGATACGTAAGTCGTTCAAAAAGAGCGGGTCAATCACCTTGTGGATGTTCTCGATGCTCGTGTAATGCATTCCACCGCTGCGCCTCGTCTCGGGATTCAGCGTGCTTTCAAACACGGCCCCGAAGATGGTGGGCGAAATCTCGCTCCAGTCGAAGTCGAGGCTGGCATTTTGCAACAAGATTTGCTTCAGTTCCTCGGTGAACAGCGGAATCTCTATCTCTTCTTCAAACAAACCACCGTTGGTGTAAGGGAACGCTTTCAAGTCGTCTTTCATATACTTGCTGCGTTTCTCCAAAGGTGTGTTGAGTACATTGAAAAGCTTCGACAGCGCATCGCTAAGGTCTTCGGCATTATAGCTGTTGAGGTAGTCATGGAACTGGTCGTGCCTGAACACTCCGGCATCCTCGGCATAGAGGCAAAACACGATGCGCACGCACAAGATATTGAGCCAGCGCAAGGCCTCAGGCGAGTTGTCGTCGTACTGCTTCAGCAAAGCATCGTAAATCTTACCAACAATCTCACCAGCCTTCATCGAGACTTGCATCTCTTTAGAGATATGCTCGCTTCGCGCATCGACGAGGAATTGGAGGCGGTAATACTCCTTGCCTAAGTCTTTCAAAAAGATTTGTTCTGGCTCGCCGTTGGGCTGTTCCATATCATAGACGAGGAACTCCGCAAAGTTGCAGGTCACAATCCACTTGGGATGCTGCGACAAGGGCAGGTTAGCCACATATTTCTTGGCTTGCTGGAATGGCGTCAGCTTGCCGCCCTCGCTTTGCGGTACGGGTGCCCGCAAATCCTTGTCGATGGATTTCTGCTCAATGAGCACCCTCGTTGATGGGATGTGCCCGTCAATGAAGTTGGTGGAATCCACCATGCTGGTCACCCGCTCTTCATAGCGGATGAAAGAGGGCAAGTCTTCAATGCCATACACGTTGGTCAGCAAGTCGGCCCAAAACAGTTGTGACTCGCCACGTTCGTATCCGCGACCTTTCCATCGCTCGGCAAAAGCCGCCGCAGCAGCAGCCTGTTGTTTCTCGTTTTTCATGCTGCAAATATAGAGTTTATTTTCAAACTCTAAGCGGTTGAGAATAAAACCTTAATTAAAAAAACTGCGAGACAGGTGGCACCGTCTCGCAGGCTCAAAAACTAACTCAAAATTCATTCTAAAAACGTATGACAAAAATCTGCTGCAAAGTAACGACCATTCCGAAAACTGTGAAATCCCCAATCTTAGGGATTTATGGAAAAAAGAATCGTCATAAATAAGGATAAGTTGCAGCGCATATCCTTCGTATCTTTGCAGCCGAAAGGAGAACGAATTATGTCAGAACACAAACATAACGAAGAATGTTGCTCGCATGAACACCATGAGCACCATGAACATCACCATCATCACCACCATCATCATGTGGCTGCCGATAATGGGCAAATGAGAAAGGTTTTGTGGGCGGCCATCATACTGAATCTGCTTTTCGTCGGCATAGAAGCGGGCGTAGGCCTATGGCAAAACAGCCTCTCGTTGCTGAGCGATGCAGGACATAACTTGAGTGATGTGTTTTCGTTAGTACTGGTGGTCGTGGGATTGCATTTGGTGAAGGTGCACAGCAACGAGCGCTACACCTACGGCTACAAGAAAAGCACGATCCTTATTTCGTTGGCCAATGCCTTGTTGCTCCTTGTGGCGGTCGGGGTCATTGTGGCAGAGAGCGTTCACAAGTTGCGTGCGCCGGCGGCTATCGACGGAGCGGTCATCTCATGGACTGCCGGCGTGGGTATCCTTATTAATGGTCTGACGACCTTGCTTCTCATGCGAGGACAAAAAGGGGACCTCAATATCCGCGGTGCCTTCCTCCACATGGCAGCTGACACTTTGGTTAGCATAGGGGTGGTGATAAGCGGCATCGTGATCAAGCACACGGGCTGGTTTGTCATCGACCCGATAGTCAGTATTGTTATTGCTATTGTCATCCTCGTCGGCACATGGGAACTGCTCCGCGACAGTATGCGACTGGCCTTGGACGGCGTTCCAGAAGGAATCGAGGTCGATGAGGTGGCGCAAACCATGAGTCAGGTGGAACATGTCACCGATGTGCATCATCTCCATATTTGGGCTATGAGCACCACCGAAAATGCACTTACGGCGCATGTGGTTGTCGACGATGAACATGAAGCATCCAATGTGCGAAAGGCGTTGAAAGAATCCCTGAACGAACATGGTATCACTCATGCCACGATAGAGATTGAAAGCGACAGCGATTGTTGTGATAAGAGATGTTGATTTCGGGTTAGTGTTGAAGGTCAGAGAATAGGGCAAATCGGAATTTTACTATTTTTGCCCCATCAAATTGAAAACATCATGCCTAAAAAGAAAACACCATTTTCAAAAGACGCCAAGTTTGCTGAGCTGTTGACGGAAGACCGTCGCCTGTTGCAGCTGTTGCCCCGTTTCGGCATCGGGTTGGGCTTCGGCGACCGTAATGTTGAGCAAGTGTGCCAGATCAACCATGTCAACACCGACTTGTTCCTCATGATTTGCGAGATCTACTCCGAAAGCGGTTACAAACCCGAAAAACATGAGCTTCAGCATATCGATATGGGCGATCTGCTTTCCTATCTGAAAGCTTCGCATCTTTATTATCTTGACGAGCGTTTCCCGCACATTGAGGAGCATCTGCAACGCATCATCGATGCTTGTGGACAGAAATACGGCCCGATGTTGAGCCATTTCTATGACGATTACAAGCAGGAAGTGATGCGGCATATCAAATACTATGAAGAGGAGGTGGTGTTCCCCTATATTGAGGCCTTGCTCAATGGGAAACGCACTGATTCTTACAAGATTGACGAGTTCGAGCATAACCACACCAACATCCAAGACACCCTCGACGACATGATGAACATCCTGCTCAAATACCTTCCTGGCGACATCCTGCCCAAGGAGCGCATTGAGATTTCGTATGACATCATGGAATTGAGCGACGACCTCAACCGCCATTCCCTCATTGAGGAGCGCATTCTCATCCCTTGTGTCGAATCCCTTGAAAACGCAAAGCCATGAGTAACCGTGTCATCATTTGCGAAACCTCCGAAATCATTGCGAACGGGCTTGCCGACATCATCGACGGCATGGCACAGTTCGATGTGGTGGCTCGCATTGACAGTCCCGAGCACCTCTCTGAGAGAATCCTTTCCACCGATGCCAATGTGCTTGTCATCAATCCTGCCTTGTTGGGATACCAGAATAAGGAATTCCTTTCCGACTTAGGCAAGGAACACCCCAATCTCATCGCCGTCGCCTTGCTGACTTCCTGCCTCGACCATTCCTGCCTGACACCTTATATCGGCGTCATCGAAATCAACGACACACGGTCGAAAATCATCAGCAAGATGAATGAATTTGCTCAGAGTGAGACCACGAAGAATGCCGACGATGTGGAACTCTCAAAACGCGAGACCGATGTGTTGGTGGCCGTCGCCAAGGGCATGATGAACAAGGAGATTGCCGACCAGATGAACATTTCCATCCATACCGTCATTTCGCACCGCAAAAACATCACCCGTAAGACGGGCATCAAGTCGGTTTCGGGTCTTACCGTTTATGCCTTGCTTAACAATCTGATTGACGAAAAGGACTTGATTTAAGCTGTCAAACCGCCAACAACACTAACAATTGTGCAGTGAAAATCCTCAAAAACATGGTCAGTGGATACACGGTGGCATAGCCCATGTTAGGTAGCTTGCAGCCTTCGGGAGCCACGGTGTTGGCGAAGGCGAGGGTAGGAGGGTCGGTGTGTGAGCCTCCGATGAAGCCCATCAGCGTGTAGTAATTTATTTTCAGCACCAAACGTCCGAAAAGTCCGACCAAAATGGGAGGCACCATGGTGATGATGACACCGTAGACGACCCACATATAGTGAACTTGGACGGTTTCTACGAACTTGCCACCTGCGCCCAAGCCCACGCCAGCGAGGAAGAGCGCGATGCCTACTTCGCGCAAGGCATGCACGCCTTGCCCTTCCGTGAACTCGGTGCTGAACCAGCCTTTCTTCACCCCAAGCCAGCCGCCGATGATGGCCACCACCAAGGGCCCGCCGGCAAGACCTAATTTAATAGGTGCTTTCATGCCCACAGGAATCGGGATGGAGCCGATGATGATGCCTAAGGCAATGATCACGAAAACAGGAATGAGCAAAAAGCCGCCTTTGCCTTTCTTTTCTGACTTTGGTGCAATAGAAGTTGTCTCAAGGGTGGTGGGCTCCTTTGCTAAGTCGATGCGGCAGAGCGGGCGCAACAGGATGCAGGTCAAAATCATGCCCACCACGGCAAGGGGATAGGCCACGGCATAGCCAGCTGCCAAACGGTCGGAGGCACCTTCGATGCCTAAGTCGGTGACGGCTTGTTGGGCCGCCGAAAGACCAGGTGTGTTGGTGATGGCACCGGTGTAAACGCCCGCCATGTCGGCCAAGTCCTGATGTGCTACTTTAGCAATGATGACCGTAATCAAAACACCCAGTGCCACATTGACCAAAGCCATCAGGTTCATGGCCAAGCCGCCTTTCTTGAACGACTTGAAAAAGCCTGGCCCCACCTGCAAACCGACAGCCACGACAAAGAGAATCAGTCCGAACTCCTTGATAACGTGCAGCATCTCCGCATTAAGGCTGACGCCGCAGGCACTGAAGGCGATGCCCACAAAGAGCACCCAAGTGATGCCCAACGAGATTTGGGCGATTTTGATTTTGCCCAGCAGCAGGCCGATAAAAATGGATAGGGAAAGGAATAAAATGGTGGGCCCGACGCCCGAACCGGTGAAGAGATTAATCATGTTTGTGTCTGTTTGTTTTTTGGCTATGACCGCTGACTATGACTATGACCACTTTTTGCCTTGGTTGAAGTGGTCATAGTCATGGTCACAAGTCATAGTCCAATATTGAAAGTACAAAGATAAAGCTTATTTCTAAACGGATGCGATAATCACCGAAATATTGTGCACGAACATGTTCACGGCAATGGCCAACAGGATGACACCAAAGAACTTGCGCAGGATGAAAATCAGGTTTTCGCCCAAGAGCTTCTGGATCCTGTCGAGTTGGCTGATGACGATGTAGTCCAACAAGATGTTGAGCAACAGCGCGATGATGATGTTGACAACGGCATAGTCGGCACGAAGCGAGAGTAAGGCCGTCAGTGCACCAGGACCGGCAATCAACGGAAAGGCGATGGGCACGATGCTGGCACCGCTCTTGCCGCCTTCATTTTTGATGATTTCGCGACCGAGAATCATTTCAACGGCAAGGATGAATAGCACGAAGGAGCCTGCCACTGCAAAGGAAGCCACGTCGATGCCAAACAGCTTCAGCAAGGCGTCACCGGCGAAGAAGAACGCCAAAAACAACCCCAAAGCCGTCAAACAAGCCTGTCCCGCCTTGATGGTCTTGTTTTGTTCCTTCATGCTCACGAAGATGGGAATGGAGCCGAAGATGTCGATGATTGCGGCCATGACGATGAACGCGCCGAAGATTTCTACGAAGTTGATGCTACTGAACATGATGTTTTGTATTGATTAGGAACTACGATTTGCACAGAATCAGAGATTCGGTGATACGAAGTGAGTTTATGCATGATATTTCGTGCAAAATTAGAAATAATCGTGCAATTCATAGTTCATTAATCACACAATATTATTCCACAAATAGTGAAAATGTGGTCCAAAGCGCTTGAAGGCGGCCTCGTCCAACTGTTCCTGGAATTGCGGATTCGCTACCGAGATGATGAGTTTGGCCCTTTCCTGCAATGAGCGTCCGTAGAGGTTCACCGCGCCATATTCCGTGACGAACCAATGGATATGGTTGCGTGTGGTTACGGCACCTGAGCCCAAATCCAAGGCAGGCACAATCTTGTTGATGCCTTTGCGTGTGGTGGAGGGCATGGCGATGATGGCCTTGCCGCCTTTGGCACGCGAGGAGCCATAGACATAGTCAATCTGGCCACCAACACCTGAGTAAATGCGTTCGCCCAACGAGTCGGCGCACACCTGTCCCGAGAGGTCAATCTGGATGCCCGAGTTGATGGAGGTCATCTTGGGTTGCTGCGCGATGATGAAGGGGTCGTTGGTGTATTCCACGTCCATCAGCAGCACTTCGTGATTGCCATCGATGAAGTCATAGATTTTCTTCGAGCCCATCACGAAGGTGGATACGATTTTGCCTTTGTTGAGTTTCTTGTTGTCGCCCGTGATGACGCCTTTCTTGACAAGCGGCAAAATGCCGTCTGAGAACATCTCAGTGTGGATACCGATGTTTTTGTGGTTGTGGAGACACGAGAGGATGGCGTTCGGTATGGAACCGATACCCATCTGGAGACAAGCACCGTCTTCGATGAGCTCGGCACAATAGCGTCCGATGGTCTTTTCCACTTCGTTGGGTTCGGGCATGTCGACGGTGAGTAGGGGAGTGTCGTCTTCGACAAAGACATTGATTCTGCTGATGTGGACCAATGCATCACCAAAGGTGCGTGGTACATGCTTGTTGACCACAGCGATGACAAACTCGGCACTCTCCATGGCGGCCAAAGTGGCATCGACCGACGAACCTAACGACACATAGCCGAATTTATCGGGTGGGCACACTTGAATCATGGCCACGTTGCATTTGATGTAACGCTCACGATAGAGTTTCGAGGTCTCGCCGAGGAAAACAGGGATGTAATCGGCCAAGCCTTTCTGCACGCTCTCGCGCACATTGGCACCTACGAAGAAGGCATTGTGCTGGAAGATACCCTCAAACTCAGGGTTGACGTAAGGCGCGGCGCCCTCAGTGTGCAGATGGTGGATGTAGACGTTTTTCAACTCGCCCGCGCGACCTCTGTCGCACAAGGCTTTGACCAAACATTGCGGCACATTCGACACCGAGCTGATGTGGACATGGTCGCCCGACTTGATGACTTTTACGGCTTCCTCAGCCGTGACGGCATGATATTGTTTCTTCATTTCTCACGAAAGTTTGTTTCCTAAAGCAAAAAGCCGGTGACAGCCGGAACTGTCACCGGCAACAACATGTAATAAAAAAGAGTTTTAGTTATTCATAATGCATCGGAAATGCATAAAACAATTTCTATTGGTTTGACAATGCGTTCATTACCTCAAAACTTCTGGAAAAATGTTGGAATACCTAGAATGAAGATATCACCCCACGGCGGGGCTTACCTTATTAAATATAGAATCCCAGCTCCAATTCCCGGAAGCCTTGTTTCGCGACTTGAGGCAGGTCTTCTGACTGAGGCCTCGCGTTTGCCGCCTTCCCGAAAGACTTAGTTTTCAGTGGCACAGTGGCAGGCGATTGGCCATCACAGCAGCGGGAACTGTCCGGGATTCACACCCGATTCCCTATTGAGTCCGCAAAGGGACACCACAAATCGGCTGCAAAAGTAGCGAATATTTTTGTACACTTGCCAAGCACCCCGAAATAATGTTTTTGCATTTGCAATTGCCATTTTGGAAAAATGCCTTACCTTTGCAGGCGATTTGGCTAAGGGAATGCCGTGAGAATCGGCAACAGTGCCCGCTGCTGTAAGCCTGCATAAGGTCTGTCAATCAAGCCACTGTACGGCTCATCCGTATGGGAAGGCGACAGGCTCGGGTGAGTCAGAAGACCTGCCAATCAGAGAGTTCAATTGCATGCCTTCGGGAACAAGGGCGACGCTAAGCGCGGCAATTAGCATGGCTTCTTGCGATGGTTTTGCATCATTTGTTTAATGCGTAATAATCATTCTTTATGCGTAAAATCTTACTTTTATCTTTTGCATTTGTCATGGCAGCTTTTGCCATGGCGCAAGAACCGGCCACTTTCGAAGATGTGCCACTTGGTAGCGGTGGTATCTGGCAACCCCCTGTTGGCGAAAATGAGATGCCCAGCGGCGGCTGGCTCTTTACCAATTCTACCCAATACGGCTATTGGGGCGGATTTACGGCCTCCAACCGCACCGACTTGAACCAGACGGGCATGGATGCCCAGTATACTGCGGCTGCAGGCTGTGGCTATGATGGCTCTACCCAATATGCCGTGGCTTATACCATGGGTGTGCAGACGGATGTCTATGCCACCGATGGGCAATTACATACCGTCACAGGCTGCTATGTCACCAACAATCTGTGGACTTATCAGGACATTCTTCAAGGCGGGTATGGCGAGCCACCCTACGGAGGAACTACAGGCAACGACCCTGACTGGTTCAAGGTGACAGCGACAGGTAAGAATGCCAATGGACAAACTGTGGGTACATTGGATTTCTACCTCGCCGACTTCCGCTTTGCAAACAATGAGGAAGACTATGTCCTTAATACTTGGGAGTGGTTCGATCTCAGCCCCTTGGGTGATGTGGCCACCATTTCCTTTAGCCTTTCGTCATCAAGAGGCAGTGGCTACAATATGATTACGCCGGCCTATTTCTGCATGGACGACTTCAACGGTGGTGGCGCCGCTCCCGACCTGCCGCCATATATCGTCAACCCTGTTTCGGACGTGGTCTTTAACGAGTACCCGCAGACGCAACAAGTCAACCTCAATGGTGTGGCCACCGACCCCGACGACCCCGATGAGAACATCACCTATAGTATTGTCAGCAATTCCAATCCGAGTGCTTTGAGTGCTAATATGAGCGGCAAGATTCTCGTCATGACCCGCCAAAATGCCAATCAAGCCACCGCTGACCTTACGATGCGTGCCACAAGCGATGGTCAGTATGTCGATTTCACTGTGCATGTCATCCTTAATGCTGTCATCGATGAGCCTCCTTATATCGTCAATCCTGTGCAAGACGTGGTCTTCAACGAATACCCGCAGACCATCCAAGTCAACCTTAACGGTGTGGCCACCGACCCCGACGACCCCGATGAACTGATAACGTATAGCCTCATCTCCAACTCAAACGAGACGGATTTGTTGGCTACAATGGAAGGAAAGATATTGACCTTGAATCGTTTACAGAATGTCCAATCATCTGCCGACCTCGTTCTGCGAGCCGTTAGCGACGGTCAATTTGTTGATTTCGAGGTGCATGTCTATATGTATGAGGTGGAAGGTGTCGACGAGCATCAATTTGGCTTTGTGGCCTATCCCAATCCCACCGAGGGCCAACTGACCCTTACCGTAAGTGAAGTCACATCCTTCAATTACCAGCTTTTTGACCTCATGGGACAATGCGTAGATAGGGGAGAAGTTCAAGGCAACGAAACTCGCCTCGACTTAAGCCATCTCAACAAGGGTATCTATTTCATTTCCGTTGAATGGAATGATAATCGTTTGATAGAGAGAGTGATAGTTAGATAATAATTTGGTACATATAGTTTTTTTGAGTGTGAAAGAGTGTGACATATTCCTGTCACACTCTTTTTTCATCTCTCTCTTCGCTCGATAACCTTCTTCAGTTTGTAGCGGTCGCCCGTTGACTTGCCGATGGCGTCGATAAACTGCTGGTCATAACCTGGTGTCTCGTAGCCCCAGCGTTGGAAATTGCCATCCTTGTCGACACGCTTCACCACTTGGTCGTTGTATTTCACAATCAGGTATTTGGCAAGTTTGTCCCAACGCTGCATCATTTTGTCGGCGTAGGCGATGCTTTTGTTGTTGAGATAGCTGCGTCGGTCGGCGGGCATCATCTTTTCGATGGCGATGAGCACGCTGTCCTGGTCGGCGAAATAATAGTCTTCCAACTCGTTTTGTGCTTTGCGGAGGTCGCCAACCATCATCGAATAGCGCGGGTAGACCATATTGGCCACCCAGTTGTTCATCCAGAAGGCAGATTGGTCGCTGAATTCGTTGCGCGGATTGTTCTCGGGACGGAAACAGTCGGGCACTTGGGTGATGCAGCAATAGAGCGGCACGTAGGCCACCATGTTTGCATCGTCGCAATTGAACCATGTGACACCGCCCACATCGTTGGGCAGCCACGAGCGCATCTGGCAGGTCATAGTGAAACCGCTTTGTTGCGTGGCAATGGGGCGTTCGCGATAATAAGGCACGCTGTCACTATCAGTGAAGTGCATCGGTAAGGGACGGATAGGCATGCCCCAAGGGCCAGCGGTCATGTCGGAGGTCATGTCAAGAGGCGTGCCTTCAAAATGGTCGCGCATATCGGCCTGCAAATCGCGCAATGACAAAGGTTTGTCGGGTTTAATCCATAAAGGCAGATGGTCGCAAACATCGAACTCACCGTTGATGTAGGGCAGGTATTTGTCCATCTCCTCGTGGCTGTGATGGTGGCGGAAGAAACTCCACACGCGGGCGTCGGCATAGCGAACGTTCTCGAAGTCGATGGGGCAGTAGGCATCGCGGAACGAGAAATCCTCGTCCTTGCCGTTGAAATAACCCCATTCCTTGGCAAAGCTGATGACGTCCTCAGCATAGACGCATTCAATTTCTGGGTTGTTGATTTTCTTGAGGCTCTTGCTGCTGATGCTGTTTTTGGAACGCTTCTCCAACGGGAACTGACGGATGCGGCTCAGGTTGGCATGGGCGCAGATGCAGTCATCGGGGATGCGCAAGGCCACCCAAACGGCTCCTTTGTGGCCAGGTCCTTTGCCGATGATTTCCATAATCCAGGCCTCGTTGGGGTCGCAGATGGTGAGTGTCTCGCCGCTGCTGTTGTAGCCGTATTCCTCAACGAGTTCTGCCATGCAGCGGATGGCTTCGCGGGCAGTGGCCGAGCGTTGCAGAGCCAGGCGCATCAGGCTGAAATAATCCAGCAAACCCTCTTGGTTGACGAGCTCCAAACGTCCGTCGAAGGTGGTCTCCACGATGGTCACCTGTTTCTCGTTCATCAGGCCGACGACGTTATAGGTATACTCCACCTGTTTCACGTATCGTCCGGCATGCGCTGGTCCCCAGCCGCGAATCTCAATGAGTTCGCCAGGTTCATGTCGTCCCGATGGGCTATAGAACAGCGAACCCGAGAAGCCGAAGCCGTCGCAGTTATAGGTACACATCACGCTGCCGTCGGTAGAAGCTTTTTTGCCTACGATGAGGTTGGTGCAGGCGAAAACTGGCACCATAATGAGAACCAGCATCAAAGTTATGACTAGTTTTTTCATTGAAAAATTGAGTTTTTTGTTGATTTCTAATTACTGCAAAAGTACATTTTTTTACTTTTGCACACAAATTTTACTAAAATGAAGAAGTCTTTTTCCTTGAGAGCTGTGTTCTCTCTGCTTTTGGTACTTTCGACGATATTATGTATAGCGCAACCTCCTGGAGGCAGAAATCCCGGAGGCCGTCCTCCTGGGGGGCGTCCTCCATACGGTGGTGACCGTCAATGGGGTCAGACTCAGCAGGGTAACATGCCTACCGTGAAACCGAAGAAGAAAGTCCGTGAGGGCGATACCTTCACGGTGGTCGGCGTGTTGCGCGACGCCAAGACGAATGAATTCCTGCCTTACGTTAATCTGGCTATTCTCGATTCCATCGACTCGGAGTTTGTCAAAGGCGGTATCAGCGATTTGGACGGCTCTTTCGAGCTAAATGGTGTTCCGCAAGGCGCTTTTATACTCCGTGTGTCCGCCATTGGCTATGAAAGCTATGCGCTGCCGTTCAAGGTGACCAACAACACGAATTTGGGAACGTTGCGCATCAATCCAGGTGTCACCTCTTTGGGTGAGGTTACGGTGGCCGCTGAAAGGCCTTTGTATGCCATGGAAGGCGAGAAGCTGATTTACAACGTCAGCGAGGACCCGTCAATCCAAACGGGTACCACAGAGGATGCCTTGCAGAATGCCCCAGGTGTGGAGGTCGACGTGGAAGGCAACATCACTTTGCGCGGCGTGTCGAGCGTGGAGATTTGGGTCAACGACAAGCCCTCGAAACTCACCGAGGAGAACCTGAAGACCTATCTCCAGACCTTGCCCGCCAATGCCATCGCACGCATCGAGACCATCACCAACCCTTCAGCAAAATACGCCACTGATGCTGAAGCCGTTATCAACATCGTGACCTCGGCGCATATCAAAAGTAACCAATTCATCAGCTTTGGCGTGAACGGCTCCAACCAGCCTTTTGTCTCGCCATGGGTGAGTTACATGTGGAAGAAGGAAAAACTGAGCGTCAACCTGTTCGCCTCGGGACGTTATAGTGACAGAATCAACACTACTGATAGCTGGGAGTTGAAACGCGAGGACGGGGCCACCCAAGGGACGTATGACTCCGTGTGGTACAGGACAACATCGCAGAAACAAGACAGCCGCAGCCTCAGTGGTAATCTTTTCATGAACGTTGACTATGAGATTGATTCCACAAGTGACATTTCCTTCGATGCAGGCGGTTTTTACAACAATAACCGCAGCTATGGCAACCGCCGCGACGAACAGACATTCTATTTGCAACCTGTCGATAGCATTTTGGCCTACAGCATTGGCGATACAACCGTCTCTGGCTCTGGTTTCGGTCACATCGGCGCTGACTACACCAAGAAGTTTGACGAGAAAGGCCATAATCTTCGCATTGGTTTGAACAGCCGCCTCAACAAGAACGCTTCCGACCAATATTACAACCGTTTCTACGACATCTACACCGGCTTTGACGAAAACCGGTATCTGCTGACCAAAATGTTTGGTCTGGGCGTCAACCTTGATGCGCGTTACAACCGTCCCTACAGCGAGGACGGCGAACTCAGCTATGGTTTGCGTGCAGACCATCAGATGGATAACAATGACTACAAACGTTACTATTCCAACGATGGCGGCCTCAATTATGACAGTATCGACATCCTTCGCACCTACCATTTCAACGGCTCCGAGACAGGCTTGAATGCCGATGTCAACTGGACACGTCGCTGGGGTGGATTTACACTCAGTACCGGAATGGGAGTTGGCAATGACCGCATCTCATACGAATATGTCAGCGATATGCCGTTCGCCGATAAGAACACGCTGTTTTTATGGAATGTGCGGCCTTCTCTCCATTTGACCTATCGTACGGAATCCATGCACAACTGGAAACTCAACTATTCGTTACGTATGTCGCATCCCGACGAGGATGAAATCAGCACCTTCCGCAGGTACGGTGAGGACAGCTATTCAACAGGTAATGTCAATGGGCTTAAAAACAGCTTTACCCACAACATGGAAGCAGGTTGGCAGAAGTTCTTTGAGCGTTTCGGAAACATCGGCCTCGAAGCATACGGTCGTCTGAGTACCAATGAGGTCAGCTCTTTGACGGATGCCGAATACGACAACTATCTTGAGCGTATTGTCAACTACTCGATACCCTACAATATGGGTACTTCATGGCGTTACGGTACTTCGCTTAATATGACCTACCGTCCTACGGGATTTTTCAATGTGCGCTTGTATGCCAACCTGTATGACTACGGCTATCGCATGGAATATGACCGCAATGGTGTGCATCAGATTGACCAACGCGACAAGTGGTCGTGGAGTGTGCGTGTCAATGCTTGGGCAAAACTCTTCAATCAGCTGCAGGTCACGGCTTCGGCCAACTACAACTCACCGACCATCAGCCTGATGAGTGAGCGCAAGGCGCGTTATTTCCTCAATATGGGTCTCCGCAGCGACTTCTTCAACCGTCGTTTGTCGGTGTTCGTCAACGTGCAGGACATCTTCAATTGGGGTGCTCGCATCGGTTCAGGTTCCAGCAACACCAACCCGTACTATCTCAGCGACAGCACCCGAAAGATGTTGAACAGTCGTTACATTTCGGCAGGCTTCACTTTGCGTTTCGGTAAGATGGAGCTCGAACAAAAGGCCAAGGAAGGCGACGGCGAGGCTGGTGATAGCCTTGAGTGATTCTGGGCCTGCAATCGGCCCGATTGCAGGAGGGACACTACCAGGAATTCTCATCAACCCGATTCAGAAAACAACACCATTATGTCTTCAATCGAACCATCTGACAAACGCCAAATGCCAATCTGGCATTATCGCGGTAAATTCCCTCATCGCGAATATAAGCCGTTGCAATTCATCACGTATCGTTTGTATGATTCTGTGCCAAAAAAAGTCATTGATGCTTGGAAGGAAGAACTAAAGGTGACGGAAATGACCTTGCCGAATGATCCTAAGGCACAGGAATTACGAAAACGTATTGACAAATACGAAGATGCAGGATACGGCCAGTGTTTTCTCAAAGATGCAAGAATAGCTTCAATGGTTCAAGAGAACCTTTTCCATTTTAATGGAATCAGATATAATGTCTTGAGTTGGTGCATTATGCCCAACCATGTACATATATTAATCGAAGTCAAAGAAGGGTGGACTTTAAGTACCATCATGCACGGTTGGAGGTCGTATACGGCACATCAAGCCAATAAAATCTTGGGACGTACAGGTGATTTTTGGATGGATGAGTATTTTGACCGTTATATTCGCGATGAAAAGCATTTGGAGACAGTTATCAACTACATTGACAACAATCCTGTCAAAGCAGGTCTTATCGAAGAGGGCCAATTCTGGCCATGGAGCAGCCTGGGCCTGCAATCGGCCCGATTGCAGGAAGACTCTACAACGAGTAAAGCGGTAGGCGGACCGACTGACGGCCAGTAAAAATGATAGCTGTCATCACATTAACTCCGTTGAACGGGTATCACGGATGAATACTAAATGTGGCCGAGCAACAATGCCTGCAATCGGCCCGATTGCAGGAAATAATAGAGCCAATAAAGTAAAGCGTCAGTCGGGCCGACTGACGGCCCAGTAAAATGGCCGCTCCCACAATATGTGAAAGCGGCCATTGTATTATGACGTTGGCCATAGGCCAAAGTCATCAACCATAGTCAAAATCAATATCCGAATATCTCTTCAGTGCTCAGACGCTTGACGGGACCGAGTTCCTGAATAGCCTTCATGTTGAGTTCCTTCTCGTCACCGAGGATGACGTAACGGTAAGGCTTGTTGGCCATCTGCTCCTTTTCAAACTTCACGATGTCTTGCAGGGTGATGTTCGGCAAGGCGTTGTAGATGCGCTCGTTGATGTCGTAATCGATGCCCTTCATTTGGGCACTCAGCCAGGCGTTGATAAGACCGAACTTGGTGGTACGCTGGCTGGCCAGACGCTTGGTCAGGGCCTCTTTAGCGATACCAAAGGCTTGCTCACTCTCAGGCATTTCGTTGAGGATCTCCAAGAAATGACCGACGGCATCCATCATCTTGTCGTTTTGCGTGATGATGTGGGTAAAGAAGTACTCAGGTTGGTCGGTGTAGTAGGGCTCCATGTAAGCGGCGTAGGCATTGTAAGCCAGACCGCGAGCCTCACGCATCTCTTGGAACACGATGGTGTTCATGCCACCTCCATAATACTCGTTGAACAAAGCCTTTACGGCAGCCTCATCAGGATTCCACGGACGTTGCTCGTTGTGGATCATACGCATGTAGATGTTCTTGGCGTCATAAGGCGCAATGACGATTTCGTTTTCAGGCGTGGGCTGCAATTCATAGTGCTTGCCTTCGGGAACGGCTTGCAGTTCAGCCACGGTCTTGTGGTTCTCGGTGACGGCCTTAGCCATGTCTTGAGCGGTCATAGGACCATAATACAACACGGTGTGCTCGTAGTTCTTGAGGTTTTTCAAGAGGTCGAGCAATTCTTGTGGGTTGATTTGGCGGAGTTGTGCGGGCGAGAGTTGGTTGCGCTGTGAGTTATAGGGACCGTAAAGTCCGTACTGCACCAAAGCGTTGAAGTTGCTGCGTTGGTTCAGTTTCTCGTCGACACGGGCTTTCTCCAGTTGCTGGATGCACATTTCGGCCACCATCGGGTCAGCTTTGGCGTTCTGCATTACGTTTTCAAGCAGAGCCAAGGCTTCGGGCATGTTCTCACCAAGGCCATTCAAAGTGACGGTGATGTTGCGCGAACCCACATTGATATAGTAGTTACAGGCAAGCTTGTAGAATTGCTGCTTAATCTGCTCGTTGGTCATCTGGTCGGTGCCGAGGTATTCAAGGTAATCGGCTGCCACGCCATAGCGGAGGTCGGTCTCGTCGCCAAATTCATAGCGGAAAGCTAAGGTGAAGCGTCCGTTCTCCTTGTTTTGCACGTATATGTAAGGCAGTCCGGCCTCGGTCTTGCCGAAGGTGAGGTCTTTCTTGAAGTCGACGAAACGGGGTTGGATAGGAGGTACCACCGTATTCTGAACCACAGTCACGAAGTCGCTCACGAGGTCACGGTTGGTCGGGATTGGCGTGATGGCGGGCTTGTCGATCTTCTTTTGGCCTTCATCTTTGCCTTGGCGCTTGTAGACCACCACATAGTTGTCCTTGAAATGCTTGTTGGCGAAGGCGACGATTTGTTCCTTCGTCATGTTGGAAACGCGGTCGAGATAGCCGACTTGCTGCTCCCAAGGAATCTCATTAATATAGGTGTTGACGAACATGTTGGCGCGAGCGGCGTTGCGTTCGAGTGAGGTGTATTGTCTGAGTTTGTAGTTGTTGATAATCGAGGGCAGCAGGTCGTCGGAGAAGTCGCCGGCCTTAAGCTTCTCGATTTCGGCAAGGAGCAGGTCTTTGGCTTCTTCAAGGGATTGTCCTTCATTAGGTGTTCCGCCGAGGAGGAACGTGGTGTAGTCGCGGTTGCTGCTTGAGCCGCTCCATGCACCGAGCATTTTCATCTGTTGGTTGATGTCCAAGTCGATGAGTCCAGCGGTGCCGTTGCTGAGCATCTCGCCGATGATGTCGAGGGTGTCGCATTGCAATGAGTTGCCACGGTCGAAGCGCCAAGCCATCATGAGGTTTTCAGCCTCAAGGCCATAGATGGTGGTGTCTTTGGGCGCGGTGATGGGCTTCAACGGGGCAAACTCGGGCTGCTTCACATCCTTACCAGGTTCCCAACTGCCGAAATACTTGTCGATGATGGCGATGACTTCGTCAGGATTGAAGTCGCCAGCCATACAGATGGCCACGTTGTTCGGGCGATACCACTTGTTGAAATAGTTCTTGATGTTGGTAATCGAAGGATTCTTCAGGTGCTCCTGCGTGCCGATGGTGGTCTGCGTGCCGTAGGGGTGCGTCGGGAAGAGCATGGCATTCAGGGCTTCCCACACTTTGCGGCTGTCCTGTGCGATACCGATGTTGTATTCCTCGTAAACGGCCTCCAACTCGGTGTGGAAACCACGGATGACCATGTTCTGGAAGCGGTCGGCCTGGATTTTGGCCCAGTTTTCGATTTCGTTGGAGGGGATGTCCTCGGTGTAGCAAGTCACGTCTTCAGAGGTGTAGGCATTAGTACCTTCCGCGCCGATGGCCGACATTAGCTTGTCGTACTCGTTGGGGATGAAATACTGGGCAGCCAACTGGCTCACCGAGTCGATTTCATGATAGGCGATGCGGCGCTCCTCAGGGTCGGTGAGGGTGCGGTATTTCTCGTAACGTGCCTCAATGTCGTCCAAGAAAGGCTTCTCGGCTTCGTAGTCGGTGGTGCCGAAATGATTCGTTCCCTTAAACATGATATGTTCGAGGTAATGTGCGAGGCCGGTGGTCTCGGCGGGGTCGTTCTTCGAACCGGTGCGCACCGCGATATAGGTCTGGATGCGAGGCTCTTCGTTGTTGACGCTCAGGTAGACCGTCAGGCCGTTGTCGAGCGTGTAGATGCGGGCTTCGGTGAGGTCGCCCTTCACGGTTTCAT
>JAEEGG010004320.1_pt1 | contig 34585 bp, 27 predicted proteins | sample 9134161 | NCBI WGS metagenome assembly JAEEGG01 (sample SAMN16246543, study PRJNA631951) | gut metagenome | biome: gut microbiome; feature: rumen; material: CR-attached | host: Bos | place: Iran: Karaj | collected 2018-10 | reverse complement strand
GAGGTTGGCCGCGGGTATGCTGGGTGAGTAGGTCACATGGAAACGCGGTGCGCTCTCGCCGATGAAGGCCGTCACGGAGGTGACGCGCTTGTCGGCCAGCATCAAGTGTTGTAATGAGTCGCTGACCTTCGTTGTGGCTTCAAGGCTGCTGCCTTCGGGCAAACGAATCTCTACGGCGAAGCAGTCGCGCTCAGCCATAGGCATCATCTGCACATGCAAGGCCAAGAACATCAGCACGCCCAGTATGATAGAGCCGATACCCATACCGATAGTAAACAACGGGTGCTTGAAGCAATGGCTCTGCATCTTGTCGTAGATGCGTTGCAGGAAACCAAAAAACCGCATCTGAGCCCTCACGAAGCCATTGTGCCGTGGCTTGTCTTCCGGCTTGATGAACATGATCTCCAATCCAGGGATGACGAGCATGGCGTAGGCCAAGGATGCCATCAACGAGAAAGCCACGGTCCAAGGGAAGAGCTGCACAAACTCGCCCAAAGGCCCCGTGATGATACGCGTCATCGGGAAGAACATGCAGGCAATGGCGGCCGTGGCGATGAACATAGGCATGAAGAGCTCACGGGCGCTACTCACGGCAGCATCAAAGGGCTTGTAGCCTTGACTTAATTTATCGATATAGCCATCGATGTTGATGATGGAGTCGTCCACAATCATGCCGAGCACGACAATGAGTGCCGCCAAGGTAACGGTATTCAATTCGATGCCAAAGAGATACATCATCCCAATGCTGAATGCCGTACAAATAGGCAGTCCCGAGCTGGCGATGAGGGCCGTACGGAAGGGGAACAGCAACAGCATGACCACGATGACGACAATCATGGAGATGAGCAGGTCGCGGAGGAATGAGCTGACAGACTTTTGCACCACTTTGGGTTGGTCGGTGATGCGGTAGAGCTTCACACTGTCGGGCAGGGTGGCCTTGAACTCGGAAAGCACCTTCTCCACTTCCCTTCCGAAGGCCACGATGTTGTAGCCTTTGCGCATCTCTACGCTGATGATCAAGGCATCGTTGCCGTTGAAGTTGACTACTTTGGACGACTCGGCCATACGGCGTTCAACGGTGGCCACATCGCGCAGGCGGATGGTGTTGCCTGCCGCATCGGAATAGATGATCTGCTCTTCGAGTTCCTGCTCGCTGACCATGGGGTTCTCGATGTGCAGCGGCTGGTCGAAATCATCACCTTGCATGGTGCCCGTGGTGGTCAGCAGACCTTGCGAGGCGTATTGCAGCATCAGCGCGTTGGGGCTGATGCCATAGAACGACAGCTTTTCCTTGTCGATGATGACAGCGATCTCCTCGTTTTGCTCGCCCATCACACGCACATTGCCCATCTCGGGGATGGCACGCAGGCGGTGGGTGAGGTCATCGGTATAGTCGTGCATCTCGCGGTAGGTCTTGTCGGCCGACTCCATGGCGATGAGCAGCGAAGAGGTATTGCCGAAGTCATCGATGACAGCGATGGCCAACACGCCCGCAGGAAATTTTAACGCCTTGGATTCGTTGATTTTATGCCGAATCTTCGACCACGCGATATCCTTGTCCTTCACCGACTCATCGAGGCTGGTGTAGATGTAGCACATCCCCTCTTTAGTAACAGAATAGGTGTTCTTGCGGTCCACCTCGGGCATTTCAAACAACAGCTGTTCCAAGGGCTTGGTAAGCTGGGCTTCCACCTCCTCAGAGTTGGCGCCAGGATATACGCCCGCCACGATGCCCAAGCGGATGGTATAGGCCGGAAACTCGTCCTTCTTCATATCGATGAGGGCATAGATACCGAAGGCCACAATGACCGCCACGACCGCCCAGACAATCTTCTGGCGCAGTATGCTGCCGCTGATGATACCTCTTTCCTTCAACTTATTCATTGTCACTTTTTTACTTTGTTGGCTTTTAGCTATTAGCCATTAGCTTTTAGCTTGGTAGCCAATAAGCTAAAAGCTAATGGCTAACGGCCTGCAGCCAAACACATTCATCATTCCACATTCACTTTCATTCCTTCACTAACCTTCTGATATCCTTCCACGATGACGATGTCGCCACTATGCAAGCCTTCGCTCACCACCACACCCGTGCCTGAATAGCCCGAGATGGTGATGTTTTGCCTCGTAGCGTGACCGTCTTTCGCCACCCACACGAACTTGCCGTCGTTGTTAATCAAAACCGCATTGGCTGGGACAACGATTCCATTGTCGATATCCGCACTCAACACCACTTTGGCAATCATGCCGGGGGTGAAAGCCTCATCTCTTTCATCAATGAGCACTTTGACGGGATAGCTATGCGTGAGCAACGATGAAGTCATGTTCTTTTCAAGGATATGGCCTTTGCAACGGCGGTTGTCGAGGGCGGGGATGAGGATTTGTGCTTCATCGCCGATTTACACCTTTGAGATTTCATTCTCCGGCACGCTGATTTTCACCACCAAGCCCTCGGTACTGATGATGCGCATGATGGGTTTCAGCGGCGTGATGCTCTCGCCTTTCACGGCACTCAAATTGGTGACGGTGCCGTCGAAGGGGGCAGTGACGGTGTTGTCGGCCAGCATGGCGTTGGCCAAGTCGAGGGCCGCTTGGGCTTTCTCAAGGTTGGCCACCATCTCGCGCCATTTGATTTCGGGGAGGCTGCCATTGTCGTGTACTTTCTTCAGGCGGTCGTAGGCATCTTGGGCCTGTTCAAGGGTGGCTTGTGCCGAGCGTTGTGTGCTTTCCATCTGTGGTGAGGACACACGGGCCAACACTTGTCCTTTGCGCACTGTGCTGCCTTCTTTCACATTGAGCGACTGCAATGTGCCGCCATATTTGAAGCTGATGTCGACCGTGTTGCCTTCTTCAAGGTAGCCAGGATAGCTGTTGCGGACCAAGCCTCCCACCGTATCGATGCGCTGCACACCCACAGCGATGACGCGCTCCTCGGCGGGACCGCCAATGAGCTTCTCCTTGAGTTGCTGTGGGTCGGTTTCGTCGCAACTCACCAGCAACAGGGGAAGGAGCCAAAGAATATGTTTTGCTTTCATTTTAGTATTCATTTTGACTCAAGACTGCAAGACGCGGGACAACTCCCCCTTGAAAGGGGGCAGGGGGGATTAAAACCCCGCGTCTCGCAGTCTTGTTTCTATTAATTCCTTATCGCCGCCATCCTAATACCATCGCCAAAAATCTTGAAACTGCGTTCGTTGGTCTCGGCTTCGCCTTCGTAAGTCATGTTGAGGATGAGCGTGTTGTCCTCGTACATCTGTCCCTTGGCGCTGACGCGTAGGTCGTTCTTCAAGGTAAGCGAGTCGCCAGTGAAGAGCAGTGTGTTTTTCTTGTAGTCGCGGAGGAAGATTTCGTTGTCCTTGCAGAAGGCGTGGGTGACCACGACCTCGCCGCCCATGGTGTTCATCACCACGAGCACGCTGTCCTTGCCGTTGTCTAACGCGCTGATTTCCAGTTGCCCAATTTCGTTGGGCAGGCTGACGGTGAAGGAGGCAGGCTCATCTTCGGGATTTATCTCTTCCAAGGTGACGCTGCCCGAGGTCTTGAATGAATAATCGCCGCGAAACAGCGGGGCGTTCTTCTTTTGGCATGAAGTCAAGGCCAGGAAGGCGCAAATGACAAATAATAAAGAGCGGATATTCTTCATTGTTGGATTGGATTGGTTTGTTCTTGACACGCTTTGCGTCATTGCGAGGGAGGCACGACCGAAGCAATCCAGTACATGGTCTGGACTGCTTCGTTCCTCGCAGTGACGCGAAGCGACGCATTGTTTCTGCAAAAATAATAAGAATCCCCGAAACGAATTCGGGGATTCTTTGGTTTTTCAATAAGACGCGATTAATCGTGTCCCTACAAGGTTTATCTCACCACCAATTTCTTGGTCACAACAGCACCATTCTCCTCAATGATATTGACAAGATAGATACCCTTGTGCCATTCGGCGGCATCGATGTTCACCACTTGGCCCGTCATTGCGAGGGACGAAGCAACGGCTTCGTGCACCTTTTGTCCAACGAGGTTATACACCTCCACTTTGGCCACATTCGCGCCTTCCACGGTAAACTGGCCTGTGGTCGGGTTGGGGTAGAGCTTGGCTTCGGAGGAGAGTTCGGTGATAGCTTCATGCAACCCAATCGTGAAATGGTGCGGGTCAAGTTCGGCGAAGACAGGCTGTGTGTAGCGGTGCTCCGATTCATCAGCGCCAAACACATAATAATTGATGGATGATTCGCCTTGGTAGCCCTTGATGTAGCCTACATACTCGTCAGGGTTGCCCGTGGCAGTCATGTGGGCCACTTGGTAGGCACCGCCGTCAATACTATAATAAACAAGGAGAGAATCCTTCTTTAAATCGGCGCCACTGTAAGCGATGAACTTGGAAACAACAGGGATGGAGTCCTGCCATTCTTGCTCACCGTGAAGCACATTACGATGGTCGACGAATAGCATGTTGAAGTCCATCACGCCACGGGTGCGGCAGTGCAGGGCATCACCTGGTTGCCAAGGATGGCTGTCGCAGCCACTTACTGGTACAATATCATAACCTGGCATAGCTCCTTGATAGACCGCTATTGCATTCTGATCGAAGATGCTGTCATCTCTTATTGGCAAATATACGGTCTTATTGAGAATAAGGCTGTTGGTATAAGGAGCGACACTATTCCATCCATCCTCGGGTATGTCAACGCGATAAACCCTATAAGGGTAACCCCAGCAACAATTTGTAGTGGCAAAATGGTTAGCAACTTCTTCAAAATCAGAATAAACAGGGTCGTTTTCGGGTGTTTTGGCAATGAGTATGATGTCAGGAGCAAGAAATTTACCCCAGCAATCCACGTGAGGATAGTGGTTGTTTGGACTAACGAGATGAATAGGGTCAATACCTAGATAATTACGCATTATAGTACGAAGGTTTTCTTCATCATTGTTGTTTGCTAACAACACGCGATTATCACTAACACCATGTCCACGACCATCTTCCATCATGTTGCCGCCTTCATAATAGAGGCTTGTCTCATAGATGGGAATATTCCAAAAATCGGAAAACACAAAAGGAATACTGTCGTCTTTAGGACGCCATTCAGGATAGTATAGATTATCAACAATGGCAGGCTCCTTGTCTTCAAAGATATACCAAGGTCCATAGTCTCGAATAAAAAAGTCGTCTGTGGGTGCATTGACAAAGGTCACCCGATTCATATCGACGCCAACATCAACGAAAGTTTGGTATGCGTCATTTTGACAACTGTCCATCACAATGCAATATACATGACAATTATTGGCAAAGTCAGCGACCAAACTTTCAGGAATACCTAGAGGATAGCGTATCATCACCCCTTGCATTGGCTCAAATTCTGCCACAAAACGAGGTTCTCCTATTGGAGGATTGGTCTCCAAAAAATGGAAGCTACTTGTTTTTTTATTCAAAAGACCTCTTCTATGATTGAAAATGTTATTTTGCGCAAAAGAAGTAACCACAAAGAATAACGATAATAATACGGAAAGGATGGTTTGTTTCATAGTAATAGTTAGATTTGCTAGCAAAAATACCAAATAATCCCGAAACACGTTGCTGTTTCGGGATTATTTATTCGAATTATAGAGACAAGCCATGGCGCGTCTCTACCACATAGATTATCTCACCACCAATTTCTTGGTCACAACAGCACCATTCTCCTCAATGATATTGACCAGATAGATACCCTTGTTCCATTCGGCGGCATCGATGTTCACCACTTGGCCAGTCATTGCGAGGGACGAAGCAACGGCTTCGTGCACCTTTTGTCCGACGAGGTTATAGACCTCCACCTTGGCCACATTCGCGCCTTCCACGGTGAATTGGCCTGTTGTCGGGTTGGGATAGAGCTTGGCTTCGGAGAAGAGTTCGGTGACGGAGAGGATGTCTTCGTTAATGTGGACAGCAATCTCAAATATACCATAGTCTGTTTCGATTTCGATGCTTGTTTGCACATATCCTTTTGCAAAATCCTTCAAACTCACGAACATAAAGGCTTCGTCGCCATTGAATTCCAAATCGAAAGGTGGAGTGGGGTTTGTTTCAATATTCAGATAATCAGTGTCTTTCTCGGCAATGGAAATAACCTTGATAATAGGAACAAAAACAGATTTATTGAAGAAACTTGATTCAATGACCAAATTCGGGTCATCAAAATACATTTCATCTTGGTACACGAAATTTACCATGCCTTGTTTGCTTATCATCGCAATCACATGTTTTTCTCCGATAGAAGTCTGAACTTTTATCAAACTTGAAACATAATCATCAGATGCACGAGTCGTTTTTAGCGGAAAACTGAAAAGGAAATCAATCGAAATAGAATCCCCAACTTGCAAATTGTAGGGAAGGTTTTGAGTGTTAGGAAGCAAATAACCACCTTCCTCGGTTATGGCGTTGATTTGAACCAAGTCATTGGTTTGGTTTTTGATGGTAAAATATCGTATGTCACCATTATGTTCAAACCACAGCGTGTCCGGTGTAATCACCAATTCTCCAGTGGGTTCATGTGCTTCCATGGTGAAATGGTGCGGGTCGAGGTCGGCGAAGACAGGCTGCGTGTAGCGGTGTCCCGATTCGTCGGCACCAAACACATAGTAGTCAATCTCCGATTCGCCTTGGTAACCCTTGATATAACCAACATACTCGTCAGGGTTGCCTGTTGCGGTCATGTGAGCTGTTTGGTACGTGCCGCCATCGATGCTATAATAGACTAGGAGGGAGTCTTGTTTCAGATTCTGTCCGCTATAGGCGATGAATTTGCTCACCACAGGGATGGAGTCTTGCCATTCCTGCTCGCCGAAGAGCACATTGCGGTGGTCGACAAAGAGCATGTTGAAGTCCATCACGCCACGGGTGCGGCAGTGCAGGGCATCGGTGTTCTCCCAGCCGGCCGAGCCGCCGTTCACGCCAACGATTTCATAGCCTGGCATGGCCTCTTGATAGACGGCAATGGCGTCTTGGTTGTAGGTATTGTTGCTGCCCATTGGCACATACACGGTCTTGTTGAGGATGAGGCTGTTGGTGTAGGGAGCCAAAGTGTAGCCTCCAGGTTCCTGCACGCGATACACATGGTAAGGATAGCCCCAGCAGCAGTTGGTGGTCTCAAAGTATTCGGCCACTTGTTCATAATACTGGTAGCGGGGATTGCTTTGCGGCAGTTGCGCAATCAAAATCTTGTCGGGAGCAAGGTACTTGCCCCAGCAATCCACGTGGGCGATGTAGTCGCCTTGCGGGTCGATGGTGACATGATAGGGATCGATGCCGAGATAGTCGCGCATTTTTTCGCGGACAGTAGCTTCATCAATTCCGTAATCCTGCAAGTTCTCTTGAAACACAAGGTCATCGCTCACACCGTGGCCGCGACCGTCTTCCATCATGTTGCCGCCCGTGTGTTCCAGTCTCATGCCATACATCGGGATGCCCCAGAAGTTGGCGAACACGCCCGAGATGTTGTCGTCGTTGGGACGTGGACGGTTATAGATATTGTCGACGATGGCGGGGTTGCGGTCCTCGAAGATGTACCACGGGCCGTAGTCGCGCACCCAATAAGAATCCGTCGGAGCGTTCACGAAGACGACATTGTCCATGTTGACGCCTGCATTTTGGAAATTGTTCTGAGCTTGGCCTTGATAAGAGTTGCTGACGATGCAATACACCGTGCAGTTGTTGGAAAGCTGTGCCACGAGGCTGGTCGGGATGCCCAAGGGGTAGCGGATCATCACGCCCTGCATGGGTTCAAACTCGGCCACGAAACGTGGCTCACCCGTCGGCGGGTCGGTCTCGACGAAGTTCATGCCACGGGTCTTGTCATACATTTCCTCTTCGGAGAGATAGTGCCATCTCATCCAATCGGGTTTCTTTTGGCTAGAAGCATCCTGGGCCTGCATAGTGGTGGCCATCAAGAGCAAAAGAGTGAAAATTGATAGTGTTTTTTTCATTGTTAGAAAATTTGCCGCAAAGATACAAATTTGGGTTTGCTTGCGGCAAGAAGTCTAACAAAAATCACATCAGCTTCTGGTAAAACTGCCACCACTTGTCGGGCAGTTCATTGCGCATGGCTTGGTCGTAGTCTTCTTTCGAGCAAGGGATGAAGTGATGTCGCTCGTAGCGTTGGTCGGCCTTTTGCAGGAACGACATGTCCATCCACCATTTGCCTGAGATTTTGTGGCAAAGGAAAACCACATCTTGGTTATCGCCGATTTGCACATTGTAACGACGAAAATCCGTGCTTTCCATGGTCGGGATATCGTCTTGTCTATTAGCAAAGCCTTCGATGAAATACCAAATCATCTCAGCAATGAGGTTGGCCGTGCGCGAGTTGATGTCGTAATGCGGATTGTATTCGAAGAAACCGATGGACGAGAGCTTGTAGCTCAGTCCGGCATAGCGTGTCATGCGGCAAGCATCTTCGCCGTTGAAGCCATTGGGTGAGGCGTTTTTCACGCCTGGTGCGTCGGCGGCACGAATGGCCGACACATCGAAACTCAAGAGGTTGGCGTTGCGGATGAGCGGCTCGGTCAGCTCGATGTTTTGTTTGATGTTGCCCAAACGATAGGCATCGAAGAGCAACTGTTTCATTAGCTCAATATTCTCTATGTCAACATAATACGACTGGTAGCCAATATTAGTGAAGTTGAACAGGAAATTGGGCTGGTGCAGGATGATATGGCTGAGATAGGAATGCGAGTTAAGCACTTCCTTGTCGTTGCCGATGTCGAACATGGGGTCGACGGCGGCGATATTAATGAGCTTGCCCGTGGGCTCATACACCTGATACATCGTATAGGTGAGGTCTTGTCCCGCCCCGATGATGATAGGCACGATTTTGTATTTCATCAACTCGGTAAGCACCTGGTTGACTGCATAATAGGTGTCGTTGAGGTCTTTTCCGATCCTGACGTCGCCTAAGTCGATGATGTGTAGTTGAGGCCAGTGGTCGAAAAGCGGATAGAGGGCTTTTCGGATATAGTCTATGCCATCGGCGCAGCCTTTGTTGTCGACAGTTCCGCGTTCTTCCTTGACACCGATGATGGCCAAATCCACGCCTTCAAGATTGGGGAATTCATCCTCGTTGCGGTAGATGTTGATGGTTTCGCCCAAGGTCTTCTTGCCTGGACGGTAGGCCTTGCTGAAACACTTCTCAGCAACAGGCTCAAGGAAAATGCTGATGTCCATTTTTTAATGCTGAATGTGGAATGCTGAATGTGGAATGTGGAATGCTGAATGGTGCAATGCACTTTAGGCTTTGCTCCCATTCAGCATTCATAATTCCTAATTCAGCATTTACTTATATAACTTCTGCCAGTTCTTATACTCGCGCTCACGCCAAGGTGCGTTGTGGTAGGCGTAGCTGACGATGGCGGGGATGACGGTGGTGCCTTCGGCATAGACCATCTGTTGGAGCTCTTCGCTCACCTTGCCCCACGAGCCAGCCTCGAGCAGCGTCGACGACGAGCAAGCGCCATCGCGCACGTCAGCCACGGTGATCTGGATGGCATATTTGTGCATAGGCACTTCGTGACCTAAGATTTCGGCGCAAACGACGGTGTCCTGTGCAAAGTTCTTGGGTGTGCCGCCACCGACCATGAAGAGGCCTGATTGCGGGCTGTTCATCTTGATTTCGGTCAGTTCGAGGAAGTCGGCCACCGAGTCGATGCTGACGTAAGGCTTGCCGGCTTTCTTGCGGAGCCACTGGTGCTTACCGATGCCGAAGCCAGCCGAGCTGTCGCTGAAGGCGGGGCAGAAGATCGGCACGCCGCATTCGTAGCAGGTCTGGATGAGGCTTTCCTTCTTCACACCGTGACCGTTGGCCAGCCATTTGCCGACCTCATAGAGGAACTCGCGGCTGCTGTAGGGACGGCACTCCAGGGTGTCGGCCACGTCGCAGGTGGCTTGGTCGCAGGCCTGCAGCTCTTCTTCGTCGATAAAGGTATCATAGATGCGGTCGATGTAGAGTTCACGCAACTTGGTGTCGGGGATGACGTTCTCCTTCGTGCCGATGTAGTGCTTGTAGCCAAGGGCTTCGAAGAGGTCCATGTCGATGATGCTGGCACCTGTGCTGACCACGGCGTCAACCATCTTGTTGCGAACCATCTCCACATACACCTGCATGCAACCGGCGGCCGAGGTCGAACCAGCGATGGTGAGGATGTTGGTGCAGTCCTTCTCCGCAATCATCTGGCAGAGGATGTCGGCGGCGCGAGCGGTGTCGCGCGAGGTGAACGACATCTTACGCATGGCGTTGATGAGTTCGGTCGAGTCGTACTTCTTAATGTCGATATGTTCGACAACGTCTTTCAGTAAGTCTTTTTTCTCCATTGTATTTCAGATTTAAGATTTATAATTCAAAATTTAAGGATTGCAAAAATAGGAATTTATTTGGATTGCGGCATCATTTCATTAAAAAAGCGGCAGAATTGATTCTACCGCTTTTGTTTGTTCATTTCTTCTTCACCGTCGCTTTCTTCTTCGGAGCGTTCTTCGGGTCTTCCATAATGGCCACGCACTGCTCGTAGGTCAAAGTGGTGGGCTCGGTGCCTTTTGGGATTTTGTAGTTGCTCTTCTTGTAGGCGATGTAAGGTCCGAAGCGGCCGTTCAACACGCGCAAATCAGGGTCTTGGTCGAAGGTACGGATGATATTGTCCAGGTCCTTCTGCCGTTTCTCATTGATGATTTCGACGGCTCGGTCGTATTCCACCAAAGCAGGGTTATCGGTCTTTGCCAAGCTATAGAACTTGTTGTCGTGGCGGATATAAGGTCCGAAACGTCCCACCGCTACGGTGATTTCCTTGCCTTCGAACTCGCCAAGGATACGTGGGAAATCGAAGAGCTTCAGCACTTCTTCCAAGGTGACGCTCTCGATGCTCATGTCTTTCTTCAGGCCAGCGAAACGAGGCTTTTCCTCCGATTCGGTATCGCCAATCTGGGCCACCGGACCGAAACGACCGACTTTCACATAGACCTTCTTACCCGTGGCTGGGTCGATGCCGAGCATCTTCTCGCCGCTAAACTTGCCGGAGTGCTCTGTGGTGGATACAACTTGCTGGTGGAAGTCCTTGTAGAATTCCTTGATCATGGCATTCCATTTGCGTTTGCCTTCGGCAATCTTGTCGAACTCCTTCTCCACGTTGGCGGTGAAGTTGTAGTCGATGATGCTTTCGAAGTATTGGATGAGGAACTTGTTCACCAAAACGCCAATATCGGTAGGCAAAAGCTTGCCTTTTTCGGCACCATAGTTTTCCTTGCCCATCTTTTCGGTGATTTTGGCGTTTTTCAGCGTGATGATTTTGTAGTTCAGGGGTTCGCCTTTGATGTCGCCTTTGGTCACATATTCACGCTTTTGGATGGTGGAAATGGTGGGCGCATAGGTGGAAGGACGTCCGATCCCAAGTTCCTCCATTTTCTTCACGAGGCTGGCCTCGGTGTAACGCAACGGATGGCGTGTATAGCGTTGCTGGGCTTCCATCTTGTCCAAATCGAGAACGGCCCCCACTTCGATAGGAGGAAGGATAGCGGCAGTATCCTCGGTGCGGTCGTCGTCGTAGCTTTCCATGTAAACCTTCAGGAAGCCATCGAAAAGGATGACTTCACCCGTGGCGATAAACTGCTTGTCGTTGGTTGAAATGCCAATGTTAACGTTGGTGCGTTCCATCTGGGCATCAGCCATTTGCGAGGCGATAGTGCGCTTCCAGATGAGTTCGTAAAGCTTGCGTTCGTCAGCGGAACCTTTGATGGTATGTTGGTCCAAATAGGTCGGGCGGATGGCTTCGTGAGCCTCCTGTGCGCCTTTGGTCTTGGTTTGGTATTGTCGTGTTTTCACATATTCGGCACCGTAGTTCTCCGTGATTTCTTTCTTGGCCATGCCGAGGGCAAGCTTCGAGAGGTTGACGGAGTCGGTACGCATGTAGGTGATTTTTCCGGATTCATACAACTGCTGGGCAACACGCATGGTGTTGGCCACGGAGAAACCCAATTTTCTTGCAGCTTCTTGTTGCAAAGTGGAGGTGGTGAAGGGTGGGGCAGGATAGCGTGTGGTAGGCTTCTTTTCGATGGAATCCACTTTGTAGCCTGCGTTGACGCACAATTCCATGAATCTACGCGTCTCTTCCTCGGTGTCGAAACGATGGGGCAATTCGGCGGTGAGGTTGTATTCCTGACCATCTTTCATGAAGGTGAACTGAGCCGTGATGCGGTAGGCACTGGTCTGCACGAAGTTTTTGATTTCTTCTTCGCGCTCGACGATGAGGCGCACGGCCACCGACTGCACACGACCTGCCGACAGCGAGGGTTTCACTTTTTTCCACAACAGGGGCGACAGCTCGTAACCTACGAGGCGGTCGAGCACGCGGCGGGCTTGTTGGGCGGCCACGAGACCCATGTCGATGTCGCGCGGGTTCTCGATGGCTTCGAGGATGGCAGACTTGGTGATTTCGTGGAAAACGATACGTTTGGTGTCTTTCTTCTTCAGGTCGAGGGCTTCATAGAGATGCCACGAGATGGATTCTCCCTCGCGGTCCTCATCGGATGCAAGCCACACCGTGTCAGAGGCTTTCGAGAGTTTCCGCAACTCGGCCACCAGGGCTTTCTTGTCGTCCGAGATCTCGTATTCGGGTTCAAAGTCTTTTTCAATATCGACACTCAAGGTATTTTTGTTCAAGTCGCGCACATGTCCATAACTCGACTTCACCGTGTATTCTTTGCCCAAAAACCCTTCGATGGTTTTGGCCTTGGCCGGTGACTCCACGATAACTAAATTCTTTGCCATAGTCTCATTTTTTACGCTAAAGGGTGTATCTATAACCCCAAATTTTCGCGTGCAAAATTAGTGGAATAAAACGGCACAAAAGGAGTTTTTTTTGTAAAAAAATCTTATTACACTGATTTACAATGAAATATTTTGTATTTTTGCAATATGGAACAACTATTGGAATTAGCCCAACACGCGGCACTTGAGGCAGGAAAGGCCATCATGGAAGTGTATGCCCAGCCCTTCGAAGTCTATACCAAGGACGATGACTCGCCCGTCACACAGGCCGACTTGCGCGCCAGCAATATTATCAAGGACATACTGAAACCGACAGGATTGCCTTTCGTCAGCGAGGAAGACCTGCCTCCTGACCGTTCGCAATTTAACCGCTATTGGTTGGTCGATCCATTGGATGGTACGGTTGAATTTGTGAATCGCAACGGAGAATTTACGGTCAATATTGCCCTGATTGACAACAAACAACCCGTTTTGGGTGTGATATATGCGCCGGTATTGGACAGAATGTGGGATTCCGTTCATGTAGGGCTGTCACACTATGGTAGCCGTGAAGAACGCCCGTTTACGGTATTAGTAAGTCGTTCGCACCGAACGCCCGAGGTGGATGAATATATTAATAAGGTATTGCGTCCCGCCAACCCTGACCTTATCATCGATACGCAAGGCAGCAGCCTGAAGTTCGCCCGCCTGGCCGATGGCAGTGCTGATGTGTATGTCTGTTACAGCAAGACCAAGGAATGGGACACCGCCGCCGCCGATGCCATCCTCCGTGCCGCTGGTGGCAAGGTGCTCCGCATCAGTGATGGACAGCCTTTGGAATACAGCAAAGCGGACTATCCTAATCCGCCGTTTGTAGCTTGGACGGCAGGACGATAAAATAAAAATGGCACGAATTTCTTCGCGCCATTTTTCAATTTAAGGAATCTGCACTAATTACTTTTCCAACTGCCTCCCAATCTCCTCCATCAGTTCCTCACCTTCAAGGTTGCGTGCGACAATCATACCATCCTTGATGAGGGCATTCTGCGGGATGAAAGCGATGGCATACAAAGCTCCGGCAGCATTGCCCCAGCCTTGCAGGTCGCTAACGTGTGTCCAAGTGAGGCCGTCCTTTTCGATGGCGGCAAGCCAGGCTTCCTTGTTCGTGTCAAACGAAACGCCAAGGACGTCAAAGCCTTGGTCGTGGTATTTCTGATAGGCAGCCACCACATTGGGGTTCTCCTTGCGGCAGTCGGGGCACCACGAAGCCCAAAAGTCGACGAGCAGTAGCTTGCCTTCGGCTAGCTGTGAAAGGGTCACGGGGTTGCCTTCTGCATCGTTTTGGGTAAAGTCGATGATGGGCTGACCAGCTTGCACGCGCTCTTGTTTCTCCACGTATTCCTCAGCCAATTTCAGGTTGGAAGTGCTGAGTGTGCTGTCGGCGTGATGGATGTTGTCGATCATCGTGCGCAGCTCGCAGGGACCGAAGGCCCACTTGTAGCGGTACATCACATAATGCGCCACCGGGTCGGTGGGGTTGTCCCACACATAGTCGAAGCAGTGCATCTTCAGGACTTCGTCCTTGTCGGCTTGAGCCATTGTGCTGTCGGCTTCGAGCTTGGCTTCAAGGTCGTTGTAGCTTTTTGTAAAAGCATCAAGTCGGACTTGCGATTCAGAGCCTTTCACCATGATGGCGTTGGGGTTCTGAGCGTCGCCTTCGAGGGTCACGTCCACATTGTCGGAAAAGAACGGGAAAGGCCGACGCCAGCCTTTCAGCATGAGACCGTACATTTCGTTGTCTTTGCAAACGGGCGTGTTGAACACGGCATCCCAGTTCTCGATGACGGCCGAGTCGAGTATTTGTCCATCTTTTTGCAGATAGACAGTTTGCCCGTCGGCATTGGCGAGGTTCACATTGACCTTAAAGGTCTCTGTCTTAGGGGTTGATTTACAAGCGAATAATCCCAGTGCAATTGCACCAAATAGTATGAGTTTTGTCTTCATAGCGTAGATTTTTTTTTGAATGCTGAATGTTGAATGCTGAATGTTGAATGCTGAATGCTGAATTATTGACCCCGATAGGTCATTCAGCATTCAGCATTCCTAATTCCGCATTATTGAAGCAGTTCAGCAAGTTTTGCCGCCAAGTCTTCGCCTCTCAACCCTTTGGCCACCATGGTGCCGTTTTGGTCGAAGAGGAAATTGGACGGGATGTAATAAATCATATAAAGCTCGCTGGCTTTGTTTTCGCTGTCGCGCACCTGGGTCCAAGGCAGTTGGTCGTCTTCAACGGCTTTCAGCCAGGCTTCTGCGTCTTGGTCGACGCTGACGCCAACGACATCAAAGCCAAGTTCATGGAATTGCTCATAGGCGGCTTTCACGACGGGGTTCTCATGACGGCACGGACCACACCAAGAAGCCCAGAAGTCGACCAAAGTGAGCTTGTTTTGACCAATCTTTTCCGAAAGGGTGACATTCTCGCCGTCTTTGGTTTGCAAGGTGAAGTCGATGAAAGGCTGACCTACTTCGAGACGTTCTTGTTTGGCAACATATTCATTGAGATGGTCGCGATAGATGGATTCAGTGGTGAAGCCAGCCATCAAATCTTTCAGTTGGTCAATGGGGTAGTCTTGCTTCACACCGTCGAGGATGTAGTGGGTGACGAAGCTCTCAGGATGGGCTTTGATGTACTCGTCGCGGAAGCTGTCTTGTTGTTCCATCAGTGCCGTGCCGACTTTGTTGAGCGAGTCCATCTTAATGGAATCGTTGTCGGAGAAGGCTTGCTGCATAACGGCGTAGAGGTCGCGGATTTGTTCGTCGAAAGCTTTCAACTGGTCATTGTAGGCATCCAATTCAGCTTGGGTTTCCGAGGCCATGATTTCCACGGCTTGCGGGTTGTTCATGTCGCCCACAAAGGTGACATCTTTGTTGTCGGCAAAGAAAGGCATGGAGCCGCGTTTGTCTTTGACTTTCAGTGCATAAAGCACTTGAGGGTTATCAATCGGGGCGGTCAGGATAGCTTTCTCGTCCATGATGACAGCCGAGTCGATGTTGACAGGGACATTGTCGACATACTTTTGCAGGTAGACAGTCTTTTCGTTACCGTTGGCCAAACTAACGTTGACCTTGAAGGTTTTCGGTTTGTTACAGGCGGTCATGAGGAGCACAGCCGCGAGCAGGAAAAAGATGTTTTTCTTCATGATATTCAGTTGTTTATTGGATTAATCTCTTCTCTTATCCGTTTTGAAGATGTACAAAACCATCATAATGACAAAGATGGAAACCGGAACACTGAGCAAAATGCGTAGCAACACTTGACCTATGAGCCTGAAACTGAACGACTCAAGGAAAAAGAGCGCAAAATGGTGGACAAACACCATACACAGCACATAGCGAAACATCCACATGCCGTCGATTTGTCCGAGATTAGGCTCTTGGACGTTTTCGAATTTCTGGTTACCCGAGACAAGCTTGATGATAGAAGGTCGGCAAAAGGCCATCAGGGTGGTGGCTCCCGCGTGAAGTCCAGGCGTGCCCGTGAACATATCGACCGTCAAGCCCAACACGAAGCCCAATACCAGCAATTGCCAATTGGGGGTGTTGAAAGGTAACAACATAATGAAAATCAAGTAAATATATGGATGCACATACCCTCCCAAACGGATGTGGTTGATGACCAGCACTTGCAGGAGCACCAACACGATGAAACGGATGATATTGAGCACAGTCTTGTTCATTGGAATCTGGCTTTAAGTGAGTCGAGCTCGGGTTTGTGCAAATCTTTGATTACGTAAACATGACGCAAGGTGGAAAAGTCGGTGGCAAACTGAATCTTAGCCTTGTTCAATGCATCGACGGCAGTGGGATAGAACTCTTCAATGGTGCCCACCATCAGGTCTTTGGGGAAGATGTAGGAATGCGAACTTGTCAACACGGTGTCGCCCTTTTGCAAAACAATATGGGTGGGGATGTCTTCCACCATGCCGTAGCGGTAGTTGTTGGTTCCCCATTTCAAGCCGGCGATTTCCTGGTTGGTCTTGAAGCGCACACCTACGATGGATTTGCTATGCAGCAAACTCATGATGGAAGCGTAATGCCTGCTGACATCGGTCACCACGCCCACGATGCCGTCGGTGGAGATGACACTCATGTCGCGCTCGATGCCGTCGACTGCACCTTTATTAATTATGATGTAGTTGTTGACTTGGTTGGTGCTGTTGTTGACGACTTGTGCTGGAATGTATTTGTACAAAGTGTCACCTTGTTCGATGTCGTAGTGGCAGGTGGTGGTGTCGTACACGATGGAAAGCTGCATCCTGAGGTGGGCGTTCTCTTCGGCCAGTTGCTCGTTGGCGGTGTTGAGGCGGAAATAGTTTCCTACTTCGCTGCTCCATTCGTAGATTTTTCCCGTCACATAGTTGGTGCCGCTGATCATGCGGTTGCGATGGAAATTTTGGCTACGGGCGAGCAACAACACAGATATCACCTCAAGCAAGATGAAGAGGATGATGAAGTGATGTTTTAGAATAAAACGCCGCAGGTTGTACATACCTTACTTGATCAGGAAGGTAAAGCGGTCGAAGTTCTTCAATGCGATGCCAGTGCCACGGGCGACGGCGCGCAACGGGTCTTCAGCCACGTGGATGGGCAGTTTGGTCTTGGCGTTGAGACGCTTGTCGAGGCCACGCAGCAAGGCACCACCACCAGTGAGGTAGATACCCGTGCGGTAAATATCGGCGGACAACTCAGGCGGCGTCTGCTCCAAAGCATTCAACACGGCCGTCTCAATCTTCATGATGCTCTTGTCGAGGCAGTGGGCGATTTCGGCATAGTTGACGCGGATTTCCTTCGGGATACCTGTCAGCATGTCGCGACCTTGCACGGCGTAGTCATCGGGCGGGTTGTCGAGCTGCGGAATGGCGGCACCCACTTCAATCTTGATACGTTCGGCGGTGCGCTCACCCACGATGATGTTGTGTTGTTTGCGCATGTATTCTTCGATGTCGGCGGTGAAGTCGTCACCGGCGATGCGGATGGACTTGTTGTTGACGATGCCACCCAAAGCGATGACGGCGATTTCGGAGGTACCGCCACCTATGTCGATAATCATGTTACCCGTCGGCTCAAGCACGTCGATGCCGATACCGATGGCAGCGGCCATAGGTTCGTGAATCAGACGCACCTCTTTGGCGCCAGCCTGCTCGGCCGAATCCTTCACGGCGCGTTCTTCCACCTCGGTGATACCCGAAGGGATGCAGATGACCATCTTCAGGCTGGGCGGAAACAGGGTGTTCTTGAAATTAATCATTTTGATCATCTCGCGCATCATGTATTCGGCGGCTTGGAAGTCGGCGATGACACCATCGCGCAGCGGGCGGATGGTCTTGATGTTCTCGTGTGTCTTGCCGTGCATCATCATGGCGCGCTTGCCGACGGCAATGATTTTCTTCGTGTCGCGCTGCAAGGCCACGATGGAGGGCTCGTCAACGACTACTTTGTCGTTGTATATGATAATCGTATTGGCCGTACCAAGGTCAATGGCGATTTCTTTGTTGAGGAATGAAAATGCTCCCATAATCTTCAGTTGTTAGTTGTCAGTTGTTTATTTATCTTCAGTTAATTATGTCAATGTCTAAAATGTCTAAATCCTGTAAACACCATGCTGATGCCGTTTTCGTTGCAGCAGTCGATGGATTCTTGGTCGCGCACCGAACCTCCGGGCTGTACGATGGCAGTGATGCCCGCCTCATGTGCCAGTTCCACGCAGTCCTTGAAGGGGAAGAAGGCATCGGAAGCCAAAACGGCGCCTTTCAGGTTGAAATCAAACGACTTTGCCTTTTCAATGGCTTGGCGCAGGGCATCCACACGCGAGGTCTGTCCAATGCCCGAGGCAAAGAGCTGCTTGCCTTTGGCGAGGACGATGGCGTTGGAGCGGCTGTGTTTCACAATCTTGTTGGCGAAAATCATGTCTTCCACTTCATCGGCTGTGGGTGCCTTGGTGGTGATGACCTTGAAGTCGTCAGCGGTCTCCGTGTGAAGGTCGCGGTCTTGCACGAGGTAGCCGTTCAAGGCGGTCTTCACTGTCTGAGGCTTGTATTGGTCGGCTTTCAGTCGCAACACCACGCGGTTTTTCTTCGAGAAGAGCAGATCGAGCACGCCGTCTTCATACTCAGGGGCCACGATGACTTCGATGAAAAGCTTGTTGATGCCTTCAGCGGCAGCCAAGTCGATGGGGCGGTTGCAAACCAGCACGCCACCGAAGGCCGAAACGGGGTCGCCAGCCAAAGCGGCGAGATAAGCTTCTTTCACAGTCTTGCGGCAAGCGATGCCACAAGGGTTGTTGTGCTTGAGGATGGCGAAGGTCGGTTCGTCGAATTCACGGATGAGGTTGAGGCCTGCGTCAAGGTCGAGCAAGTTGTTGTATGACAGTTCTTTGCCGTGCAATTTCTCGAACATCGCGTCTAAATTGCCATAAAAAGTGCCTTTTTGGTGCGGGTTCTCACCATAGCGGAGTGTGGTGCCTTCCTCTTCGGTGATGCGCAACGGCTTGCTGTCGTTGTCTTTTACGAACCAATTCATAATGGCGCTGTCGTAGTGCGAGCTCACGCCAAAGGCGTATGCGGCAAAACGACGGCGGTCGTCGATGGAGGTCTCACCACGCTGGTTTTTCAGCAGTTGGATGAGTTCGCCATAATATTTCTGCGAAGGCACGATGAGCACGTCGTTGAAGTTCTTGGCACCTGCACGGATGAGCGAAATGCCACCGATGTCGATTTTCTCGATGATGGCAGAGGCATCTTCGGTCTTGGCCACGGTCTCCTCGAAGGGATAGAGGTCGACGATGACCAGGTCGAAGGGCGGGATGTCATATTCCTGCATCTCCTTTTGGTCCGATTCCAGTTGGGTGCGACCCAGGATGCCGCCAAACACTTTGGGGTGGAGAGTCTTCACGCGACCGCCCAAGATGGAAGGATAGCCCGTGAGTGACTCGACGGTCTTCACCGTGGGGTCTAAGGGCTTGATAAAGTCGTAGGTTCCTCCTGTGGAGTAAATCTGAACGCCATTTTGCTTCAACAAATCGACAATGGTATCGATGCCCGTTTTATAAAATACTGATATTAAAGCAGTTCTAATCTTTTTCAAGGGTGTAAAATTTTGCTAATTTAAGACTGCAAGATTACGAAAAAACTGAAAGCGGCGCAACACTAAAACGACAATTTTTTAGGAAAGATATCAACAGGTTTTGATGGCTATAAATATTTGTTCCGTTATATAGAATAGAAAAATTTCCGAGTTTTAAATGGTTGAAAAATAGAGAATTAAAAACAAATTTTATTATAAATTGAAAATTCCATTAGGCCGCATTGGTTTTTTCCTTATTTTTACAAGTTCAAAATTACGTGGATGGAAACGAAGTGGATTTTAAACCAATCTGTTGATAAACAGAAAGTTGCTGAAATTGTCAAGGTGCTCAATATCGATGAGAACCTTGCCACTTTGCTTGTCCAACGCGGAATTACCAACTACGAAGAGGCTAAATCTTTCTTCCGTCCCTCACTCTCGCAATTGCACGATCCTTTCCTGATGAAGGACATGGACAAAGCGGTCGATAGAGTGCTGCAAGCCATCCAAAATGGTGAGAAACTTTTGGTTTATGGCGATTATGACGTTGATGGTACCACAGCCGTGGCCGTAGTTTACACCTATTTGAAACCCTTCTTCAAGAAGAAAAAAATCGAGTTCTACATCCCCGACCGCTACGAAGAAGGATACGGCATTTCCTTCAAAGGCATTGACTATGCAGCCGAAAATGGTTTCAAGTTGGTCATTGCCTTGGACTGTGGCATCAAGGCCAACGAGCGTATCGACTATGCCAACGAGCGCGGCGTCGACTTCATCATCTGCGACCACCATCGTGCCGGTGATGTCATTCCCAATGCCGTGGCTGTTCTTGATGCCAAACGTCCTGACTGTACTTATCCCTACGATGAGCTCTCAGGTTGTGGTGTGGGTTTCAAATTGATTACCGCCCTTTCGATGAAAGGCTTGGGCACTATTGAGGAGGTGTATGACCTCATCGACCTTTTGGCCGTGAGCATTGCCGCCGACATCGTTCCCATCACAGGCGAAAACCGTGTGTTGGCTTATTTCGGCCTGAAGCAACTCAACAAGAAACCGCGTCCGGGCATCGAAGCCATCCTTCAACATGCCAACATCTATCGCCGCGAAGATAACCAAATGGACGGCGATGAGAGTGTGTTGACGAGAGAGTTGACTATCAGTGATTTGGTGTTCCTTATCGGACCGCGTATCAATGCGGCTGGGCGTATCGCTAAGGCTTCGGATTCGGTGCGTTTGCTCATCGCCGACAAGAAAGAACACGCAGAAAAGTTGGCCGCTTCCATCAATGATTTGAATGATGAACGCCGTGAGTTCGACAACCGCATCACCGAGGAAGCCTTGGATATGATTGCCGCCGACCAAGAGTTGAAAGATGCCAAGAGCACCGTGGTCTTCAATGCGAAGTGGCACCGTGGCGTCATCGGTATCGTGGCCTCGCGCCTCACCGATTATTATTATCGCCCCACCATTGTCCTGACTCGTGCCAATGGCCTTGTCACGGGTTCGGCGCGTTCCATCCGTAGTTTCGACATCTATGATGCCATCGACCATTGCTCCGATTTGTTGGAGCATTTTGGAGGCCACAAATATGCGGCGGGTCTTTCGATGAAGCCTGAGAACCTATCGGAATTCCGTCGCCGTTTTGAGGCATACGTCAGCGAACATCTTGTGGATGAGGACTTCGTGCCTGAGCTTGAGGTGGATTTGAAGATCAACTTCAGCGACATCACGGCGAAGTTCATGCGTATTCTTAACCAGTTTGCGCCTTTCGGTCCAGGCAACATGGCACCCGTGTTCTGGACGGACAATGTCATCGATGCAGGCGGCTCACGTCCTGTGGGCGGCCACCGTCACTTGAAGCTCACCGTGACGCAACCTGGCGATGCCGAGCAAGGCGTGGCACCGTTCTCAGGCATTGCATTCCAAAAAGGCGACCTCTTTGACCGCATCCACGATGGCGAGCCTTTCAGCATCTGCTACCATCTGGAATACAACACCTGGCAAGGCAAGACCAACCTACAGCTTAATGTGAAGGACATTAAGTTTGCGGAGGAGTTGTAAAGTTTCCCTTTGATGCGGTTGGACTGCAAATCCGACCGAACTAAGACCTAAACCCATGCGACGGCGTTCTACTTTCATCGAATCACATATCCTCCATGCACAATCCAATCTGGCTAACACTATACTTTGCCAAATCTTTGTCTAATGTAGCCACTTTTTCGGCAAGTTCGTTCGGGTTGAACTTCTTCCTCTGACGCTTAATCTCTGCCACAACTGCGGTCTTGTCGATGTCGTTCAAGGCTATCATGTCTATCTCGTTCAAACCCTTGCGGTTCCAATAGTTACCAACCAAGGTCACCCGCTCTTCCTCCATCCATTTCTGGCGGAAATACTGCTCGAGAACCAACCCCGAGTATCGCTCGTAGTCACGTTCTACAATCTCAAGCAGCAGGTCGTTTCGTTCCATCTCCACGAGTGCCTGGTTGCGCATGATAAATCGGAACCAGAAACGCAGGAAGCAGTCGTCCAGCTGCCATCGCGAGTTTCTTCCGTTGGGTTTGCTGAACATAGGCTGCTTGCGACGTATATAGCTGTAATCTTCCGCCAAGTTCTCAAGGAACGCACCGGTGTTCTTACCGAGGGCACCGTCAATCTCACTCTGTGTCGTCATGCCCGAGGCTATCAGCTGTAAGATGCTCAAATAGTTGGTGTAATCCTTGCCAAACTCCGACATGATGAGTTCCGTGCCCTCCGTGAGGTAGGGCGAGCCTGCCTGCGTGACCCATCGGAGCATCTTGGTCTTTGTGGTCGCTTTTGCGTCCATCAACCATGCTACATACTTGGCTACGCCGCCAGTCAACATATAGAGACAGAGCAAGTCTTCAGGTGTGTATTTGGGATTGTGGTCGAGAAGGATTTGCTTCAGCACACTGATACGGAAGGGTAGCATGTTTAGGCGACAATCCTGACGGCCATAAAGCGGCTCGTCCTCGTTGTCGAATATCTTGTGCATCATGTTATAGATGCTGCCACAAGCCACCATGTTGACTTTCACTTTCTCGTGATAACGGTCCCAAAGGTCCTGTATATGGCTGGGGATGGCAGGATTCACCTTTACGAAATTTTGGAATTCATCGAACACCAATGTGTAGTGTTGCTGTTGGCCATATTTTAGCAGCTGCTCGAAAATCTGGGCAAAGGTTTCCATCTGCCCAAAGACCTGTAGCCCAAGCGTTTGCTCTGCGGCCTCTTGGAATTTTCTTGTCAACACACGCTCGTTGTCTTTCGACACATAGAGGTATAGCAAAGGCTGACTTCCGTCTTCCGCGCTTTTTGTCAGCAGTGTGGTTTTTCCGATGCGCCTGCGCCCTATAAGCACTGCTAAACGGCCTCGGTCGGTTGTCTGCTCCCAATTTTTTTGGAGAATTTCAAGCTCTTTTTCCCTGTCGTAGAATCTCATATTTTTGCTGTTAATTTAATGCGCATTAACTTAATGACGGTTGCAAAGATAAAAAATAATGTCCAAACGATAGTCATTATTTCAAAAAAATCTATGGATTTAATACGGTCGGATGGCAAATCCGACCGACACTAACAGCTTTCTATCGTTTAACCACTTTCCTGAAAACGATTCTCCCATTAGCAAACTGCACCTTTACCAAATACATCCCCGAAGGCAAACTGCTCAAATCTAGCTCAAAGTCAGAACTTGAAGGCGAAGTTTCTTGTAACATATTTCCCATCAAGTCAACGATTTGGCAATGAATGGCGTTTTCCGATAAGGCAATATGAATCTTACCCGAAGTGGGGTTGGGATAAAGGGCAATGTTTTGGTTTTCAATGAATTTGTCAATCTTTGTCAAATCATTGCCAGTGGTCCAATTCTCGGCGAGACTGTTGTCGGAATCAAGGTCTTTCAGTTCGAGGTAAGGCCCTTCGCCATCGGCTTCCATGGGCCAAGGAAGGCTGTCGCTGTAGTGCACTTGGTCGATGATGTTGCCCCAAGCGTCGGCCAAGACGAGGTTTTCCGACTTGTTGGAAAGTTTGCGAGTGTATTGCCCGAAAGGCGTTGTGTTGTAAAACTCTGTGAACATCAACGAATCGGAACAGAGCACGATGGCTTGTCGGCCGGCAATTTGCGCATTGTCGGGAAACTGATAGGTGACACCCAACTCGCGGAAATAAACACCTGTCAAATCCACTTCCTCGTCGCCGTTGTTGGTGATTTCGATGAACTCAAACAGGTCGCCGTCGATGTTCCACCAGTCCATGGGATGGTAATGGATTTTGGAGATGACTAAGGGAGGGAGGTCGAAATCGGAACAGCCGTCAACGGAGCCGATGTTTTGGTTCAGCCAGTTGGTGCGCTGCTGGAGCCAGTTTTTCATGTCGGTGACGTACTGCGCGTGCTGTTGCATCTGGTTCCAGCGTTGGTTGTCGCGAGGAATGGCTTCGGCAATCAGTGCATCGATTTCGTCAATGCGATTGCAAACGAAATCGTAATTCAAGGGTTGTCCAGGCTCGGTCAGCTCAAACCAGCGTTTGGCCATATAGCAGCGGAAAAGGGCGGTGTCAAACAAGTCTTTCCAGAATTTGGGACCGTTGTTATCCTCGTTGTTAAACTGCCACACATTGTACTTGCTACGGTTGCCGAAAGCATCGTAACCAAAAGCAAGATTGTAGTCCCAAACGGGCCCCGCCCGCAGCTTGCCCATCCTGTCCTTATGAAAGAAGGTGCTGAGCGAATAAACGTCCACATTGGAGGTAAACTCTGCAATCATCATGAAATCGACGAAGGAGGGAATGTCGATGACCGAAGGGATGCCTGATGCAATGGAAGTGTTGTGTTGGTTGGCCACTGAGGCGAGGTTGGTAAACACACCGTGGATGTAGTTATTCTGAGCATTGGTGATGTCGGCAGGTTTGGGATAATGATGGATGAAGTCGGTGTTGTTGCCCCATCCCCACCAACCTCCACCATAGCCTTGCATCGTCCAGGCTACGGGGTCGCCGCCCGTGGTCTTGTCGGCCTTGGTGATGTAACCTCCCGTCACTTCAGGATAGTTGTTGCAGGTTTGGTCCATCTCCTCGATGTTGACGCGGTTTTTGTCGGGCTTGATTTTCTCCATGAAGGCATAAAGCCCTTTGTAGTTGCCGTTGATTACCACCTCGCAATATACGCTTCTTGAAGCATATTGTCCGAGTCGGTTTGACAGTTCGTATGCCAGCACATCGCGCATTCCCGTTTGGTCGAAAGCCAAGGAGTTGAGCACCCAGTCGTTCTCGGCAGGCATTCCCAAGATACTGACATTCCTATTGGTGATGTCATCGTCTTCACGGGTTTCAAGGGCGTATGGTTTCTTGTTGAGCATGGTCTGCGACGAGCTACCACGCATTTCGATGCCGATGCGCCCGTCATAGTTGAGGAAATCTGGGTTGTCGATGTCGCTCATGTAGTTGCGTGAACCATCCTGGTGCCAAATGATTCTCATCGTGCCAGACACTTTAGGTTCGTCAGGGATATTGACGCCGCCATCCGTCTCGATGACCACGATGGGCAGGTTGCTGTCGGTGAAGTTTTGCGCCATGGCTGTCCATGAAAACAAAACCAATAATAATGCTATAATGCTCTTTTTCATACTCTTACCTATTTCCAGAATTGCCACCACTTCTTCTGTCGACCTTCCACCACACGGGCATAGCGGTTGCTTGATCTTCTCATTTTTGAGAAGCTGGTCACCGTGCCTGCCGAAGGACCTTTCAAGGTGGTGATGGACGACCGCGAAGCCACGAAGCCGTTTCCGTCGGTGTCGTCGATGTCGCCGTATTTGTTTTTCTTCGAGGCATAGATGATGACATTGTCGATATACCAGCTCGTGATGCGTGCTCCGCGTCCAGTGAAATAGAGGCAAAACTGGGGCTCTTTGCTGGGCCATTCCTCCATGTCGAAGGTGAGCAGATACTGGCTCTGCACGATGCTACCCACCAAAGTGTCTTCCCAGATGCTTTCCCAATCTTCGCCGTTTTGCGAGATGCCGATGCCGATTTGCGCATTAATTTCACCTTGTGTGGCTTCGAGGGCGTGGTTGAACTGGAAATTGATGAAGTCGTATTTTCCCAGCTCGACAATAGGGGTGACCAGTCGGGTGGTGCCTTCAAAATTGATGTCGGGATACATCTGCATCTCATTCGGCTTGCATCCTGCAAAAGTGGTGTTGGAGATGTACCACACTACCCAGTCGTCGCCTTTTGCATCCCAGCCTTCTTCAAGCCAAGGGTTGAAAAAACCTTCACACAGCACCACGTCACCTTGCTGGGCAAAGAGCGGCAAAGTGAAGACTATGGCAAGCAGTGTGAGTAAACGATGTTTCATTCAACCTCCTGTTTTTAACTTCGTTGATTTTTCGAATTTGGGACAAAAATAGGAAAAATCTTAGACTCTATTCTTTTAAGAGGCTATTTTCTTATTTTTGCGGCATAAACGGAATGTGATATGGCAAAAGAGAAAACCGCCTTTTTCTGCAAGGAATGCGGCAATGAGTCGCCGAAATGGTTCGGGAAATGTCCTGCCTGTGGTGCGTGGAACACCTGCGTGGAGGAAACTGTCGTCACGGGAAAGGACAGTAAATCGGTGAAAAAAAGCGTTGGCTTGGAGATGGACAAAAGCTTGCCTACACCTATCAATGAGATTGGCAATGCCAAGGAACAACGCATCATCCTGCCTTACGAGGAACTCAATCGTGTGTTGGGCGGCGGCTTGGTGCTCGGCTCCTTGACCCTCGTGGGTGGTGAGCCTGGCATCGGCAAGTCGACTTTGCTCTTGCAGACGGCTTTGCAACTCGCTGGTAGAAATATACTTTACATCTCTGGCGAGGAGAGCCAGACCCAAATCAAGATGCGGGCCGAGCGCATCGGCATCCACAACACCGACTGCCTCATCCTCACCGAGACCAACACGCAAGAGATTCTGAAGCATTTCAAAAACGTGCAGCCCGACATTGTGATTGTCGACTCCATACAGACGCTCGAATCGCCCTACGTGGATGCCACGGCGGGCAGCCTCTCACAAATCCGTGAAACGGCCGCCGAGATGAACAAAATCGCCAAAGCCTATCAGGTGCCAGTGTTTCTCATCGGCCATATCACCAAGGATGGCAGCATCGCTGGCCCGAAGATTTTGGAGCATATCGTTGATACGGTCTTGCAATTCGAGGGCGACCGCCACTATGGTTTTCGCATCCTGCGTACCATCAAGAACCGCTTCGGGTCTGCCTCCGAGTTAGGCATCTTTGAGATGAATGCCACTGGTCTTCGCGAGGTGACCAACCCCAGCGAAATCCTGCTCTCGCAACGCGACGAGGAAGTGAGCGGCATCGCCATCGCCGCCACCATGGAAGGCCAACGCCCCATGCTCATCGAGACGCAGGCCTTGGTGAGCAGCGCTGCATATGGCACACCGCAACGCTCCGCCACGGGTTTCGACATCCGCAGGATGAATATGCTCCTAGCTGTGTTGGAGAAACGTGCAGGCTTCCGACTTTCCATAAAAGACGTATTCTTGAACATCGCAGGAGGTCTCCACGTGGACGACCCAGCCATTGATTTGGCTGTCATCGCCGCCGTGCTTTCCTCGAATGCCGATATTCCTATCCCTTCGCGTTATGCTTTTGCCGCCGAAGTAGGTCTTTCGGGCGAAATCCGTGCCGTCACCCGCATCGAAGCCCGCATCGCCGAAGCCGACAAGCTCGGTTTTGAGAAGATATTTGTCTCTAAATACAATGCCAAAGGCTTGGATACCAAACGGTTTAAGATTCAGATTGTGCCTGTGGCTTCCGTGTATGAGTTGGGGAGCGAGTTGTTTGGGTGAAGGAAACAAATCTTACATAAATCATTCGTAAATCTTGGGTTCCAGCGGATTTGCAATCCGCTGGACTTGGATATAAGGATTTGTAATCCGAAAACTAGATAGAGAGATAGAGCGGATTGCAAATCCGACCGAACGGGAGCATTCTTCTCTTTACGAACTATTATTCTTCTAAATTTGCATCAAACCGAACAGGGACTATGTATTCAGCGTCCTTTTCCATACGACCACCTCTCCAATACTCCAAATTCCAAAGAGCCATAACCGCTTCATCATCAAGAGACTTAAATCCAGAACTTTTTTCCAATTTCACTTTGTCGATTTTGCCGTTTCGGCTCTTCACCTTGAAACGCACGTATGGTGTCTTGCAATCAAAGTCGATTGGGTTTGTATGGTCTCCGATTAAAACAGCCTCTTCTTCTAGCAACTTTTCAAGACTGAAATTTTGTGCTATTGTGATGGGCCAAGCTGGTTCATAAGTACAAGAGACTCTCATCATATACATTATATCCACCTTTTCTCCTTGATACTCTGCTGCCTCGGATGGATGGCTAATCAAATGGGCATATTCGAGAACTTTTTCATCCAACCCATAACCCAATCCTTTGTATATTTTATAATCAGTTAATTTGCAATCTTTTGTGATACGGAAAGTGAGGAGTACATTCCCTTGAATATGGTTCTTTTTTGCTTCTTCAGGATAATCTAAAACTGGACTAATACGCGTGTAATAAAATAGGGATGCGTAATCCAATTGAAAATCCTTGGGCATCACATCAGGCCGAACGATGTTGCAACTATCCAAGTCATCGGGAAAGATGATCATATCTTCCACTTCTTGTGCTTTGACCGCAAAACCAATCATAAAACCGCAAAGCAATGTAAAAAATATCTTTTTCATAAAGTAAAGTGTTATTGGCAATCATTTCGTTTTTAATTCCGTCAATGTGTATCATAGTGCAAAAGTAGAACTAATGATTCAATAATTGCAAAAAATGGGATATTATTTTGTAAATTTTGATTCCAATAACTTTATGATTGAGGTAGTACTGGTGGCTTCGGTTTATGAGTTGGGGCGGAGTTGTTTGGTTAAAGAAAAAATGATTATTTTTGCCGCATAAAAACAATAATATGACGAACCTAAATTATATCAGTTTTAGCAAAGATGGCGTTGAAATCAGCGTTTCGTTGTTTGTCTTCAAGGAAGGCGACACTTATATTGCCTATTGTCCTTCGCTTGATCTTTCGGGCTATGACCTTACCGAAGAAAGTGCCCGCGCCGATTTTGATTTCATGCTTTCCGATTACCTTTCTGAGCAGTTGCGCAACGGAACACTCCGTGCTGATTTGGCTATGCATGGGTGGAAAGTGGGGAAAGTCAAAGGTAACGAGCCTGATTTGTCGGACATGCTTGGTATGAATGAGCAACTTCGCAATCTCGTCACGCACTCCTTCAAGAAAACCAATGTCAACAAGACCTGCCAGATTTCAGCATGAACACTTATAGAATAGGTAATATTAGCATCGCTAAAAAACAGACGGAGAAATAGTTTGGTTTGGACATAACTGAAAAAATCATATTAGGTATAGACCCGGGCACAATGGTCATGGGCTACGGTGTCATCCGTGAGCAGGGTAAGCAGTTGGAACTACTCACGATGGGGGTTATTAATTTGAAGAAGTTGGAAAATCAGGCGTTGAAGTTGAAAAAGATCTTTGAGCGCGTGCTGGAAATCATCAACGAGTACCATCCCGATGAGTTGGCCATTGAAGCGCCGTTTTTCGGGAAAAATGTGCAGTCGATGCTGAAGCTGGGGCGTGCTCAAGGCGTGGCCATGGCCGCTGCGCTCTACCGCGATATTCCCATCTTTGAGTACTCGCCCAAGACCATCAAACAAACCATCACGGGCAACGGCAACGCCTCGAAGGAACAGGTGGCCAAAATGGTGCATTTCATCCTGAAGACCGACGAAGACCCAAAGTTTTTTGATGCCACCGATGCCGTAGCCGCTGCGGTGTGCCATTCCATCTCGAAGGGTAAGGACGTGAATTACACCAAGCACACCACTGAGAAGGCCAAGGCGCATCGTCGCCCCGACTGGAGCCAATTCATCGCCGAAAATCCTGATAGGGTGCAGAAGTAAATAAAATGGAATAGAATTTGTTGAAAGACACTAGCTTTAGACTTGAATATTCATCAATTAAAATAGGAAAAATGATTATTACCATCCTGTGTATCACCATCTTGGCATACGCCATTGCTGGTAAAGACATCAACGGTTTGCTTGACAAACTGAAAAACGTGGATTGGAAATCCAAGACCTCCAATATGCTGGGCAAGATTGGCACGTATGCCAAAAAGGCAGGTCGTGTCGCCACCAAACCGTTGCTCCAGCTCTATTACGTGCTGACCATGGGCGAGACCACCACGCTTGAGAAAGCGCTCATTGTGGGTGCCATCCTCTATACCATCTTGCCTTTCAGCTTGATTCCTTATAAGGCACACAAGATTCTCGGTCTGCTCGACGAAGGCTTGGCCGTGCTCTATGTGGTGAAAAAGGTGCAGCACAAGATTACACCTGAAATCAATGCCAAAGTAGACGAGACTTTGAATGCCTGGTTTGGTGCTGATGGGGCTGCACAAACGGCCTAACCGACCGAGATTATTTGTAAGTTCATAAAAATCGCCCATCTATGTCATTCCTATAGGGAATCTATAGATGGGCGATTTTTGTTTGACTATCAGAACCTTAAAGTTCCGAAGACAGATGGTATTTTCCGCTTCCATAAGTATTTGTTTCATAACCGTTTGAAGTGGGTAAACAAACCTCAGCCGTAGTATTGGCAGGGATGACGATGTCCCATTCGAAATGGTTTCCCTCTCGTTTCCAGTGGCTTTCGATAGGACCTGAAACTGAATTGTAAGCACAATTTACGAAGTCCAGTCCTTCAATGGGATAGGGCTTGAGTTGGATTTTGCTATAACCCGGCTCAAGGGCGCGGATGCCACCGAGGTATTCGTATTCCCAAAGGATGAGGTCACCAAGGAGCATGACATGGTTGCCCGAGTTCATGGCGGGGTCGGCGGTGTTGCCGTTCCAAAGTTCCCAGATGGTGGTGGCACCGTTACGGACCATGTAGCCCCAACTCGGATAGGTGTCGTTAGAGGCAATCTTGAAGGCGAGGTCGCCGCGACCGTATTCCGTCAGGCAGCGCATCAGCTGCTGGATGCCGATGACACCTGTCGACACATGACCGCCACATTCGTTCATCGTCTTGTCGACGATGCTTTCCAAAACCTTGTTTTCCAATCCTTTGGGTACCATTCCGAACCACAAAGGTAAGATATTAGCTGTGACGGTGTTGTTGGCGTAGATGCCCGTCACGCGGTTGAAATACTTGTCATTGAAGGCGATGGTGGTGGTGGTGATTTCTTGGTTGAAGAAGTCTACATCCTCGGTGAAGCCTAAAATCTCGGCAAACTTAGCCATTTTGCCGCAGAGGTAGCAATAGAACGGCGTGGAGATGACCGTCGACTCTGTGATGCGGTTGGGGTCGCTGGAGTGGATGAGTTCGAGGCTCTCGGGCGGCATGCACCAGTCGCCGTAGGTGTCGCGAGGCATGAGGCCGGCTCTCATATAGTCATTCTTCATGTGGAGCATCCACTTCTTCCAAGCCGCATAATGTTGACGGATGGGTTCAGTGTCGCCGAAGCGGGTATAAAGCATATCTGTCACGGTGACCATGGCACCTGGCCAGGTCATGTTGTCGGTGTAGCCGCGCCAGTAGGGCGGGACGATGTTGGGCAGCGAGCCGTTGTCCCATTGGCAGTCGTCGCCATCGGAGAGCCACTTGGCGTAGAGTTGGTGGTTGTTGAAGATATACGACTCGCCGAAGTTGCCCGTGGTGCGGTCGCCAGTCCAGCCCAAACGCTCGTCGCGTTGCGGGCAGTCGGTGGGCATGGAGCGGTAGTTGCCACGGATGCCCCAATAGGCATTGTGGTACACCGTGTTGAGGATTTCGTTGGAGGTCTCAAACGACCCAGTGACGGGCATCTCGTCGTAGATGACACAGCCCTCGAAGTCGTCCAAATTGGGCGTTTCGCGCAAGCCGGAGATTTCAACGTAGCGGAAGCCGTGGTAGACGAACATCGGGTGCCAGTTGAGTTTAGAGTTTAGAGTTGAGAGTTTAGAGTCAGTTGAGAGTTTAGAGTTGTTGGCGACGATGTATTGGTCGGTGTTTTCCGAGCTGCGAAGGTTGGCGGTATAAAGTAGGCTATCGGGAGTCAAAAGTTCGGCGAAACGCAGGGTGATGATGTCGCCAGGTTGTTGTCCACGCGCTTTCATGTCGATGAAACCGACCATGTTTTGGCCCATGTCGAGGTACCATTTGTCGCCTTTCTGGAACAGGCTGATGGGTTTCAGTTTCTCCATCACAGTGATGTTGGGGTTGGGCTGGGCTGAAAGTTCACCTTCGGGAGCTTCTACGAGTTCGGCTTGAAGCCAAGAGGAGGCGTCGTAGCCAGCCTTGTTCCAATCGCCGAGGTCGAAGTTTTCGTCGTAGGTCTCGCCATCCCATTCATTGGCGGTACGGATGGGGCCGCGGTTGGTGATTTTCCAGGTCTCATCGCTGACGATGGTCTCCTTTTGCCCGTCTTTGTAAGTCACTTCGAGTTGTAGCAGCAGGCGCGGCGTACCGAAGCCAAACACATGGTTCGTGCCGTCCCAGTTGGGGTTGGCTTCGTTGTAGCGGATGCTTGTGTAACGACCGCCTTCAATGATGACGCCGATGGCATTGTCGCCTTGCTGGAGCATATTGGTCACATCGTAGGTGTTGAAATACACGCGCTTTGAGTACCACGAAAGCGTAGGTTTTAGCAGTTCCTCGGGAGCGACTTCGCAACCGTTGAGGTAAGCGCTGTAGACACCCATTCCGCTGACATAAAGCCGTGCTTCTTTAATGTCGTTTTTGAGGGCAAAATCCTTGCGGAGATAACGGGCAGCCAAGCGGGTTTTACCTACCAGCACATCGTCCTCAAACTCATGCCCAATCCATTTGGCTTGCCAGTCGTCTTGGTTCAACAGGCTGATTTCAAACGACTTGACTTCGCTTTCCACTTTGGCTTTTTTGCCCTTGGCGGCTACGGTCGTGATGACTTTCCAATAGGCTTTGTCGCGGCTTTGGAGTGTTTTGCCAGCGTAAGGGATGTAAAGCATCTGGTTGGAAGGCACCACGCCTGAATCCCAAAGGTCGCTGATGCCGTTTTGGGCGTTATCGGCGGTTGAGGCCACGATGATTCGGTAGTTTTGCTGGACCACTTCGTTTTCAGTGGTCTCATAGTTCCAGCTGAAGCGGGGTTGTGCCGTGGCCAAAGGCTGTTCGTGGAATTGTTGCTCCACGTTGGGGTTGGTGATGGTGATGGTTAGGTTGTCATTGCAAGAAACAAGGCCTATCAAAGCCAATAGTATGATGGTTATGTGTTTCATATTGATATGTATATTTTTCAAAATTTAATTCTTTAATTCTGTGGCTTCCAAACAAACAACCCCACAGCCCCAGCAAGTGTCCGAATCAGTTCCAGCAAGTCTTCGGACGGGGCGTAAACGGTCATACAAGTGTCGTCGCGGCTTAAAGTAATGAGGGCTTCTGATGTGCCGACAAGGATGCATAAATGGTCTTGGTTGCCCTTGACAAGGTCGGCAAGCATCTCTGGCTCAGGGTTGAAGATACCTTCGGAGTCGTCGCCTATGAACAATCGCATATCGTAGTAACAGTACAACTTTAATAGGATGTCGGAAAAGTGCTCACGCAAAACGGCATAGCGCGATGGTTCTAAGTAATACTGCTCCACGGAGAAGAACCTTCCGCCGCCGTTCTCCGGCACTTGCTTGGGGAGGAAATCCACTACCCAGTATTCCTTATCGAAAAAGTCGTCTATCATTTTTCTCTTTTATTTCGTCAATCCAAACGTCTCCGCCAGTTCTTGCATCTGCGCTTCGCTCATGCCTTCCGGCTCGAAGCCCATACTGCGGGCACTCATGTAAATCTGCGCGGCCTTGTTGAGCACATCCACTTGGTCGAAGGCGGCCATGATGTCGGTGTCGACGGCAAACACACCGTGCTTCTCCCACATCACCACGTCGTAGCCTTCGTCAAGGGTGTTAAGGGTGGCTTCGCCAAGCGCTACACTCGAAGGCAACAAGTAAGGCACGATGCCCAAGCCTTTCGGACAGAACGCCCGTGTCTCAGGAATCATCGACCATAGTATTTGTGTCAGCACGTCTTTCTCCAAGAACGGCCGATGATGCGTCATGGCTACCAACTCGATGGGATGTGTGTGGAGCGAGGCTTTGTAAGGTGAGCCTTTGCCAATCAGGTAGTTATGAACGCTGAGGTGCGAGGGTAGCTCCGAGGTGGGCATCACGGGTTTGTCGGCGATGATTTCGTAATGGGTGCAGTCGTCGAGGATGTGGATGATGGAGCCGTTGTCCATGGGCCAGCGGGCGAGGTCGCGCATGCGGCGGTTGGTGCCTTTGCAGAAGAAATAGCAGCCTTTTAGGTAAGGCAATGTTGTACCAATTGGGAGTTGAGAGTTGAGAGTTGAGAGTTTAGAGTAGTTTAGAGTTGAAAGTTGATCGGTGACATTGATGACGATATTACCGCCGTTGCGCTCGGCCCAGCCTTTCTGCCAGAGGTAGCTGGCTACTTCGGCCACTTGGTCGATTTGGTGTTTTAGTTCGGGGTTGTTACCTAGTATGCTTTTCATTGTTCATTTGTTTTTACATGGGGGTGCCGTCATTGCGAGGAACGAAGCAATCCAGATAAAGAGCTTCATTCCTGGATT
>JAEEGG010004319.1_pt1 | contig 34586 bp, 20 predicted proteins | sample 9134161 | NCBI WGS metagenome assembly JAEEGG01 (sample SAMN16246543, study PRJNA631951) | gut metagenome | biome: gut microbiome; feature: rumen; material: CR-attached | host: Bos | place: Iran: Karaj | collected 2018-10 | reverse complement strand
GGCGATATCAGTATTATAAGCCGCACAGAGCAGCGAGTCACGACGGAAGCACTGCTTCACTTTGTCAGCCCAGAGATTGGCATCGGGGTTATTGCTGGTGGCCAGATGCAGGTTCATGGCCTGCGCATAGTACATGTCATATAGGTTGGCCATAGCCTGAACGGGGAAAAGCACCAGCTGACGGTAGAAGTCGCGTGCCTCAGCAGGAATCTGGTCATAAAGGCGCAGGGCACGCAGTTCCAGACGCTGATAGTCGTCGGCCACCTGTCGCCACTCGCCTGTCTCTACATTATAGGTACGCGCGTCAAGCATTTCGGGTGTCACACGTGCCATATATTGGCAATTGCGGTTGTAGATAGAAGCAGCCTCCTCTGCCACAGAACCGCTGAGTACACTTTTGAAGAAACGGCAAGTGTGGTCGGTGACGGTCTGTACGGTATAATCCTTGGGATTCCAGGCCATGTCCATGAACAGCTGGATAGGATATTCCATCGGCTTGAGGTCGCCGACATTGAGAATCCACATACGCTGGATGCCGAAGTCGTAGGCCAGCGACAACTGTTCGAACATCTGTTGCGTCTGGGTGACATTGAGCCATTTCGTATTTCGGGGAGCACCTACGTAGTCAACATGGTAGTAGATACCCCACCCGCCTTTACGGCTACGTTCGGCAGCAGTAGGCACACGACGGATATCACCCCAGTTGTCGTCGCTGATAAGAATCATCACATCGTCAGGCACACGAAGTCCGGCATCGTAATAGTCCTGCACCTCTTTATACAAGGCCCACACCTGAGTGGTCTTTTCTGCCGGTTTGCCCGTCACTTCCTTGATAATACGGCGCTGGTTGTCGATGATTGTTTCCATCAGTTTCGTGTCGGCAGTCTCACTCATGGCCTCATCGCCGTCGCCTCGCATACCGATGGTCACGATGTCATCGGTACCCTTCATGCGCTCGATACCCTCACGGAAAAAACGATCGAGATTTTCCTTGTTGGTCTGATAGTTCCAGGCTCCCCAGTCACTGCGATGGCGGGCGTATTCCTGATGGTTACGTGCCATCGGCTCGTGATGTGAGGTGCCCATGATGACACCCATCTCGTCGGCCACCTTCAAATTCTCAGGATCATCAGCATAGAAAGCCCATCCCCACATGGCAGGCCAAAGGAAGTTACCCTTCAGACGAAGGATGAGTTCGAACACCTTCTCGTAGAAACGATGGTCGCCATAATCGGTGCCGAAGGTATTCTTCACCCAAGTCGTCAGACAGGGGGCCTCATCGTTCAGGAAGAGTCCGCGATAGCGCACACTGGGTTCGCCATCGGTGTATTCACCTTTCTTAATATATAGAGCTTCGTGTTGTTCGATGGGAACATCGGCCCAGTAGTACCAAGGCGAGACACCCATCTGCTTGGTGAGTTCGTAGATACCGAACACGGTACCACGCTTGTCGCTGCCGGCAATCACCAACTGGTCGCCGATGGTCTTGATGATATATTTCTCGGTCTTGCCTTTCAGGTCGCGGAGTTCTCCTTTTTTCACCCATTGGTCGATCTGTTTGTTGACGCCGACCGTACCGATGATAATCGTTCCAGACTCTCCGGATAACATGGATTTTCCGGTAACCTTCTCAAAATCTTTCTGGAGGTTGGCAACGGCCCTCTGCACACAACTGTGCTCACGGCTATCGAATGAAACACTTGCACCCTGCAAGGACAGCACGTCTGCAGATGCCTGAAAAAACACAAAAGGCTCGGAAGCTGCCGAGCCAAGCGTTGCCATAATGGCGAGTAGGGAAAATAAAATCCTTTTCATGCTTGACAGATGTTTTATGGCCGCAAAGGTAATAAAAATCTGTCGCGCGACTTTTTAAGTATGTCACAATTGTTTTTGCTTTTGTTTCATACTTAAAAACAACCGTTCTTTTTACTTATTGATCAGCGAAACAGCCTTTGATTTGACGACTGAGGCGATCTTAATGGCTACAAAATTTAAAATAATCATACGTCTTTTACCTTTTAATATTGTTATCCTGGTTTCTTAATTCGGGTGCAAAGGTACTACTGTGTTCGTGCACAGACAAATGTTAAGGCATAAAATTAGCGATATTAAGTGTATAATTGACACACATCAATCAGGGTTATTTCCTTCGGGCTCCAAAACGATAGCCCACGCCTAACATCAGGTTGTTAGGATACTGAAAATCGTAGAGGCTATAGCCGATATGAAGGAACGTTTTCTGAGACAATGCGATTTTCAAGGCTAAGATTTCATAAAAACCCTTGAAATGGGCACTGCCCGCATTGATAAAGTTATGGCCGATTCCGAAGTTGATTGTAAAATACGGCATGACATATTCCGCACGGAAGGATACACCTGCTGTCACCTGACGATACCACGACGGGGCGCGAAGACGGTCTTCGGGAGAAACCACAACTTCTTCCTTTTTCTCCGACTCTGCCCCGGCATCTATTTCAGGGCCAGGTTTCGGCTCTGGATCCTCAGCCTTGAGATTGGCACTGTGGTCATAATACATATCCAAGGAGGCGCCCAGATTCAACCAGTGGTTCAGATTATACATCGGGTTTACATTGACACCCACCACACCGTATGTACCCGACAAAGCATACGAGCCGAGGGCCGTTTCTGCCCCTCGTTTCTTCCAACCGCCAAACAAGACTACATCGGTACTCCAATGCTTTTCGAATAGGGGCAACGGACTAACGCGGACTGACGCGGACTCCGGTCGGTTGATATAATAGGCGAGTGACAATTTGGCTGAAGCGACATTCAGTCCGGCATTCGGCATCGACGTGTTGCCATTGCTGAAATGCGAGGCGGTGAGTCCGACATTCAGGTCAAACTGCCGGGAGAGCATCCAGCGCAGATAGACACCGAAGTCCATATAGGCCGTCATCTTCGAACCTATTACATGGTTCGACACCCGATCCGAGGCATTATAGGAATGCCAGCCATAGGCCACACCAAAGTCCCATTCGTAGTTGAGGGCCAATTTTGGCGAGAGGGTCTTAATCGTCGCGCCCTGGAAAAGATAAGCGGAAACGGGATTACCAATCTGACTGTTCAGATGGTGATAGCCCAAACCCGCTCCCTGATAGGCACCCTTGTAAATCTGGGCCTTCTCAGAATCGGGCGAGGGCATGAAAGAATATTTCAGACGGGTAGTGAAATACTGGTTCATCGTGCGCACCTCAGGATTATAGCCCTCCAAATAACGATTGGTATGAAGCACGGCGCCATCAATCACCTCTGCCTCCAAACGATGGATGACGGGTGCAGAGCCCCATTTCTGCAGGCGTTTGTATTCTTCCTTGGTCAGTCGCATGAACGATCCGTGCTGGGGACCCGTCACACCTTCGATATCCACAGGATCAGAGAAATTCCGCAGATACTTATCCGCCTTGCATATACGATAGTGTCGGGGCTTGGAGGAGTATTCAATATAGGCCACACGCCAGGTATCGTCGCCAATCAACTGGAAGGCACTCGACCCCTCGCATTTCTTCTTACCCTCAAAACTAACATAATCATCCTCTACCGGCTCGCCCCAGCCGTATGTCAGGTGTTCCGAAGTCGCCGTATAGATACCAGGCTTCCCACCTTCCTTCTTGATAAGCATGTGGTAGAGACCGTCGCTTTCTAAGTAATTGATGTCGGCATCAATGGTGGCATAGCCCCAATCAAACAAGATACAGGGCTTGGTCAGTTTGGTGAAAGTCTTGTCGGCGTATGAGTAATACATACGGTCATAGTCTTCCTCGTTGCGATTCCACATAGAGTAGTAGATCATGTATCCACCCTGATCACCATCGGGCCAGACATAGTGTGGATCCCAGAAAATCTGCGGGGCCCACACACGGTTGATGGTGCTCCAGTCTTTATAGGGACTGGGTGACTGCGGATCGCAGAAGATGGCATCACCCTTGCGGTAATCAAACGAAAGACTGGTCCAGTGAATGAGGTCATCGCTTCGGAGCAGGTCGATGCCATAGTTATCCCATTCGCTTTTTTTACCCAAGGCTTTCGTCATGCCGTTATTCATGTCGGTCGTCACCATCACATAGCCCTTACCGTCCCAACTGCGGGTAATATAGGCATCGCGCTGACCTCCTTCGATACGGGCATGCTCCTTAGGGTCCATCACGGCTTCACCGCCAAGGACATCCTCGTAATGGTAGCCGTCACGACTCAAGGCAAAAGCCGTGTATTGTCCACGATCGCTCATGTGACAATACAGATAGCCATAGTCGCCTTTCTGCACGTTTTGTGCAGAGGCAGCTACGGCTACCAGCAAGAAGAAGACGGACAGAACGTATCTGTGCATCTTTTACTCAGCGTCAGGCGCCTTGTCAATCAGATCCATGAACTGATCGAGCTTCGGCGTGATGATAATCTGGGTACGACGGTTGCGCTGCTTGCCAGCCTCGGTATCATTCGATGCAACGGGATTGTACTCACCACGACCACCGGCTGTCAAACGCTTAGGATCTACACCATAGTCGTTCTGCAGAGCCTGAACAACGCTCGAAGCACGCAGGGCCGAGAGGTCCCAGTTGTTACGGATATTGGTCTTGGTGATGGGCACATTGTCGGTATTACCCTCGATGAGCACGTCGTAGTCCTTGTAGTCCTTAATGATCTTAGCAATCTTCGACAAAGTCTGGGCAGCACGGGCATTAATCTCGTAAGAGCCGCTCTTATAAAGCATGTTGTCGGCTAACGAGATATAGACCACGCCCTTCAGCACCTGCACATCCACCTCCTTCATCTCATCCTTCGTGAGCGAACGGGTCAGGTTGTTGGTGAGCACCATGTTCAGTGAGTCGCTCTTCGACTTCACCTCCACCAAATGACGGATGTACTGGTTCGACTCATTAATCTGATCAACGAGCTTCTCAATAGATACATTGTTCTGCGAAGCGTTCGTCAGACTCTTGTCGAGTGCTGCCTGCAGTTTATCATACTTATCCTCAGCAGCCTTCAGCATCTGCTGCAATCCGCGCTGCTGTTCCTCGAGGCTCGTAATACGGGCATTCTTAGCAGCCAGATCCTCCTTGGCAGCCTGGAGACTCTCAGTGAGAGACTTGTTTGTTTCCTGACATGCCACCAACTCTTTCTTACTACCGCAACTGCTCAGTATCAATGCAGAAACGGCTATCAAAATCACACTCTTTTTCATAATTTTCTCATTTTAATCATTATAAATCGAGTGCAAATTTACATTAATGTCGCAAAAAACAATGAAAACTTTGGCTGAATTAGAATTATTTTAATTAAATTTGCACACAAAAACCAAATAAAGCACCCAAAATGATGAAAAAATGCAGACTTTTTCTCATTGTTACGCTCTGTCTGTTAGTACTGGGCATCTCTGCTCAAGTACCGGGAAAAGGCGTTTCAAGGGAGCTTGCCCAACAGCGAAAAGCTAACATCAGCAATGTTACCTATGATTTGACATTCAACATACCTGCTGATGCCAAGACCCCTGTTACGGGAAAGGCTGTGATTACTTTCGACCTTTTGATGAGAAATGACGTCATTCTCGACTTCCAAGGTAATTTCTCCGGCCTCTGTACCATCAACGACAAGAAGAAACGGAAGGCTATCTACCAGAACGAACATATTGTCTTGGCAGCAAAAATGATGAAGGCCGGACTCAACGTTGTTGAAATCGACTTCTCCAGCACCAACAAAGCCCTCAACCGTCAGAAAGACTACCTCTACACGATCTTCCTGCCAGACAAGGCCCACTCTGCCTTCCCGTGTTTCGACCAGCCTGACATCAGGGCAAGGTTCACCACCACGCTGAACGTGCCCGACGGGTGGAAGACGATGTTCAGCGACGGGGCCAAGCCTATTCCTACATATCTCTATTCCTTTGTAGCCGGACAATTCAAGGAAAAGGAATCTGTCCGCGACGGCTATCCCATCCGAGCCCTCTATCGGGAGAAAGACAATCTCCAAAAGGTCACCCAACTGGAACTTATCTTCCGCGAGATCGTCAAATCCTTGAAATGGATGGAGAACTATACTGGCATGAAATGTCCGTTTAAGGAATATGGGTTCGTGCTCCTGCCCGACTATCCATACGGGGGCATGGAACATCCGGGGGCGTTTCAGATCAACGAATCACGTCTGTTGCTCGAAGAGAACGCCTCAAAAGAAGAGGAGCTAAAACGTATAGAACTGATTGCCCACGAGACCTCGCACCTCTGGTTTGGCAACATTGTCCAACTGAACTGGAAAGAGAATCTCTGGGAGAAGGAAGTACTTGCGAACATGATGGCTTCAAAGATCACCCGTAGGCAGGATGCCAAGGAGAGCGACTTCAACTTCCTCATGACCTATCAGGATCCCGCGATGGCCTTAGACCGCACCGATGGTACATTTGCCATCGAACGACCTTCGATTGCCGATCATACCACCCTGCTTTACGACAACATCATATATAATAAGGCAACAGTGATGATGCGTACCTTGGAGCAAATCATAGGTGCCTCGAAAATGCAGAGGGGGCTGCGAAGCTTCCTGCAGAAATACTATTTCAATGATGCCACCTGGGACGACCTGATTGAGACCCTCGACAAAGATAATCCTACCGTCGGCATACGACAGTTCTTTGAGGTCTGGGTCAAACAGAAAGGCATGCCCATCATCCACACTTCGTATAAGGACGGACAACTCGTGGTTTCACAATCCGACCCCTTTGGACGTGGCCTCTGCTGGCGACAGAAGTTCGTGGTGCAAGTTATCTATGAAATGTCACCCAGTCGTACGATTACCGTCGACATGGAGAAGCCCATCATGACCTACAGTCTGAAAAACGGCAAGCCTAACTTTATCATTCCCAATTACGACGGCCAGGGTTATGGTATCTTCACGCTCGACGATCAATACGTGGAGAACCTGCCCAAACGACTCATCACAACCCGTAATGATATGGCACGCTATTCCCTGTTGAATACCATCCACGACAACTATCTTATGGGCAAGATTCCTCCTTCACATTTCGGTGAAATCTACCGTATGATGATGAAGGAGAAGAATCCCATCGTGATGCAGACGGCCATCGACCACATGTTTGATATTGCTTTTGGCATGCAGCCCGAACAGCGTAAAACGCTGGAACTCTGTATGATGGATCTGTTAGGCGAGAACAAATCAAAAGAATGTCGACAACTCATAATCCGCAAGATGGCTGCCCATGCCACGTCGCCCGACGTATTGGCACAACTGGATTCTATCTGGCAGCAACAGAACGATCCCCTCTTCGATGAGCACGACTATATGGAGATGGCCTATCGCTTAGCTATCATGAATCCCACACGCTGGCAAGAAATTCTTTCTACACAACGGGCCCGCCTGAAGACGGAAGAACAACAGAAGGAATTCGACTTTGTCTGTCGTGCTTGTAATCCTGATGCCACTAAACGGTATGATTTGTTTAAGAATTTGATCAGAAAAGAGAATCGCAAAAATGAGTCTTGGGCCATCCACACACTCCAGCTGTTGAGCACAGATGTCTATGAACAGGATGCCCCGAATTATGTTACTCAGAGCCTGACTAATCTGAAATACCTGCAACAAACCAGTGGTCTTCCCTTCCCTGGTAATTGGTTGGAGGCATTATATGATAATCAGAAGAGCAATGCTGTCAAAAAGGCCACTGAGAACTGGCTGAAATCAAAAAACGATTGTCCCGAGGAACTTCGAAATAAGGTATTAGAAGTCTCCTGGCAGATAAGAAACAATAATAAAAACAAAATATAACGAAAGAAATGATACGCTTTTTTCAAACGCCACAAAAAACGACGGATAACACCAGTCGTTCTGTGATCGCTACGGAAGTTGATCACGCACTGAGTGAACAGGAAATCAAGGAATTAAACTGGTTGTATGGCGAGGCCACACTGTTAGAGGCAGACCAGCTCGACGGCTTTTTCGTTGGTCCACGCCGTGAGATGGTAACCCCGTGGTCGACCAATGCCGTTGAGATCACACAGAACATGGGTCTCAAGGGCATCAGCCGCATTGAGGAATACTGGCCCGTGGCCAGCAAGGATGCAGCGTATGACGAGATGCTGCAGCGTATGTACAATGGTCTGAATCAGGACATTTTTACGATTAACATCAAACCAGAGCCCATCAAATATGTGGACAATTTGGAGGAATACAACGAACAGGAGGGTCTTGCCCTCAGTCCCGAGGAAATCGAATATCTGCATGGTTTGGAAAAACAGAACGGCCGTCCGCTGACAGACTCGGAGATCTTCGGATTTGCACAGATTAATTCCGAGCACTGTCGCCACAAGATCTTCGGTGGTACTTTCATCATCGACGGTAAGGAGATGGAGAGTTCGCTCTTCGCAATGATTAAGAAAACCACGCAGGAGAATCCCAACAAGATCCTTTCTGCCTATAAAGATAATGTGGCTTTTGCACAGGGACCAGTGGTGGAGCAGTTTGCCCCGAAGGACCAAAGCACGAGTGACTGGTTCCAGGTGAAGGATATCGAGAGCGTCATCTCGCTAAAGGCAGAGACCCACAACTTCCCCACTACCGTAGAGCCCTTCAATGGTGCCGCCACAGGTACAGGTGGAGAAATCCGCGACCGTATGGGAGGTGGTGTCGGCTCCTGGCCCATTGCCGGTACAGCAGTGTATATGACGGCCTATCCGAGACTTTCTGAGGACTCCGAAATTTCCAAGGTTACCCGCGACTGGGAAAACATCCTTCCCGTTCGTCAGTGGCTCTATCAAACCCCTGAGCAGATTCTGATCAAGGCTTCAAATGGCGCCTCTGACTTCGGCAACAAATTCGGACAGCCCCTCATCTGCGGCTCCGTCCTCACCTTCGAGCACCAAGAGAAATCTCTCAACTCCACCAAGTACGCCTACGACAAAGTCATCATGCTCGCCGGAGGCGTGGGCTACGGCACCAAGCGCGACTGCCTGAAGAAAGAGCCCCAGAAGGGCAATAAGGTAGTCGTCGTCGGTGGTGACAACTACCGCATCGGGCTTGGTGGTGGCTCCGTCTCTTCCGTTGATACGGGTCGCTATAGCAACGGCATCGAACTGAATGCCGTTCAGCGAGCCAACCCGGAGATGCAGAAACGTGCCTACAACCTGGTACGTGCCCTCTGCGAGGAGGATGTGAATCCCGTGGTTTCTATTCACGACCACGGCTCTGCCGGACACCTGAATTGTCTGTCTGAACTCGTTGAGGATTGTGGTGGCGAGATCGATATGACCAAGCTACCTATCGGCGACAAGACCCTGAGTTCCAAGGAGATTATCGCCAACGAGAGTCAGGAGCGTATGGGCTTACTCATCGACGAAAAGCACATCGAGCATGTCCGTAAGATTGCGGAGCGCGAGCGTGCGCCGCTGTACGTCGTCGGTGAGACCACAGGCGATGCGCACTTCTCCTTCAAACAGGGCGACGGCGTCAAACCCTTCGACCTCGACGTCGCCCAAATGTTCGGCCACTCGCCCAAGACCATTATGCGCGACAACACCGTAGAGCGCCACTACGCCCCAGTCGAATACAACCTAGACAATCTAGGACTTCTAGAATATCTAGAAAGAGTCCTCCAGTTAGAGGCCGTCGCTTGTAAAGACTGGCTCACCAACAAGGTAGACCGCTCCGTAACCGGTAAGATCGCCCGTCAGCAGTGCCAGGGTGAAATCCAATTGCCGCTAAGCGACTGTGGTGTCGTCGCCCTCGATTACCGAGGCGAGAAGGGTATTGCCACCGCTCTCGGCCATGCACCTCAGGCAGGTCTGGCTGATCCCGCTGCAGGAAGTATACTCTCTGTGGCCGAGGCCCTGACCAATATCGTATGGGCACCGTTGGCTGAGGGTATGGATTCACTTTCGCTCTCTGCCAACTGGATGTGGCCATGCCGTTCGCAAGAGGGTGAGGACGCCCGTCTCTATGCTGGTGTGAAAGCGTTGAGCGATTTCTGCTGCGACCTGCACATCAACGTTCCTACAGGTAAAGACTCCCTCTCTTTGAGTCAGCAGTATCCCAACGGTGAGAAGATCATCTCTCCGGGAACGGTGATTGTTTCTGCCGGTGGTGAGGTCAGCGATATCAAGAAAGTGGTATCGCCCGTCTTGGTGAACGACAAGAATGCCTCACTCTATCACATCGACTTCTCGTTCGACGAGCAGCGCCTCGGTGGTTCTGCCTTCGCTCAGAGCTTAGGAAAGATTGGCGACGATGTGCCAACTGTCAAGAACCCCGAATACTTCTGCGATGCCTTCATGGCCATCCAACAGCTCATCGAGAAGGGTTGGATCATGGCAGGTCACGACATCTCCGCAGGAGGTCTGATTACCACCTTGCTCGAGATGTGCTTCGCCAATACCAAAGGTGGTCTGCACATCAACCTACACGACCTTGTAACCTCCCCCAGCCCCTCCCAAGGAGGGGAGCCTGATATCATCAAGGCGCTGTTTGCAGAGAACCCGGGCGTAGTCATCGAGGTAAGCGATGAGCACAAGCAGGATTTCAAGGACTTCATGGAAGAGCAGGGTGTTGGCTTCGCCAAGATTGGCTATCCCGTCGAAGACAGCCGCACCATCGAGGTCGTTTGGCCTAGCAATTCTAGAAATTCTAGAGATTCTAGAAATGCTAGTTTCGATATCGACACCCTGCGCGATGTCTGGTACAAGACCTCTTACCTCCTCGATCGCAAGCAGAGCTTCAATGGCAAGGCCGCAGAGCGTTTCGCCAACTACAAGAACCAGCCCCTCGAGATGGTCTTCCCCAAGGGCTTCACTGGCAAGCTCTCCCAATACGGCTTGAATCCAGATCGTTGGAAAGACTCTTCACTATTCACTATTCACTCTTCACTGCCGAAGGCCGCTATCATCCGCGAGAAAGGCACCAATGGCGAGCGCGAGATGGCCTATATGCTCTATCTCGCCGGCTTCGACGTGAAGGATGTCATGATGACCGATCTCATCACGGGTCGCGAGACCTTAGAAGAGGTGAACCTCATCGTCTTCTGCGGAGGCTTCTCTAACTCCGACGTGCTCGGTTCTGCCAAGGGATGGGCCGGTGCTTTCCTCTTCAATCCTAAGGCAAAAGAAGCCCTCGATAAGTTCTATGCCCGCGAGGACACCCTTTCGCTCGGCATCTGTAACGGTTGTCAGCTAATGGTAGAGCTTGGGCTCACAGGCGCCAAGGGCGCTAAGATGCTGCACAACGACTCGCATAAGTTCGAGAGTGAATTTATCTGCCTCAGCATCCCACAGAACAACAGCGTGATGTTCGGTTCTTTGAGCGGCTCGAAATTAGGTCTCTGGGTGGCTCACGGCGAGGGTAAGTTCCACCTGCCCGAACCAGAGAGCAGCTACAACGTAATTGCCAAGTACAATTACGCCGGCTATCCTGCCAATCCGAATGGCTCTGACTACAACGTGGCAGGTATCTGCTCGGCCGACGGTCGTCATCTCTGTATGATGCCTCACTTAGAGCGTGCCTTCTTCCCCTGGCAGAACGCCTGGTACCCCGCCAACCGCCGCAACGACGAGATCACCCCGTGGATGGAGGCATTCGTCAACGCCCGCCGCTGGGTGGAGGAGAGAAATAATTAACAATTAAAGATTAACAATTATGATATGATTTGAGCAACAAAAGTAATCACAATTTTGAGCGGCAGAAGTAATCATAATTTTTAATTATTAATCATTAATTCATAATGAATCTTTTCTGGGAATCATTCCGCACCTTCTTCAAGATTGGCATATTCACCCTCGGCGGTGGATATGCCATGATTCCTTTGATAGAAGAAGAGGTGGTCAACAAAAAGCAATGGGTATCCAAGGATGAGATGCTCGACCTCATCGCCATCGCCCAGAGTTGTCCAGGTGTCTTTGCCATCAACATCGCCACCTTCATCGGCTATAAACTGCGCAAGACGAAAGGAGCCATCTTTACTACCCTCGGTACGGCCCTACCCTCGTTTCTGATTATCCTGGCCATCGCTATCTTCTTCAGTCAGTTTAAGGACAACCCATACGTGGCAGCCATCTTCCGGGGCATCCGTCCAGCCGTGGTGGCGTTGATTGCCGTACCGACCTTCCGTTTGGGTCAACGGGCAAAGCTCAACCGCTATACCATCTGGATCCCCATCGTCTGCGCCCTCGCCATCTGGGCTCTCGGTGTCTCGCCCATCTACATCATCATCATCGCCGCCCTTGCTGGCTATATATATGGGAAAACCCACCCCCAACCCCTCCCCAGGGGAGGGGAGTCTAAATAGACTTGTCAAATTGAAAACAAAGCGTATGACATTATATAGAATCGTGTTTGAAGTAACTAAACTCCCCACCCTTGGGGAGGGGAAGGGGGTGGGTCAATGATTTTCCTCAGCCTCTTCATCACTTTCTTTGAGATCGGCCTCTTCGGCTTTGGAGGCGGCTACGGTATGCTGTCGCTCATCCAGCATGAGACAGTCGAAGCCCATCACTGGCTCTCAACGGCTGAATTTACCGACATCGTCGCCATCTCGCAGATGACACCCGGTCCTATCGGCATCAACTCCGCCACCTACTGCGGCTATACTGCCATCCATAATGCGGGCTACGGTCACCTGATGGCAACACTTGGCTCGGCTACCGCCACCTTTGCCTTGGTGCTGCCCTCGCTGATACTGATGATACTGATTAGCAGGATGTTCATGAAATACATGAATACGCCTTTGGTTCAGTCTGTGTTCACAGGTCTGCGCCCTGCCGTTGTGGGTCTTCTCGCTGCTGCAACGCTTTTGCTCTGTAATAAGGAGAACTTCTCAACTCCGATGGACAACCCCTGGCAGTTCTTCATCAGCTGCGCCCTGCTCATCGCCACGGCTTTTGGCACGGGCTACCTGAAGATCAACCCCATCCGCATGATCTGCTACGCCGGCCTCGCCGGACTTTTATTACTGTACTGATAGGCTAATGCTCAATGTCAGATCGTCGGTGCGGTCCTCTCGTTCAGGATCGCCTAAGTTACTGGTATCTGTCAGTATGCTCTCGATGGTGGGCTTCAGGTACGTCACGGCCAGATTAATCAGCGTATTGTCACGCTTGCTGATACGGTCGATGTCGCTATTAATCTGTCCTACAGCTTCTGCATGCGCCTGATTCGCTTCGTTGCCCTCTGCATGAACAATGAAAGCCCGGGCAGCGATGTCGGCCAATTGTTGCTTCTCAACCGCGCTGAACGAGCCTATAGAGGCGAGTTTCTGATAAGCCTTGTCATACATACTTGCGAACAACCTTTCCTTAGCAGTCTTGGCAAAGGCGGCATCACCTGGCAACATATCTATATGCTTTGTTGCGACAGTCAGTTCCTTCAGGTCACGACTGAGTGTCAGTATGCGGTAGTCGCAGGGGTAAGAAATGGCCGAGCCGGTATTGATATCGTAGATGTCTCGGGTCAGGTCATCATTCCAGTCCTTCGCAATATCCGAAGTATGGAAATGACCTGTCAGTATGACCCTGATACCGGCATCAGCCAGTTTGTTGCGTACGTTCTCGTAATTGCCGATGGTAGCCGTACTGATGTACAGTTCGGCATTGTTGAAATGCGGAAAGAGCGGGTGGTGCATCATCGCAATCACCTGCCGGCCCTGGCGCTTAGCCTCCTCAGCCTGCTGACACACCCAATTGAGGGTGGTTCCCGACAGGTATCCGCTATGCGAGTCGATGCCAATCAGCGTCAGTCCTGCCACTGGCTCGCAGGCATAGCTAAGCGATGTGCTATCCTTCACCGATCCTTCACCGTAGCCGTAATGAGCATAAATAGTCCGGAAAACGCCTTCATCTATCGTACTGAGGTCGTGGTTGCCAGGAATGACAAACACCTTCACGCCAGCCGCTTTCAGTTTGTCGAGACCGGCCTTCACGTACTGATGATTCTCCATGTCGCCATCCTCCGTCAGGTCGCCTGTCACCAACAGCAGATGTGGCTTCTGGGCTCTGAATTGGCTGACGAGCTTGTCAAAGACCACGCGGCTCTTGTCTAACATCTTCCGTTCGCCGCCCATTGCGGTCTTCGAGGACACATGGATATCAGACATCACCACGATGCGGGTCTGGGCCAATGACGACAGCACCGTCAGCATTGACAGCATGACCAACCCCAGGACTTTTCCCCTCATGGCAGTCTGAGGAATCTTCATCTTTATTTCACCACGAATTTCTTGCCGTTGCGGATATAGATACCCGGTGCCTTGGGATTGACCACCCTTTCACCCTTCAGATTATAGACTGCACTCGTGTCACCTCTCACAATGGGCAGTCGCATGCCAGTAGAACCAGTAGGCTTTCTAGTGTTGATGATATAGAAATTGCCGGCCTTCATCGTCTTACCGCCGAAGTGGGTGAAGCCGAAGCCGCCGTTACGTGACAGATTGGTCAGCATATAGATATATTTCCCCTCCTTCACGTTGTACTTTGCCTTGAAGGCCTCCAACGACATATCCTCATCAGGACAGATCATATCGCTCCAGGAAAACGACGACCGTCGGGAACTGCTGGGCACTACCTCCACATCTGTTTCCTTTTTTGTCTTAATAATGACACATTCACCGGCCGGTATCACGTATTTGCCGCCAATGAAGATACCTTGGGCGAACCTGGCAGTTTTGCCATCCGAATAAACGGTAAACACATCGCCGAGGTGCTTGTCGATTTCCACATTGTATTTCGGACAGAGCTTGGCAAAGTACATACCAGAGCGGCCCTTGTCGGGTACGGTCTTGATGACAATGGTATCTTGTGCCAAAGCGTTCATACACTTCAGGCACAGCACCATAATGGCAATTATAACAAAATACTTCTTCATAACGTCTATTCGTTTTAAGTGTTAGAAGCCTTCATCGTCGCCGGCATCTCCGTCGTTGAAGGGAGCAAGGTCACCATCCTCAAAGTCATGAGAGGCACAAAGGAATCCTTCACTTTCCATAGAAAGGACCTCCATCCTGGGTGCTATGTATCGTCTTTTTTCCATCGTTGATAGTATTTTATGGGTTATTTCACTATATATTTCTTACCTTTGCTAACATAGATACCAGGAGAGGTGGGTTCAGCCGTCTTCACGCCCTGAAGATTGTATACCTCAGTATCATCGGCAACCTTCACAACAGTACCAACGGCCGTTGCCTCATCCAGCTCATGGCCTTCGGCATCCATCCAGACGGTGTTCAATCGAGAGGAGGCACCAGGCGCTCTGGTGTTGATAAGATAGAAATTGCCGGCTTTCATGGTCGTACCACCAAAGTGAGTAAAGCCGAAGCCACCATTGCGCTCCAAGTTGGTCAGCATATAGATGTACTTACCATCCTTCACACCGTAGGCCGACTTGAAATCCTCAAGCGACATATCTGTGGCAGGGCAGATAAGGTCGTTCCACGTAAACGAAGACCTGCGGGCAGTAGTGCTCACGTAGGGCACATCCTTGGCCACTGACGTCTTGATAACAACGCATTCACCGGCCTTAATCACATAGTTACCGCTCTGGAACACGCCTTGGGCGAACCTGGCATTTGCACCATCCGTATAGACAGAGAAGACGTCGGCATCGGTCTTGTCGATGGCCACGTCGGTCGTCGGACAAAGCTTGGCAAAGAACTTGCCGGATGTCCCTTTGTCAGCGACGGTCCTGACCACATTCTCCTGCGCCGAAGCACACAAACTCATCATGCTCAAGACAGAGAGGGTCAAAGCAAATAAACACTTTTTCATCATATCTACTATTAGTTTTGCGGGACAAAGGTATATATAAAAAATGAAACAGCCAAAGAAAACGCTATAAATTAGGATAAAAAAAGATGGTTGCACATCTCTTACGTCTGTGCAACCATCCGAATTTATTCGGTTAATCCGAGTTCAGATCTGGATTAGAGACCGTCGTCCTCACCATCGTCATCGCCGCCGAAATCTACTTCGCCGCCATCGACGATGTCTTTAGAGCCACAGAGGAAACCCTCCAACTCCATCTCCAGCTCCTCTAACTCAGGAGCAACATAATACTTCTTCATAATTTTCTTTTTTCAAATTTTAATGTTAGAATTCATTTACTTCACAACGATCTTCTTACCGTTCTGGATGTAGACACGACCCTTGACAGGATTGTCAACACGTACACCCTGGAGGTTGTAGATAGCACCGTCGTTAATGTCGATGTTCTTAACAGTGTTAATACCGGTAGCCTCGCCTTCAACGTTACCGTCCTCGTCGAGCCATACGACCTCAAGACGACCAGCTCCATTGGGCTTTCTAGAGCAAGCAATGAAGAACTGACCCTCCTTAACGGTTGTACCAGTGAATGCTGTGAAGCCGAAGCCGACACCAGAAGTATTGGTCAGACGATAGAGATAATTCTGAGCAACACCAGGAGCAGCCTGCTTAGCCTTATACTGTACAATAGCGAGATCGTCACCCTCCTGAGAATCATAAACATCGTCATGACCGATTGAAGACTCTGCGAAGAGACGCTCATAGATCTCATTCAGGAACATACGGTGGATAGAAACCTCCTTAGCCTCCTTAGTCACAATGATCACGTGGCTATTAAATCCAGCACCCGTAACACCTGCATAACCTGCCCAAGACTGTGGCTGGATGACATACTTACCATCATAGGTACGAAGTGCCTGGAAGTAAGCCTTATCACCGTCAACATAGATGCTGTAAACCTTAGCGTCGTTAGCATCGATATATACCGGCTGAGGACCGTTGTTCACATACTTAGCAACGAACTGGCTAGCATTAGCCTTGTCCTGAACAGTCTGAACCTTAGTAATGTCAACCTCACCGAAGGTGGTGTTGAGAGGAGCAGCACCCTTGTGCCAGGTTGCAACGTAATCCAGATAGTTGCTGTTTGTAGCAAACAGAACGTAAGGCAGACATCCGTAGAATGCATTATCGTCAACCATCAAATCTTCGATGTTGTTTTCGGGCTGATAAGTGAAGGTCTTCAGACTAGTACAATATGAGAATGCAAACTCATCAACAGGATATGTGATAACTCCAGGAGTTACAGTGACAGGAAGTACTCCATTATCAAACCATTCAACATCCTCGAGTGCTGTGCAGAAAGCGAAGCAGCCGCTAGGAATACTACCGCCGATCTTCACGCTCTTCAGAGTAGTGTTAGCGTTGTCTTTGTCACGTCCAGAATAGCCGAGGAAAATTGAAGGATCCTCATCATCAAATTTACGATACTCACCGAAGAGAACACCACATGAAGTCAGGTAAGGAGCCTCGAAGTTCTCGATAGGAGCATCGGCGAAGATACCGTCGCTGTTGATAGTCAGCAGCTCATCGGGGAATGTAATCTCAGCAAGAGCGGTACAACCCTCGAACGGATACTTGCTATCCAGGTTCACGAGCTTAGTCTTACTCAGGTCAAGAGCGGTAAGAGCAGCGCAGTTGCGGAATGCATAATTACCAATTTTAGTCAGCTTATCAGCCTTCTTAGCGTGCTTGAATGTAACAGTAGCCAGATTCTCGCAGCCGTCGAATGCCATGTTACCAACGTTGGTAATAGCAGCAGGAATCTCGATAGAAGGCAAGCTTACGCAGTTCTGGAACAGTCTATTAGCAAGAGCGCCAGCCCAGCTTTCAGCAGTGAAGCTTGTCAGATTAGCGCAATCGGCAAATGCAGCCTGTCTAATAGTCAGAGTCTTCTTATCGTCAGCATTTGCGGGAATAGCAACTTCTGCAAGAGCAGTCTTCTGGAATGCATTTGCACCAATTACAGTGAGTGCTGTAGCAGCAGAGAAGTCTACAGTAGCAAGAGCGGCGCCCTGGAATGCATTATCGTCGATTGTCACAACACCCTCAGGAATAGCAACAGTCGTCAAAGCAGAGAACGGCATCCAAGTCTCAGGATCTTTAGGATCATAAGCAATAGCATGATGTTGCTCACCGAACCAGTCAGCAGGAATAATGGTAATGGTTTCGGGAAGCGTCAGCTCAGCCAGTGTAGCTGTAGCACCAGAGAAGTCGAAGTTCTTGAAGCTTGCATCGTCAAGGATGGTACCACCGAGCTTAACTGATGTATACTCATTTGCGGGGAATGCACCAGTATTCATAGTCTCAAGATTAGCACAAGCACTCAGGTCGACAGACGTAAGGGCTGTTTTAGCGAAAGCATTGCCACCAATAAGCTCCAGTGCAGCTGCCTGTGAGAAGTCAGCAGTAGCCAGCAACTTACAACCGTTGAAAGCACCCTGAAGGATTTTTTCAACCTTAGCAGGAATAACGATCGATGTCAGACCGCTGATTGCATTTCCACTAGCATCCTCTGCATAGCAGTTAGCAAATGCTCTCCTACCAATGGACGTCAGGGCAGTAGCCTCAGTCATGTTGACAGCGGCCAAATCTACACAACCCTCAAATGCACTCAAACCAATAGTCTTAACATTCTTCTTGATCTTGATACCTACCAGACCAGAGTTCATGAAAGCACCATCTCCAATGCTGGTAACACCTGTCGGCAGACCAATGGCAGTGAGCTTAGCAAAGCCGTTGAACTGATCGTTAGCAATCTCAGTAAGTCCCTGAGGAAGAGTAATCTCTTCGAGTGAGTTCTGAGAATTAGCTAAGAACTTCTTAAACGGAGCGCTAAAAGCGGCGTCGTCAAGAGCAGTACCGGCAAGCAGCACTTTCGTGTAGTTGTTCTGCGGGAATGCAGGACCATAAGTAGGATCATCAACAACCTCTGTCAGTGAAATTGCATTGCTCAGGTCAATCTCGGTCAGAGCAGTTCCAAGGAATGCGCCTCCGCCGATTGTCTCCAATGAACGAGCATCCTCGAAGTTAACCTGTGCCAGATTAGCAGCATCTTTGAATGCATGAGCTTGAATCTCCTTAACACGATTCTTAATCTTAATACCCTTAATAGCAGAACCCTCGAATACGTTCTCATTGATAACTGTCAAGTTCTTAGGCAGACCTACAGCCTCAAGATTAGCAGTGTTTGCGAAAGCATAATTATCAATGGTCTCGAGTGCAGTTGCATTAGAGAAGTCAATGCTCTTCAGAGCACTTCCGTCAAATGCGTGCTTACCGACTCTTACGATTTTCTCACTAACCACGAAGGAAGTAATATTCGCTTTCTTGAATGCATTATCAGGAATCTCAGTCAGATCAGCGGGAAGGCTGATTGAAGTCAGATTCTTGAAGAATGCCAGGTCGTCATCATAACCCTCCATCTTATAGCCTGCAGGGAAGGTGAGCTCAGTGAGAGACTCATCTGAAGCAGACAAGATATTATCCATAGTGAAAGGAGCGAGACCAAGAGTAGTAGAACCAGAGAAGTTGTCATAGTATACAGCGGGATCGCCAGCCTCACCTGCGAGAAGCGTACCAGCGGTCTTCACGCTAGTGTACTTGTTCTTCGGGAATGCATCAATAGCAACTTTTTCCAGTGCAGTAGCGCCATCCAAGTTAAGAGTAGTAAACTTAGAGTACTTATCAGCAGCGTCAGCAATGAATGCCTGATCGTCAATAGTGGTCAGAGCAGAAGCGTCATTGAAGTCGAGACTCTCCAGCACATTATTCTTAAATGCATATTTACCGATTGTCTTAATGCTGCCAGTAACCTTAACAGTTGTCAGAGCGTCATTGTTGAATGCACTCTCACCGATTGTAGCCAATGCAGTAGCACCTGCGAAGTCAACGGCGGCCAGCTTCGGATCGTCAGCGAATGCATTCTTCTTGATTTCAGTCAGTGAAACTGCATCAGAGAAGTTAACAGCAGCCAAATTAGCACAATCCTGGAATGCAGACTCACCGATAGTAGCAACCTTATTCTTAATCTTAATACCTGTAAGACCAGACTGATAGAATGCATAGTCGGGAATTGCCTCCAGATTCTTCGGCAGACCAACAGCCTTCAGTTCAGTACACTTTTCAAATACGTTCACACCCATTTCTGTCAAAGCAGTAGCCTGTGAGAAGTCAACATTTGCCAATTGTGCACAGTTCTGGAATGCACGAGCGCCAATCTTTGTGACTGTAGCAGGAACGATAAATGAGGTAAAGTTCGAATTCTTGAATGCATCATCAGGAATCTCAGTGATACCCTCAGGAAGAGCAATTGTAGCCAACTTCGTGAAGTACGGGAAATCAACGAAAGAAGCTACGTCATAATCTTTCGGGAAAGTGATCTCTGTGAGAGTCTCCTTAGCTCCTTTCAGAATCACATCCTTATGGAAAGCAGCATTAAACTTATCAGTAGTAAGAGCAGTACCAGCAGTCTTCACAGTTTTGTACGCATTCTGTGGGAATGCTTCAGCATCAATAGAAGTCAGTGCAGTAGCACCACTCAGGTTGATAACGTCAAGATTATCATTCTTTACAAATACCAGTGTACCGATAGTGGTCAGTGCAGAAGCGTCATCGAAGTCGATGCTTTCCAACGCATTCTTATAGAATGCCTGCTTTTCGAGCTTCTCAATGCTACCAGTAATCTTAACAGTTGTCAGACCGTCACCATAGAATGCACCTTCACCGATTTTAGCCAACTTAGTAGCGCCAGCGAAATCAATGGCAGTCAGGTTGGCATTGTCAGCGAATGCCGCATGTTTGATTTCTGTCAGTGCAGTTGCATCAGAGAGGTTAACGGCTGCCAGAGCGTCGCAACCTTGGAATGCATACTCACCGATAGTCTCAACATTCTTCTTAATCTTGATACCCTTCAGAGCTACGCAGCCCTGGAATGCCTTATCCTGGATAGTCTTAACGCTCGTGGGAAGACCGATGCCCTCCAGAACTGTAAATCCAGCGAATCCACCGATTGTTGTCAGACCCTCAGGTAAAGTAATCTTCGTCAGAGAACCCTTGGCATTAGTCAGCCACTGCTGGGCAATGGGGAAGCTTGTATCGTCAAGAGCAGGATCAGCGAGTAACACTACCTCGTAAGCATTCTTCGGGAATGATTTACCAGTAACTGTAGCCAGTTTGTTAGCTCCAGTCAGGTTGAGAGTCTTCAGCTGAGGATCGTTGTTGAATGCGTCATCCTTGATCTCAGTCAGAGAAGCAGCCTCAGAGAAGTCTACATTAGCCAGTTCAGGGTTTTCTGCAAATACATTCTTATTAATCACTGCAAGTGTAGCAGGAATCTTAACCTCTGTCAGATGGGTCTTAGCAAAAGCATATTCATCGATTGTTTCCAGTGCAGTAGCAGCAGAGAAGTCAACAAGACCATTGTTAAGACCAAGACCAGTGTCATAGAATGCACTTTTACCGATTTTCGTAACCAGGGCAGGAATAGCGATTGACTCAAGAGCTGTGCAACCATTGAATGCGTCGTCAGCAATTTCAGTAGCCCTCTTTGGCAGTTTGATAGCCTTCAGAGCTGTCAAGCCGTCGAGACCAGCAACAACAGTCATATTTGCGGGAAGACCCAGCGCTGTCAGAGTAGCCTTAGCATCATTGTTAAGGAAACAAGTAGGAACACTTGTCAGCTTGGTACCAGTGAGCAGAACCGATGTATACTTGTTTGCATTAAATGCATCGTCAGCAACTGTTGCCAGTTCAGTAAGATGATTGAAATTAACCTCAGTAATCGTAACAGAAGCAAAAGCGTTTGAAGCAATCGTTGCCAATTTAGGTGCCGTGATGTTCAGGGTTTCAATCTTAGCATCCTTGAAAGCGTCAGCAGCAATTTCAGTTACACTTGCGCTCGTGAGAGTGAGCTTCGTGATTAAACCATCGCTCTCAAACCATTTATCAATCTTAGTGAGTTTGTCATTAATAATTTCAACTTCCGCCAGTGTTGACATGCCCTTGAATGCATTGGCACCGATAGATGTGACATTACCAAGGTTCTTCAATTCCGTGAAGTTAGTACAGCCCTCGAATGCGCTCACACCAATCTCTGTTACACTGCTCAAGTTAATCGAATTCAGAGCAGAGCCGTTGAAAGCATTGTCCTTAATTTTACCAACTTGAGTCTTGGTAATATCAATAGACGTCAGTCTCTTAAAGCCTGCAAATGCACCTTCAGGAATAGCGGTAATCTTTTCAGGGAGGGTAATCGTTTGCAAACCAGTAGTAGCATCCTTAGAATTAGCCAGCCAACCAGTAGCACTTACAATCTTCGTAAAGTTGGCATCATCAATCTGTGTACCCTCGAGCTTAACTTCCTTGTAAGCGTTTGCTGGGAAAGAATTAGCTGCTACAGTAGCCAAGCTTGTGCAGTTACTCAGATTAAGTGTAGTTGCCGTATATGCAGCAAAAGCCTTCGCACCGATTTTTGTCAGTCCGCTAGTATTGAGAGTAAGGGTCGTAATCGGAAGAGCCACGAAAGCTTCATCTCCAATCTCTGTCAGAGTAGAAGTCTCAATCTTCACCTCAGCATCTCCAGCAGCTGCAGAAGCAAAAGCACTAGCCACAATCTTCTTTACTTTACTATCAGAAGGGATAGTGACTTTCTTAATAGCTGCATCATTCACGAACCATGCGCCAAGATCATCGAAGCTACCAATCACTGTAACCTCTGCCAGATTTGTCATGCCCTTGAATGCATTGGCACCAACTGTAGTAACAGAAGCAGGGATAGTCAGTTTCGTGAATAAATCAGTACCTGTACCCAGACAGGCCTCAAATGCGCTCTCACCAATCGTTGTGACTTTATCCAAAGCAATTTCCTTCAGAGCAGAGCCATTGAAAGCATTTTTCTTAATCTCCGTAACATTGTTAAGATTAATAGTCTTCAGTTTGCTAAAGCTTGCAAATGCACCTTCAGGAATAGCGGTGACAGCATCAGGAAGTGTAATCGTTGTCAGATAATCAGCTGAACTAGCCAGCCAACCTGAGGCACCAAAGATCTTCTCAAAGTTCGCCTGGTTAATAGCTGTCTTTTCGAGCTTAACTACCTCGTAATTGGTAGCTTTTCTGAAAGAACTTGCAGAAATAGTCGCCAGACTTGTACACTGAGACAGGTCAATTGTTGTTGCCTTATACGCAGCAAATGCGTTAGCACCAATAGCAGTCAGACTACTAGACTTAATGCTCAGCGTCTCAATAGGACTATTTTCGAACATCTCATCAGGAATAGCCGTCAAAGTAGAATTATCAATATTCAGAGTTTTCAGAGCATTCGTACCGGCAAATGCATTTTCGCCAATAGAAGTTACAGAAGAAGCAATCTTAACAGCTTCTAAAGAAGTACAATTTTCAAATGCACTTGCACCAACCTCTGCGACACCAGTCAAGTCGATAGCCTCAAGGGCACCACCCTTGAATGCTTCAGCAATGATGTCTACAGGCTGGCCTTGATTAGGCAATGTGATTTTTTTCACCTGAGGATCTACACTTTCGATCAAAACCTTGTTATAACCTTTCAGATTAGCAAGGTCGAGTTCTGTCATGTTAGTGTTCAAACCCTTCGTCAACCTATAATTGTTAGATACATAATGACCAGTGATGGTTAATTTGTCAAGTGCGCCGAGGGCAGAAACCTGAGCTGCTTCCAATATTCCAATATTGGTAACATCGACACTAAGCTCGGTTAAGCCAGCGGCAACTTTAGCATCTTTAGTATTATGCACGCCTCCATCATACGTGCCTGCATTATACCAGTTAGGCATAAAGCTAACAACATCTCTCGTCTCCGAATTGTCATCAACCATTTCTTTAGGAATAGTGACACTGGTAGAGGTCCAGTCTGCACTAACACCTACCACTTGAGCTTTTTTTGCACCGATGTCGTCAATCTCGTACACCACACCTTTATATGTGTAGTACTTAGTAGCCCAAGCAGTCATGCCGCACATGGTCATAAGACCAAGAAGCAATAAACTTTTAATTTTCATTTTGCTTGATTTTTAATTAATATTGTTTTTGATTAATAATCGGTTTCGCCTGCCGCAGCCCCTGGGGCCATCGACGCAGGCAGAGGTGTAAAGCTACGTGCCAGGCACCTCCCCTCCCGCAGCCACGATCTCCTGGGCGGAAGTTACATAGATTTTAAGTTCTTTTCTGTTCATAATCACAAAATTTAAAAAATTAATAATATAAAAAACTAAAGTTTACTTGTCGCATTAACCTGCCCCTCTGGGCGGGGATATGATTGCCGTTTTGAGCGGTTTACACGCGCGAAGATGGTGCCTAAACACCATTCGACACGCCATTTTACGACAATTTCCGCTGCAAAGATATAGTTTTTTTGTAAAACAAACAAGTTTTTTTTGTTTTTTTTTTATCTTTATACTAAAAAAATGTTCAAAAATGCATTTCTGTGCCTTTTTTCATATAAAAACCCGTATACAAAGGCATTTCAAGCATCTGTTACAATTTATTAACCAAATAATATAGTAATATAAATGTACGCGCGCATAAACATTAATTTATCTGTCCAACGATCAATACCGTGTTTCTATGGCCTCGCAGCCGTCTAAGAGGCTGCGATGGATACGACCTTTGATGCCGTTTGACTTGTAGCGCCTACCTTGTGGCGTGTAGTTGCACTTGAAGCCGGTGATATGTTTGTCATGACGGAACTCTGAGGGATCGTCGACACAGACGCTCTTCACTGAGATGGAGAACTTGCCCATCTCCTGGAGATCTACGGTGTACCCCATCTGCATATAGAACTTCACGGTGTCGAAGAGTTCGCGCAGTACCAGTCTGACGTCGGAGGCCTTGGCTGTGCAGTTCTCTTCTATCATCGACTCGATATCCTCCATCGATATCACACCCTGTCGCACTGTGTGGGCATAGTACTTTTTATAGTTCTTGCTGCCCTTGATCTTGTTCTGAAGAAGCCGGTATTGTATTGCCATAATCTGTTTTTTGGTGCAAAGATAGTGCTTTTCCCTGAAACTGCCAAATAATCACATAACAAATTCAGTGTATTTGCTCAGCAATTTCACTGAATTTGCTGAGCAAATACACTGAATTCATAATTCTTGCCCAGGACTTTTTATGTAAGTATGAGATGTGCGACCATCGTTTTTTATGTGCAAAACTTTGGCGGATTCAAAATTTGTTCGTACCTTTGCACGCGATTTTCAATCCCTATTGGGGAGTTTGCAAGTCCCCCGATGGGGATTTTTGCATGATTGTCTTTGTATGTCACTCGGGTTCAGTACATTACAGGCAAACGATTTTGACGGACTCTCCGTTGTCTCCACATCCCAAAATGTGGTGACCCTAAGATATTATCTCTTCAAAAACAGACGATGCTGAGTAAAGATGAGGTGCATTGGTTCCCCCTGAGGATCCGCAATTCCAGCCTTGTACGGCTACAGACCTTGAAGGACCGGTTAGACCAACAAGCTGATATTGAAGCAACGTATGTGCCACTCAGCTTCATCAAGGTGAGCCTGACAAAAATGGACTTTGCGCCGTTTCTGCTGAACTATCTCTTTGCGCGCACCACCTACGAGAAGTTGCTGGCCATCAAGCAAAATCAGGAACTGTTTGAACCCCTGCGGTTTGTGATGCATCCTGCCTTGGACGACAACCTGAACCGGCATTACGAGGTGCTCTACATCCCCGACAGGAGGATGGAGGACTATATCCGGGTGACGAAGGAAGAGAACGAGAAAGTGATTTTTCTCGATAATATGGCCTACGCCTGCAAGCCCAGCCAGGAAGTGCAGATCACGGAAGGCAAGTTTGCCGGCATCATCGGAAGGATCAAGCGTATCCGCGGTCAGCGCTGCGTGGTGCTGCCCATCGGCAAAGAGATGGCCGCCGCGGTGGTGGATGTACCCAACAAGCATCTGCGTTATCTGAATCATCAATAATAACAGAATATGAAAAAGAACATTTCAATGTTATGGGCCTTCGTGCTGCTATTGCTCTGTAGCTGTGCTGCACCCAACGTGTCCTACTTCAATGACCTGAATAATGGCCAAACAGAGCAGACGCTGCAGACGATGGACATCCGTCTTCGTCCTGACGACAAGATCTCGATTGTGGTGAAGAGCAAGGATCCCTTGCTTGCCGACCTGTTTAACCTGCCCATCTATTCACATCGTGTGGGTTACAGCCAGGCTGTTCTGACCAATACCAGTCAGCAGATGTCGGTCTATACGGTAGACAAGAACGGAGAGATTGACTTCCCCGTCTTGGGTAAAATCAAGGTGTCTGACTTGCGTCGCGATGAGGTGGCTGAGCTGATCAAGGGTGAACTGACCAAACAGAACCTGATCAAGGATCCTGTACTGACGGTGGAATACGCCAATTTAGGCTTTAACGTGATGGGTGAAGTGGCCAAGCCCGGCCGCTATATCTTCGACCGCGACCACCTGACCATCCTCGATGCCATCAGCATGGCCGGTGACCTGACCATTCAAGGGCGCCGAGATAGTATCGTGGTGATGCGTGAAGCGGGCAACAGCCGAACCATTTATCGTGTAAACCTTCAGAACGGCAAGGAATTGATGCAGTCGCCGGCCTTCTATCTCCAGCAGAATGATGTAGTCTATGTAGAACCGAATGCCTACCGTTCGCGCCAGACAACGGTCAACGGTAACAACGTGCTTTCCGCTTCCTTCTGGATCTCCGTCGCATCGCTGCTGACATCCGTTGCAGTTCTTATCGCCAAATAAAAGGAAAGAATATGGCTATTATTAAAAACAATACGCAACAACAACAGGCTGATTATCTACGTCTGCAGGATTTGTTGGCCATCTGCATCAGCAAATGGAAATGGTTTGTATTATCGCTCATCATCTTCGTGGGTTTAGCTGTGGTTTATCTGTTGATCACGCCACCCGTGTACACGCGAACCACTTCTTTATTAATTAAGGAAGGCGATAAAAAGGGCGTCTCATCACTCTCAACGGTGGTGAATGCATTTGCCGACATGGGTATCTTCAATACCAATGTCAATGTGAGCAACGAGCTGAGTTCCATCCAGTCGCCGGATGTCATCCTGGAGGTCATCCGTCGATTGAACCTTGATATCGAATATAAGACCGACGGAGATTATCATAAGAAGACGCTCTATGGCCGTACGCTTCCGCTGAAGGTGACTTTCAAAGATCTGGCCTACAATGACTTCAGCACGTTTACCATAACCCTTGAGAAAGGCAAGGTCAGACTGACGGATTTTGAACTGAACGGCGAATCAGTGGGTAACGACTCCGTTGTCATAGCAAACATCGGGAAGGAAATCAAGACGCCTGTCGGCAAAATGACCGTCACGAAGTCGCCCTATTTTAAGGATACAGCCACAGAAGGCATGAAGATCTATGTGAGTCGAACAGGATTGCTGGCATGTATCTCAGACTGCAAAGATAAGATGAAGGCAGCCTTACAAGATGAGAGAGGTACGATTATCGACATCACCTATAAGGATGTGAACATCCAGCGTGCAGAGGAATTCCTGAACACCCTGATTTCGGTCTATAACGAGAACTGGGTGAAGGACAAGAACCAGATAGCCATCAGTACCTCGCAGTTCATCAATGAGCGTTTGCAGGTGATTGAAAGCGAATTGGGCAATGTAGACAGCAATATCTCCTCGTATAAGAGTGAGAACCTGATTCCGGATGTGGAGGCGTCCTCGCAGATGTATATGAACACGGCCAACGAGGCCAATATCCAGATTACGGAGCTGAACAACCAGCTCTATATGGCCCGCTATATCCGTGACCATATCAACAACAAGAACTCGAAAGATCAGCTGTTGCCCGCCAACTCGGGTATCAACTCGGCGGCCATCGAGCAACAGATCAACGACTATAACGAGAAGATGCTGCAGCGTAACAGTCTGGTAGCCAACAGTAGTGAGGCAAACCCATTGGCGGTAGATATGGACAAGAACCTCGATGAGATGCGCTCGTCGATTGTGAAATCCATCGATACCCAGGTGGGAACCCTCAGTACCCAGATCAAGGGTCTGCGTGGCATTCAGGGCGCCAGCACCTCGCGTCTGTCAAGCAATCCGAAGCAGGCCAAATACCTGCTCTCTGTAGAGCGTCAGCAGAAAGTGAAGGAGTCGCTCTATCTCTTCCTGCTGCAAAAACGTGAGGAGAACGAGTTGTCGCAGGCATTTACGGCCTATAACACCCGCGTTGTCACGGCACCGACCGGTGAGATGAAACCTACCTCACCCGACCGTAAGCGTATTCTGTTGGTTGCCATTCTGTTAGGACTGATCGTACCCATGATCATCGTCTATATGCGTGAAAATATGAACTCGAAGGTTCGTGGCCGAAAGGATATTGAGCACCTGACCATCCCGTTTGTGGGCGAAATACCGCTCCATGTCCATTCTGGCAAGAAGCAGTCCTGGCAGAAATGGCTGAAGCTATTTAAGAAGAAGGATGCCGACACAGAGACCTATTCAATTGTGGTCAAGCCCAAGAGCCGTAACGTGATCAACGAGGCGTTCCGTGTGGTCCGTACCAACATGGAATTCATGGCAGGTGCTGATCATACAAACAAGGTCATTATGCTGACATCCCTCAATCCTGGCTCTGGTAAGACCTTCCTGACAATGAACACCGCCATTTCCTTCGCTATCAAGGAGAGGAAGGTAGCCGTTGTCGACTTTGACATGCGCCGCGCTTCATTATCAGAATATGTCAACAACCCGAAGACGGGTGTGGCCGACTATCTGAACGGCAAGATTGCAGACTGGCATGACGTAAAAGTAGCTGTTGAGGGCTATGAGCATATCGATGTGGTGCCTGTGGGAACTGTTCCGCCGAATCCTACGGAGCTGCTATTCAGCGACAGGCTCCAGAAGATGCTGGATGACCTGCGCAAGGAATATGACCTGATTTTCCTCGACTGTCCGCCGGTAGAGATTGTGGCAGATGCCAGCGTCATTGCCAAATATGCGGATATGACCGTCTTCGTTATCCGCGCCGGACTGATGGAGCGTGAGATGCTGCCCATCGTGGAAGGCTATTACAACGATAAGAAGTTCAACAATATGTCAATGCTTCTCAACGGAACCATGACTGCCAACAACCGTTACGGCTATCACCGTTATGGCTATAGCTATGGTTATGGTGGCGGCAGCTATGGTGGCTATACGAAAAATGATTAACATGAAAGAAATAAAAATCGGCGTCATCGGTCTGGGATATGTTGGTCTCCCACTTGCCAGACTCTTTTCAACCAAGTTTCCGACCATCGGCTACGACCTGAACCAGCGTCGTGTAGATGCACTGATGACGGGACATGACAATACGTTGGAGGTGTCTGACGAACTCCTAAAGGATGCCCTTCAGAACCATCATTTCAAGTGTACGACCGATCTTGATGAGATCCGTGACTGTAATTTTTATATTGTTGCCGTTCCAACGCCCATTGATAGAAATAATGCACCAGACCTCCGTCTGCTCTATGGTGCCAGCGAAACGGTTGGCAAGGTGATCAGCAAAGGCGACATCGTGGTCTATGAATCGACGGTCTATCCTGGCGTGACAGAAGATGAGTGTATTCCCGTCATAGAACGCATTAGTGGATTGAAATATAACGTCGACTTCTTTGCCGGCTATAGTCCGGAACGTATCAATCCGGGCGACAAGGTGCATACGGTGGAGAAAATCGTGAAGATTACCTCCGGATCGACACCAGAAGTGGCAGACATCGTAGACAACGTCTACAATGCAGTGTTGGAGAACGGGACTCACAAGGCGCCGTCGATCAAGGTGGCAGAAGCCGCCAAAGTGATTGAGAATTCACAGCGCGACATCAACATCGCCTTTGTCAATGAGTTGTCGAAGATCTTCACGCTCATGGGCATCGATACGTATGACGTGTTGGAGGCCGCCGGAACGAAATGGAACTTTATCAAGATGAACCCAGGCTTAGTGGGTGGTCACTGTATCTCTGTCGATCCCTACTATCTAGCACAGTGTGCCCAGCGATTGGGTTATAATCCGGAGATTATCCTGGCCGGCCGCCGTATGAACGACGGCATGGGGGCTTACGTCGCTGACCAGACCATCAAACTGATGCTGAAGAAGGGCATCCAGGTGCTTGGCTCAAAGATCATCATCATGGGCTTTACCTTTAAGGAGAACTGTCCCGATGTGCGCAACACCCGTATCATCGACATCTACCGCTCCTTGCAGGAATATCATGTCAATATTACCGTTTACGACCCCTGGGCCAATCCCGAGATTGTCAAACGCGAATATGGCATTGACATTATAGACAGCCTGCCCAATGACAAGTTTGATACCGCCATCGTGGCTGTTGCCCATCGCCAGTTCCGTGAGATGGAAATTGACTTCGATGCACTGTTGAACGAGAACCACGTCATCTTTGATGTAAAGGCCATCATGCCCCGTGACCTCGTCGACGGCCGCCTCTAAACAATAAACTATAAACAAAAAAAATGCAGTTTCGCGATCTGAAACATCAGTACCAAGTACTGAAACAAGATATTGATCAAGCTGTACTCGACGTGATGCAGTCGGGTGCCTTTATCATGGGACAGCTGGTCAGAGACTTGGAAGCAGAGCTGGCAGAATATGTCGGCGTAAAGCATTGCATCAGTTGCGCCAATGGTACAGATGCATTGACAATCGCATTAAAAGTCTGGGGTATCGGCCCAGGCGACGCGGTATTTGTACCCGACTTCACCTTCTTCTCATCTGCAGAAGTGGTGAGTTTAGAGGGCGCAACACCCGTCTTTGTAGATGTAGAGGAGGATACATTCAATATTTCTGCCAACGATTTAGAGCGGGCCATCAAAGAAGTCTATGCCGAAGGCAAGCTGAAGCCCCGTGTCATAGTGGCCGTCGACCTGTTCGGCCTCCCCGCCAACTATCCCGCTATCCGCAAGATTGCCGATCAATACGGCCTGCTGATTCTTGAAGACGGTGCACAGGGATTTGGAGGCGCTATCAACGGCAAGAGAGCCTGTAGCTTCGGCGATATCAGTACCACCTCGTTCTTCCCTGCCAAGCCGCTTGGCTGCTATGGTGATGGCGGTGCGCTGTTTACAGATCATGAGGAATGGGCAGTGCTGGCAGACTCCTACCGTGTTCACGGAAAGGGTTCGTTTAAGTATGACAATGTGCGTATTGGCATGAATTCAAGGCTTGACACCCTTCAGGCCGCCATCCTCCGTGTGAAGCTGAAAGCATTCCGTGACTATGAACTGACAGCAGTCAATAACATTGCAGCACAATATACTGAATTACTTAAAGATACGGTAAAAACACCGGTGATACCTGAGGGTTTCTATTCGAGCTGGGCGCAGTACACCCTGCGGCTCGATAGTAAGGAGCAGCGCGATGCATTACAGGCCAAACTGAAGGAGAATGGCATCCCCTCGATGGTGTACTACCCCACTCCGATGCACGCTCAGACTGCATTCAAGGATCTTCCATCATCCATCAGGCATCTTCCATCAGCGACAAAGCTGTCAGAAACAGTCCTGTCGCTCCCGATGCATCCCTATCTCTGTGAGGAAGAAATAGCAAGGATTACCGATGCAGTAAAGGCTTCACTATGAGGTAAATATATGTCAGAATCACTTAAAGACCAAGTCATAAAAGGTGCGTCTTGGAACGGACTGGAAAGATTCGGAACGGCCTTTTTCCTTTTTGTATCCAATTTGGTGCTGGCAAGATTGTTGTCACCAGATGATTTCGGATGCATTGGAATGCTGATGGTCTTTATTTCCATTTCAGATGCAATTATAGATGGAGGGTTTGGTGCTGCATTGGTTCAAAAAAAGAATGCTTCACAAATCGACTTTTCTACAATCTTCATTTGGGATGTAATTCTGTCTTTGCTCCTCTATTTGATACTATTTTTGTTATCTCCATTAATCGCAGACTTTTATGAGATGGACTCTTTGTCTACTATTTTGCGGGTTCAAGGCGTTGTTCTACTATTCAATGGATTATCAAATATTCAGCGAACAATGCTCACCAGGCAAATGAATTTCAAAAAGCAGGCAAGGATAAATTTATCTGCAATGATTATTGGATCCTGTTTAGGCATCTTGTGCGCATTTTGTGGAATGGGGATATGGAGTTTAGTTGTAAAACTGCTAAGTACGTCTATTTTAGCATGTATCTGTTTCTGGTTTACTTCCACTTGGTTTCCAAACAGATGCTTTAGCATTAGATCCTTAAAATCTTTGTTTTCTTTTGGTGGATTTGTATTCCTCACCTCCATTACCAATAGTATCTATTCTAATATTATATCTTTGGTAATTGGAAAAAGTTTTTCCTCAACAACGTTGGGTTACTTTACACAGGCGAGGAAGTTAGAAGATATCCCCCGTCAGACGATCTCATCTGTTGTGAACAATGTAACATTTCCCGCGTTTTCCAGCATTCAGGATGATAAGATACGCTTAAAAAAAGCAATCAGCGAAAGTCTTAAATTCCTGAGTTTTATCAACTTCTCGTTAACCATTCTTATGATGGTTATTGCTCGTCCTATTATCTTATTGCTGTTCTCTGAGAAATGGTTGCCTTCTGTTCCCTATTTTCAAGTTATATGCCTCTATGGCTTAATCATGAGTATTATTGAGTTAAATTTGGGTGTTTATAAGGCTGTAGGTAAAAGTAATCTATTATTTATTACAGGAATTATCCGACGTGTAATTGGAATAACATTGATTATTTCAGGAGCACTTTGGGGAATAGAAGGAGTGCTGATTGGGTATGTGGTGGGACAGTATATTAGTTTTGTGATTGTATCATATCCATTGAACACAGTCATAGGCTATGGTTTACTGGATCAGATAAAACACATGCTGCCCAATTTTATTGTATCTATTATAGCTGGCATATTTTCTTATTTCATTGTATTTGGAGTTGAACTTAATCCTTTTATGCTATGTTGTATCCAGATCATTGTATTTTGTGTTACAATTGTCCTATTATCTATTTTATTTAAAATAGAAGGATACCAATTGGCTAAAAAGATCGTTCAAAACCGCATTTTTATATAGATTACCATTTGTCAATATGGAAAAAAAGAAACCGCAATTAAAACATTTGCCACGTTATCTGAAAAAGCATTTTTGGCTTTGGCCATTAATGAATATAAGTCGCAATTCTACAATCATACCTTTCTTCATTAGTCGTTCTAAATTGTGGAGAATGACGGGATGTCATATAGGAAAAGGTGTTAATATAGGTCTGGATGTATATTATGATCTGGACCATGCAGATATGATTTATATAGAAGATGATGTGTGGGTTGCTGCCAGAACCTTGTTATTCTGTCATCGACGTAATATGTCATGTTATTATAAAGGGGAAAGATATAATGATTTACCTTATATTATACGTCCAATAACATTAAAAAAAGGCTGTTGTGTATCCATGGGGGCCACTATAATGCCAGGAGTTACTGTTGGTGAAGGGGCCGTTGTTGGTGCAGGGGCATTGGTAACAAAGGATGTTCCTGCTTGGACTGTTGTTGCCGGCATTCCAGCAAAAGTCGTAAGTGTTTTAGAGGAAAGAAAAACAGAAGAGTGAACATGTTTCAATCAACTCTCCTTTATAAAACTTTCAAGACTTATATCTTAGTTGGGAGCCTGCTGTATTTGTTCCTATTAGCATATTGGTACAACTATATAAGTTTCTATAACCTACTTAATGTTACGGTGTTTGCCTCCTACGCAGGCATATTGTATTTTAGTTGTAACAAACCCGATTCTTTTTACACTTCGAGTAGATTATGTACGACCGTTTTCCTCTATTCGATAGTTGTAGTTTCATCATACATGGTGATGTCAGATTATTATACAGGCAATACATTCCTATTCAGCACCAATGATGCAAGAATATATGAGAAATATAGCTTTCATATTAAAGATTTGTCCTTCGAAGAGGCTTTTTCATACATTTCAAGGATATTAAACTACGAAGATTGGGGGGCGCCAATGACGATGGCATTTATCCTAAAGATCATTCCCTCAAAAATCTTTTTAAACTGTTGTTATGTTATTATGAATACGATCAGTGCATTTTGCCTTTTCGACATAGGTAAGTCTATCATGTCAAAGCAATATGCTTTTATCGCGGTTCTAACATATATTATTTCGTCTTATGCTTTATATTTTTGTGGTACATTCCTGAAAGAAGAAATAATGCTCTTTGGAGTTATTCTTAGTTTTTTCCTTTTCTATAGATATTGGCACTCAAAAAAACTATTATATGCATTAGGCGCAATAATTGCAGCTGTTTTCATCGTATTCTTCCGCCCTGCTATTTTATTGTTTATATTGGCAGCTTTCTTTTCGCTCTTGTTATTAGGAGAGAAAAGCAACATCAAAGTCATGTTCTTCTTATTAATTCTGATTCTTGCTTTTGTTGGTGGCATTGCTTTGATACAAACGGCTGCAGATAAATATATTGCAGGCGGAAATGTAGATGAAACATATATGTTTAAAAATACTACTTTATTCCAGAAAGTTGTTATATCTATCGGTGCTATACTGGGGCCTTTCCCCGAATTGCTACAAGTTACTGAAACACTGAGAAAAGTGCCTCTATATGGAGCTGGGTTGTTATTAAAGTTTGTGTTGTTTTTCGCGTTTTGGAAAGGTGCAATATATGCTATTAGGTCAAGAGAAGTTGAAGTCTATCCTTTACTCGTATTCTC
>JAEEGG010004318.1_pt1 | contig 34588 bp, 30 predicted proteins | sample 9134161 | NCBI WGS metagenome assembly JAEEGG01 (sample SAMN16246543, study PRJNA631951) | gut metagenome | biome: gut microbiome; feature: rumen; material: CR-attached | host: Bos | place: Iran: Karaj | collected 2018-10 | reverse complement strand
TCTTCTATTTTGATTATCTTTGAAAGATGAAATTCGAAAAGACGCATTCCGACCTTTCTTCCGCCGCCAGGTGCGGTGTGCTGCATACGGATCACGGGGACATCCGTACCCCGATCTTCATGCCGGTCGGTACCGTCGGTTCGGTGAAAGGGGTTTATCATAAAGACCTGAAGGATGACGTGCAGGCAGAGATCATCCTCGGCAATACCTATCACCTGTACCTCCGCCCGGGACTGGATATATTGAAGCAGGCCGGCGGACTTCACCGTTTCGAAAGCTGGGACCGTCCCATCCTCACCGACAGCGGCGGATTCCAGGTGTTCAGCCTCAGCCCCATCCGCAAACTTACCCCGGAAGGATGCACCTTCCAGAGCCATATAGACGGCAGCCGCCACACATTCACGCCGGAGAACAACGTGGATACACAGCGCATCATCGGTGCGGATATCTGCATGGCGCTGGATGAATGCTGTCCCGGCGATGCCGACCACTCCTATGCCCGCAAGAGCTTGAATCTGACCAAGGGCTGGTTGGAGCGGTTCGCAAAGCGTTTCCGCGAGACGGAGCCTCTCTACGGCTATAGTCAGTGCTTCTTCCCGATTGTGCAGGGATGCATCTATCCCGACCTTCGGAAAGAAGCGGTAGACCATGCCGTGCAGTTCGATGCCGACGGCTATGCCATCGGCGGCCTTGCGGTAGGGGAGCCGACCGAGAAGATGTACGAGATGCTGGAACTGGTCTGCCCCCTGCTTCCTGACGACCGTCCACGTTACCTGATGGGCGTAGGCACTCCCGCGAACATCCTGGAAGGTATCGCCCGCGGCGTGGACATGTTCGACTGCGTGATGCCCACGCGCAACGGCCGCAACGGCATGCTATTCACGTGGAGCGGCATCATGAACATGCGGAACGAGAAATGGAAAGACGATTTCAGCCCGCTGGATCCGGACGGCACGTCGTTTGTTGACCATACATACACCAAGGCATACCTGCGTCATCTATTCATTTCCGGAGAGATGTTCGCGGGAATGATTGCAAGCGAGCACAACCTCGCTTTCTATCTCGACCTTGTCCGCCAGGCCCGCGCCCACATTGAGGCCGGGGACTTTGCGGCCTGGAAGGATGCGGCCGTGGCCAAACTGACTCAGAGATTATGAGGAAACTCGATATCTACATATCAAAGAAGTTCATCACCACCTTCTTCATGGCGCTGCTGCTCATAATCGGCATCGTCATCATCTTCGACATCTCCGAGAAGGTGGACTACTTTGTGAAGAACGAGGCGCCCCTGAAGGCCATCATAGTCGATTATTACCTGAATTTCGTGCCGTATTTCATGAACATGTTCAGCCCTTTGTTCGTGTTCATCACCGTGATTTTCTTTACGTCCAGGATGGCGTCCAATTCGGAGTTCATCGCCATGCTGTCGGGCGGAATCAGCTATGCGCGCATCCTGGTGCCCTATGTGGCCTGTGCAATCCTGATCGGTATGCTTTCCCTGGGCCTGAATCTTTACGTGATTCCTAAATCGAATGTTACCAGAACGGCTTTCGAAGAGAAGTATATAAAGAACAAACCCGTCCGATTCCGCAATGTCCACTACCAGATTGCTCCTGGACAGTTCGTATACGTGGAGTCTTTCAGCCGCTGGAACAATACTGCATACAAGTTCACCCTGGAAACCGTAGACCATAATAAACTCAAGAGCAAACTGGAGGCGGACAGTGCCGTTTGGGACAGCACCAAACAGTGCTGGAGGCTGCGGAATTGGTTCATCCGGGACTATGCTTCAGGCCTCGAAGACCACATTACCAGCGGGGAGAGGAAAGATACCGTGATAGAATTGACCGTGACGGACTTCTACCGTAATGAAAAGACGGTTGAAACGCTCCCCATCAAAGACCTCAATCAGCTGATAGCTACGCAGAACATGCGCGGGGATGCAAATGTCATGTTCGCCGAAATAGAGTTACATAATCGTTTTGCCATGCCTTTCTCCGCCATCATCCTGACAATCATGGGAGTGTGCCTGTCATCGCGAAAGAAGCGTGGCGGCATAGGCTGGAATCTCGGCATTGGCATTGGACTGGCTTTCTCATACATCCTGTTCCTTCGTTTCGCTCAGATGTTCGTTTATGCCGGCACCATGCCGGCCGGGGTTGCGTTGTGGATCCCGAATCTGCTGTTTGCCTTGATAACCGTTTTCCTTTATAAAAAAGCTCAGAAGTAATGACAGTCAAAGTCGTGAACAAGGGCCTGAACGCCCTCCCGCAGTACGCTACGCTGGCATCTGCCGGCATGGACGTACGTGCTTCCCTCGCTTCTCCCGTAGTACTGGCCCCGCTCCAGCGTGCCATGATCCCTACCGGCCTCTATCTTGAGATTCCGGTCGGATATGAAGTGCAGGTACGCCCCCGCAGCGGCCTGGCGGCCAAGAAGGGCATCACCGTGCTGAATACTCCTGGCACCATCGACGCCGACTATCGTGGAGAGGTTAATGTAATCCTGGTGAACCTTTCGGACCAGCCGTTCACGGTTGAACCGGGGGAGAGGATTGCACAGCTGGTGCTGGCGAAGCACGAGAAAATTGACTGGGAGGAGGTTGCAGAATTAGGTGCAACCGAACGCGGGGAAGGCGGATTCGGAAGCACGGGAACGAAATGAGTACTGAGGAACTCTACAAGTTGTATTGCGAGTGCGGATGCAAAGTCAGTACCGACAGTCGCACTATTCCGGCCGGAGCAATCTTCTTTGCGCTCCGCGGGGAGAATTTCGATGGAAACGAGTATGCGGTGAAGGCTCTCGAAGCGGGAGCTGCGTATGCAGTCGTAAACGATGATGCGGGCCCCCTCATGCTTTCCGCGACGGGCAAAGGGCAGAGCCGCGTCCCGCAAGGGGAGCCCGTCTCCGCATTGCCCGTCCGCAGTAGCCACGCCCGCATCATCCCTGTTCCGGATCCGTTTGGGGCGCTGCAGGCGCTGGCGATCCATCACCGCAAGGAGCTGGGAATCCCGGTGATAGGGCTGACGGGGACAAACGGAAAGACTACTACGAAGGAACTGATAGCTGCGGCTTTGGGAGCCAAGTTCAAGGTGGCCGCCACGAAGGGCAACCTGAATAATGACATAGGCGTGCCGCTGACGTTGCTTTCGATTCCGACGGATGCAGAGATTGCCGTCGTGGAGATGGGTGCAAACCACCCGGACGATATTGCGAAACTGGTAAAAGTAAGCCAGCCGGATTACGGTTACATCACCAATGTAGGAAAGGCTCATCTGCTTGGCTTCGGTTCCTACGAGGGCGTGCTGGCTGCTAAGACTGAACTGTACAAGTGGCTGGGCAGCCATAAGGGCTCGCTCATTTTCGTGAATACGGACCATACCGACCTGGCCGCAGCTGCCCGCAGGCAGGCCTGCCACCAGTGGGAATTCAGCCGGGAATCCATGAAGGTGAAATTGCTTCCCACCACGGCCGAAAACCCTTTCCTGGCTATGCAGGTGGGGGATTCGGAGATCCATACGAAGCTTGTGGGCGCATATAATGCAGACAACGTGCTGGCCGCACTGTCCATCGCAGAGTACTTCGGAGTTAAGCGTGCTGATGCCATCGCAGCCATCGAGGCCTATACCCCTGCGAACAGCCGTTCACAGTTGGAAAAGACCGCGCGCAATATCCTGATCGTGGATGCCTACAATGCCAATCCTACATCCATGGGGTTGGCAATCGATAACCTAGCGGCAATACGGTCTGACGGCAAACTGGCCCTGCTCGGCGACATGCGCGAACTGGGCGACGCTTCAGTGGAGGAGCATAAAAACATAGTCCGGAAGCTCGTTGCCTCCGGACTGAAATCATATCTTGTGGGAGAGGAATTCGGCAAGGCCTTGTCGGAGCTTGGCATCGTCCCCGGTGCAGATCCGCTGATTCTTGGCTGCTTCCTCACTTCCGATGCCCTGGCCGAATACATCTCCGACCATCAGGCCGCCTTCTCCGGCGCCACGGTCCTCGTCAAAGGCTCCCGCGGCATCCGCATGGAAAAGGTCCTGCCGGAATTATAGCGTATCCATCATCGCAAAGACGCGCTTCTGCACTTCTTCGATGGTGCCTACGCCATCGATTTCGTGATAGATTCCCTTGTCTTTATAGACCTCGATAAGGGGTTCCGTCTTGGCGTGATATGTCTTGATGCGGTTGGCGATTGTCTCATCGGATGCATCGTCGGCCCGGCCTTCGATGAGGGCGCGGCCCTTGATGCGGGCTTTGATCTCCTCGTCGGGAATCATCAGAGAGATGACACCGGTTACATACTCGTCGCGTGCTTCGAGCATTTCGTCCAGGTCCATCGCCTGCTGAACCGTGCGGGGAAAGCCATCGAGGAGGAATCCGTTGACTTCGGGATACTTGGCGAAAGTCTGGGCGATCATTCCTTCCACCACCTCGTCGGGTACGAGATTACCCTTTTCAATCAGGGCTGCCGCCTGCTTTCCAAGCTCGGTTCCGGCTGCAATCTCGCTGCGCAGGAGTTCTCCGGTGGAGATGTGCTTGAGGTTGTATTTCTTGACCATGGGAGCCGCGTGGGTCCCTTTTCCGGCGCCGGGAGGGCCGAACATGATAAAGTACTTCATATAACTTATTCTAATACGTAAATATCCTTTAGGTTGCGTCCGAGCTCGTCGTAGTCCAGGCCGAAGCCGACTATGAAGCGGTTGGGAATCTCGGCGCCCACGTAATCCAGTTTATCCTTGCCCTGGAAGACCTCGGGCTTCAGGAGCATTGTGCAGATGCGCACGTCCTTGGCACCCTTGTCCAACAGTTTCTTCTTGAGGGCGATGATGGTATTGCCGGTATCCACGATATCTTCGCACACAATTACAGTCTTGCCAACGATGTCCGTGCTGAGTGGCATGGTTTCCTTCACCACTCCGGTGGAGGTCGTGCCTACATAGGAAGACAATTTCATGGATGCAAGTTCAACGGGGAAATTGATTCTCTTCAATAGTTCTCCCGTGAACATGATGGATCCGTGAAGCACGCAGAGCAGCACCGGTATGTCTTTTTCTGCCTTTTTTGCATAGGAGAGTCCGGCATCACAAAAATCTTTGTTTAACCTATCTGCCACACCGTCAATGATTTGCGAGACTTTCTCGTAGGGGATGAAAGGTACGAAAACTTTGTCGTGAATAAAAATTTTATCCATAGTAAATGAATCAATGCATAAAGTTACAATTTTTTCGCGATACGGAAACATAAAAAAAGTTTTCGCTATGCATTTATTTGATTGACATTTGTTTTACGGCTCGCTATATTGGCGGCATGATGCTGTTGATATCGATGTTGGAAGCCGTTCTGCTCCTCACAGGGGCCGGCAGTGCGGAAGAACTCTCGGAGAGCGAGTTTGAGCGTTTCGAGGCTCTGGCTGCCCATCCCGTGTGTATAAACCTAGCATCCGCCGGAAGGCTGCGTTCCTGCGGCCTGTTCAGCGAGTACCAGGTCGCGAGTCTGCTGGATTACCGGGAGCGTACCGGGGACATCCTTTCGCTGACGGAACTTGGCACGGTGCCCGGATTCACCCCCGGCCTCGTGTCTGCGCTGGCGTACTTCATATCCCTGGAAAGCTACAACCCGGCGGGCGCCAGGGAGAAAACACGCATCCGGCAGGAGGCCATGGGGCGGATGACAGTGAAAAAAGGGAACGGATCGAAGCAGGCTGCCACGGTTGCTTACGCCGGAAAATACCATTTGGAGAATGGCGAGAGAGCGGATCTTTATCTTTCGTGGAAGACCGGACCTACCGCCAGCCTGACGGTTTATGGCCGGCGACCGTGGAAACTGATCGCTGGGGATTACAACGTGCGCCTGGGCCAGGGGCTTCTTGTCTGGGACGGGTTCATGTTGGGTGGATACCCCTCCGTGGCATCGTTCCGGCGGAATGCATCCGGATTCTCGGGCACGGGTTCTTTCACTCCGGGCAGGCGGGGGCTGGCTACCGCATATGACGGACGGAGGTGGCAGGTGTCGGCAGGACTTTTTGCTGAAGGGGAGGTGATCGGGGGTGTCGTGGGATCGGCATCCTGGTCTGGTAGTAGCGGAAGTTTAGGGGTGAATGCCCTCTGCGGGCAGAGCGGTAGCGGCATCTCGATTGACTGGAAGAAGGCTTTCGGGCATCTGGCCACGTTCGGGGAGGCGGGTTATGCAGGCGGTTTTTCAGGATTGGCCGGAGCTGTCTGGGAACCGGCGTACAAACTTGCCTTCTCCGTTTTGGGGCGGTACAGGCCTTTGGTCGATGATGCCGGTGCCGCAGCGGGGTTTCAATATCGCTGGCTTAGCCTGACCGCCGACCTGACCATTCATCCAGAGAAATACCGGCTTCGAAAAAACAATTACGAACAGATTAAGATAATACTGAATGCGACTCCGGAGTTTTCGCGAGACGGCTGGGTGTTCATGCCTATGATCCGCTGGACTGAACGAATGCAGTTGAGCCCTTCTGGAGATGCCTTTCAGGCCGTCTGGAGGCACGATCTGCGATGCGATTTTAAGGTTTCACGCAAGTGGCTGCAGACCTGCCTGCGGCTGAACGGTGTGAAGACGGTGGATTACCGTCCCGGAGGCCTGGCATATCTGGAAGTCGGATACAAAACCCCGTCTGACACGGCTCGGCTTCAGATTTCAGCTTATCTGCGGGGGACTGTCTGCGACACGGAAAACTGGACTTCCCGCATCTATGCCTACGAGCGGGACCTTCCCGGTTCCTTCAGCGTTCCCGCATGGTATGGCCGAAAGGCCGGCCTTTGCTTCGTCGCCGGTGTCTCCTACCGCCGCCGCAAGGCCACCCACCGCCTCAACCTCCGTGCCTCCACCCGTGATTTCAAGCTGCAGTATCAGTTGCGGCTTTATTAAAACACAGGACGCAATTCACAACCTTGGTCGCGAGCTGCTGAACTCCTCATTATCAGTCTTATAATATCTGCCACCACCGGCCTTCGCCGATCGCGCTGGTGCGTTCTTTTGGGTAAGGTCCAATTTTAGGGTCGACACCTTACCCACCAGAAGTGCCTGGGAGGCCGAAATGCCGGTAAGGTCCCCGGCATGAAACTGGACCTTACCCAGAAACCCCTAGCCACGGGCCGGTTCGAGGGGGTTCATGGTCACTGGAGGCTCGTTTTGACCACGAGGGTGGCGATACGGCCTGTTGAATGTGCAAAACCACCACGTTTTGCACATTTGTGGGCGTAAATGCATACTGGGGGGCGCTTTTCACCGGGAAAAACAATTATATTTGCAACAATAAAGATGAAACGCCTGATAACATCCATTGTTCTCCTAGTCTGGGCCGCGACGTCGGTGCTGGGCCAGAAGTTCGTACACGGGGAGTACTTCGATTTTTATTTCGACAACCGGGAGTTCGACGTGGCGGGGGAGAAGTACATGGAATCGGAGACACTGTTTTCGGCGTTGCTGGCACCTGAAATCGGGTTCAAGTTCACGCAGGACAAGAAATCGGGCCGAGCCGTAGAGCACCGGCTAATGCTGGGAACTGACATCCTCCGCAGCATGGGTTCCGGGGAAAAGCCAGCCGATTCTTTCAAGGAGCTTTCCATTTATTATCACGTCGATTATGTTGGAAAACGCTTCTGGTTCGAAGGAGCTGCCGGGGTATTCCCGCGCAGGTTCGTGCAAGGCGGTTACACCCGCGCAATCTGGAGCGATGCCCAGACCTTCTACGATTTCAACATGGAAGGCATGCTGCTGAGGTTCGGCACTGCGAGATTCTCCACCGAACTTGGCTGCGACTGGATGGGCAGGTACGGTACCGCCACCCGTGAGCGTTTCCAGATATTCTCTTCGGGCAACTGCACCATAAACAACTGGTTGTCAGCCGGTTGGTCGGGCAGTTTCTATCATTATGCCACATCCGCGGTTGCCAAAAACGTAATCGACAATCACCTCATTAACCCCTGGCTGAAAGCTGATGCGGCAAAAAGCATAAGAGCCCTTGACGAACTCTCGCTTCAGGCCGGTCTTCTTGCCGGATACCAGCGCTCGCGCGAAATCGACGCCGATCCCATAATCCCCGTGGGCACCGAGCTGATCTTCCGAGCACGCAGGAAGAGCATAATGCTTCAGAATAGCGTCTACACTGGCAACGATCTCTACCATTACTATGATTATCCCGCCCCGGAAGGGGGCGTTTACGCCTCCGACCTTTATCCCGGGGAAAACACATACAGGGGATTCTACGACCGCGCAGAGCTGATTTGGGCTCCGCGGATTTCCAAAAAGACCAGCCTGCAGATAACAGCGGCGTTCCATTTCGACGCCACCGGTTACCAGGGATGCCAGCAGGTCGTCAGGCTCAGGACTTCTTTCTGAAGATCTTGTAACCAAGCGCCGCCACCAGGATGCTCATCAGCGGGCTTATAAGGTTGAAGAAACAATACGGAAGATAGACCAGGGTAGGAGTGCTCAGGATGGTGGCCTGCGTCATGCCGCAGGTGTTCCATGGTACGAGCACCGAGGTCACCGTGGCTGAATCCTCCACCGAACGGCTCAGGAGACGGTTCTCGTAGCCGGAATCGTCGTATATATCCTTGAAGATGTTGGAGGTCAGCATGATGGCCAGATACTGGTCGCAGACCAGGGTGTTAAGCGTTGCGCCGGTGCCTACGGTGGATGCCACGAGTCCGGTGCGGTTGGCGGTGAACTTCCGCATGGCCTTCATGATGGTCTCGATCATGCCTCCAGCGCGCATGCAGGCTCCGAAACACATGGCGCATATAATGAGGTAGACCGTGTTCAGCATGCCTATCATCCCGCGGGAAGAGACCAGTTCGTTCACCATGGAATTCCCGGTTTCGATGGGAACGGAGTTGTAGATACTCTCGACGGTTCCAGCCAGCATCAGCTTCCACTCGTTCAGAGGCCCTTCTATTCCGTGTTTCATGGCTGCGCTTTCGCCTATGCCGCGGATGATTTCCGGCTGGAACACGACGGCCGCGATGGCCGCCAGCACTACTGAGAGGCTCAGGACGATCAGCGCGGGCATCTTCCTGGCAATCATCACACCCGTAAGCAGGGGAACTATAAGCAGCCAGGGGGTTATATGGAATTTGGCGGAGATGATGCCGGTGAAAGCGCCCATGTCCGCAGGACTTTCCGGTATGCCGACAAGTCCGATGACGGTGAATGCAATCAGGGTTATCGCAAATGACGGCACGGTGGTTACCATCATATAGCGGATGTGCGTGAAGAGGGGAGTCTCCGAAATCGAGGATGCCAGCACGGTGGTATCGGAAAGGGGGGATATCTTGTCGCCGAAATATGCTCCGGAGATTATCGCACCGGCAATCAGGCCGTCGCTGAACCCCTCCGCCTTACCTATGCCTAGCAGAGCTACGCCGATTGTGGCGATGGTCGTCCAGGAACTACCGAGCATAAGCGACACGGCAGCGCAAATCAGGCATGCCGCCGGCAGGAAGAAGGACGGCGAAAGCACCTTCACGCCGTAACATATCATGGTAGGAACTATTCCGCTCATGGTCCAGGTGCCGGAGATGGCGCCGATCAGAAGCAGTATCACGATTGCGGAAGTGACGTTACCTATATTGGCCTTGATGGCATCTTCGAATGCCGTCCATGGTGTCTTGAAAATCCACATGGCAAGCCACACGGCAATGCCGGAGGCGAACAGGAGTGCCACCTGGCTCGCTCCCTGGATGGAATCGCTGCCCAGGATGCTGATATCGAAGGCAAGCAGCGCTATCAGCACGATTACGGGAATCAGGGCTATGATTGTCTTCTTCATTTAATGATAGCTTTGCCATTTCGGCCGTCCACGCAGACCGTCAGGGGGCTCTCCACCCGGATATGACGTATGAACGCGCTCTCGCTTATCGCCGGCATGGACTCAAGCCTGTTGAAGTCTATGAAGTCTGTACTCCGGGAGAACTCATCCACGGAGATGTATCCGGCGTTGAACGACGTCAGGTTCTGGAAGAAGTGCGAACCTTGGCTGGGATCCACCCGAAAATCAGCCAGGGAGCACTCCACTAGAGCCTTGGCTTCGGATATGTCGCTCCATACGACGGGAATTCCCAGCGTAGGGATGCTGGAGCCCCAGCGTCCGTAGCCTATAAGCACATAGTTGCGGCCTTCATCCCGCAACCGTGCATTGATTTCCCGCAGTTCAGCCGCGATTTCCTGCGTGCGCATCTTGTCGAAGCTGTCCTTGCGGACATATACTATATCGTTGAGTTCCGGGATCCATCCGGTTCCAAGGGCACAGGAGGAGCGGATGAAGGCGTCGCTTTCGTCAATGCTCTTCCAGTCCACCTCGGTCTTCATGCTGTCCGAAGAGATGGGGCGTATCTGCAGAAGATGGAAAAGCCGGTTCTCCAGGTCGGCGGCGAACTCGAGTTCCACGCTGCACTTCATCTCGTCGGCCGCGATCTTCAGGAGTTCCTTCAGGATCTCCGCAAGAGGGAAGGTGCCGTAACGCAGAATGTGGGCGAAGGTGACCGCTTTCGGGCCGTTGGCCATGGGAGAATCCACAATGCGCTGATTCTCAAAATCATAAGTGGAAACCACCTTTGCGAATTCTCGGAACTTTCCGCAGTCCGAAATGGGGATGCGTTCAAGGTTGACGGCATCGTCCACCGAAGTCTTGAACTTGCCCGGAAGCAGGTTAAGCGCATACATGACCTGCTGGGTATCCCTCATGGTGAGTTCGGGGGTTGAGGTCTGCAGCACGTTCTTCGGGTAGAAGGGCGAAAAGCGCAGCACCTGCTCCCCGTCCACCACGGCCTTCCCTAGGCCGAAGGCTATCTTGGCTATGCCCTCGTCGGCCTTCTCATATCCCACTGGATAGAAGTTGACCGAGCGGGCCACGCCGGACAGGGTGGGGAAGAAGTAACCGCTGTCTTCCGTGCCGCTGATTTCCTGGAGGATGATGCCCATCTTCTCTTCGGAAATTACGTTTGCTGTGGCGGTGATGTATCCTCTGGAAGATGCGTAATACACCGAAGCGTACACGCTCTTGATGGCGTTGGCGAGCAGGCGCAACTGCTGGTCTTCATTCTCGGTGCGGGGAATCATATAGGTTGAGTACACACCCGCAAACGGCTGATAGTAAGAATCTTCCAGCTTTGAAGAAGAGCGGATGGCCAGGGGTTTGTCCACCTGGCGGATGAAAATGCGCAGGGCATCTACAAGATCTGCCGGAAGAGTGGAAGAAACGAACTGGGTGAGCAGTTCGCTATCCGCCAGGTCGGAGTTTATCACATACTGCAGGCCGTTTTCGAGGATGAAACGGTCGAAGTAGTCGGTGGAGATGACGAGGGTGCGCGGCACCAGCAGGCGTACGCCTTCCCACCTGTCGTAGAGCTTGTACTTATAGAGGAGATGGCTGAGGAATGCGAGTCCGCGAGCCTTTCCGCCTATGGATCCTTCACCTATCCGCGCAAAGCCGATGGTGTCGTTGTAGGTATCAGGGATGAACTTCGCCACCACGCCGAGGGCCTGGGATATGCGGTATTCGTGAATTCTGGCCACTACGTCCTTTCGGAGGGTTTCCGTGTCGGGATAGCTGGTATATTTGATGGCATTTCCGGCCTGGAATATGCCTCGTGCCAGCAGCCAGCGGGAGATATAGTTCTTGGCCTGCAGTTCGGCCAGATAGCTTCCGGGAAGGGTGGATATGATGCGCTCCGCGCCCTGGAGGTCGTCCGCACGGGCGATCTGGCGGAGTTTACTGTCTGCCACCACGAAGTCGCCGAAACCGAACTCGCGCCCGATGTACTCTCCAAGCTCGTGGATGAGGGTTTTCGAGCGTTTCATCAGGAATCCCGCCCCGAGGCTCTCGGCCACGCTGCGCATGCTTTCCTGCGAAGACTGCATCAGGATGGGCATCTTGGGAACCTCCCGGCGAATGAGCTTGCAGAGTTCTACGCCGGCGTCCAGTTTCTCGTCCGAGGATTTGTCGCCGCGGTGCAGCACGAAGCCGATATCCGAAATAACGCCCAGCATCTGCTCCTTATAGCGCTCGAAAGTGGACACCGCATCGTCGTAGTTGGTGGCAAGGAGAATCTTGGGCCTTGCGCGTTTGCGGAAAACCTGCTGCTCCTCGTTCAGGGCGTCCTTCAGCGCAGCGATGTTCTGCTGCAGCACGAGCTTGTAGAGCAGGGTAAGATAGGATGAATAATAGCGGACGGAATCCTCCACCAGCAGGATGCACTGCACGCTGCCTTCGAGGATGTCGTCGTCTGCGTTCATCCTGTCTTCCAGGAGTTTGATGATGGCGATGATGAGGTCGGTGGAGCCGCTCCAGCAGAACGCATAGTCTATGCTGCTGCGGTCCCGGTTCTGCATCTTGCGCCAGACCTCCTTGGAATAGGGTGTCAGCAGCACTATGGGCGTGTCGGGGTCGCTTGCCTTCATCTTTCCGGAGAAATCGAACACGTCTACCTCTCCCACGTTGTACATGGTGATGACGAGGTCGAAGCGTTCGCCTCCGGCCACCAGCTCGAGGGCTTCCGCCGTGGTTTCCACACGCTCGAAAACCGGGGGATTGGTGAGGTTCAGCTCGGAATACTCGCGCGAGATGCGCATACCCAGGCTGCCGTCCTCCTCAAGCGAGAAATTGTCGTAGTTGTTGCACACCAGCAGGACTCTGCGGATGCGTCGGCTCATCAGTGTTGCGTTACCAGCCATAAAAACTAAACTATACCCTGGTCAAGCATGGCGCCCGCAACCTTTATGAAGGCGGCAAGGTTCGCTCCCTTGACATAATTGACGTAACCGTCCTCTTCGGTGCCGTACTTCAGGCATGCGTCATGTATGTCGGACATGATGCGCCTGAGGTGTCCGTCTACTTCTTCCGCGGTCCAGTGCTGCCGGATGGAATTCTGGCTCATCTCCAGGCCGGAAGTGGCCACTCCACCTGCATTGGATGCCTTTCCGGGGGAATAAAGGATCTTCGCGTTGCGGAAGATCTCTATGGCCTCGGGAGTGGAAGGCATGTTGGCACCTTCTGCCACGCAGAAGCATCCACCTTTGATCAGGTTCTCCGCATCGGCCTTTTCGATTTCATTCTGGGTGGCGCAGGGGAGAGCGATGTCGCAGGGAATGCGCCAGGGACGCTCGCCCGGATAATAAGTGGCGCCCGAATACTTCTGCACATATTCCTTGATGCGCCCGCGGCGGATGTTCTTCAACTCGAAGACATACTTCCATTTTTCTTCGTCCAGGCCTTCGGGATCGTATATGAATCCGTCCGAATCTGACATCGTAACCACCTTCGCACCCAGGCGCAGGGCCTTCTGGGCGGCAAACTGTGCCACGTTTCCGGAACCGGAAACAAGAACCGTCCTGCCTGCGAAGGACTGCCCCTTCGTGGCAAGCATCTGCTCTGCAAAATAGCAAAGTCCGTATCCGGTGGCTTCCGGGCGCAGAAGGGATCCGCCCCAGGCAAGCCCCTTTCCGGTAAGAGTGCCGGTGAATTCATCGCGCAGCCGCTTGTACTGGCCGAACAGGTATCCGATCTCGCGTCCGCCCACGCCTATGTCGCCGGCGGGGACGTCGGTATCAGCTCCTATATGCTTGCTGAGTTCCGTCATGAAGCTCTGGCAGAAGCGCATTACCTCCGCATCGGACTTGCCGCGGGGATTGAAATCCGATCCTCCCTTCGCCCCGCCCATGGGCAGGGTGGTGAGGCTGTTCTTGAAAGTCTGCTCGAAGGCGAGGAATTTCATGATGCTGAGATTCACGCTGGGGTGGAAGCGGATGCCGCCTTTGTACGGACCCAGCGCGCTGTTGCACTGCACGCGGAATCCGCGGTTGATCTGAAGTTCGCCCCGGTCGTCTGTCCAGGGAACCCGGAAGATGAAGATGCGTTCCGGTTCTGCGATACGTTCAAGGACCTTCTGGTCGATGAGATAGGGATTGGCGGTAATATAGGGCGCGATGCTTTCCGCTACTTCGCGTACCGCCTGATGGAATTCAGGTTCACCCGGGTTGCGTGCGATCAGCCCGGCCATGAATCCATCCAGATACTTCTGTGTGAAACCGTCCATAAACAATACCTTCTGATAATACTACTAACAAATGCAAAGTTAAAAAAATCCTATAAAAATATTTACCTTTGCATATTATGGCAGAATCCAATTTCATAGACTACGTCAAGATACATTGCGCATCGGGCCACGGTGGCGCGGGGAGCGCACACCTGCTGAGAGCGAAGTATGTGCCCAAGGGCGGGCCGGACGGCGGCGACGGGGGCCGCGGGGGCCATATAATCCTTCGTTGCAATCCGCAGTTCTGGACCCTGATCCACCTGAAGTACCGCAAGAACGTGATCGCCGAGGACGGCGAGAAGGGGGGTGCGGCCCTGCGTCATGGCAAGAACGGGGAGGATATCTACCTCGACGTGCCCGTGGGCACGACCGTGAAGGATGCCGAGACGGGCGAGGTGGTGATGGACCTGACGGAGGCCGGAGAGGAGCGCATCCTCTGCAAAGGCGGCCGCGGGGGTCTCGGAAACGACAATTTCAAGACGGCCACGCTGCAGACTCCGCGTTTCGCCCAGCCGGGCGAGGAAGGGGAGGACGGATGGTTCATCCTCGAGCTCAAGCTCCTCGCGGACGTGGGCCTGGTGGGATTCCCCAACGCGGGAAAATCCACCCTGCTGGCTACGGTCACCTCTGCCAAACCGAAGATAGCGAACTACGCATTCACTACCCTGGAACCCAATCTGGGCATAGTCAAGTACTACGACGACAAGTCGTTCGTCATCGCTGACATCCCCGGAATAATCGAGGGTGCTCACGAAGGCCGCGGCATAGGCGACAGGTTCCTCCGCCACATCGAGCGTAACAGCGTGCTGCTGTTCATGGTGTCGGTGGAGGAGGATGACATCGCCGCAACATATGAAACGCTTCTTAACGAACTTCGCCTCTATAACCCGGAACTGCTTGTAAAAGAACGGCTTCTGGCCATCACCAAGTGCGACATGGTGGATGAATCCCTCGAAAAGGAAATAGAACCCACCCTGCCTGAAGGAGTGCCCCACATATTCATATCTTCCGTCAGCGGAGAGGGTATGAAAGAACTCGTCGACATGCTGTGGAGGGCATTGCAGAAATGACGGGCTGGCTGGAAATGCTCGACCGCGACGCCACCCTGGCGATAAACGGTTTCGGTGGTGGTTTTACCGATGCGGTGATGCCTGTGCTGAGCAACCGCGTGGTCATGATTCCCATATATCTCCTACTGATTTGGTATCTCTGGCGCAGGCTTGGATGGAAAAAGACCCTGCTGATCCTGCTGACCGTCGCGCTTGCGGTCGGGGCTACGGACCAGATAGCCAATCTGGTGAAGAACGCCTTCCAGCGCTTCCGTCCCTGCTGGGACGACTACATGGTCGACAACGGCCTGAAGATACTGGAAAGGAAAGGCGGCAGCTATGGATTCTTTTCCGCCCATGCCGCAACCTGTGCCGGCGTCGCCACCAGCGTGCTGTATCTGCTCCGGAAATGGGGCGATGGCCGCAGGGAAAGGCTCCTGGCTGGGCTTCTGGTGTTCTGGGTGGCAGCTGTAAGCATCAGCCGCATATATGTAGGAAAGCATTTCCTGGGCGACATCCTGGTTGGCGCGCTGGCGGGAATAATAATTGCAAGGATAATATGCGGCATTGTCGATTGGGCCGTAAACAAATTTTTGCTAAATTTGTAGATTGACAGTATTATACGGAATGGGAAAGATAATCGCCATAGCTAACCAGAAGGGCGGAGTGGGCAAAACCACCACCGCCATCAACCTTTCGGCTTCTCTCGCAGTGCTCGAGAAGAAGGTGCTCATCATCGACGCAGACCCTCAGGCCAATTCTACTTCCGGCCTCAATTTCTCGCCGGACGACGGCCAGAAGCGCACTCTCTACGAGGTGATGATCGGCGAGATCGGCATCGAAGACGCCCTCATCCAGACCGAAATGGCGGGCCTTCACCTGATTCCTTCCCACATTAACCTGGTCGGCGCGGAAATCGAGATGCTGGACATGCCCCAGCGCGAATCCGTGCTCAAGAAGGTGCTGGAGCCCATTAGGGACCGCTACGATTACATCGTAATCGACTGTTCCCCTTCGCTCGGACTCATCACCGTCAACTGCCTCACCGCCGCCGATTCCGTCATAATCCCCGTCCAGCCTGAATTCTTCGCCCTGGAGGGCCTCGGAAAGCTCCTGCAGACCATACGTCTGGTGCAGGGAGAAGTGAACCCGAACCTTACCATAGAAGGATTCCTCGTGACCATGTTCGACGGGCGCACCAAGGTCCACACCCAGGTGGTGGCCGAGCTTCGCGAGCATTTCAAGGAGATGGTCTTCCGCACCATAATCCAGCGTAATATCCGCCTCAGCGAAGCCCCCAGCCACGGCAAACCCATCATCCTTTACGATATCATGAGCAACGGCGCCAACAACTACATGAGCCTGGCGGCCGAAGTGCTCGAAAGAAATGGAGAGAAACAAAATGGCAGGTAAAGAACCCCGCGGACTCGGCAAGGGCCTGAGCGCCCTGCTGGGAGAAGACGTGAACGTAGACCAGTTCCGCAAGCCGGTCGGCTATGTGAACAAGGAGATTGCCGGTGCGCGCCCCAGGCAGGACTCTTCCGACGTGCTCCGCATCCCCATGGAGAAGGTGGAAGCCAACCCCTTCCAGCCCCGCATGGCTTTCGACCAGGACGCCCTCGATGAACTGGCCGCATCCATCCGCACACTCGGGCTGATCCAGCCCATAACCGTCCGTAAGGTTTCCGACGGCCGCTACCAAATAATCAGCGGTGAGCGCCGCTTCAAGGCCTGCCGGATGGCTGGGATGTCGATGATACCTGCCTACGTGCGCGAAGCCGACGACCAGGGCATGCTGGAGATGGCGCTCGTGGAGAACATCCAGCGCGAGAACCTCGACCCGATCGAGACCGCCCTCAGCTTCCAGCGCCTGATAGACGAATGCAGCCTCACCCAGGAGGCCATGGCGGACAGGGTGGGGAAGAAGCGCGCCAGCGTGGCCAACACCCTGCGCCTTCTCAAACTTCCTGTCAAGATTCAGCACGACCTGAAAGTGAACCTGCTCAGCGTGGGGCACGCGAAGGTGCTTCTGGGCCTGCCCGATGCCGCATCGCAGGAGAAATTCTGCGACCTGGTGATCAAGGAAGGCCTCAGCGTCCGCGAACTCGAGGAACTGGTGCGCAAGTACCTGAAGAATCCTTCCGCCGGCAAGAAGGCTCCCGCCCAGACGGAGCTCCCAGCCGAATACACGAAGATGCTCTCGCATATAGGCAAGTTCTTCTCCAACGACATTTCCGTCCGCCGCAGCGCTTCCGGCAAGGGAACGATGACAGTGAAGTTCGCTTCCGACGAGGAGGTGCAGCGTTTCCTGGAGGCACTTGAGAAGGCGGATATCTGATGAAGCGCATCCTGTGCATACTGGCCTTGCTGCTGGTGGCTGCCGCCACCGGAGTTCCCGCTTTTGCACAGTTCAAGGAGGAAGCATTCAGCCAGAGCTACAACGACGACCCCGATTCCCCGAAAGACAGCACCGACACGATGTTCTCGTTCAAGGAATTCTTCGGCGGCATAGCCCACAAGAACCCTTTGAAACCCGGCACGATGGCCTTCGGTTCGGCTATAATGCCCGGAACCGGCCAGATGTACAACCGGGATTACTGGAAACTGCCCATAGTCTATGCCGGACTGATAGGCGGAGTTGCCGGTGGCTATTATTTCAAGAAACAGGGCAACAGCAAAGCCTCTACCCTCTGTTTTGCCGGGGCCGGACTTACATACTGGGCAATGGGACTGGACGAGGTCATCTGCTACGATGCGGATTTTCCCAGTGCGGGTAAGGCCACGCTCTATTCCATCCTGGTGCCAGGCCTGGGCCAGATATACAACGGAGAGACCTGGAAACTTCCCATCTATTGGGGAGGCCTGCTCGGGTCGTTCCATTTCTATTATCTGAACCGCACCAATTATCAGCGTTTCCGCCGTATCTACAGGGAGGCCACCAACACAGAAACCACTTATGACGGGCCGATTTCCGCAGAAACTGCTCTCTACTACAGGAATGTCTACCGCCGCTACCGCGACTATTCAGTGCTGGCCATAGCAGGTTTCTATCTTCTTCAGGTGATAGATGCCAACGTGTTCGCCTACATGCATGATTTCAATATTGCGGACGATTTGGTGATGTCGGTGGATCCGGTTGTGCTGCCTGCCGACAACTGTTATGCCTTCGGAGGTGGGGGCAATGCCGCCCTCGGTTTCAGGCTGGGAATCACTTTCTGATATGAAAAGACTGCTTGCCGCCATACTGCTGCTCGCTGCCATCGTGCCTGCCAACGGCCAGAACAAGAAGGCCCTGAAAGCTGAAAACGAGGCGCTCAAGCGTGAGCTGGCGGCCCTGCAGGCCCGCTTGGACAGCCTCCAGGCATCGCTTGTGGCGGTAGAGGAGGAACCTGCAGTGGATGAAGCAGGGCCCGTGCTGCCCGCTGCCCCATCAGAGCTATCGGACAGCTTGATTGATGCATGGTACAAACAGCGCCTCAATGCTGACTATCAGGAAGCATCGGAATACGACATGGATGCCGTCCATTTCACTTCCAAGGTATCGGACGAAGAACTGATGCGCCGCCTGCAGGCCATGAACGCCTACATCACCATCCCTTTCAACGAGACGGTGAAGAACTACATGATCCTCTATTCCGAGAAGATGCCTCGGCACATGCAGGCGATGATGGGCAGGAGCCTGTATTATTTCCCTATCTTCGAAGAGAAACTCGCGAAATACGGACTTCCGCTCGAACTTAAGTATATGTCCATCATCGAATCCAACCTGAATCCAACGGCGGAATCCAAGGCTGGAGCGATGGGCATCTGGCAGTTTATGTACCGCACGGGCAAGCTCTACGGGCTGAAGATCAATTCCTTTATGGACGAGCGTCTGGACGTGGAAAAGTCGGCCGACGCGGCCGCAAGGTACCTGCGCGATGCCTACAGCGTGTTCGGGGACTGGAACCTGGCCATCAGTTCCTATAACTGCGGCTCCGGCAATGTGGTGAAGGCCATCAAGCGTGCGGATGGCAAGATGGACTTTTGGAGCATCTATCCCTATCTGCCCAGAGAAACCAGAGGCTATGTGCCGGCGTTCATTGGAGCGATGTATGCCTTTCATTATGCGAAAGAGTACGGCCTGCAGCCCGCCGACGTGGGCATGCCTGCGAAAGTGGACACCTTTGAAATACGCCGCAACCTGCACTTCAAGCAGATAAACGAGGTGGTAGGCGTTCCCCTCGAGACCGTCAAGCTCCTGAACCCCCAATACACCCACGACATTATTCCAGGCAACAGCGGCACATGCATCCTGAATCTTCCTTATGCATGGACGGGGCCCTTCCTCGCCGCGGACCAGGATTCACTCTACCTGCACCGTGCAGGCGAACTCCTTAACGCCCAGGTGCTCAAGAACATAGAGGAGAGCGGGGGAGAGACACGCATAGCCTACAAGGTCAAGGAAGGCGACTACCTTGGCAAGATCGCGCAAAAAAATCACTGCACAGTGGCCCAGCTCAAAAAGTGGAACCATCTGCGCAGCGATAAATTGCGAATCGGCCAGATCCTGTATATCTACAGGCGCTAAATCATCGCAGAGCAAACCAGGCCGAGGATGGCGTAGAATTCGGGCAGGACGGCATAGATGAGGGTCTGCACGAAGACTTTGTCGTGGCCCTGGCTGATGCCGACGATACCGTTGGCGCAGACCTGGCCCTGACGTATGGCGGAAAGCATGCACACGAGGCCGACGGAGAGGCCTACGCCGAAGACGGCGGCAGGATTCTCCATGGCGCGGAGCAGGAAGAACGCGACGAAGCCGTAGATGCCCTGGGTTGCAGGAAGAGCGGCAAGAACCATGTAATTACCCGATTTCTCCGGGCGTTTCTTGAGCCCGCCTTCAGCGGCGTTGCCGGCGATTGTCGTTCCGATTGCGGATCCGATGCCTGCGAGGGCAAGCACCAGTCCGAGTCCGAGATAACCTAGAATAAGTTCCATAATCTGTATTATTTATATTGTTATTGTTTCTTTAAAGGATCAAAATTGCGTCCTGCGGCCTCGTAGCCGGAATTCTTGAAGAACTCCAGGAAGTTGAGCCTCAGGGGATGGACGAATGCTCCAAGCGCGGCCATGGCTATGTTCAGCGTGTGGCCGACAATCACTATCAGTATGAAGAATACCCACATGCCCGGGTTCGAACCGTCTCCGAGCACCGACAGGCCTATGCTGTTGAACGAGCTGCCGAGCATCATGCCGGCAAGGCCGAGTGCGTAGAGGCGGAGGTAACTGAGTACGTCGCCGAGCAGGCCGGTAACCGCATTGTAGGTGTCCCAAAGACCGCTTCCTATATTTAATAAAGGATTGCGGTGGATGTCGTTCAGGAAGAAGATGCCCAGGGCGGAAACGATGCCCAGTACTATAATTATAATCTTGGTGGCGTTCTTGTCTATCACTCCCAGAAGGGCGAAGGCTCCGACTATCACGCCGCCTACGATCAGCAGGGTCCATCCCCAGGTGCCGAGGCTGCCGAGGAATCCTTTCTGTTTGGTGGCGACGCAGGTCTTCACCACCATGGCTATGCAGATGTGCACGATACCGACTATCAGCGAGAGCACCATGGTGCCGTCGTATCCCATGATCTTCGAGGGCAGGAAGATGCCCTTGATGGGTTCGAACATCTGCCACTGGGCGATGTCGATGCTGAAGAAGGTATGGAACAGGAATCCTATCACCGTAGTGGCTACGCCGAGGGTGACTACCAGCGGGGAAATGTCGCCAAGAGTCTTCTTTAGGCCAAGCCCGAGGGCGACCAGAAGCAGTCCGTAGCCGGCGTCTCCCATGCAGAATGCGAAGAAGAGCATGAAGAACACGGCGATGAACGGAGTAGGGTCGAAACCATTGTATGCCGGGCGTCCGTACATATCGGTGAGCATCTCGAACATCTTCACGAACTTGTTGTTCCTGAAGGAGATGGGCGGATTGTCCTCAAGTACGGCTTTGTCTTTGAACCAGACGATGTCCATGGCATCGAACTGTTTCTCTAGCTCAGCATCGTTCTCCACGGGGGAGAATCCTTCGAACACTGCGAGCAGATTTTCTGCCGCACCTTCGGCAGCGGCGGATGCGAGTGCGCGGGAGAAGTCTTCCTGCTGCACGGCAAGTTCTTTCTTGAGCGCGGGGATGTCAGCCCTGGCGGCCTCGAGTCCCGCTGCGTAAGCTTGCATCTCGTCCGAAGCGGCCTTCACGTCCGCCTCGGCATCGGAATAGTTCCTGACGGGTTCCGGGAGTTCCTTGAGAGGGAATCCGGCGTTGTCGCCTGCTATCACGAAGCGGCAGGTCCTGCCGTCGTCATCTACCTTGAATGTTGCGTAGGATGCTTCCCACGCCGCATCGTATTTCTTGGAGGGAACGCTGTAGAAGTGGAGTTTTACCCCGGTCTCAGCGAGCGCGGAGCGGTCCCAGCTGCCCCAGGCCCTGAGTTCGGCCGCCTCTTTTTCGAGAGCGGAGAGATGCTCTTTCAGGCCATGCAGGGTGGCGTCGCTGCCTTTCTCTATCTCGGAGATGCGCTTCTTGCGGGCCTCGATGCCGTCGAGCAGGGCGGCCGTGCGCTCATCCACAGGCTTATCCGAACGGGTTATATCCACCAGTCCGAGCTCCTGGAGGCGGGAGAGGAAGTCTTCCTTTCCGGCATCCAGCAGCACGAAGGAGTATCGCGTCATTTTCTCTATCATCTTGCTTCCTCCTCTTCTTCTTCCAGCGCGTGGCGGGTCTTTACTATCTTTGAGGATGCCTTGCTCAGGTTCTCTTCATCCTCCATGTATCTCTTTATCTTTAGGATGGCCTCCTGGTAGCCCGGAATCTGCACTTTTTCGTAGAGATTCACCTTCTGGGTGGTCTTCTTGCGCTGGAAATCCAGGATGCGGCGCTTCTGCTCGAACACCTCGCTCTCAAGGCCGAGACGGGTGAGTTCCTGCAGGATGCGCACGCCGTCGGCGTACCAGGCGGGCTTTACGAAGGCGTTGAAGGGGGCAAGTTCGTAGGAGATTTCTCCGAGCTGGGGGCACTTCACGCCCGCCACCTTAACTTCTTTCAGTTCGATGTCGGTGATGCGGATGAGCCCGGGCTCGAACTCGTTCCAGAGTGCCGCAAGATAGTCGTAGCGCTGTATGGCCGCTTCGAGTTCGGCCGCCAGCCTCTCCGAATCCTTCTTGGCCTGGATCACGCTCAGGCGCAGGGCCGACTCCTTATTCTTTAATGTAGGGAGGGCCCTCTGCCGCACCTTGAGCTGTTTTCCGAGGTTCGTCAGCGAAGTCTTGTTGTATTGGAACTTTATTGCCATTTGCCGTATTTATCGATCAGCGCCTGCTTGATGCCGGTCTCTTCCGGCTTGAAATGCTTGGCGAACAGCCGCCAAGCCGTATCCAGCATCTCTTCTATCTTGATGTTTACGTCTATCGAAAGCAGTTCCACCGCATAATCCTTTGCATAATCCAGGCAGCGAAGGTCGTAGTCGGAGAGGTCGAAACCGTTTTCCAGCTTGGTCTTCGCGTTCTGCGCATCGGCATATAGGCGTACGCCTGCGTTCATCACCTGGGAGTGGTCCTCGCGGGTCTTCTTGCCCTGCACGAGCTGCTTCAGGCGCGAAAGCGAACGGAACGGGTCCACGATTACCTTGCCCGTGTCGGAATCCGCACGGAGGAAGAGTTGGCCTTCGGTGATGTAGCCGGTGTTATCCGGAATGGCGTGGGTGATGTCGCCATCGTTCAGGGTGGTGACGGCGATGATTGTAATCGAGCCTCCGTCAGGGAGTTGCACGGCCTTCTCGTATATCTTCGCAAGGTCGGAATAGAGCGATCCGGGCATGGAATCCTTCGAAGGAATCTGGTCCATGCGGTTGCTCACGATGCACAGGGCATCGGCGTATAGCGTCATGTCGGTGAGCAGCACCAGCACCTTCTCGTTCTTGTCCACGGCGAAGTATTCCGCTGCTGCCAGGGCCATGTCAGGTATGAGGAGGCGCTCCACAGGAGGTTCCTCGGTCGTGTTCACGAAGGATACTATCTTGTCCAGTGCGCCGGCTGCTTCGAAACTCTGCTTGAAGAAGAGGTAGTCGTCGTTGCTGAGACCCATGCCGCCGAGGATGATCTTGTCTACATCTGCACGAAGTGCCACATCCGCCATCACCTGGTTATAGGGCTGGTCGGGATCGGCGAAGAAGGGGATCTTCTGGCCGGAGACCAGGGTGTTGTTGAGGTCGATGCCGGCGATACCGGTGGGAATCAACTCGGAAGGCTGGCGGCGCTTGTAGGGGTTCACTGACGGACCGCCCACCTGGCGTTCTTCACCCTCCACCTCGGGACCGCCGTCGATGGGCCTGCCGTAGGCGTTGAAGAAGCGCCCGGAGAGCTGCTCGCTCACGTGCAGGGTAGGGGGATCGCCGTGGAAGATGACTTCCGCGTTGGTGGGGATACCCTCGGTTCCTGCGAAAACCTGCAGGGTGACGAGATCTCCTCTCGTCTTGACAACCTGGGCCAGACGGCCTTCAACGGTGGCAAGTTCGTCGTTGCTCACGCCGGGGGCACGCAGGGCGACTGTCGCCTTGGTGATGGCTTCGAGCTTGGTATATACTTTCCTGTATGCTTTAGTTGCCATTTTCTGAGAGGATTTCGTTGAGTTGTTTGTGGAACTTCTTGAAGTCGTCGCTGTCCCACTTGGAGAAGTTCATCTGGCGCAGGGCGTTGATGACACGCTTGAACCAGGCGCGGCAATCTTCATAATTGTCGAATTCGAAGTGGCGGTCGCAGATCTCGAGGATGAGGTCGAGCATGTATTTCTGGCGCTCCATCGGGCAGAGGCCGTCAACCGAGTCGAAGGCATCCTGCTGCAGGAATGCGAAGTCCAGAAGCTCGCTCTTCCAGAAGGTCTCGTGGTAGCTCATAGGGACGCCGTCGTCGCCGAGAATGTTGATCTGGTCTGCCATCTCCTTTCCGCGGAGCACCATGGTCTTGGCCCTCATAACCTTTTCCACCCATCCTTTTTCCACTTTCTGGTCGAGGTAGGAGATTATTTCGGGGTATTCCAGATACTTGGAGTAGGAGTCGATGGGGTTGATGGCGGGGTAGCGCTTCTGGTCCGCCCTGTTCTGTTCGAGGGCGTAGAAGCAGCGGGCGGCCTTCTTGGTGGATTCCGTGACGGGTTCCTTGAGGTTGCCGCCGGCGGGGGAGACGGTGCCGATGAAGGTGACGGCGCCGGTCTGCCCGTTGTTCAGGACCACCATGCCCGCGCGGGCGTAGAAATTGGATATGATGGCGGAGAGGTCCACCGGGAACGCGTCGGCGCCGGGGAGCTCCTCCATACGGTTGCTCATCTCGCGGAGCGCTTGGGCCCAGCGGGAGGTGGAATCAGCCAGCAGCAGCACTCTGTGGCCCATCGCGCGGTAGTACTCGCAGATGGTCATGGCGGTGTAGACGGATGCCTCACGCGCAGCCACAGGCATGTTGGAGGTGTTGCAGATGATGGTGGTGCGTTCCATTAGATGCCTGCCTGTATGCGGGTCGATGAGTTCGGGGAACTCGGTGAAGATTTCCACCACCTCGTTCGCGCGCTCACCGCAGGCGGCCATCACGATAATGTCGGCCTCACCCTGCCTGGCGATGGCGTGCTGGAGCACGGTCTTGCCGCAGCCGAAGGGCCCGGGGATGAATCCTGTGCCGCCTTCGGCGATGGGGTTGAAGCTATCGATGGTGCGGAGGCCGGTCTCCATGATCTTCTGCGGACGCGGCTTCTCCTTATAACCCTTGATGGCCACTTTGACGGGCCACTTCTGGGTCATGGTCACGGGAACATCCTCACCGTCTTCATTGGTGAGGGTGGCGACCACGGTATCCACGTTGTACTGGCCTGCAGGGGCCATTTCCTTGACGGTAAATTCGCCCTTGAAGGTGAAGGGAACCATGATCTTGTGGGGAAGCCATCCTTCCTTGACCTCACCCAACCAGTCGGCGGCAATTACTTTGTCGCCGGGTTTGGCAATGGGAGTGAAGTCCCAGAGTTTCTTGCGGTCGAGCGGGTCGGTGTATTCGCCCCGCTTGAGGAAGACGTCCGTCATGGTTGTGAGGTCGTTCTGCAGACCGTCGTAAACGCTGGACAGGAGGCCGGGGCCGAGGGTGGCTTCCAGCATCCTTCCGAGGAATTCGACCTCGTCGCCGTTACGCAGACCGCGGGTGCTTTCGAAGACCTGGACCGAGGCTCTGTCGCCGTTGACCTTGATGACCTCGGCGAGGAGGTCGGTGCCGTGGAGTTTGATGTGGCAGAGTTCGTTTTCCGCCACGGGGCCGTCCACCTGCACGGTTACAAGGTTGGAGACTATGCCTGTCACCTTTCCAAATGTGCTCATATCTTTGTGTTTTCTTTTATTTCTTTAACCAATTTGCGGAACAGTTCGCGTCCGGTGGCCTCGTCCAGCCTGAGCCAGCGCTCCACCTGCTTGAGTTTCACTACGAATGCCAGGATAAGGTCCAGGTCGAAGACATCCAGGACCGTGAGGGCGTCGGCTGCTTTCCAATAGAAATTATCGAGCGCGCGCTCGCGTCCGAGGATGTCATCCGTTTCCAGGATGGCGTCCACCTCGGGTTTCTGGTCGAATTCTGGCAGGTCCTCGTTTATGGGTTGGCCGGGGATCGCGTCCGGGTCCAGGGCGAGTGCGGGATTAACGATGTCGGTGCCTTCCTGGCGTCCCAGGCTGCGGTTCAGGTATTCCACCTTCGCGTTGCGCACGCCCAGGTCCAGGGCGAAGAACTCGCGGATGAAGTGGTTGCGGCTCTTCTGCGCCTCGAGATAGAAGGATGCGTCCGGCATGTCCGGCGCGTAGGCGCTCAGGAGAAAATCCAGCGTCCTGGCGTCCGTTTCGCTCAGCTGCTCGCGGATGTCTTCCAGGATGGCCTCCGTGTCCGGCGCTTCCCGCCCGTCCTGGCTGAGGAAGGGGAGTCCTGCGATTATGTATTCGTAGTTATTCACCGAAGAGTATCTTGCGGGTTACGGGGCGCAGGTACTCTGCGATGAGCTCGTTGAAAGTCTGCTCGGTGAGGCTGACGAACCACCCGCCGTCCTTCGGGCCGATGGTGAAGCCGCCGCTTATCTTCTTGGAGAAGTCTGCCGCCACTTCGGCCTTGAGCGTTTTGGCAAGTTCGTTGCGGACCCAGGGCTCGAGCTCGGCCTTCAGGCTTTCCGGGAGGATAAGCGCAAGATCCGTGGCTTCCTCGGCATTGAACCTGGCAGCCACGGTCTTGATTATTTCTTTGATGAATGCGGAGTCCTTGAGGGTTTCGGACACCTTGCCGGCTTCGATCTTGCCCACCAGAAGGTTCTCTATGTCCTTCTTCGTGGCCTGCAGGCACTGGGCGGATGCCATCTTGAGGTCGGATTCCACCTTGGACTTGAGGTCTTCGGCATCCTTTTCCGCCTTGTCGGTGATCGCCGCTGCCTTTTCTTTTGCTTCGGCTATGATCTGCGCCGCCTCCTGCCTGGCCTTCGCCAGCACTTCTTCACCCTCTGCCTTACCCTTTACCAGCCCTTCCTGATAGAGCTTTTCGGTAAGTTCTTGCAATTTGTTCTGCATATCTTATTGGTTACTTTGTACAATTCACAAATATAACCAAAAATTCTGGAAAGTTCGCCATCCGGGTAAGGTCCAATTTCAGGGGCGACACCTTACCCACTGGAAGTGCTTGGGAGGCCGAAATGCGGGTAAGGTCCCCGGCATGAAATTGGACCTTACCCGTCTCGTGGGGGATTTCGGTCGGTTACCTTCTACCTTACCTCGCCAGTTACCTTCCATGTTTCGCCTACCGGCTTGAATATCAAGTATTTACGCTGAAGCCTCTGGTACATTTGCACCAGAGGCTTTCACATAATTGGCTGATAATCAGGCGCGAAGCCGCAACGCAGCTTTCAATGCAACTTTCGACGCCGCTTCTGCCGCAGCTTTCGACGCCGCTCCCGCCGCTACTTGTTTTTCTCTGACATTATTTCTTCCAGCTTCGTGCGGTCCAGCTTGCCGTCCAGGCAGATGAATGTGACTTCCGTGCCTTCGTCTGCCAGCATGATGAAGCTGGTGACGGTCTTGTCGTCGCCGGCGGTGTACATGGTCATCTTCTCGCCGTCTTCCTTCGCCTCCATCAGAAGCTCGAACGTGCCCTTTTCGATGAACTTGCGAACGTCCTTGGCAATGCGGACATTGAGGTCCGGATTCTCGCTGGAGATGATGTAGAGGCCTGTGAGGGCCTGAACGACGGGGGTGAGATTAACGTCACCGTCTCCGGCCTGCATGTCGGGGAGCTTGCCGATGAGACGGAACATCGCGGGGGAAACATACACCGCGCTAACGTTGGGCTCGTCGGAGTATTTCTGGTAGATCTGCTTGCCGTCCTGGGCGGAAGCGAATATGGAACCGAGCAGCAAGGCTGCAAATACTATAATCTTTTTCATTTTATTCGTAAACTTTGTTGATTTTTTGTGCAATGAACTGCAGGGTCTCCTCGACCTGCTGATATGCCAGAAGCGGATCGTCGAAACTGTCCTTCGGGGCAGGACGGTGCAGGATAAGCACGGCCGCCACGGCCGCAGCTACCGCAAAAGAGCCGAACGCGGCATGCCAATGCCTGCGCCGCCGCCGGTCGTCATTCCTGTCTTCGCCAAAAAAAGGCTCAGCCAGAAAAGCGCCGGACGGCTCGCTGACTCTTTCCGCTGCAAGGGCATCCTTGATACGGCCGGTCAGGCCTTCCGGAACGGGAACCTGCGAGGCCTCCTGCTCCAGTTCTTCCAGACTCATTTTTTCTATATCTTCGATTCGTTTCATAATTTCTTTTTCAATGTTTGGCGTGCCCGGGAAAGAAGCACGCGAAGTGTGAGGTAATTCATGCCTGTGCGCTCCTCGATTTCCTCGTAGGAAAGTCCTTCCACGGTGCGCAGGATGAGGATTTCGCGCTGCTTGTCGGGCAGCGATTTGACCGCCGCGAGCACCATCTCCAGGCGCTCTTTCTGATCCATGGCCGAATCCGGATCGAATCCTCCGCCAAGGCTCTCGGGCACCTCTGCGTCCACAATCCTGCTTGCCTGCCGCACGCGGTCCAGGCAGAGATTGCGGAGGAGGGTCATCGCATATGCCTTGGGAGCACGGATGCCGTCGAGGGCGTCGCGGTTCCTCCAGAGCTTGAGGTAGAGTTCCTGCACCGCATCCTCGGCCTCCGCGGCATCTTCCAGGATGTAGTATGCCACCCGGTAGAGAGCGTTGGCAAGGGACAGATACTGGCTATGGAACTCCCTCTCAGTCATTCTCTTCCATAATCTTTGAAATAGCCTTCATGGATACCTTCCCGAAGATGCAGATTAGGGCGCAGCTGCCGGGAGTGTGAAGGACGAAGTCGCGCACGGAGTCGCCTTTTTCGTCCACCACGCCGTACATCCGCATGGCATCGTCGCCGTCCTTGGCCTCGATCAGAAGTTCGGAACTGTTCAGGATGCGGTCCAGTTTGCGGGTAATCCTTTCTTTGACGGCCGGCGAGCAGTCTTCGTACTCGAAGACGGTCAGCCGGCGGATGCCGCCCAGAAGCTGGAGAGCCTCGGCGGCATCGGGGTCATCCTTGGCGGAGATGCGTATTACGGTCTTCAGGGCCGACGTAGCGAGGGAACCGAGCTGAACCAGTTCCACGCCGTCGTACTGCCTGTATTCCGAAACCAGTGCCGCCAATTGCGTTTTGGAAACGTTCTTTCCTGCCATCGCGGAAAGCGAGAGGGCCAGGAAGCAAAGTATAGTTATTGTTTTTTTCATCGACTATAAGACGCCGAAGCTGGCAAATTGTTACAAAGATAAATAAATGTTTTCTGTTTTTCTTTTTCAAAGAAATTGCTAAATTTGAAGCTTGGATAACAAGCAAACAATAATCAATAGCATATGAAAAAGATCCTATTCCTGGCTTTGGCCGCGTTCCTTGCATTCGTTCCTTCTCAGTTGGATGCGAAAAAAGTCAAGTTCAAAAACGGCGACATTTACGACGGAGAGTGGAAAAACAAGGCACCCAACGGCATGGGCGTTATGATTTACGTCAATGGCGAAATCTATTCCGGCAATTGGGTGAATGGCATCAAGAACGGCCTTGGGACCATGCGTTTCCTCAGCGGCGACGAGTATCTCGGCAACTGGGTGGACGACAAGATCTCCGGCGAAGGCAAAATGACCTTTGCCAACAAGGATTACTATGAAGGCAATTGGGAAGACAACAAGCAGCACGGGGAAGGATCGATGACCTACGCCGACGGCTCCACGTATGTGGGCGGCTGGGCTGCGGGCCTCTACGACGGCAAGGGCGTTAGGGAGTATCCCAATAAAGACAGATATGAAGGCGGATGGGCCGCAGGCAAGCAGCAGGGCGAGGGCGTCATGACCTACGCCACAGGTGCTTCCTATGAAGGCGGCTGGGAAGCCGGCCTGCCTTCCGGAGAAGGAAAGATGAACTATGCAGAGGGCGACATCTATACAGGCAAATGGCAGAACGGCAGGCATTTCGGTGCAGGCGAGTTCTACAACAAGACCCTTGACAGGTATCTGGAAGGCACATGGAACGACACGGCCGTGTCCGGAAAGGGATCCGTCCGTTTCGGCAACGATCCCGTCGGCGGCCTCACCCTTCAGGGCGAATGGCTGGAGGACGGCCTCTTCATGTCTTCCTTCGGCATGGGCGGCAGGACCTATGTGGGCACCGTGCTTCCCCTCACGGGTAACGGCATCACAGGCCCATGCCTGGCTACCGGCAAGGTGATCTGGGAGAATGGCACCGTCGCTGACGGCAAATGGAAACCAGAAATCACCCTTGCGAACAGCGTCTACACCGACATGGTCAACGGGCGTGTGCGCTACAGCATCGACGGACGCACCTACGACGGTGACGTCAAGGATGGCAAGGAGTGCAACGGATCCCTGACCATATCCATCCCAGGCAAGTTCAGCTTCTCCGGCGAACTCAAGGCCGGCGAGCCCTTCGGTATCTATGTGGGCGATTTCAAGTCCAGCCCCTTCCAGAGTTTCGATCTGTCGCAATGGAAGGAAGTCCAGGGCGCGGATATAGGTCGCATAGAGGGCAGCAGCGCCATCAGCGGAGTATTCAAGGATTCCCTCTTCACCGTCCGCGGCTTGCTGAAGGACGGCATTCCTGACGGAGAAGTATATATGGAGTTCGCGGCCGCTGATTCCCTTTCCATGAACTCCTTCTGGAGGGATGGCAAGATTGTCGACGGCAAGGGAGTGGTCGACACCGTTCCCTTTACCCTGAGCGCCACTGAAGACGGCAGGGTGCAGGTCGATCTGGAAAACGGCGAACGCTGCACTCTCCTTTATTCCCAGCCTTTCGCGCTCCTGCCGGACATTCGCGTGAAGGTTGCCGAGCAGCGTGCCTTGCGAGAGAAGCTGGCTGCAGAGATGCAGAAGATGGCCGAAGAGCAGGCAGCCGCCCAGAAGGCAGCCCAGGAAGCCCAGCAGGCTGCGGCAGAATAATACAATGTTGAAATCCCGCATCTGTGCGTGCGTTCTTTTCCTGTATGCCGTCTGCGCATCGGGACAAGAACTCCCTAGCGTGCGGGATTCCGCTTTGACGCGTCTGACCAGGCAGGCCGGACTCTGGCCCCTGGAGAAGATACATGTTACGACCGACCGCGCGTCCTACATGCCCGGAGACCGGGTATGGCTCAGGGCGCATCTGGCGGATGCCGACAACCGGCCATCCCGCATCAGCAGATATGTATATGTAGAACTGGTAAGCCCGGGAGGAGAACTGATGCGCCGCATCATGCTGCGTCCGGACAGCCTGGGCGTGTTCGCGGGCCACATCGACCTGCAGGAAGTGCTTCCGGAAGGGGATTACACCCTCCGGTCGTATACACGCTACATGCAGAACTTCGGGGAAGATTGCTTCTTCCGCAAGACCCTGCGGGTGTTGGATCCCTACGCCAAGCGCAAGGATATCCTTGCCGAAAAGAAACTGGACTTCGATGTCTCCCTGCTGCCTGAAGGCGGATACCTGGTGCCCGGAAGGGCATGCCGCGTAGGCGTGAAGGTTCTGGGGGAGGACGGCCTGGGCATGAACATAAAAGGCCGCGTGCTGGATTCGAAAGGGGCGGAAGTCGCGCAGATCGAGAATCTTCACCGGGGGATGGGTTATTTCATAATGAAACCGCAGGCCGGAGAGAAATACGTGGCTGTGTGCATGGCGGATGGCGGGCGCCAGAAACGCTTCCCCCTGCCTGCCGCAAATCCTGCCGCCCGCATCATACAGCTGCAGCGGTTCAAGAGCACCCTGAACTTATCGCTTCTGCGCGGCCCCGAGGCTCCCGAGGATGGGCTGTGGCTGCTCGTGCATCAGGCCGGACGGCCCCTGGGATGCATGGAATGGGAGAAGGACCGCACTTTCTATTCCTTCACCACCGCTACCTTCCCCTCCGGAATAGTGTCTTTCATGCTGATAGACAAAGACTTCAACATCCTGAGCGAGCGCCTTTTCTTCAATCTTGGGAAGGATGCCCGCCTGACCCTGGACGGTGGCACCATGAAAGGCCTTTACGCCGGCAGGGAGAAGGTGCAGGCGAGTTTCAAGCTGCCCCCGGGGGCACAGGCATCCGTCGCCAGCCTGGCCGTCAGCGTGACCGACAGCCACGCATCCGCCCCTGATTCGCTTAACAGCCTCGCCGCCACCTTGCTGCTGAGTTCGGAGCTGAACGGTTACGTGGAGGCCCCTGCGGAGTATTTCACCCCAAGGGGAGAGCCTTTCGTGGACGCCCTGATGCTCACGCAGGCATGGCGCAGATATGATCTTCCCGCTGTGTTGAAAGGAGCCTGCACGACTCCGTCGGTGCTTCCTGAAAAGGCACAGATCCTCTCCGGCCACGCGGAGGGCTACCTTTTCAACAGGATGGCCGGTGGCCGCGTCTCGCTCTATGCGACCCTGAACACCATGGTGAGCGTGAACTACGCCCCTCTTGCGAAGGACGGCCGGTTCAGTTTTGCGACCGAATTCCCGGAAGGAACCGAGATAACGCTTCAGACCCAGACCGGCAAGGGACAGGCCGGCAATATCCTGATGGTGGATGAAGAGACCTATCCCGGCACCTCCGGGGCCTCGCTGCCGCAGGAGCGGGAGAGCATAGTGCCGGACGCCGACCTGAAGCAGGCCTTCGACGAATACATCCGCCAGCACGGCCTCCAGGAAACCTTGCTGGAAGCGGCTACGGTGCAGGCCAGCCTGCAGAAAAAGCCCAGCGAATCCATCTGGTATTCGGAAATGAACTCCACCCGACCGCTCACCGCGGAGGATATAGAAAAGATGAATTACACCAACATCCTCTCCGTATTCCTGAACACCCCGGGCGTGACCGTGCGGCACAACGCCAACGGCAATTATGTCAGCACCACCCGCTCCGAACTGCCGGCCCTTCCCGTGATAGACGACGTTGTGATGCCCGAATATGATATCATGACCATGAGTCCCCGGGATATAGAGAGCATGTTCGTGATCAAGGACTACACCTCCCAGTTCGGCTACTATCCAGGCTACAGCGGAGCCATAGTCATCAAGACCGCCAAGGGCTTCGTTCAGAATCTCAAGAAGAACGACAACATAGTCCGCGTGCGTCCGCTGGGTTATCAGCGCCCGGCAGAGTTCTGGGCGCCCAAATACATCACCCAGAAGCAGAAAGATTCGCCCGAGGCCGACCTGCGCACCACCATCTACTGGAACCCGTCCGTCACCCTCGATGCTTCCGGGGAGTGCCGCTTCGAGTTCTGGACGGCGGACAAAGATACTGAATATCAGATATTTGGCGAAGGATTGAGCCGGGACGGGAAGATATTGGAGATACACGATAACATCAAGATAGAGACGGAATGAAGAAGACCTTCATGATAGCTGCAGCACTGCTGCTGGTGGTGTGCGCACGGGCATCCGAGCCCCTGCGCATCTGGTTCGATATGCCCACGTCCTCGGCTGGCAGTGCCGTGTGGGCGGGGGGAACGGATCCCGAATGGGAGAGCAAGTCGCTGCCGGTCGGCAACGGCTCCCTGGGCGCCAACGTGATGGGCTCCATCTCCCGCGAGAGGCTCACGCTGAACGAGAAGTCCCTCTGGACCGGTGGTCCTGCGGTTAGCGACGACCCTGTCTACTATTGGGAATGCAACCGCCCTGCGGCCTCTGTTCTTCCCGAGATCCGGCAGGCTTTCCTGGACGGGGACGATGCTCTGGCGGAGGAACTCACCAAGAAGAACTTCGGCGCCGTGCCAGAGCGTGTGGTGGACGGGAAGAAACTGGACCGTTTCGGCTTCATGACCACTCTGGGCGAGTTGCTGATTGAAACCGGCCTACGCGAGGGCCCCGTGCCGGAAGGATTCGGCAACCAGGCTCCCCAGAAAGTGAATTACAGCGGCAAATGGGAAGCCGTGAAGATTGAGCGTCCCGACCCGCATTCCGGTCCTGGAGCAACCGTGGAGGGCTATGAGAGAAGCCTTTCGCTGGATTCCGCGCTGGTGCGCGTGCAGTTCCGCCAGGATGGTGTGAGCTACAAGCGCGAGGTGTTCGTCTCTTATCCCGACCAGGTGATGGCGGTACGCTTTGCGGCCGACAGACCCGCCTCGCTGAATCTGGCTTTGAGCTACCTGCAGAACCCAATCGCGGAAGGATCGACGGTGTCCGTTGGCCGCAAGGCCATCCTTTATTCCGGAGCGCTTAAGGCCAATGGAGAGAAGTTTGCACTGCGGGTGAAGGCTCTGGCCAAGGGCGGTTCCGTGGCCTCTGAAGATGGGATCCTGAAAGTGTCCGCCGCCGATGAGGTGCTGTTTCTCGTGGCATCCGCCACCAACTACAAGATGAATTTCGATCCGGACCTCAGCGATCCGGCCACATACTATCAGGGGAAGGATCCCGCCAAGGTCACCGCACGCCGCATTGCCCGCGCCGGCCGTCGTGGCTGGAAGAAGCTGCTGCGCCGCCATCTGGCTGATTATCAGAACTTGTACAGTCGTGTTGAATTGGTACTGTCCGACAGGGTATCCCCTCCGGACGCCCTCCCTACGCCATACAGGTTAGACCGCTATCGGGATGGAGTTCCCGATGCGGGGCTGGAGGCACTGTATTTCCAATACGGGCGGTATCTGCTGATAGCATCCAGCCGCCAGGGTGACATGCCCGCAAACCTGCAGGGACTCTGGTGCAACAAGATCAAGGGACCCTGGAACACCGACTACCACAATAACATCAACATCCAGATGAACTACTGGCCCGCGAACGTCACCAACCTTGACGAATGCATGCCGCCGCTGGTAGATTACATCCGCTCCCTGGAGAAATCGGGGGAGAGGGTAGCGCAGGCCTACTACGACGCCCGCGGCTGGACTGCGGAGATATCCTCCAATATCTACGGCTTCGCTTCGCCGGGGGACTCCGAATCGAT
>JAEEGG010004315.1_pt1 | contig 34612 bp, 28 predicted proteins | sample 9134161 | NCBI WGS metagenome assembly JAEEGG01 (sample SAMN16246543, study PRJNA631951) | gut metagenome | biome: gut microbiome; feature: rumen; material: CR-attached | host: Bos | place: Iran: Karaj | collected 2018-10 | reverse complement strand
TACGCACCCGTGCGCCGGTCGCCGCCAGGGTATTGCTACCCCGCGCTGCCCCTCGACTTGCATGTGTTAGGCCTGCCGCTAGCGTTCATCCTGAGCCAGGATCAAACTCTTCATTGTAAGAATTGCTCTGTAACCTCTTTGACTCATCTCGTGTCTCCGCGCCCGGTCTCCCCGGACGCTCCGACACACGCTATCTCTCTGGTCCCATTCTTTCAAGTTCCTCTCGCTCTCTCCCACTCTCGCCGCCCCTCTCGCGGGGCGCTCCCCCTCTCGAAAGCGGGTGCAAAGATACGACCTTTTTCCAAACCGCCAAAATTTTTTTTCACTTTTTTTACTATACTCCTGCGAACACGCTGTGCTACAGCCACAAAAAAAACAAACTTTTTTTTCACCGCGCACGGAAAAGCGCCCGCAAAACTCCCCGCAGCCACCCTTTTTTTCTCAAAATCGGGGGTCCGACGACCCGGAAAAATCACTTTACTCGTGCAAAATATTATCATTCAGTATTTTAAATTAAAATCAATCCCCAATAGGCCAATCGTGCCCTTTTCGATTGTTTGCTATTTATACTATATTTATACTTTAGTTATACTACAGTTATACTATATATAATAGTATAAATAAGGTATAACTAAAGTATAAATATAGTATAAATGTAAAAGAACGAAGAGCGGATTGGAAATTGTAAATGCCGTCTTAGGACGGACAATTGGGGGCGGCGGCACAATAAAGAAAGGGGGCTTGCGTTATATTAGATGATGTTCCTGACACCGTTTCATGGGTCGTCAATAGCCGTATCACGGGTTTAATAATCGATACTGATATTTATTGCCTATCTTTGACAACGAAACTATACATTATATATAATATGAAAAAGGAATTGAAAGTTATAACCCTCGTGGCGGCGTTGTGCTGTGCGGGCATGACGGAGCGGGCATGGGGGCAGTACGACAGGGCCGTGGTGTCGCTGACGCGGCTGGATTATGTGTATTATAATGTAGACAACCCGATGTCGGTGGCGGTGCCCGGGCTGCTGCCGAAGGACTTGGTGGTGAGCATCGGCGAGGAGAAGGCGTATCTGCATCGTGACCCCGACGGCAGCTGCAGCACTGACCTGGTGGTGCGCCCGAAGGACAGCACGGGGACTATCGAGGTGCATGTGGACGAGAGGATAGACCCGGAGCGTACCCGCAGACGGGGCTTGGTGCGGTACAGGGTGGTGACGTTGCCCAATCCGGTGCTGTATCTGGGATATGTGCGGCAGGGCGACACGGTGAAACTCGACGACCTGCTGAACAAGGGATATATACAGGTGAAGGCGCAGCTGGAGGGCATCAGCCTGACACTGGACGCGCCCGAGGTGCTGAGTTACACCATCAACCGCTCGGAATGGTTCAACGTGCCAATAGAGGTGACGGGGACCCGGCTGACGTCGGAGGCGAAAGAGATGCTCTCGAAGGCACGGAGGGACGAGACTGTATATATAGATAATGTAAAAGTGTTACTGCCCGACGGACGGACAGTAACACTTAAAGCTGAATTTCCGTTGAAATAGGGGGCTACTTCATGCGGCCCAGTGCGGCGGCGGCAGGGGCGTAGCCTGCGGCAGCGGCTTTCTTATACCATTCCTTCGCCTTCTTAAGGTTGACGGGAACACCGTCCTCGCCATTCTCGAGGATGGAGCCACAGTAATACATCGCCTTCACGTTGCCCGCCTCGGCAGCCTTGGTGAGCCAATTGAGGGCTTCGGCAGCGTTGGACTCGACATAGATGCCGTTGAGGTAGCAGCTGGCCACACTCATCAATCCACGGGAGTAGCCATGCTCGGCGGCATACATGTAGAGGTCGTAGGCCTTCTTGGAATTGAGCACCACGCCTTGGCCCGACTCGTAGCAGTAGCCGAGGTTGCAGTAGCTCTCCATACTGCCCATAGTGACACCTTTTTCGTAATAGAGGACGGCATTTTTGAAGTCGCCCTGTTCCTCGTAGATGTCGCCTAAGAGATTGATGGCCTCAATCTTCTCGTTGTCGGCGGCCTTCTCGAGCCAAGAGATGGCGGTGGCGGTGTCGACACGGCAGCCGTAGCCGTTGAGGTAGCAGAGGCCGAGGTCGTACATGGCTAGGATGTTGCCCTTGTCGGCGGCGGTGTCGAGATAGGCCTTGCCGAGCGACTCGTCCTCGGGGCAGCCGTAGCCCTGCAGGCAGGCGATGCCGAGCTGGGTGTAGGCGCGCTCGTCGCCGTAGTTGCGAGCCACATTCTCAAAGATTTTGTAGGCTGTGTTGGGGTCGGCCTCCTTGAGACCTACGCCACGCTGCAGGCAGAGGGCGAAGGTGACCATGGCATCGACGTTGCCGCGTTGGGCACCCGTATAGAGGTATTCGACGGCCGATTCATATTCCTCTTCGTTGAGCAGCTGGCGGCCGATGAAATAGCTGGCGTCGCCACTGCCGTTCTCGTGACCCATGACGTAGTAGGCTATGGCACTATCGGCATCGGGTTCCAAGCCGCCACGGCCATAGTTGTACATCTCCGCGATTTTGAATGCCGCGTTGCCCACGCCTTGGTGGGCGGCAGCCTTGAGGTAGGAGATGGCGGCGGTGGTGTCGATGTCGACACCGCACCCCTCAAGATAGGAGCGGCCGACATAGTAGGTGCCCATCTCCTCGCCTGTCTCATGTGCCTGATAATAGAGTTCGAAGGCCTTAGCTTGGTCAAGCGGCATGTAGCGGCCTATGCGGTAGAAGTCGCCGAGGTAGCACATGGCCTCGCCGTGGCCTTGGTCGGCAGCCTTCTGATAGTATTCGATAGCCTTGACCGAGTCCGCCTCCAGGCCGCCGTCGCCCAGTTCGTAGTAGAGACCCATCTTGAACTGACCAGCAGCGATGTCGTTGTCGGCAAGGAGCTGGAAGTACTGTACCGCTTTCTCGTGGTCGACGGAATCGACGTTGCGGCCTGTCTCATAGCAATAGCCGAGGGCGTAGATGGCATCGATATAGCCCTGCTCGGCAGCCTGGTTGACATAGTCCATGCCTTTGGCGATATCCTTTTCCTTCATCTTGCCAAGCTTGCCGTCAAGATACATGATGCCGAGACGGTAGAGTGACTTGGAGGTGCCGGACTTCTCGTAGTACTTGGCAGCCTTCTTATAGTCGACCTTATAGCCGTCGAGACCGTTCTCGTAGATAGTGCCAATGGCTTCGGCACAGCGAGGGTCGCCCTTCTTGTCGCCCTTGAAGAGGTAGTCGTTGCAAATCTTGGCATCGCCTGCCATATCGTACAGCATCGACATCCAGTAGTAACCCTCCGCCTGTCCGCGGTCTATCACCTTTTGGAAACAATCAATGGACATATCGACATTGCCGTTATTGGCATAGAGGCGGCCCAGGGCAATCATGGCGTTGGTGTCGCCATACTCGTCGGCAAGGCGGCAGTATTTGGCGGCTTGGACCATATCCTCTTTGTCCTCATAATAGGAAGCGAGAGTCATGGCGCAATCCGAGTCGTGGAACTTTTCGACACCGCGTTTGAGCCAAGCTACAGACTGTTCTTCGTCTTTCTCACAGCCCCAACCATTGTAGTACATACTAGAAAGGTATCTACAGGCTTCGCCTTGATTGCCGTCGTCCCAATTCTTATTAGCCACCTTTTTGTAGTAGGCAAGAGCCTCTTCGTAGCGTTCTTGATTGTAATACTGGCCACCCAAGTTCATCCGACAATAGGAACTGCCCTGAACGTCACCCTGTTCCCAGATGCTGATGGCGCGGACACTGTCGCGCAAAGCCACGCTGTCGGCCGACATATAATAAATACCCGCCACAGCCTGAGTGAAACTAAGGTTGTGGTGTTCGCGGATGAGGGAGTCGAGGATGTGCATTGCCTTTGCCTCGTCTTTCTCAACGCCGTGGCCAAAGCCATACAGACGTGCAGCAAGGGTGGCGGCATCAGGGTCGCCCCATTTCATGCCTTCGTTGACATACTTCCATGCCTTTTTGTAGTCCTGTTTATAGGCATAGTATTGGGCGAGGCGGGCGTAGCAGTCGACATTGCCCAGCTTGATAGCCTTCTGGTAATAAGAGATGCCCTTCTTTTCATCTTCTGGCACACCCATATTGCCAGCCATATAGTTGACACCCATATCCTCATAGCCAAATGGAGAGCCGGCCTTGACGGCTTTCTCATAGAGTTCGAGAGCCTTGGCGGTGTCGGGGGTGCAGCCGAAACCGTACTCGTAAGCTATACCAAGAGCAGCCATGGCATCGGGGCAGCCCTGGTTGGCCCAGTCCTTGCGGATGGCAAAATAGCGTGCGGTGTCCTTGGGTACGCCCGCTGAGCCGGTGAGGTAGTAGCGCGAAAGGCGCATCCAACCCGTGCAGTCGCCGAGGTCGGCAGCCTTCTGGAACCATTTGAGGGCAAGGGTGGAGTCGTGAGCCACTCCGGCACCACGTTCATAGCAGTCGCCCAGCTTCACCATGGCGGCAGGGTCGCCCTGTTGGGCTTTGTTGATTAATTTTTGGTCGGCTTGCGCATGTGCCACAATGGGCAGAAAGGCAAGCAATAAGAGAGTGATAGCAATCTTTTTCATATAATAATACTATACATTTTTTGCGCTGCAAAGATACTAAAAAAAATTAATATACGTTATTCTTGAGAATTGAAAGTTGAAAATTGAAAATTGAAACTTCGCGGCGGCGGGTAGTGATTGCTTCCGAGAGTTTTGATTTTCACCTTTTAATTTTCATTGTTCACTTTTCAATTTAACACAAATGAACACCATCGAAATAGTCATTGAGAACACGCACGAACGCCGCAATGTGAGACAGGGCATCTCCCTTGCCGAGCTGGTACAAGAATACTATACAGAACTGGGCCGCTGGCCATTGCAAAGCCCTGTGTTGGGCGCGTTGGTCAACAATGTGGTGACCGACCTACACTATCGTCTATACAAACCTAAGACCATACGTTTTTTCGACATCAACTGCACCCAGGGATGGCGGATGTATCAGGCTTCGCTGACCTTCCTACTCTACAAGGCATCGCGCGACGTGTACCCCAAGAGTCACCTGCAGGTGAAACACTCGATGCAAGGGGGATTCTACTGCACACTTGACGGCACCGACGAGCCCGACCGAGTGAAGGTGGCGAACTCCGTGCGCGACAGGATGATAGAGTTGCAGCACCTGGACATTCCATTCGAAACCAAGCTATTGTTACTGAGCGATGCCATCAAGATGATAGAGGACACGGACAACCCAGAGACGCTGAAGCTGCTCAAGTCGCTCAACCAGCTCTATATCTACATGCACTTCCTCGACGGCACCATACACAAGGTGGCCTCCAAGCTGGTGCCCAGCACGGGATGTCTTTTCTCGTGGGACTTCCGTACCTACGCCGACGAGGGTTTTTTATTGCAACTGCCTGATAGAAAACACCTCGACAAGCTGCCCATCCTGCCTGACACGCCTAAACTCTTCTCCATCTTCCGTGAGCACCACCACTGGGTGGAGCTGCTACACGTGCCTACCATCAGCGACCTCAACCGCATCGTGAAGGACGGCAAGGCCAACGACCTCATCCACGTGTCGGAAGCCCTGCACGAGAAGAAATATGCAGAGATTGCCGACATGATTAACCAACGACGCGACAGGGTGAAGGTGGTGCTGCTGGCAGGGCCGTCGTCGTCGGGCAAGACCACCTCGTGCCGACGGCTGAGCGTGCAGCTCAACGTGCTGGGATATGATGTGAAACAGCTGTCGCTCGACGACTATTTCCTGCCACGAGAGAAGACTCCGCGCCTACCCAACGGCGAGCCAGACTTCGAGAGTGTCGACACCCTCGACATCCCTTTGTTAAACGACCATCTACAACGGCTCTTCGAGGGTGAGCGCGTTGAGATACCCACGTTCGACTTTGTCAAAGGCAACCCCTATTTCGACGGCAAGAGCCTGCAAATGGGACCCAACAGCATACTGGTGGTCGAAGGCATCCACGCCCTGAATCCCAAACTGACCGCCCAGATTGACGACGAGCTGAAATTCAAGGTATACGTATCGGCACTGACTCAGATAGCCATCGACGACCTCAACAGCATCCGCAGCAGCGAGAACCGTATGCTGCGCCGCATCGTGCGCGACAACAACTTCCGCGGATGGGACGCATACAACACCATCCGCCGATGGGGCGAGGTGCGTCGTGGCGAGGAGACGAACATCTTCCCCTATCAGGAGAATGCCGACGTGATGTTCAACTCTGCCCTGCTCTACGAGCTAGGCGTGCTGAAAATCTATGCCGAACCACTGCTGAAGCACGTGCCCGAAAACTGTGAGGAATACGCCGAAGCACGACACCTGCTCAGCTTCATCGAACTGCTCGAACCCATCGAGCCCAAGTTCATCCCCCCCACAAGCATCATGCGCGAGTTCCTCGGAGGGAGTAGCTTCAACTACTAATATTTGACAACAATAATATAGGACTCTGAGGGAGTCACATCTCCAAAAGTTTCGTATTTAATGATATACGATTCTCTTCCGACAACAAGATAGTAGAAAAATATATCACCCTGCAGGAAAAATGCTACATTAGCTTTCTACAGCGCTCCTACACTCGCAACCCACACCACATTAGGAACATAAGGGTATTCGAGACCCCTTAATAGCCGACTACAATGCCCAAAACCAGACAGACCATCAAGGCTCTGTGGTAAAACTTTGCTTCCACCGAACTCAGGAAAAAACAACAACTACTACCAACGGTAGGTGATCCAATACTTTTGATGCACAAAACTGCAACACCTGATAGGCTACCTTGAAGGGGGTGACGGTAAAACTTATACATACGATATAAAACGGAATCCTCAGATGAGAGCCACCTTCTCTAGGGCATTCACCGATGCCCACCCCGACAGTGACTTCCAAGCGACAACATCCGATATTCCACCTACTAGAACTGGCTGAACCCGTTTCAATCTAATTTGTCATAAGCACAACCATTGCATGACACACAAAGGTATTGCGTCATCCTTTCACGTGGCTTTCGCTACTTTTTTGAAAAAAAAAACTTAACATATATAAAAAAAACGTATCTTTGCACCATGACTAAAATTGAATACCCCTTGATTCTCACACTAAAAAACAACCATTTGCACGAACCGATTATCCCTATACATAATTATTATAGCACAAGAATACCCTATCAATCCATAGTAAATTGACATGGAATCATTGAGAAAATATACAGAAGACCTTGAAATTGCCCAGAAACTAATCGAACGTGACGAAAAAATCACAAGGCATTTTTTTTACATAGAATGCTACCCTCTCTTTAAAGCGATTCACCAAAACTATTTTACAGATACTGTGAAAGTATCTAGGAACACAATCAGAGTTCACATAGCTAGTGAAAACGATAAAGCTTGTAACGAAGGCGTAATAGAATTCATTAACGAGATTTATATACATATCTTGAAACGAAGTCCGAAAACAGGGAAATGCCAACTGGAGAATTACAAAGGAGAAAGTTCTCTAGCATCATGGTTAAAAACGGTATGTCTTTTCTATTGCTATAAAAAGTACAAACGAAAGAAAGGTCTAACTATCGTAGACATACAACCAGAACTAGATGAAGAAAATCCTGATGGCACTGATAGAATTATTGATAATGGAAACTCTTATGAACCAGATTTCGAAAAAATCGACCAAGAAGATGTTGAAGCTATATTAAAACTCATGCCAAATAAACGCTATAGAGAATTAATACGTATGCGTTATATAGAAATGATGACTAATGAAGAAACCGCTAAAGAATTAGGCATCAATAATATGGATAATTATTATAACATACACAAACGCGCAAAATCTCAGCTTGAGCGTGTCTGTAGAAAGGAAGATTATTATGGATAACAATATATGGACTCCAATAAGTATTGAAATGTTTGCAGCATACCTTGACAACAACCTTGACGAGCATGGAATGAATGAAATAGACACCGCCACAGCAAACAACCCAGTAATTGAAGATTTGATGTCAACATCTGACGTTGTAGACGAATATATTGTGCACTACAAAAATGACAAATTTGCCTATGAAGCAGATTTAGAAGCACTAGAAAACGGTGTCATTGAAATACCAAGTTTTGATGAGGGGGCTAACGATTTCACAAATGAATCGTATGATAATTTTGAGAAGAGAGAGTGTGCCGCAACTGCGGCAAGTCCTAACGAAAACAATTATGTTTTCAGAATTGAGGATAGCATCGATGACACTAACACGGAGATAATTGAAGACAATGTTATTCCTGAAATTAACACCATCAATCCTCACAACAACATCGAAGAAGTCGATTTCACGGATCCTCTGAACCATACAATCGATGAAAATATTTTTAGTATGTAGTAGTAGATAAAGTATTTTATGGAATCTTTATTTATAGAATAGACAATAAATAATGATACCTATAAAAATAATATGCAACAGTAGATAATTAATTATATAGGGTCTTTGTTTATAAAGGATAAAGGAAATTGATTTCTACTAAAAAATAATGAATATGTACGATTACAATTTTGTGAATTTTGAATTTGATTCAAATGGGGATGGATATCCTGACAGCTATGTTGAGGCCTATGATTCAAATGGGGATGGAAACCTCAATTCCATCACAGTGTTATCAGATACTAATTTGAATGGAAATTACGATTCCATCACGATATGGTCTGATTCTAATGGTGACGGCTACATGGAAACAAATTATTCTGCGGCTGACACCAATAACAGTGGACACTATGATACGTCACTCCTTCTACAAGACACAACAGGGGATGGCATGGCAGATTTAGTACAAAAGGCATATGACTACAATCAAGATGGTCAAATTGATAGCATTACCACCTATTATGACACAAATCATGACGGTTTATATGATAATGTTACCAAAGCATTTGATTCAACTGGAGATGGAGTAATAAACAAAATGGACCATTATGTTGATGCCGACGGAACCGGTCATGCTAATTATCATGAAGTGTACAGTATAGATCCTTCTACGGGTCAACTTGTCCCTGCTATGGCAGCAGGTTTTGAGGTAGGTGGTACCGTTTACACTGAATTGGAGCATTTCCATGCAAACGAAGATTATCCAGATGGTATTAGTGGCGACCCTAAAGAATCAATGACATATTGGGAGTGTCAGGGTAACACAAAACGTTGCGCCCTATATTCGCAAAAATTCGTCATCGAAGAACTATCTCCCAATATTCAGAATCTCGATATTGAAGAATTCGCGCAAGTTGCCAAAGAACACGGTTGGTTTACCGAAGATGGCGGTACCACATTCCTCAACATGAATAATATGCTTGACTACTATGGAATAGAGAATGTGATGACATTCCACAATTCAATCAATGACATTGAGGAGTGTTTAAACAATGGAGGAAAAGTCATTGTATCCATTGATAGCAGTGAAATTTGGTATGGTGCAGACAACAACATCTTCGCCCCTGAGAGTTCATCCAATCACGCGGTGGAGGTTATTGGTATAGATAGAACCAATCCCGAACATCCGATGGTGATACTCAACGATTCGGGTACCCCTTATGGTTGCGGAGAGATGATACCCCTAGACGTGTTTGAAGGGGCATGGGAAGACGGAGACTGCCAGATGATAAAATGCTATCCAAGTAAATAGTAACTAACAAATAGATATAAATCATGAATAATTCTTTCTCAACAGAAGTTCTAATCAAGAGTCTTAAATCGAATGCGTTTATCCTTAATAGCAGTATGCCTATGGGTTACGTCCCTGGATTGCCAATTCTCTGCATACTTAATGGTAATTTTTGCATGAAAGTTCCCTTCTTGAAATACATGGTAACGGGCGAAATTGACAAAACTTTTATATATCCGATAAAATATGTAGCTACAGCCATCATCCCAGAAGGGCAAATTGTGACTTTTGAGGACTTGTCTCTAATAGAGACTTTTGCCAAAGTCAATTTTGCCAAACCAATTGGGACATTTCGTCATGAAGCAATTAAGGATTTGGACAAGACATCATATGATAGACTTCGGTCATCCTTATATGCCGAATATGACAAAATAATTGCTAGCTTGACAAATGGCAAAGAATACACGGACTCAGAAGAGATAACTTTTAAGCGTTTGTTTAATCTCATACTAGAGCCTTCGCTTCGTCCGTTCTACAAAGCCATTGAACCGAATTTTGCAAACAAATACATATCAGAATAATTATGAAATTGACAAGCAATACAGATTTCTTTCAAAAAAAGGATCTTCAAATTGTTTCCACTTCCATTGCCAAACGCACTGGGGAAAACTTTCCTCCAAAAGAGTCTCGCCATAGGATGAAATCCAATGCGGAAATCATAGCATTGATCAAACAGACATCTGACCTATTGGACAAATGTGGTTTCGGCAAAATGTCTGCAAGAGCCAATCAAATCATTAAAGATATTAACAGAGAACGCTTTGCTGTCTCTGTTGTTGGCGAATTCAATCATGGGAAAAGCACCTTTGTGAACCGCCTATTGGAGAATGCTGCGATGTTGCCTGTATCGAACCTCCCCACAACAGCAATTCTCACAAGAATAAGGTATGCCAATGAACCCAAGATGGCGGTTTTCGATGACAAAGGAGTCCGTCAGGCGATGTTGGCTATCACTCAGGATTCCTGGAAGGGTTTGGTGGCCAATAACTTTTCCGAGGAACAGCCCCGAGGCAGTGTTATTGTTGGAGTACCTAACTCGTGGCTTGGCAAACACAATATCGAGATTATCGACTGCCCTGGTGCGGGCGATTTGTCAGAAGAAAGAGCAAAGGTCATTGGTGATGTGCTATGGAGATCGGACGGCACCATTATAGCTTTAAACGCAAGAGCGGCATTGAGCAATAACGAAAAAATCTTCATCAGAAATCGCATTCTTTCCCGCAAAACGCCATTCACACTAATCATCGTTAATAAATTAGACCTCGTCAAGAAAGAAGAGCGTAGCAGGGTTATAAAATATATAAAAGATGTTCTTGCTTTGAACAAGATGGACATCCCTGTCTATGTTCCCTACGATATTGAGATGCCCGATGATACTTATTCCAATATAATAGGAATGGACAAGGTGAAAAAAGAAATTGTTGGATGGATTAACCACCCAAGAAGACAACAATTGATAGAAACATGGGTGAAGGCTCGCGTCCATGAAGTTATAAGCAATGCCATTGATGCATTAGTGGAGCACGAGAAGCTGTTGAAGTTGGATGACGTCAAACGGAAAGAAGTAATTGATTTAAAGAAACAGGCATTAAATAGTCTGGAAATAGAATGGAATGAGTTAGCATTGAAATTACAAACCAAATCCAATGAATGTTATGCTCGTTTCTTGGAGAAAGTCGAGGAGTATACCCTTGACGTTGCTGAAAGATTGCAGTATGAAGTATCACATGCAGCCCATCCCGAGAAATGGTGGAATGAAGACTACCCTTACCGTTTAAAAGTAGAATTGGCGAACATGTCTGTTGGACTTGAAAATACCATTTCGAAGATTATCAACAATGATGTCAAGTGGTTTAATGACATCCTTAATCAGAAATTCCGGTCATTCATACAGGTGGGTAATATTTACATAACCGAAAAGGATGAGTACAAAAACAATAAGTCCAACTATGTGATGGAATTCGAAAACCTGAACAAAAAACAGAACTATGCCAGAATTGGAACAGTGGCTTTAAGTCTCATCCTAATACCGACCTTTGGTCCAGTGGCCACACTGGGTATTGGAACCGCAGGGACCCTTCTAACATCTACTGTCTTTAAAAAGAAAATTGAGGAGCAACATGTTGCCATTAAAGAGGCTATTGCAAAAGATATTCCAGCCATTATCATGCAAGCAACTGCTAATAGTGAAAAAAGAATACAGAAATTGTACGATGAGATGCTTGAAGATTCTGACAAAAAGAAACAGGCATGGCTTGAAACCCAACGAGAAGCAATTGAAAAAGCCAATCCATCAAAAGTACAAGATGATGTAAATAATATTACTGAAAATATAGCCAGTTTAACGGAAATATTAAACAAAGTATCATAATAAAACACTAATAACATGCCACTCGATCAAGAAAAATTAATCATGTTTCATGCTCAAAGAAAACATCTTGGTAGTATGTTGTCCAAGACTGCCGACATCACTACAGAATTGAACATGTCATCTGATAGTGATAACTTGGACAAATTGAGCACAAAAGTCAATAATGACACTTTCAAGATTCAGGTAATCGGGTCGTTTAAAAGTGGCAAGTCCACTTTTATCAATTCATTGTTGGGCGAAGATGTTTTGCCTGCTTTTTCATGGCCAACCACCGCGGTTATCAATGAAGTAAAATATGGAGAAAGTAAAGAGGCGATTCTCTATTTTCGTAATCCTCTACCTGAAAATCTTCCCCAAAGCATATCCCCTAAAGCACTGGCACATATTAAAAAATATGGAAAAGAAGACATTCCTCCTCTTCATATTGACTATAGTGAACTTGAAGAATATGTGGTCATTCCTATGGGGGAGGATGCAAAAGAAATGCTACTTGAAAGCCCTTATGAGAAAGTTGAACTTTTTTGGCCACTGGGAATGTTGAAAGAAGGTGTCGAGATAATTGATTCTCCTGGCTTGAACGAGGCGAAAACTCGAACACGAGTGACAATGGATTACTTGACAAAAGCCGATGCTATACTGTTTGTTACGATGGCAGACAAGTTGTGTGGTATGGACGAGGTGGATTTTATCGAAAACAACCTTAAAGAGTTCGGTTTTACAGATCCATTCTTTATTGTAAATCATTTCGATAATATTCCCGGTAGGGATAAAGATGGAATTGTTCGTTTTGCAAAAATGAGATTAAGCAAATATACAACAAATGATATTTTCTTTATTTCTGCGTTGCAAGCATTAGATGGTCAATTAAAAGGTGATAAGGAATTATACGAGAAGTCCAATATGCCTCTTTTGTCACAGAAGTTGTCGGAGTTCCTTACCAACGACAAGGGCAAGATTAAACTCTCACAACCTGCTCGTGAACTGAAGAGAATACAAAACAAAACTCTCCACGAGGTGATTCCCAGTCAAAAAAAGATGCTCGACAGCTCTCTGGATGACGTTAAATCACGTTATGAAAAGGCAAAGCCTCAGTTGGAATCGCTGAAACAAAAGAAAGAACAGGTCATGTCCAAACTTAGGCTGCGAATTGAACAGAGCAAACACGAATTCAAACGTGTCGTCAATCAAAATGCACTTACAGTTACAGGAATGATTCCTGGCTGGATAGCAGGTTACACTCCTAATGCATCGCTTGGACTGATTCCTACCAGAGATAAAATCTCTGTTGTTGTATCAGAAATTTCCGATTACATCAATGAAAAAATACTGGAACAGCAAAAGAAATGGAGAGATGAGGTGATGATACCTCTTGTAAACAAAAAGTCGACATATATATTTGACTCAAGCGAACAAGACCTTACCAATTTATACAATGAGATAGATTCCATCTCACTCCAAATTTCTGGTCAGAATAATGTACAACCTAAAAATGTTCCTGTATGGCAACGTATAGCTGGCGCGGCAGGTGGATTCCTTATTGGCGACCTGGCTACTGCAGTAGCAGCAGGTATGACTGGAATAAACAAGGAACTGCTTAAAAATGTTGCTCTTGTTTTGGGCACGGAAACCGTATTGGCTCTGTTTCTCGGCTTTACAAACCCATTTGTACTTGTTGGTGGTATTGCAGCTGCTATTTTAGGCGGCGGATTCAAAGGTGCTGCTGCAATGAAAGAACTTAAAGAAAAACTCAGCAAAGCTTTTGTTGATTCCATCAGCCAAAACGCAGATGCTAATTCTTCTAAAACAGCCAACGCTATTGCAGAAAAACTATCCTGTCTTACGGAGGAAATATCCGCAGCTATTGACAATGAAATAGAACAGGCCAAGCAACAAGTTCAATGCATTATTCAGGAAATGGAAGAAGGGCAGGCAAATATAGATGCCCGCAAGCGAGTGTTATCCACATGCGAAACTCGGATTAAAGAGCTCAGTACAAAACTGGATGCCTTCACATTTGAATTAATTGAACAAAAATAAAGATTTTATAATACTCCCCAAAATTTAGACAACTGCTATAGGGAGAAAAGTCGTACCTTTGCAGAATGAAAAGAAAGGAGTAAAAATGCCAAGAAAAAGTAAATTCGATTCATCGTTCAAGGCCAAGGTGGCCGTAGAGGCGATTAAAGAAAGCAGGACGCTGCCCGAGCTGGCAGTGGAGTACGGGGTGAGTCCCAGCAAGATAGTCCAGTGGAAAGAGGAGCTACTCGCCAATGCCGAACAGGCATTTGAAAGCGAACGGGTAAGCGAGGCAGAGCTGAGAAAGGTGAAGGCCGAGCGGGACCGGCTATACAAAAAAGTGGGGCAACTGACGCTGGAATGTGATTTTTTTGCAGGAGCCTGCGAGGATGCCGGACTGAAAGTGAGATGAGGGAGTTGGAGAAGGAGCGTCCAGCAGGCATAAGTCGGAACAGATTTTGCGAACTCACCGGGGTGAAGCGCAGCAGCCTGTACTACATGCCCAAAGAGGAGGGCGAGATGAATCTGATGCTTATGAGGGAGATAGACAGATATTTCCTCGACCATCCCACCACAGGGGTGGTCAAGATGACCAGCCATCTGCGGATGCAGGGCTACTGCGTCAACGAGAAGCGCGTGCGCCGCCTGATGCGCAAGATGAACCTGTATGCGGTCTACCCCAGGCCGTCCCTGTCAAAGGGTGGTATGTCCACATACGTCCACCCATACCTGCTTCGCAACCTCGACATCGTCCGTCGGAATCAGGTGTGGAGCACCGACATATCCTACATCCCGATGAGGCACGGCTTCATGTACCTCTATGCCGTCATCGACGTCTACAGCCGCTTCATAGTGGGCTGGAGATTGAGCAACACCCTTTCGGCATCCAACTGTTACGAGCTCCTGCAGGACTGCATCGACCGCTACGGCGCGCCGGAGATTGTGAATTCCGACCAAGGCAGCCAGTACACCACCCGGACATGGGAGGAACTGCTGTCGGGGAACGGCATAAAGATCAGCATGGACGGACGCGGGCGTTGTAAGGACAACATCTGGATAGAGCGTTTCTGGCGTTCCGTCAAGCAGGAATACGTCTACATCTCACCCGAAGACACCGCTGCTGAACTTCGCAACGGCATGGACAGATACATAGAGTATTACAATGGGGAGAGACCCCACCAGAGCCTTGGCGATATGTCACCTGCCGATGTCTACCTCAGAAGAGAAAATGCGGCATAATATTGCCATTTGAAAAATATTGTGTACTTTTGTACCGTCAAACAGTAGTTCAATGTACATCAAACAATCTATAAATGTTTAACCAACCTGTCTAAAAACGGGGAGTATTTCAGTATTTCGAATTACAATAGATATTTGAGCGACATTAATGCACACATCACATCGGAGATTAATCGGTATCTTGCAACATATAACGAGACTGTACTTAAGATGGAAAGCCAAATTTAATGCTGTTAAACTCAGAATATAAGAGGTGAAAGACGAAAAAAACAACATTAGAAACCGTCAAGAAAAAATCAAGAATCTAATAACAACAATTTAAAATTATAAACATCATGGATAATACAGACAAAGAAAAATTCGACTCATTATGGAGCGATTTTATTGCACTCGTCAAAGGTAAACTAATAAATACCGCTAACGAGCAGAAATTATCAATACCTTTGGCTAATTTGATATTGAGCGATTCTGCCTCAATATGGTTTTCAGACTATGAAATAAATGGAAAATGGCTGTCCTCTTTTGCAGAAAGAGAACCACAGAAGGCTGAACTAATTCAAGATATTCTTATGAATGATATGAAATTTATCAATATTGAGATGAAAAAAGAGTTGTCCGATGGAATATATTATTTAATCCCTGCAATAGGTGCAATTGCAGGATTGGGGATAAGCTATTTTTCAGGTGCAAGTAAAATTGTTCAGGCCATCTCTACAATTGCCCCCGCGGTATTATTGTATCCTACTGTAAAAAAGTATGGTAAGCAGAAGGAAGAATCTAATAAAGAAAAGAATCTAGCGGCGCTCATACAGCAATTGAACAAGTATTACAATGGAATTATGTCAATACTGAGTTAAATGGATTACAATGGTACAATTAATATCATAGAGTCAACTATCAAAGATTCCTTGCTTGCTAAAGCCACTCAAGAAACACTGATTAGTCAACTGGACACTGTAAAAAAAAGGGTTAACGACAATAAGTTATATCTTGGAATTGTAGGTGAGTTCTCAAGTGGGAAATCAACTCTTGTCAACTCATTAATTGGTGCGGATTTTTTTAGGACTAATGCTTTACAAGGGACTACTACTACCATAACGAAATTAGAATATGGGGACCGCATAAACTTACAAATTGCTTTAAAAACAGGAGAGACGTTAAAGTACAATCGAGACAAAACAGCCATACTAAACAAATACACTCCTGAAATATATAATGCGTTATCTAACCTCAAGAAAGCGTGGATAAAAGTATTGGATGTTCTACACATTAACAGATCTGATGAATTATTGCTTGATGTTTTTGATAGGATAACTACATCAAATGAAGTATCACAGACCCTAGTTGACGCTACGGTATATTATCCTTCAAAAATACTCAAAAACGGAATCGTAATAGTTGATACTCCAGGTACAGATTCCCTAAACCCTTTACACTCGGAGATAACTCGCAGGGCAATAAAAGACATATGTGATATTGCCCTCATTATCACTACTGCCACGCAAGCATTCCCGCAAACACTAGCCAACTATGTTGAGGAAAACCTTGGTGATGTTGCAGATAAATGTATTTTCATCATTACAAAAATAGAGCTGATACGCAAGTCCATTGAACGCACACAAATACCTAAAGTAGTAGAGCAAAGAATATACAATTTCCTCGGAATCGATAATCCGAATATTCTTTTGGCCCCATCTTTATTGTCTTTAGAAGAAAGAGGTATTATTGAGAAAACAGAATTGTTGAACCATTTGTCTGATGAAGAGAGAAGGACATTGTGCTCAGATTTTATTTCAGACATCGATCACCTTTTAGAGAAAATTGAGAGTGAAAAAGAAGCAACCATACAGGACAGAATTCGTAGACTTATTTTGAATATGCGAGATAACCTTCAATCGGAAATAGAAATGAGAGAAGGCGAGCTAAAGAACGAACTGGAGGAAACTCATATGATGCGAGTGAAACCCTTACGAGAATTCATGACCGATTTCTTTTCCTCTCATGTTGTATATCAGTATTCATATATTGAGTCTGTTATTGTGAATAGTGTATCAACAAACAGAGTTTCTTTCAAGAACTATGTTTTCAACAGAATAGATAATAGTTCAACAAAAGACGAAGCACAGGCCACGATGGAGAGTGCCACCACAAAATTAAAAGGCCAAAATTGTTTTTCTAATTGCTATGCAGAGTTTAAGAAGCTCCTATCTGCAACACATACTTCTTATATCGAAAACTTTAACGACTTTAAGACTTCTTTTATTAATACATTCTCTATTGACGCCGTCGATTTCACCTATTCCATACTGAACAACCCAGAATGGCAACGAGAATATACATTCAATTATGATAAGACAAATTTGACTACGTTCCCATTATTTAGAATGTTTAAGTCTTTAGATTCTGTAAAAGCACAAATGAAAGAAGATGTCGGTCCAAAAATTGATTATGAATTTGAAAAGATGGAAAAACATTATATTGCTTGCGCAAAAAAGACTCATGTCAATATGGAAAAACAAATGGAGAAAGTGAAAAGTATCTTTATTACAAAATACGAAGCTGTAATAGCAAAACACATAAAAGAAAGCGACGAAAAGGAAAAAAAGCTTAATTCTCAACTTGGATTATTAAGAAACAATTTAGACCAAATTAATCAATTATGCCTATAATTTCTAGTTGTAGTACGACAAATACTGTATCATAATTTATGAAAGGACTAAACTTCACACTCATACATGATAAACTCAAAGAGTACTCCTACAGGGTGGGACGCACGGTGGCGCGGCCGGCGGTAATTCTATACTTTGTGCTGCGCGACCCCGCTACGCCGAAAAAGGACAAATACACCGTGTACGCTGCGCTGGCGTATCTTGTGTTGCCCATTAACCTAATCTCCGCCAAGCGAATACCCATTCTAGGCTGGGCGGACGAGGCCGCCGCTATAGCGCTGGCTTACAAGAAGGTCAAGAATAATATCACACCATCCATCGAGAAGCAGGCCGACGCTCTGCTGGACAAATGGTTTTCAGATTATACGCCGACAGAGGAGGTCTTGTAATGACACTCAAAGTGATCGGCATCGGCGGATGCGGGTGCAATATTGTTAATAACATCTGCTGCAAGAGTACGCAGGATGTCGACTTTGCCCTTGTCAATAAGGACAGAATTTCCTCTTACACATCTGATATCGAAAGGCTTTGCGTCAACGCTGACGACAAAGACTTAGACAATCGTCTGCTCACACTGCTAGATGAAAATCCCAAAAATCTTATCGTTGTGACAGGTATAGGAGGAACATACAGTGCTGGCATGGCAGCGAGGCTTTGTCAACCACATCGCTCTACCATAGGACAAAACGCACAGTCCGTCGCTTTCGTCGTGCAGCCATTCAGGTTTGAAACACGGGACAAAAAAGCCGCAAAAGACCTTGCACTGATTTCGACACAGGCCTCGCGCATCGTCACATTCGACAACAACAGCCTTCTGCAATTCGAGAACCAACCGATTGGTCAGGTCTTTCGCATGGTCGACCAAGAGGTGTGCAATCTCATAGAAGCCGAAAAAAACTCATGCCTGCAAACAGGAATGCCCTATTAAGGTACAAAACCATCAATCGGATGCTCCAGCGTGGACGTCAAGCCACGTTGGAAGAACTTGTCTATGCCTGCAACGACGCGCTGCAAGAGACCCTCGGCTACGGCAAGGTGAGCCTACGTTCTGTCCAGCACGACATTCGGGAGATGCGCTACTCGGAGATACTGGGCTACTATGCTCCCATTATCGTTGTCGACAAAAAGTATTACACTTACGAGGACAAGCATTACAGCATCACAGAAACACCTCTCACCGAATACGATATGCAACGACTATCCGAAGCGGTGGACCTGCTGAAACAGATGAGTTCCTCGAAAGGATTTCATGGCGTAGAGGATGTGGTCAACCGTCTAGAAGACCACGTGGCCTCAATGCGGTTCAAGGCAGAGCCTGTCATCCTCCTCGAAAGCAACGAGCGGTTGCGTGGTCTGGAATACATGTCCGAACTTCATGACGCCATTGTCGACCGGCATCCCATCATTCTCACCTACAAACCGTTCAAATGGCCTGAATCGCAAACGTTCTGCATTTCACCCTATCTCTTAAAAGAATTCCGCAACCGTTGGTTCGTAATCGGGAAACGACATGATGACACGGAGCACCGGATAGTCATATTGGCATTGGACAGAATCGAAGGGATCGAGGCTGCTTCGAAAGGCACACAATACATCTTCGACTTCCAATTCGACCCAAAAGCTTTCTTCCAAGACATTGTTGGCGTCACCAAGACTGATGCCCCAATAGAGCATATTGTCTTCAAGGTGGCTGAATCCCAAGTGCCATACGTGCGAACCAAGCCGCTGCATCACAGTCAAAAGGAATTGGAATCCGCAGATGATGGCAGTGCACTGTTCTGCATCGATGTCATCCCAAACTACGAATTGGAGCGCGACCTTCTTGGCTATGGCGAGAGTATTATAGTGGTATCACCCGAAAGTCTGGTAAAAAAGTTGCATGACAGACTTTTGCAATCCATTGAAAACTACGCTGCCTTGAGCAAGTACTAATAACAAACGCGTCCCTTCCGGACACATTATTCTGCTGATTAATAACTCCCACATTGCATGCGGGGTTATTGATAGTTTGTGCCTCCAGCACATTACTTTCTTAACAAAAAAATCATCTACGCAGAAAGACTGCGTAGATGTTTTGTATTTTTGCATTTTGAAAAAACTCCAGTACAACGCACATCTGTTTTATACTATGAATCAATACATCGTCTCCCAGTGGTTCAAATATAAGAGAAACCTTGAATCGTTCTATATAAACATGGTCGACGCGCTCGAGCAAGATATGGACGGTAACATCATCCTCTTCGACCCAGAAGAAGATATTCCTGACTGCGAGGAGGAAGACGACGAAGACAAATGGCATTCTAACGTCATGTTCATGTGCGAAGATGTCATAAAGAAGCTGTTAGACCATGTAATAAACAAAGGAAGGAATCATCCAAATCTAAAACTCGTCGACACCACCTATACCTACATCGACGGAGGCTGCTACGATGTGTTCTACGCACTAAGAGATGGCGAAGGTCATCTCTGGGTAATTACTGCCTTTTTCGGCACCTACGATAGTTGGACACAGCTGGAGAAGATTTCTAAACAGCGACTGTTGACATTGTTGATGCACCTATCCTTGCGGATGGTGCAACGCTTGAGAAGGATAAACGAATGTATTTACGGTAGCCAAATAGTGCTTAGCAACAGCACATGCAACTGCGCAATCCACCATTTGATAGACCTTCAAGGGCTCGGAAGCATGGACAACCCCACTAGATGGGATATCCGCAGAACACTAAGCGAGCTGCCCCAAAAGTCCATCCAACCATTGTTCCGACTCATGTCGGAAAAACAAAGCAAATACATATCGCTGTGCCTTAACGCAATAATTGGGGACCTCGAAGGCTATGAGGATGAGTCAAGCAGCACTCAACAAGTTAGCAATACTGTCAAACCCATTGGGGGAAGGCTTGCCGATACGCTGATTGACAGATTGATTAGATTTAATCTGACTGGCTATTGCTCCATCTGCTCTGTCGAGCCTCGCGGAATAGGAGAACTACACTATTTCAGTGAGGCTTCATATCAAAAGATGAAGGATTACGACTCTGAGTTTGTCGGTAAAAGCTACTTTATTGCTGTTGGCGCAACATTAAATGACATGATGAATGACATTGATAATAATGTGCATCAGCTCAGCAATTAATTTTTTTTTCATTACAGCGATAGATAATGTCCAAATTTGCCTTCTATATAAGCAGAATCTAGCACATATCATGTGCCAGTCACATAATAACAATTAGCAGTTGCGCACGACACAAAACAGTGTAACAGAAATATGGAAAGCACAACAAACAAACTGACGAAAACACAGGTTTTCAACGTGATTATCCTCGACAAAAGCGGGTCGATGGCGAGCATCCGGACTGCTGCCATTGATGGCTTCAACGAGACGCTGGCCGGTATCAAAAAGGCTCAAAAACAGTATGCTGACACACAAGACCACTTTGTGTCGCTACTCACATTCTGCGATTGTGAGAAAAATTACATCTTCGACATGGTTCCTGTCTCCGATGCTCGTCCCCTGACCATAGAGGATTACCATCCTTGCTGCTGCACTCCGCTTTACGATGCAATGGGCTTTACGCTGACTTCCATACGAAAACATGTGAACGCAATTGAAGACCACGTAGTGGTAGTGACCATCATCACCGACGGGATGGAGAATTCCTCCATAGAGTATTCCGGAGCTGCCGTTAAAAAGCTCGTGGAGGACCTGAAAAAAGAAGGTTGGACATTCACCTACATGGGTGCCAACCAAGATGCTGTGGAGATTGCCTTCAACCTCTCCATCCGCAACTCGCGCAACTTCATTGCCTCTCCTATGGGAATGATGAACACGATGGCAAAGGACACCCACACACGCATGAACTTCTTCAGACGGCTGGCAGAGTTGAAGAATGCAGAAAGTCGTGCCATGATGGATTGCTGCATGTCTGCGCCTATCATGTCACCCGAGGAACGTTCATCTCGCTATGCAGAAATGGCCGACGAGGCGTTTGACGAGGTTGAGAACAAGGGTTAATGAGCTACTGTCCAAATACGTTAGTCATTTAAAATCCTGATACAATATGAAAAAAGCTATTAAAGCCGTATGGCATGGAATCAAGGTCGTGTTCACGACCATTGTCGACTGGGTGGCAACTCTGTTCGGCATGAAGGAGAACTCCAAGTACGGGCGCGTGCTACACTGCATCGTAGGCACCGCTTTTGCTGTGGTACTCATCCTATGGGCGGCAGGTGCTCTCGTGAGTTTCTGTCGCAGTGTCTATTGGAATGTCGCCGACCTTTGTGGATTCGACGACCGTTTCAGCGAGGTAAATTTCTCCGAGGCGTTAAACGACAACCTTTACTACTACGAGGACTACTGGAGCGACAAGGGCTATCTGTCCGACAGTAACGGTCACAAGCTGTTGAAGCACATCTCGTGCATTGCCAAGCCCATGGAAGGCGACTCGCTAATCTATTTTAGCAACGGCGACAAACGCGGCTACTTCCACATGCGCGACGGGCATCTGGTGATTAAACCCATCTACGAACACGCCTGGATCTTCTCCGAAGGGTTGGCTGCTGTGGAAGTAATGGGTCAGATAAAATTCATCAACACAGAAGGTAAGGTAGTTATCGACCGTGGCTTTGCTTTCAGCGAGGCCGACGACGGCTATGTCTTCCATAAAGGGCATTGCGCAGTGAACGATTGTGACAACAAGAAGATGGGGCTCATCGACCGCAATGGCGACTGGGTAGTACCACCCGTGTATAACTACATCACCCCTCAAGACACCTTTTGGATTCTCGCAACTGACAATCAACAAGCCATTCTTTCCTTTGGCATGGACACTGTGATGCCCCTATCCTCAGCCTCATTCTCATTCAACGACACCACCATCGAGGCCACCTTCCCCGACCACACCATGAGCACCTATACCCTACAAGGTCAGTTAATCACCAGCTCACAGATAAGCGACGTGACCCAATTAAAATACAACACCCAGGAGTTGGTGTATCCCACCCGGCATAGCGACGACGATGAATACTACGACGACGAGCCCTACACCCGCAAGGCTATAGCCACCTGCCTGTGCTACGAAGCCGAATGCGACTGGTACGGCCTGATGAGTCCCGATGGAAAGATGATCACTCCGCCATCGTATGTCAGTATCGAGGCCGTTGGCAAAGACCTATACCTCTGCAAAACCGACTATGGTCGCGGCATGCTGCTCAACAGCAAAGGCATTCGCGTCAAGTAAATGCGCCTACGCCGACTAAAACACGAGCCTGCCGTATTCCTCAACTACGGCAGGCTTCATCTTTCATTTGTCACACCCACATTTTTCAAGAGACAAATCTTTCCAGCGATAGTAACTAATCACCGTATCCTCATGTGGAGGGAGGTTTAGGATGGTGTCTGCCACCGTGTCCAGATAATAATAGCCTGTCACATAATAATAACGGATTCCCTCGTCGTCAACATCTGAGAAACTGTATATATAATCAGGCCCATCGCCCCATGAGGAGGCCACCTCAATATATGAGTACCCGCCAATTTTTATATACTGTGATAGCGGGTCTTCCTCGTCGCCATAAACCACGAAAACACGTGGATTCGATGTTGTTGTGTCATAGTAAAACCGATAATAATGCTCGTCGTCATCAGTCAGGACGACATAGCGAAACGTGCTGTCCTTTGCCGAGAACCGCAATGCACAGAATGGTCCTTCTGTCTGAACATACGGACCATTCCCCCAATAGAAGTCAAATGGCAAACTGTAACGCTTCGCCCCCTTTGTTATCGTCATCCCTAACGACAGGGCAACAAGCACAACAACAGCCACCATCCCCCACCATTTTTTAGTCTTTACCATATTTAAGATTACATTAGTCAACTATCGCCTACTCCACGACAATCTCGTCGCAGAAGAGATAGCTGTCGCCACCCTTGCCGGGATGCCAGTAGGGCAACTTGCCAGGGTTCTTCACCACCACGCGGAGATAGCGTGTCTTGGCATTGATGTTGCGGATGGCATGGGTATGCAGTACCGCACCGTACTGGTGGAAGTCGGGAGTAAAATGCTCCGTAGAGACTTTCTTCCACTCCGTGCCATCCGCCGAAGTGTAGACCTCAATGGTCTCAGGTGCCAATATCCAAGCATTGGTATTTTGCAGGAACCGCATAGTGACGGAACTCACATTGGTGGCAGAGCCAAAGTCAAACTCCGCGTCAATGTCCTTCCCCCAGTAGCCCTGCCAATGGCCGTCGTCGTATGCCTCGTCGCTACCCAATATGCCGTCCGACAAAGCTTTGTCTCCGCCACCGCTATAGACGTTGCGATAGTCGCTATAGGCCGTGTTGAGTTTTTTCAGTTTGCCTATACCTTTATGGAACAGCAGATACTGCTCGCTGTAGACGGGGTCGTCCCATTTGTTGTAACTCACCGCTCTCACCGTGAAGCTACGTCCTATGGTGAAAGGACGCTTATACAAGTTGGCCCCCTTGGTCGGCTTGCGTCCATCCACAGTGAAATAGATAGGCCTGTCCTCGAAAAGGGTCTTCAACGTCACGTACATTTTTCCATCGCGATAGTCGTTGGATATAAACACTTTCTGCCGTGCCTGTTGCACCTCGTTGCCCAGTCGGTCGTAGCGATTGCATATTGTGTCGCGACTGTAGTCGGTGCACTCTTCATCCCACAGGCGCAGATACTCCCGTTTCAAGCTGTGCAGGTGGTAGAAATACTCCCGGCTCGCCGCCTGGATATCGTTCTTACGAGTCACGTAATCACCCTTGCCGTTCAATGCGTCGTAAATCATCACCCGCAGACGGCTTTTCTCCGACACACACAATATACGGTGGCATGCGTATGCAAAATGAGGCACCATGGCACTGTCGATGCTCGCCAACACATGTCCCACAATGCGGTCCACACTGTCGCAACGGCGCAGCATTGCCTCGTCCACATCCGTAGGGTTGAACTCCAACAGCGGCTGCATCAGCGCACGGGTGTTGAACCAGTCGCCCACCCACTTGTTACTGTTCAGGTCGCCCACGGCGTAAATCATCTTGGAGATAGACCTCTCAGAATTATCCGAATTATACTTTCTATATTCGATGCTGCAAAGCCTATCGTAGTTCTTGTTAAACTGCTCTTCCCTTCGTTTCATCTCCTCGCGTGCCTTCTTGGGGTCGGTGCTGGTGATGGGATGCCACGCCATTTCGGCAGCCCACGCCATCGCGTGCCAGCAGTCGCCGAAAAGGCTCTCTCCGCTGTCGTCCCACGCCGTGTTCATCAGCCCTCGCGCCCCTGCCAGATAGCCGTCGCGTGCCAGATAGGCAATGTTCTGCATATAGTTTCTCACCTGTGGCGTGCTGCTCCAATGACTCACGCCCGGTGCCACCCAGAAGGCGTTGCCCTGCTCGCGGTGTATGCGGGCAAAGGGGGCTATCATGTCGGCGTAGCTCTCAGCCGCGCCATAGGTCCACACAATATATTGCATATCGCGTGGCAGTTGTTTCAGCATCTCGGGATTCTTGCCCACGATGTCGCCCCACATGAGCACCTCCATCTTCCCCTTGCCGTCGTGTGCCTCACGGTAGGCCTGCTGTATTAGGTCGTACACACGGTTGATATGCTGGCAATACACCTCGTCGGCACCCCTCTCACTCACATACTGGTGCGCACGTCCGCTGCCCAGCCCTTCGGTCTCGTCGCAGTTGATGTTGAAGAAACGGCTGCTATAGTATGCCGCCACCGCGTTCTCAATCTGGCTTTTCAAAAAAGCGTATGTCTCCTCCTTTGCGGGATTCACTTTCGTCGGGCTGTCCATCAAACTCTGATAGTAGGGTATGCGCAGTGTCTTCTCAAAATGGGCAAAGCATTGCAGATTCGCCATCATATAGGGGTCGTCGGCATACTCAAAGTCGCCAATGCCGCTATTGCCCGAAATGTCAGGATACTCCTCATTATAGAGCGTATGCTCGGTGTAATAGTTGCCGAAATTCATCTTATACTGCTCGGCAAACGACCGAGTCTTCCTGCGAAACTGCTTGTTGGGTATCGGTCCGCGGCTGATGTCGTCCAGCCATCCGCGATACTCGTAGGCAGGCCAGTCCGTTATGGTCATGCAAGGCACCTCGTTATTGTATATCTTCTTCAATTGGGCGAGGGTGCGGAGGGCATAGTCCCACCCCTCGTTGCTGGTGCACTGCACTCGCACGCCCGTGGGCGTAATCTCCAACCTATAAGCCTGCCGCTGGTTCTGCGCACCCTCTATCTCGGTGACAAAGTTGCGTATCGGACTGCTCTTCCCCAGCGACACCGTGCCACTGCCCATCGCCACCTGCTGGGGTGTAGGTATGACACCGATATTGGTAACATTCTTCTGTGCCATGGACGAAAAGCCAAGCATCATTACGGCAATGATAATTATTTTCTTCATAAACTGGGTCAATTATTATTTCGTGACGTTGAATTTGCAAAAATACACATTTATTTTCAATTTTTAATTTTTAATTTTCAATTTTTGCGTATCTTTGCATTTTCAAAGCATGAACAACATGAAAAAGATACTTTTCGTCTGCCACGGCAACATCTGCCGCAGCGTCACCGCCGAGTTCGTCTTCCGCCAAATGGCACAGAACGCGGGCATCAGTCACCTCTTTGAGGTCGACTCCGCCGCCACCAGCCGCGAGGAAATTGGCAATCCCATCTACCCCATGGCGTTGCGCACCCTCGAAGCCCACGGCATACACGACGCCCGCCATGCCGCCCGACAGGTGACACGACACGATTACGACTATTTCGACCATCTGGTGCTCATGGACAAGGAGAACCTCTATGGCATCCGTCGCATTATCCCCCACGACCCCGACCACAAGATTAGCCTCCTCCTCGACCATACCGACCCTTCCGACCATGCCCACCACCGCCGCGACGTCGCCGACCCGTGGTACACCCGCAATTTCGACCAAGCATGGGAGGACATCACCATCGGCTGCGCTGCACTACTGAGAGAATTGAAAGTTAACAATTAAAAGTTGACCACCGCAATCATTTGTCGATTCAATATTTGCTAATCTTTTCTTTATGATTTACCAACTCGACCCCCACTACCCCGGCTTCCCCGACCCCGAAGAGGCCGAGCCCGACGGCATCATCGCCATCGGTGGTGACCTCTCCCCCGAACGTCTTATCAATGCCTACTGCTGTGGCATCTTCCCGTGGTTCAACGAGGGCGACCCCATCCTTTGGTGGTCGCTCGACCCTCGCATGGTACTCTATCCCGACGAGTTCCGCTACAGCAAAAGCCTGCAACGCGTAGTCCGTTCGGGTAAATATGATGTTCGCATCGACACCCAGTTCGAGCAGGTCATGCGCCACTGCGCCCATGTCGACCGCACCGCACAGGGGCAATACGGCACGTGGATTACAGAGGAGATGATCCAAGCCTACGTCCGGCTCCACCTGTTGGGGCTGGCCCACTCATTCGAGACCTATTATCAAGGCATCCTTGTCGGCGGACTCTACGGTGTCAGCCTTGGGCCGTTCTTCTTTGGCGAGTCGATGTTCCACACCATGCCCGACGCTTCCAAGGTGGCATTCGCCCAGCTGGTGCACTTTGCCCGTGACCACCACTTCCGCCTTATCGATGCCCAGCAAGAGACCCCTCCCCTCGCCTCGCTCGGCGCACGTCCCATTCCCCGCAGCGATTACCTCACCGCGCTCAACGCCATCCGTTCCGACAACACCCTACAGGGCAACTGGGGGGAATTGAGAGTTGAGAATTGAAAATTGAGAATTGCTGACGCATCCAATTCTCAATCCCTCTTTGAGGGGTACGCCGATAGGCTGGGGGGTATGTAGTTTCAATTTTTATCGCTCCACCACCAACTTCTGTGTGCTGGTGCCCTTGGGCGACTCGAGGGTGACAAAGTACAGCCCTGCCGCCAGCCCACGGGTCGAGAGGATCAGCGAGGATGTCCCCTCTTGAGAGGGGTGGCTTGAAGAGCCGGGGTATGTACCCATCTGTCGGCGCAGCAGCTCGCGCCCTGCCTCGTCGCGCAACGTCAGCCAACAGCCGTATCCATCCGCACCCTCTGCCGTCACCGTCACTTCGTCCCGCGCCGGGTTGGGCGACAACGTGAAGAGCCGCACCTCCTCGACCTGCTCAATGCCCTCGCCTTCGCGTGCAAACTGAGCCTCAAATGCCGTGTCCTGGGTCACCACCACATAGCGGGGATTGCTCGTGTCCCCGTCGTTCCAGCGGACAAAGCGGTAGTTTGCCATCAGAGGCACTGCCCTCAGCTCGGCGGTGTCTCCTTCATAATAGTCACCGCCACCGTCCACGCGTCCGCCATAGCTCCGGTTGCTGCTCACTTCCACATGGTACAGCCTGTTGGTGTCGAAATAGGCGATAAACGTAGTGTCGCTCATCAGCCGTATGGCCCGTGGGTTATGGGTGTCTCCGTCGTTCCAGTGGGTGAAGCGGTAGCCTTGGAAAGGCTGTGCCCAGATTTGTTGCGTGGTGTTCTTCGACACTGTGTCGTAGGGGCCGGCAGTCCCCATGTGAATATCGGCCGGCACCACATGCAGGTCCACAAAGTCTATTAGGGGCATAAACAGACCCCACGGCTGGTACAAGTCTGCTTCTGTATCGTTGAACCATCGATCCAAGTAAGTAATATATGACATTACAGGAGTTGAGTATACAAAGGGACAACAGGTTGGCCAGCCCCTGTCATATCTGAGCACGCCGTCATACACTGTAGGTGGATTAGCATAACCATCATAATCATATGCACCGTTATTGTGGGTGCCTACCATAAAGAAGAGGCTGTCTACCTCTACTGGATGGTCAAAATAAGCGGTATAGAGTTGGCTATACTTGAATCCAAATCGGTCGGTGTCGACATTCAGCGGAACTTTCAGAATCTGGTATCGCGCCGTGTCCCACCGCACGGAATCCACCAATAGCATCGAGTCTTTCGACTCCCCAATCGTACCTTGTTGATAGATATATATGTACTCTGGCAAGCGGATTGAGTCCTTTACCATCCATAAATGTGTGCCTGCTGGCCAATGAGAATCAATATAGGCTTTCCAATCCCGAACCCATACGCTCACACCCTTCACCGCCGCTGGATATTTCACACGTTCTCCCTTTGCCAAATGATAATAGGGTCGATAATTCTGTCCAAATAATTGTAGGCATTCTATCTCGTCTGAACCAAGTGTTCGATAATAAGTATTTGTATCGTAATATTCAAAACAGGTGTCGTACCAATACGTCATATACCAGCCCTTGACCTTTCCGTCCGGGCCGCTGATAGTGTCCTGCGCCGCCATCGTGCCAAACAGGCACACTGCCATAATTATTGCGATTAGATGTTTCATATTCTTCAGTTTTTGTCATCATTCAGTTTCCAAATCAGTTTCTCCGTCAGTTTCCAAGTCAGTGTCACCGTCCAAATCTGTCGATACGGCTGCCTTTTTAATGCACCGCTGGGTTATATCTACTTTTTGTGCAGACATCGTTCTCCATGGTGAAGTGTTTATATCTAATGTGTTGACTATAAGTGGGACGTATTGTCGATCTGCTTTATCCAGAGGTTCCAGTTCGGCAGTGTGATAAATAGGGTAGTTATAACACGAAGGGCTTGGATATGCCGCATGTTGGTAAAAGAGCACCACGCTGTCGTTATGGGACGGCCTATTCCCCACAGCCCACACCTGCTCGCTATTGTATATGTCAAGGGAGGTCAGCGTTTCGTCGTCTGTCGAGGAAAAAGTGCTCATCACTGCCCCAGGAGGGTTCGTGGTCAGCTGCATAACACCTTTCCACGGAGAGTACGTCTTCGTGTTCTTATGGAGCAGTGCCACTTGATTGCCTCTTGGCACATATACCATGTCGGTAAACGCACCAGTGTCTTTTACGCCCGAATCAACATTTTGTAGTGTTATTATTTGTATGTCGCTTGTCGCATTCGCTTCCATCAAAAATAGTGAAGTCTGGCTTGCAGGAAACACTGGAATAGGATCCCCTTCAAAGCTTTCGTATGCCAGATAAACATGATACCCCTGCTGTTGACACAGCCTGATGTCCACATTGTCACGATGCCAAGTGGTATTTGTATTCGTAAGGAATTCTATGGTGGTTGAGGTATTGAATTTGTTCAAGTAGTAGAGGTCGTTTGTGTGAACATGAACATAATAGTTCTCATTAATATCCCCGCTACGCATCCCAAAGGTGTAGTGCTCACCAGAAAATCTCGATGCTATTGCAAAGTTGGGTGTACAAAACACCATATCAGTAAATTCCTCATTTGAGTTAGTCACCTTGAAGATTTCACCGATAAGACCATTTACCCTTTCTTTCATAAGCAGGTAGCTCGACTTTCCATCGACGGATGTCCCCACAAGTCCGAGCAATGTGTCAGATGGATCTTGCCGACTTACTATGGCATCAATCCGTTTAAGTTCTTTGGTGTTTGTAATTGTGTGAATCCTATACTTCACTTCCCCATTCACTACGTCGGTCATATGGTCCAGACGCATCTGTCCAATATATCCGTGCATTTGGTCGACAACATAGGGATTGCCAGATGCGTCATATTCAAGAGTTGGCACAGTCTCTGTGCCACAAAAAAAGCACATCTTGTCCACAACCACAATATCCTCTATCGTATACTGGATTTGTCCATAGGCATTGAACATGATGGGAAACTCATATCTGTTTGCGTCAGGATGCGTGGGAACTCTTCTGCATGTGAAAACATGCGTTGACTTCACATAGTCCCAGTTGTAGACAAACATGTCTCCACCGCTGCCAAAGAACCTGACCGTGGCATCCTTGCCATACGGCTTCGAAATGGCCCTCGTCCGGGAGTTCACTACCGTCAGCTGGGCGAAACCCGTATTGTCCATCATCAAAAGGACAAGCAACGGAATGATAAATAATACTTTTCTCATGTCATTGATGTTTTTTAGATAGTCGTTTTAATACATTATTATATAGCAATTTACCGCATAAGCAGAACACAAATTCGCCATATCTCCATGTTGCAAATATACAAATAATTTTCAAATCAGACATATCTTCACTAAAAAAAATCGCTTTTTATGCTATATCTGACTGATTTCTCAACAGCCTCTGAGGCTGCATCGCACGGATTATGTTATATTTGGGCGTTGGGAATTGCTGACGCATCCAATTCTCAATCCCATCTTTAATGTAGTTTCAATTTTTATCGCTCCACCACCAGTTTCTGTGTGCTGGTGCCCTTGGGCGACTCGAGGGTGACGAAGTACAGCCCTGCCACCAGCCCACGGGTCGAGAGGGTCAGCGAGGATGTCCCCTCTTGAGAGGGGTGGCTTGAAGAGCCGGGGTATGTACCCATCTGTCGGCGTAGCAGCTCGCGCCCTGCCTCGTCGCGCAACGTCAACCAACAGCCGTATCCATCCGCACTCTCTGCCGTCACCGTCACTTCGTCCCGCGCCGGATTGGGCGACAACGTGAACGACAACGCGCCTTTTGGCGATACCACCCCCACGTTGTCGTCGGGCAAGCTGCCTGGACGGTACTTGCCTGTGTAGAACTCCACCGTATCAGTCCATCCACTCCACACCACCGTGTCGTGAATCGCACACGCATGATGATGCCTGGCACGGCAATGCGCCGCATATACCACTGTCGAGTCCAACGTGCTGTCACGCAAAATCAGCCATGGGTAGGAGGTGAAAATCGATCTGTAACCGCTTGGGGCTTGGTCTGCACGTCCATAGGCCAACTCGTACAACTCCTGCCCAGTTGTCTCGTTCCACACGAACGCGGGCCATCCGTCGTAATCATCCGTCCGATGGAATCCCCTCACAGGAATACTCGTCACCGCATCCGTGTCCGGTGGCACGATAATGGGAAATATGCCGCCCCAAAAAGGAGTCCCAACCAATAACGGGTCATCCTCGGTTGAAACCCAAAAATGATGGAGTTTCCCCCATCTAGGCATATACCACGTTCTGTAAATTGGTGCTCCCGCAGAACCATTCGACATAAAGCACACGTCAAACGCCCACTGTTGCGGATAATGATCTGGGGTGCATACCGTCGAGTCGAAAATAGGAGACATGACATAGTCCGATTTAAATCCTAGATAGAAAGAATCGTGTACATAATGCGGCGTATCGAAATAGAACTCATAGACGGGCACGACTGCTTCGGGAAGTTCGAGAGCACTAGGCATCGGATGCCGTGCCGTATATCGGAAATACCTGTCGGGTTCGCGCCGATGCCATTTTACCGAGTCCACTTGGACAAACCGATCCCCCTCCTTTTGCACCAGCACAGCATAGAGATTCAAAGCACTCGAGTCCACACCAGGTGGATCGGGCTGCACGTTTCCATTAGCAAATGTGCGATAAAATGTAGGACCTTTCTTACTTGGCGTTACCGCTATCCCGTATATATGGAGAGGCTGTATCACCTCAAACTGAAGATACTCATAATATCCTGGAGATGCGACTGCTAACGAGGATCCGGAAGTATCATATATTGTAGCAAAAGTATCCAACGGAGTATAATAATAACCCCACCAACCCGGATAACTAACCGTGTCCTTGTCCTGCTGTGCCTGCACTACGTTGTATGCACATAACACTACAGCCAATAGCAACAATCTCTTCATAACAAAACTAGTTTAATGTGCATTCCTTCACCATACAAACCATTGAAAAACACAAAAATAAACATGTTTTCACAGTCAAAATGACTAATCTTTCATCTTGCAAAGATACGCCCTTTCCACGAGAAAAACAAATCTTTTTTTGTTAAAACCAGAGTTAACGCATCAAAAACAGATGTTATTTGTGCTGGAGGCACATTATCCTATTAACCCCACACTAAACTGAAAGTGCAGTGTGGGGCTTTTGGAATCAATAATATATGCGTGCTGAAAGCACGCTACAATTACGACAGAATGCCAAGTTGTAGCGTGCTTTCAGCACGCGTCATGGACGATGCGAGAATCCCCACACGGCACTCGTTTCACTTGTTTCGTATGGGGTTAATAGGATTTCGTGCCTTCGGCACGGAGGCTGTAGAGTCAAACCTTTATTATACATCCTCACCGCTCCACCACCAGTTTCTGTGTGCTGGTGCCCTTGGGCGACTCGAGGGTGACGAAGTACAGCCCTGTCGCCAACTCACGGGTCGAGAGGGTCAGCGAGGATGTCCCCTCTTGAGAGGGGTGGCTTGAAGAGCCGGGGTATGTACCCATCTGTCTGCGTAGCAGCTCGCGTCCTGCCTCGTCGCGCAACGTCAGCCAACAGCCGTATCCACCCGCACCCTCTGCCGTCACCGTCACTTCGTCCCGCGCCGGGTTGGGCGACAACGTGAACGACAACGCGCCTTTTGGCGATACCGCCCCCACGCTGCCCGGTCGGCGGCTGCCCGTGTAGAACTCCACCGTGTCGCTCCACTCGCCCCACATTATCGTGTCATGCACCTGGCACATGTGGTGGCATCTCCCACGGCATCTTGCCGCGTACAGCACCATCGAATCCAACCCGTCGGCAGGCAGCACACACGGCGGCCTGAGTGACTGCACCACCCTAAAGCTGTCCGGGTCCTGGTCGGCAGGCCCATAGGCCACCTGGAACGGCCGCTGCCCTGCCTGCGCCTCCCACTCTAACACGGGTCGCCCGTCCACATAGTCCCTCTGTCTAAAATTCTCCACCCTCGGACACTCAAAGCTGTCCGTGTCAGGCGGCATAATGATAGGGAAGAAGAATCCTATATGATAATGACTCCTCCTGAACCCCAAAGGCGATTCAAACAACACTTCATTAATATCCTGAATATCCGGATAGTTCATATAGGTGGAGTAAAATCCTCCAGCCTCCCACGCTACAGTTCGAAGTGCTGTATCATCATGTCTATCACAGTCCAAATGGGTAAACCACATTCCAATATAGAAAGTGTCCACAACAAACCTTGGTGTCGAAAAATAAAACTCAAATGCACCCACAACGGTGTCAGTATTAGGAAATGGACTATAATATGGACTACGTTGAGGATATACAAAGTATCTGTACTGCCCTTGGTTATTCCATTTCACAGAATCGGAATGGTAATAATGGCCGCCTTCCTTCTCCACAAGCATAGCGTATACATCATATTCGAATTGTTGGTCTTCTTCCCCTACAGAACTTGTGACCACCGTAATTGGCGAACTCGAAAATGATAACGTTGATGCAATACCATATATCCATGTTGGTCTGTCAACGACATAGCCCGAATAATAAGAATGTGCTAAACTAGAATCACTATTGCATCGTATTACACTCAAAGCAGCTTCGCTGTAAAACAAACTCCCCAAATTCGTATCTATGACGATTGGCACAAACATGTATCTCGAATTAGTGTCCCCATACCGTATCGTGTCCTGCGCCTGCAACATGGTGGTAGCACACATCACCGTAGCCAAAAACAACAACAATCTCTTCATAACAAAACTAGTTTAATGTGCATTCCTTCACCATACAAACCATTGAAAAACACAAAAATAAACATGTTTTCACAGTCAAAATGACTAATCTTTCATCTTGCAAAGATACGCC